>Ga0247834_1002966_pt1 | contig 24103 bp, 23 predicted proteins | sample LaCruzMarch2015__8_FD_187118 | JGI IMG/M metagenome (GOLD analysis project Ga0247834, IMG submission 187118) | Freshwater microbial communities from meromictic Lake La Cruz, Castile-La Mancha, Spain - LaCruzMarch2015_12m | ecosystem: Environmental > Aquatic > Freshwater > Lake | place: Spain...
GCGGCTACCGTGTGACCGGGGGTGGCTACGCGCCGCACGGGACCTTCGTGCGGCGAGGCGGCGGAAGTGGTGATGCCGACGACGGTGCGGGCGAGGAGCAAGTCGTCGCGAAACATGATCCCGAACTCCAGCGGTTGCTGACGATCGCCGTGCGGTGCAACAACGCCGCCGTGCAGCCGATGGGAAACGGCGGCGGCTGGGAAGTGGTGGGTGATCCCACCGAAGGGGCGCTGGTCGTGGTCGCCATGAAGGCTGGGATCGCCGCCACGGATGACGCCGAACCGACCGTGTATGAAATCCCCTTCGACTCCGACCGCAAACGGATGAGTGTCCTGGTGCGACGGCAGGACGGCAGCAGGCTGATGTATACGAAAGGGGCCCCGGAGGCCGTGCTGCCCCACTGTGTCGCCGAGCAGCGGGGGGCCGCGGTGGTGCCCCTCACCGAGGCCCGCCGTCAGGAAATTCTCGCCGACGGCGCGGCGCTGGCCGTGCTGGCCCTGCGGGTGCTGTCGTTGGCCTATCGCGGCATGACGCCGGAAGAATCGGTCGATGAAAACCCCGCCAGCGCCGAACGTGAACTCGTGCATGTCGGGCTGGTGGGCATGATCGACCCTCCGCGGGACGAGGTCAAAGCGGCCGTGCAGACCTGCCGCATGGCAGGTGTGCGGCCGGTGATGATCACCGGCGACCACCCGGCCACGGCGCTGGCCATCGGCCGGGAGCTGGGAATGGTCGATGGTTCCGGCCGCGTCGTCACCGGAGCGGAACTCGACGGAATGCCGGAGGAACAACTGGCCGCGGAGGTGCGTGAGATCGCCGTGTATGCCCGGGTGACGGCGGAGCACAAGCTCCGCGTCGTGAGGGCCTGGCAGCGGCACGGTGACGTGGTGGCGATGACGGGCGATGGGGTCAACGATGCGCCCGCCGTCAAGGCGGCCGACATCGGTATTGCCATGGGCATCACCGGCACCGACGTGACAAAGGAAGCCTCCGACATGGTGCTCACCGACGACAACTTCGCGTCGATCGTCAGCGCCGTCGAAGAAGGGCGGGGCATCTACGACAATATCCAGAAGTTCATGCACTACCTGCTCTCGTGCAATGCCGGGGAGGTGATGCTGATGTTCGTGGCAGCGCTTGCCGGCTGGCCTGCGCCACTGGCGGCGATCCAGATCCTCTGGTTGAACCTCGTCACCGATGGACTGCCGGCCTTGGCGCTGGGGCTGGAGGAGGCCGAGCCCGACATCATGCAACGGCCGCCGCGGCCGCCGCACGAGCCTGTGATTCCCTGGGGCCGCGGGCTGGTGATCCTCGCCCATGGGGCGCTGGTGGCCGTGGTGGCGACCGGCGTTTTCTGGTGGTCATGGCAGGGAGACGCCGCCCGCCTGCCCCACGCGCGGACGCTGACTTTTTGCGTGGCGGCATTCGCGCAGCTCTTCTTCGCGATCGGCTGCCGTAGCGAGCGACTGACCGCCTTCCAGATTGGGTTTTTCTCCAATCCCTCGCTGTTGCTGGCGATCATCCTGTCGGCGCTGCTGCAGTTTGCCGTTGTGATGCTGCCCTTTGCACGGCCAGTCTTCGAGGTAGGGACCGAGTTGGGATGGGACTGGCTCGTCGTGCTGGGGCTGGCACTCGTGCCGGTGAGCGTCATCGAAATCAGCAAGCTGCTTCGGCAGGCCGCAGGGGGTGTTTGCGAGGGTTTATACAAGCCCGGAGCGTGAGCGATGGGATTGCCCGCCATACAAGCCCGGAGCGGAAGCGATGGGGTCGGCGTTTCGCTCGATGCGGCGGTCTGTGATGCGTCCGATCCCCCGGCTTACGCCGAGGGCTTGTATGGGAAGCGTGAGCGATTGTGTTTCCCCCGCCATACAAGCCCGGAGCGTGAGCGATGGGATGCCTTGTTCCGTGCATCTGATCCCCCGGCTTACGCCGAGGGCTTGTATGGGGAGCGTGAGCGCTGGGATTGCCCGCAATCCCGGTCGCAATCAAGCCGCCGGCGTTCAGGCCATCATCCCGGTGTGCATCCCGGTGTGAGTCGTGGAAGTCAGCGTAGATGTCAGCCGGGCAGCCACCGCGATCGCCGCGGTCTCGACGCGGAGAATGTGCGGGCCGAGCGAGACTCTCACAACACCCGCGCGATCGGCTGCACCCAGTTCGTCGTCGGTGAAGCCCCCCTCGGGTCCGACCAGGGCGACCACGTCGCCTGCGGCCGCTGAAGATGCACCGAGATCGGGATGCCCGCCGTCCGGATGGGCGACGAGCACGCGCTGCCCCGCGGCGGCCGCGTCGACGAGCAGTTGGCCGAGCGACCGGGCCGGCGCGATCTCAAGCAGCGTGTTGCGGCCGCACTGCTTGCAGGCCTCGATCACGACCCGCTCGAGCCGCGCCTGTGCCGCTGCCGTCGCCTCGGCCACGCCGCGGGCCGTTTCCAGGGGCACGAGCCGATCGACGCCGAGTTCGGTGAGCTTCTCCACCATCCACTTCTGCCGTTCCCCCTTCGGCAACGCCACCGCGAGCGAGAGCCGCGGCCCGCGTCGGGGCGGATCGAGCGCTGGTTCGCCGGCGTGGAGTTCGACCCGGTCCCGACCGATCGTGGCGACCCGGGCCGGCCACTCGCGGCCGCTTCCATCGAAGAGCGAGACGGCGTCGCCGACCTTCGCGCGCAGCACCTTGGCGAGGTGCCTGGCCTCGTCGCCCACGATGACGGCATGGCCGCCCTCGGGGGGCTGAGGCATGAAAAAGCGTTCGCTCATGGGCTTTCAGATGCGGTTTTCCCGCAAATTGTCGTCATGACTCGGGGAGGCCATCCTCGCTACACTCCCCCATCATGTCACGAGATCACTGGAAATTCACCGGGTCACCCTTCGACGGCTCGCTCGAGCCGGCCACTTTTTTCGCCGGCGGCCCCCAGGAAGAGGCCCTCGCGCGGATGGAATGGCTGCTCGAGGAGCGGCAGCGGTTCGGCCTTGTGACGGCCGCCGAGGGCTGTGGCAAGAGCCATCTGGCCGCGATGGCAGTCCGCCGCCTGGGCGGCCTCGGTGCCGAAACGGCGCTCTTGTCGCTCCGCGGCCTCTCGGAAGGAGACTGGATCGAGCTTCTGCTCCAGCGGTTGCCGCTGGATCCACAGAGCCGCGACGAACCTCTGCGGCCCTGGCTGAAACTCGAGAACAGGCTCCGTGAAAACACCCTCATGGAACGCCCGACGGTCCTGGTCTTTGACGACATCGACGAGGCGCCAGGCGATGCGCTCGACGGGATCGCCCGGCTCGTGGGTGCCGCCGAACCCCGCTTCGCCCGCACGACCGTGGTGGCCACCGCGACTCCCGAAGGACTCTCGCGGGTGCCGGCCTCCATCCGGCAGCGGGCCAGCCTGCGGATCGAACTTGCGGCCTGGACCGAGGACGACGTCGCCGGTTTTCTCGCACGGGCACTCGCCCGCATGGGTGGCAGCCCCGACATCTTTCCCACCGAAGCCGCCGCCACGCTGGCCAGGTTTGCCGGTGGCGTGCCCCGACGAGTCAGCCAACTTGCACAGCTCTCGCTGGCCGCCGCCGCCGGCGATGGGCTCGATCGGGTCGATGCTGCCACAGTCGAACGCGCCTGGCGAGAACTCTCGATGGCTGCTGCGAGAGAAAGCCTCGATGCCGTGATGCTCGACACCGAGAGAGACAACGGCGAGCCACAGACCACCGCCGAGTCGGCGACGTTCGAGCCGCGAGTGCGGGTGGTCCGCAAGTTGTGGGGCTGAGCACGGGGCCTGAGCAGAGCTGTTCAGCGTTTCTGTTGCAGTCGACCGCAGAACTTCTTTCGGATCGTTCGGGTGGGGCTCATAAGGCTGGCAGAGTCTGCGGATCGTAACAAGGATGCCTTGGCACGGGTGTCACTTTGACGAAATCTGTGGCCGCGGATCATTTCTTTGTTCCCGCCCCGTCGCGTACACTGCCCGGCTAACCGGCGCATGCCGGACTCGGTCGTGACGCACGGTGACGCACGCACGGGAACGTCCAGAGGAAGCAAACGCGTGGCCAGAACTGCCGATCCGCAGCCGTCGAGAATCGTGGCGATCTCGCCCGACGACGGCTCTGCCATCGACCTCCGCAGCCCGGCGCTCGCAGCGGTGCTCTCGTGGGCGGTGCCCGGCCTGGGCCAGTTTTATCAGGGCCGCACGACCAAGGGCGGCCTCTTCATGGCGGCCATCCTGACCACGTTCGTGGTCGGGCTCTGGCTGGGCGGCGGCAAGGTCGTCTATGCGTCCTGGAAGCCCGGTGACGCCCGCTGGGCATTTGTCTGTCAGGCCGGTGCGGGATTGGTGGCGTTGCCGGCGGTCGTGCAGTCGTCCCAGTTGCTCGGGCCGTTGCGGCAACCGTTTGTGCTCGGGGGAGGTCTCCTTCCCGTCGGCTTTATGGCCCCGCCGCTCGCTCCCGGGCAGTATGTTTCCCGGGCCTACGCCGACCGGCTTGCCCGTCATGTCCCTGGCATCAAGCCCGATGACTTCTTCGACAAACCGCCGCTGAAACAGTTTCGCCGTGATCAACTCGCGCAGTGGCACCGGCAACTGGGCAAGTTCTTCGAGATCGGCACGCTCTACACGATGCTGGCCGGCATGCTCAATCTGCTGGTGATCTACGACGCCTGGGCCGGCCCCCTCGGCCCCTCCGAGGAAGAAAAGAAACGCCGCGTCGCCGAAGCGGCCGCGTCGGCCCCTTCGGCACCGGCGGATCCCAATCCCTGATTCATCTCGACGGCACACTCGCCTGACAATCCTGCACACCTCATCATCCCAAACGTCTAACAACCCCGAATAAAAGAGCCCGCTCGCATGGTCGCGACGACGACACTAACACTCCTGGCTGTTTCCCCCTGGCTGGCTCAGGGACTCTTTCAGGCACCGCTCTTATCGCCCCTCTTGGCGTCGCTTGCCGGCAGGGTGCCCGGAATTTTCTTCGGCCTGCCGCTGGTGGCGCTGGCGAGCCTGATCTTCGCGGCCACGCACCACGAGGATCCGGCAGCGATCCGTCTGGCCACCGTGCACTGGACCGTATGGCTCGGCGGCATGCTCGGCATCGTATTGGCGGGTGTGCTGCTGCTCGGCTGGTTGCAGTAGTAATTGTTCGGGAGCGAGCTTCAGCCGATCCCGGCTCCGTCCTCTTCCCTCCCCTTGGCGGCAAGTTTTCAACTTGTCCGTGAGTTGACGCGGCCCCTTTTATCGCCGTCTGTTCCATGCCGCCGGTCCGGCAGAAGTCTCCTTCGCGGGGAATTTCGCCGTGGGGCGTATTGGTGGTGCCGACCTCTGGGGGGCGAAATCCCAACGCTCGTCGAGCTTCAGCCGATCCCGGCTCCGTCCTCTCCCTCCCCGCCCCCGTGGCGGCAAGTTTTCAACTTGTCCGTGAGTTGACGCGGCCCCGAACTAACGGCCCGCACGAATGCCCCCGCCTTTCGCGCACCGCCTTAACCGCAGGCATTACGTCGCCTGCGCGGCCAAGCGGCGGAGTTGGCCGCAGGCGGCGTCGATCCGGGCACCCTTTCGGCGGCGGACCTGCACATTGACTCCCGCCATGCGGAGCACGTCGAGAAACCGCTCCTGGGAACCCTGCGTCGGCTCCCGCCACGGCAGGCCGGCCACGGTGTTGTAGGGGATCACATTGACGAGCGCCGCCCGACGGCCGATCAGACGGACGAGGCGTTTGGCATCCTCGGGCGAATCGTTCACGCTGCCCAGAAGCACATACTCAAACGTCAGCCGCCTACCGGACGCCTCCCAGTAGCGGTCGGCGGCCGCCATCACATCGGCCAGACCGATCGACTTGTTGACCGGCACGAGCCTCGTCCGCAGGGCATCGTCGGCGGCATGGAGCGAGACGGCCAGATGGTAGCCGGGATTTTCCTCGGTCAGGCGGTCGATGGCCTTGGGCAGACCGACCGTCGAGACGGTGATCCGCCGCTGCGAGATGCCGAAGCCTTCTGGATCCTGCGCAGTCGCCAGGGCCGGGAGCAGGCGGTCGAGGTTTGCCAGCGGCTCGCCCATTCCCATCACCACGATGTGGCTGAGTCGCTCCTCGGCGGGAAGCAGATGCTGCAGCCGAAGCAGCTGCTCCAGGATTTCACCGGTGGTGAGGTTGCGGATCACGCCGTCGATTCCGCTCGCACAGAACACGCAGCCCATCGCGCAGCCCACCTGCGAACTGATGCAGACGGTGCGACGGTCGCCATCCCGGAGCAGCACGCACTCGATACGCTGCCGGTCGTGCAGTTCGAGGAGCAGTTTTTCGGTGCCGTCGTCGGCCTTGGAGTGTTTTGCGATCGACGTCGTCCAGATCTGGAAACCGTTCTCCAATTGCGTCCGCAGTTCCTTCGGGAGGTCGGTCATGTCGGCACAGGATGCCGCCCGGCGGCCAAACAACCAGCGGCGGATCGCCTTCGCCCGCCATGCCGGCTGGTTTCGTTGTTCGAGCCACCCAGTCAGCGTGCCGTCGGTCTCGAGCAGGTGGGGCAGGCCGGGAAGAGCCGCGGGAACTCTTTCCGATGTGGCGTCTTCTAAAGTGGCTTCCAGAGCGGGTGCCGCCGACACAGGTGCCGGATCGTGGGGGGGCGTGGGGATGATGGAAAGGGGCTGCATCGACACCTCTGCGGGGGGCGGAGGGTTTTCACAACCGCTGGCATGACTGGAGTCGGCGGGGTAGATTTCATCTGTCATCCGAGCATCATAGGCAGAGGCACGAACCCCCCGCAGCATCATGAGCGAAAAAAACCTCGAGGAACGGACCCGCTGGGTCTACGACGAACAGACCTTCCCGGTCTGGAATGCCTCGTTCGACAAGGCAGACCGCACCGAGATGATCCGGGAGGATCTTTGGGCGGGCCGCAGCATCGCCATCCTGCTGGCCGTGCTCGTCGCCATCGGGCTCATCCTGTCGCTGGGAACCGTTGCCTTCGTGGCCAACTGGCGCTGAGCGGCGTGGGCCATACTCGCCTGCCTCCAGGCCAGGGGGCCCGTGGGTCGTTGACCCCTTCCCCCCAACGGCGTTAGATTTTCGGGGCGGACCTTCATCCATGCGATCCATGCGATCCCTGAGGTAGAAGAGATTCGAGGGGACGAGGCCGGTTCTTGAAGCTGGGTTCTTGAGGCTGGGGTCTTGAGGCTGGGGTCTCGAGCGTGGGCTGGAAACAAGCGGCTCTTGCATGTTGAAACAACCCGATCTCGCGACCGCGGCTCGGCCGCATCCCGATCCGATTGTGGTCCTCGGCCACGCCAAGCTGAATCTCTCGCTGGCCGTGCTGGCCCGACGCCCCGATGGGTTTCACGAGATCGAGTCATTGATCGTGCCCGTCACGCTTCACGACACGCTGCGGGTGCAGGTCTCGGAGATGCCCGGCATCAGGCTTCGCGTGCGGTTTGGCGGCCGGCTGGCCATGGCCGCCGGGGCGGCACTTGCGCACGACGTGCCGACCGATGCAACCAACCTTGTGGTACGGGCGGTGCAGGCGCTGGCCGTTGAGGCGGGCCTTGCGGAGTCGCTCGAATCGCCCTGTGCTCCGGGCCTCGACATCGACCTTGTCAAACGGATTCCCTCGGGCTCAGGGCTGGGGGGCGGGTCGAGTGATGCGGCGGCGGCGCTCGTGGCGGCCGCGCAGGCCTGGGGAATCGAGTGCCCCCGCGACCAACTTGCCGCGATCGGGGCGATGATCGGCAGTGATGTGCCGGTCTTCTTCGCCGGCGGTGCCGCGATCGTGGGTGGCCGCGGAGAGTGCGTCGAACCGGCCGCAGGCATCCCGCCGCTGCATGCCGTGATCGCCCGGCCCGCGGTCGGGCTTTCAACCGCGGCTGTCTATGCCCGCTGCATGCCTGATGCCAGCCGCCGGGGCGAGGCCGGACAACTGGCGGCCGCGCTCGCCGCTGGACGATTCCGCGGCGCGATTGAGTTTATGCACAACAGCCTCGAGCAGCCCGCGCGGGAGATGTGCCCGGAGGTGGTCCGCCTGCTCGAGGATTTTTCCCGGGCTGGCGCCCCGCATCCGCTGCTCACCGGCAGCGGGAGCGCCTGCTTTGCGCTGATGCGTTCGGCGTGCGAGGCCCGGCGGCTGGCGGCGCGGCTGGAAATGGCGGGATGGCCCGGAGTGTTTTCCGTGCAGCTGCGCGGCGGAGCATAATGAGATTGGTCGCAGGCGTTTCGGCGCCGGCGGCCCTGTCGGGGGAACGTGCGACCGGAGGGTTTCGGAGGGGGCGTAAGGCATGGACATCACCGACGTTCGCGTCAAACTCGTCGAGCACGCCGTGGAGCGGCTGCTGGCATTCTGCTCGATCACGATCAGTCACGCCTTCGTGGTCCGTGATCTGAAGATCATCGGCGGCCCCAGCGGGCCCTTCGTGGCGATGCCCAGCCGTAAGCTCTGCGCCCATTGTCATGCGTGCGGTTCCAAAAATCCGTTCAAGGCCGGCTATTGCAATCATTGCGGCGTGAAACTGGTCGAGGGACAGCCCGCGCGGGATGGGGAGGGTCGGGTCCGGCTCTACGCCGACATCGCCCATCCGATCAATGCGGCCTGTCGGGAGCTGATCCAAAGACACGTGGTCCGCGAATATGAGGCAGAACTCATCCGCGCGCGGGAGCCGGGGTATGTATCACGCTACGAGGGGATCGGCGATGAGGAGCATCGGCCGCCCCGTCGGTGAGGAGCCACGTTGTGGTGGCGATTGAAGGCGGATTCAGCAAGTTAAAAACTCGCTGCCACGGGAGAGGCTTCTCCCTCCCCGTGGCGACAAGATTGCATCTTGTTGTGTCCGCTGCCCCCGTGGCGACAAGATTGCATCTTGTTGTGACTCTGCACGGATTCAGCAAGTTAAAAACTCGCTGCCACGGGGGAGACGGGAGACAGAAGCGGCTGCCACGGGGCACGCCACTCCCCTACTGCCGTACGAGTGTGTGGAAGTCGGCGGTCAGCCGGGCCGTGACTGGGCCGGGCGTGCCGGCGGCCACCTTGCGTCCGTCGATCTCGACGACCGGGATCACCTCCGCGGCCGTGCCTGTCAGAAAGCACTCGTCCGAGGTGTAGAGGTCGTAGCGAGTGAGCGTGGCCTCGCGGCAGTCGATGCCGGCCGCATGGGCCAACTCCATCACCGCGCCCCGGGTGATGCCCTCGAGGATTCCGGCGTCGGGGGGGGGCGTAAGCAGTCTGCCCGACCGCACGACAAACACGTTGTCTCCGGTGCACTCGGCCACTTCCCCCTTGTGGTTGAGCATCAGGGCCTCGACGCATCCGGCCTGCAGGCCCTCAAGCTTCGCCATGATGTTGTTGAGATAATTGAGCGACTTGATCCGCGGGGAGAGGGCGGCCGAATGCACCCGCTGGGTGGCCGCCGTCACGATCCGCAGGCCCCGCTCGTAGAACTCCTGGGGATAGAGACTGATCGTGTCGGCAATGACGATCACCTGCGGGTTTTTCGTGCGGTTGGGATCGAGGCCGAGGCTGCCCGCACCACGGGTGATAAGAAGGCGGACATACCCGTCGACGAGCTTGTTGGCCGCCAGGGTGTCGATCACCGCCTTTGCGACAGTCTCCTTCGCCAGCGGAATCTCGAGGCTGATCGCACGGGCGCTTGCCCAGAGGCGGTCGAGGTGCGCATCGAGGCGGAAGACCCGCCCGGAGTAGCTCCTCAAGCCCTCGAACACGCCATCGCCGTAGAGCAGGCCGTGGTCGAACACGCTCACGCGGGCCTCTTCTTCAGGCACGAGCCGGTCGTTCATGAAAATAATGCGGGACATGGCGTGCTTCCAAAAAAGGGGAGGGGGCCTACACCAGTTCGACTCGGCCCGCCGTCAGCCGCACGATCCTGTCGGCCCGGCTGGCGATCGCCGCATCATGCGTGACCAGCACTATAGAAAGCCCGTCGCGCCGGTTCAACTCGCAGATCGCGTCGAGGATTCCAGCCCCGCTGGCCTCGTCGAGATTGCCGGTCGGCTCGTCGGCCAGCAGGACCCGCGGCTGGGTGACCAATGCCCGCGCGATCGCCACCCGCTGCATTTCTCCCCCGGAAAGCTGTCGCGGTTTGTGCCGCAGCCGCTCGCCGAGGCCAAACCGGTCGAGCAGCAGCCGCGCCTGCTCGTGTGCCGCGGCGCTCCTCCGCAGCCATTCCATCACACCATGGCGGATCAGGAGCGGGGCGAGCACGTTTTCCAGCGCCGTCAGTTCAGGCAGCAGGTGGTAGGCCTGGAAGACCATCCCGATCGCCGTGTTGCGGAGCCGATCGCGCCGGATGGCCGGAAGGTTGTCGATCCGCTCACCGTCGAGGCAGACCTCGCCCTCGTCCGGAGCATCCAGCAGCCCCATGATGTGCAGGAGCGTGCTCTTGCCCGAACCGCTCTGCCCCACGATCGCCACAAAGCCGCCGGGTTCGAGCTGGAAGTCGATGCCCCTGAGCACCTCGAGCGTGCCGCCACCGGAGGAATAGTTTTTCCGGATGCCCTGCACGGTGAGGAGCGGGCTGGGAGCGGCTGAATCAGTCATGGCGGAGCGCCTCCACCGGCCGGAGCCGGGCGGCCCGCAAGGCCGGCAGCACGCTGGCGGCCACGGCAATCGCCACGGCGCCCACGATGATCCAGCAGATCGTTGCCGGGTGCACGATCGTGGGAATCTTGAAGAAGTAGTAGATCGACGGGTCGAACACCCGTTGGCCGGTGAACCATTCCACGGCCGCCCGGATCGAGTTGATGTTCCAGGTGATCGCCAGGCCGATCGCGAGGCCGGCTCCCGCGCCGACGAGTCCTAGGAAGAGCCCGTAGCCGAGGAAGATCCCTGCGATCCCCGCGGAGCCGGCGCCGAGCGACTTGAGAATCCCGATGTCTCGGGTCTTCTCCACGACGATCATGAAGAAGATCGCCAGGATGCCGAAGCCGGCGACCGCGATGATCAGGAAGAGGAGAATATTGAGCACGGCCATCTCCATGTCGACCGCCGAGAGGAGCGGCCCCTGCTTGTCACGCCAGGTGGAGACCGCATACATCTCGGCCGGGAAGACCTTCCGCAGTCGGTCACGGACGCCTTCCAGGTTGGCGCCGGGCTTGAGCCTGACCTGGATCGAGTTGACGCTCGGGATGCCCGTCTGCGGATCGATCATGCCCCGCATCCGTTGCAGGCTGGCGATCGGCACGAAGACGAAGTTCGAGTCGTACTCGCTCATCTTGCTCTCGTAGAAGTCGACGATGGTGAAGGTGTCGGTCACGGCCTTGGGAGGCGTGCCGGCGGTGGGGAAGGTGATCTTCACGTCGTCGCCGGGCAGCACGAGAAACCTGTCGACGCCGTCGGAATCACGGAAGCTCGCCAGTCCGATGCCCGGCACGATGCCGGTGAACTGTTCCTTGGCGGGGTCCATCGTCTCCCCCTCCTCGGGCCGGGCGGCGCGGAATGGATCGCGACGGGCCGCCTCCGTCGGCGGGCTGTCTTCAGGGCTGGTGGCCGACAGCACGGCATCGACCTGCTGGTCGATCGGGCGGGAAGGCTGCGCGGCGGAGTCTGCGCGGGCCCCGACCTTTTCCCGCCAGAGTTTCTCGCGGGCCACCCGCATCCTGCGGTGGGTCCAGCCGGCGGCCTCGAGCGCCGGTCGGGTGGGCCCGTTCTCGCCGGCCCCTCCCTCGGCCTGGCTGTCGAACGTGTCGTAGCCGCCTTCGCGGAGCGAAAAAGAAAGCTGGCGGCGGTTGCCCGGATGCTGCAGGTAGCTGCCGAAGTCGCTGACCAGACTGTGTGTCGATTCGTCGATGCCAATGAACATCACCTGGCGGGTGAGCCATTGGCCGCGGACCTGGAAGCTGAGCATGGCGGGCACGGCTACCGTCGGCGTCATGCCCGCGATGTCGTCGCCGGCCGCGCGGCGAATTTCATCCATGTGCCACTTCGGATCCTGGAAGCCGGAGAGTGAGTGGCTCTCGAAGACGATGTCGGACAGGATGCCGTGGATCCGCGTCTGCATCTCGTGCGAGAAGCCCGCCATCACGGCGTTGACGACGATCATCGTGGCCACGCCGAGCGTCACGCTGATCACGCTGGCCAGTGCGATCCAGCGGGTGCGGAGATACCGCCAGCAGAGGAGGAGTTTGTACATGGTGGCTCGGGTGGCGCCGGCGATGACGCGGATGGGGCTGGGTCAGTTTTCCGCGTGCGGACGATGGATCGGAAACAGGATCACGTCGCGGATCGACGGAGCGGCGGTGAGGAACATCACCAGCCGATCGATGCCGATCCCGAGGCCGCCGGCCGGCGGCATGCCGTGCCGCAGGGCGCGGATGAAGTCGGTGTCCATCCGGGCCATCGACTCGTCCTGAGCCAGGCCGGCGAGCTGCGTGCGGAACAGCTCCTCCTGGAGATCCGGGTCGTTGAGTTCGGTGTAGGCGTTGGCCAGCTCGATCCCGGCCACGTAGAGTTCGAAACGTTCGGCCACGTGCGGCGCGTCGGCCTTGCGCTTCGTGAGCGGGCAGATGGCCGCGGGGTAGTCGATCACAAACACGGGCCCGGAGAGCGTCTTCTCAACGGTGGCCTCGAAGAGCTCGCTCTTGATCACGTCGGGATGCCGGCCCGTCGTCTCGATGCCGTGGGTCGCCGCCTGCGCGGCCACGCTCGCCGGATCGGCGGGATCGCAGCCGGTGACCTCGGCAAGAAGGTCGTCATATTTCGCTCGACGGAACGGGGGCGTGAGGTCGACCGGGTGGCCCATCCACTCAAACTGCTCGGGCGTGCCGGCGGCTTTCGCGGCCTCCAGAAAGATCGCTTCGGTGAGGTCCATCATCGTGAAATAATCGCCGTAGGCCTCGTAGGCCTCCATCATCGTGAACTCCGGGTTGTGCCGCGGGCTCACGCCCTCGTTGCGATACACACGTCCCAGCTCGAACACCCGCTCCATGCCGCCGACGAGCAGCCGCTTGAGATGCAGCTCGAGCGCGATGCGGAGCACCAGCGGCATGTCGAGGGCATTGTGATGGGTCTTGAAAGGCCGCGCCGCTGCGCCGCCGGCGCTCTCCTGCAGCGTGGGGCCCTCGACCTCCAGATAGTTCCGGGTCGTCAGCACGCGGCGGACCGCCTCCACGATCCGGCACCGCGCCACAAAGCGGTCGCGGACCCCCTCGCCATGGATGAGATCCAGATACCGCATCCGCTGCCTCAGGTCGGCGTCGACCAGGCCGTGATACTTGTCGGGGGGAGTCTCCAGCGACTTCGTCAGAAACTCGATGCCCGATGCGAAGACGGTCATCTCGCCGGTCTTGGAATGGCCAAGCCGGCCGTCGAAGCCGACCAGGTCGCCGAGGTCGAGGCAGTCGATGATCTTCCAGGCGTCGGGGCCGACCTGTTTCTTGCCGAGCATGATCTGGATCCGGCCTGTGCGGTCGACCAGATCGATGAAGACGAGGCTTCCGGCGCTTCGCAGGAGCATGATCCGGCCGGCCACGCGAACGGTGGGGCCGCCGGCGAACTCGGGTGCCGGATCCAGCGTGGCTCCCAGAGTGCGGACCTCCGCGATCGGCGTGGCGCCGTCATACCGCTTCCCCCAGGGATCGAGCCCCAGGCCACGGATTTTTTCGAGCTTGTCGCGCCGGGATTTTTCCAGGACCGACCGGGTGTTCGCGGCAGGGGCTGCGGACGCGGGCGGCATGCTGTCTGGCTGGGCGTGGGGTGAATGTTCCGTGGGCTGTGACACGTGCGTCTCGAGGCCAAGGGGAAAGGGGAGGGGAAAGCTGAAGGAATCGGAAAACCGAGATTGTCGGCTTTTACGGCCATTTCGAGAAGGTGGGATTTCTCCGGGGTGTCGCGGGTGGAAAAGCGGCCGGGTATAACGCTCAAGACCTATGAGCCTCCATCAACGCCCCAGCCTGTACAGCGTCGAACTGCGGACCGCCCGTTGGGTTGAACTGGTCGAGTGGTATCGCAACGTGCTGGGCTTAAGGGTGCTCATCCGCGGGGTAGACGACGGCTATGCCCTGTTTGAAGCCGGCGACACTCGGCTGGCCATTCTGAGTCGGGAAACGCCGGGCGAATTGAGCCACCGCTGGAGCCTCGGCTTCGAGGTGATCGATCTCGAGGCTGTGCACGCCCGCCTGGCTGCGACCGACGCCAGTGTCGCCTTGCCGAAGATGCATCCCGAGGGTTTTCGGGAATTGATCACGGCGGATCCCGACGGCAATCGGATCCGGCTTTTTTCATGGCCGGTCGGGCATTGACACGGGTCGCGAGCGAGGAAGAATCCCCCAGCTGACTCCGAGGATACGGAAAGCTCATACAAGCCCGGAGCGTAAGCGATGGGATCGCGTCTCTCCCGACGCGTGGATGGCGGCAGCTCATACAAGCCCGGAGCGTAAGCGATGGGATCGTGTCTCTCCCGACGCTGCTTCCCTCTCACCGCTTGAGACGCACACGGCAGAGCAGCGAATCGGCGGTGATGAAGAGCGTCCGGCCATCCTCACCGAAGGCGCAGTTGGCCGTGGCCTGGCCCGTGATGAGCGTGCCCAGATGGGTGCCGTCGGGAGCAAACACCAACACGCCTCCCGGGCCGGTCGCGAACAGGTTGCCTGCCGGGTCGACGGCCATTCCATCGGGAAGCCCTCGGCGTGTCTTCAGGAGCGTAGCTGCGTCGAAGAAGGTTTTGCCCTCATCGAGCGTGCCATCCGCCTGCACGCCAAACACCTTCCAGAGCGGGGCCTTCGGGTCGGACTGGGCTACGTAGAGCTTCTTCTCGTCAGGGGAGAAGCCGAGTCCGTTCGGCCGCGTCATCGACCTGGCGAGCACGGTGACGCCACCATCAACGCCGATCCGGTAGACGCCGCAGAAGTCGATCTCGCGGCGCGGATCATCGGCGCCCTTGGGCAGTCCGTACGGCGGATCGGTGAAATAGATGGCGCCCGAGGAGTGCACGACCAGGTCGTTGGGGCTGTTGAAGCGTTTGCCCTGCCAGGCGTCGGCAAGCGTGCGTTTGCCCCCTTCCGGTTCGAGCCGACTCACGCGGCGGTCGCCATGTTCGCAGGAGATGAGCCGTCCCTCGCGGTCGACCGCGAGGCCGTTGGAGCCGCGCTCTTTTCCGTAGGCGGCGGGACCGGTGAAGCCCGAGGGTTCAAGGAACACACTCACGCCTTCGCCCGCCTTCCAGCGGTGAACGCGGTTCCGGGGAATGTCGCTGAAGAGCAGCGAGCCGGCAGGAAGATCTCCCTTACCGTCCGGCACCCAGACGGGCCCCTCGGCCCAGTCGAAGCCCGTGGCGAGCACTTCGATCGTCGCATCCTTCGGCACGAGGGTGTCGAGTCGCGGGTCGAGCCTTTCGATGGAGCCGACGGTGGGCAGGAGATCTGTTCCAGGCTCGGCTGCCAGGGAGAAGCGGCCTGACCCGATCAGGAGTGAGAGCAGCAGGAACGAGATAGGATCGAACGCGCGACGCATGGCAGTCCCTCCGGCGTGGTGGAGGAGCAACATACGCGATCCGCCGTTTACCGGCAAAAAGGGGACGCAGCGGGGAGCGTTCACTTGTGAAGAGTGTCTTTTCCTCCCCACGTGGCGGCACGTTTTCAACGTGTCCGTGTCTTCATGACGGATTCCGCACGTTAAAAACTCGCGGCCACGAGAGAGAGTCTCTTTTCTCCCCCGTGGCGGCAAGTTTTTAACTTGTCCGTGTCCCCAATACGGATTCCGCAAGTTGAAAACTCGCCGCCACGAGAGACCACTACGGATTCGGCAAGTTGAAAACTCGCCGCCACGGGGAGGCCATTTCCCATGACAACCAGGATCGGGCCGACACCTTTTCACACGGTTTCAGAGACGCTCGAGGCGGATCTTGCGATGCTCAGCCCACATCGGCTGGCCACCGTGGAGCTGCAGAGCCAACTCAATCCAGCCCATCACCGAGTTCCGTCTGCGTGCTGTTGCCGACCACAAAATAGAGCGTGGCGGCCGCCATGCCGAGGCCGAAGAGAAGGATGAGCGCGAGGGCCATCCCCATTGCGCAGCCCGCCCGGCCGTCGTCGGAGGCGAGCGAGGCGAGCTTGCGTTTGCTCAAGGTCGAGGCCGGAGCAGCACCGGCGCTGGCTGCCTCGGCACCGTGTGCCTGATCCTGGTTCACGGAACTGTCGAGGGCGAGCAGAAAGCTCCTCGCATGGTGGAAGAAGAGGATCGGACAGAGCACGGCGGCGGTGAGGCAGACGGCGAGCGTCGTTTCGTTCGAGAGACCAAGCCCCATCACAAGCAGCGCATAGAGGCCCCCGGTGAGGATCACCGTGGCCCCGTAGTTCAGATAGATCGACCCGAGATAAAAGCCCGGCTCCCGCTCGTAGGAGAAGCCGCAGTGCGGGCAGGCATCGTACATCCGAAACCAGCCGCGAAAGAGCAGACCGATCCCACACGCCGGGCAGTGAAGCTGCGCGGCACGGGAGAAAACGCGAAAACGGGAGGGTAGCTCTGGCATGATTCGGGGATGGCGTCAGCATATACCTGTTTGGGTCGCGGGCCCGCGGGCATTGCGCGGGATGGCATCGAAAACGGCCGCATCCAGAAGTTTGAGTATTGCGCGGAGCTATTCTGGAAATACGTGCGGTCATGTCTGCGGGCAGAAGGGAAGGACGTGCCCAACAGTCCGCGGGGCGCGATGAAAGAGGCGTTGGCCCGAGGCTTCCTGGCAGAGGCGGAATATCCGGCAGGCATGCAGATCTACGAAGACCGCATTACGTGCAGTCATATCTATCGGCAGGAGATCGTTCCGCTGATCCTCGCCCGGCTGCCCGCCGCCGAGACGGAATAAAAGGGAATGAAAAAGGTGGCCGTCACCTCTTCCCCGTCCTTTTTTCTGGGGCACGGATTCCGCAAGTTAAAAACTCGCGGCCACGAAAGAGAGTCTCTTTTCTCCCCCCGTGGCGGCAAGTTTTTAACTTGTCCGTGTCCCCAATACGGATTCCGCAAGTTAAAAACTCGCGGCCACGAAAGAGAGTCTCTTTTCTCCCCCGTGGCGGCAAGTTTTTAACTTGTCCGTGTCCCCAATACGGATTCCGCAAGTTAAAAACTCGCGGCCACGAGAGACTGGCAAGGATTCGGCACCTTGAAAATCGCCGCCACGGGGAGGCCATTTCCCATGACGACCAGGATTGGGCCGACCCCTTTTCACACCGGTTTCAGAGGCTCTTGAGGCGGATGTTGCGATACTCCGCCCACATCGGCCTGCCACCGTGGAGCTGCAGGGCCAAGACACCCTTGGCGAGCGCCCGCTTCGGGTCGTTGTCGGTGAAGTCGAGGATCAGCCGGCCATTCAAATAGTGGCGGATGTGGTTGCCCTCGGCGCGGATCACGACGTCGTTCCAGTCGTCGATCTTCATGATGTCCTTGAAGGCTTCCTGGTCGATGAGCGCGGTCGTCGCCACCTTCTTGCCCCCTTCGGTCTCCCAGGTGGCCTGCTCGCCAACATTGCAGATCCGCGCCCGTGAGCCGCCCTCGTCATAGATGAAGCCCGACACGTTCGGAAACGTTTCCTCGTTGCGGATCTCGTGCTGGTAGCCACGGACCACCCACTTGTTCTTGACGGAGTTGTCGGTGATGTGCTTCGAGCGGTATTGAATGCCGGAGTTGTTGGTGGCGTTGCAGCGGAACGAGAGCCGGAGATCAAAGTCGCCGACCTCGCCCCCCTGCCAGATCAGAAAGGTGTTTCCTGCGGCCACGTTCTCGGGCGTGGTCTCGCCGTGGATCACGCCGTCCTTCACGCTCCACAGCCGGGGATCGCCACTCCAGCCCTCGAGATCCTTGCCGTCGAAGAGTTGCTGCATGCCGGTCGGCTCCGCCGGAGCGGCGGCGGCGACCGTGGCGGTGGCCTCGGCCCGGGCGACGGCCACTGCGGCTGGACCGATCACGCACGCGAGAGCGATGACCGCCTGAGTCATGGCAACGAGGACGAGTCTGCGGAGGCTGCCGGACATCATGGATTCCCTTCAAGGAGGTGTTGCGTGCGAATCGGGACTTGAGAATACTGCCGGAATCCGATCGGATGCAACCGTTCAAGGGCTCCATCCGGACCCCGATTCAAACGCTCTGGCCAGTCAAAGGCTCTGGGCCAGCCGTTGGTCGGAAAACCCTAGCGGCGAGGCTTCGCGACATCCTCGGGCACGAGGATGTCGAGCGTGGCATTGCCCTTGGGAATCTCGGTCTTGAACTCGTGGCGGGGGAAGAGCGGTACGGGAAAATCGCTCTCGGGAGGCGTATGCAATCCCTCGACGACGACAACGACCGGCCCCTGCACCGCACCGTAGCTGGGCCTCGACCGGAAGACGCCATCGACGATGCTCGACCGACATTGGGGGCCGATATTGCCCTGCGAGGCGTCGGGCTCGATGAAGACGTCGCCCCGCGGCACCGCCTCGCCGCGATAGGTCACGCGGCCCGAGACCGTCGTCAGGCCGTCGGAGCGGTTGCAGCCCGCGAGGGAGAGGCCGCCCGCCAAACAGAGAGCCGAGAGAAGCAGCCGCGTTGCGCGGCGACTGGTGCCGCACGGCATGATTGCCGACCGTCCTGGAAATCGCTTCACGGAGGATAGCCTCCGATGTTGCCGTCGGCCCGGGAGCCGAACCGCCGGTAGGCGTTGATGTCGATCCGCTCCGACACGAACTGCACGCTGCCGTCGGCAAAGGCGAAGTGGCAGCCTTCGGGGTGGTAGCTGCCGAACGTGGTTGTCATCTCCCCCGAACACGGTGAGCAGGAAACCGGCGCGGCGGACGTGTCGACGAAGGCTGACGAATTGATGCCGTTGATGGCTGCGGCGGTGGTCGAGTGGGGGCCGGTGTAGGTGTTGGTGCGCGACGTGCCGGCCCACGACGGTCGGCCGACGCGGCCGACCCAGAACGAGCCGTTCGTGGTCACGGCCCAGGCCACTTCCGACTCGAGCGTGAACTGATAGCGGGTCTCGGCCAGCATGAACTGCTTGGACGTGCCATCTTTGATGTCCTTCGCCTTGATCGCGCCGTTGACGATGATCGCGCCGTTGCTGAAGAAGTTTTGATTGCCGTAGAAGCCGGTGCACCAGCGATAACCGTCGAGATGAGTCCTGCCGGTGGGCGGGGCGGCGTTCACGCCTCCTCCGGAGACGCCGAAATAGTCCGTGTTCGGCGTCGTGCCGGTGCTGCGGATGTGCGACGGGCACTGAAAGGCCCGGTTCGGCGTATACGCCTGCGTTCGGTTGATCGCCGGGTAGTTCCCGTGTGCGCCGTTGAACGACCCCGGAGTGTGGCTGAACGAATCGTAGCGGGGCTGATCGTCGATGAACGGCAGGATCCGCACGGTCCAGGGGGCCGTCATCGCGGAGGGACCGGTGGTGCCGGATTGGCCGAGGTAGGTCGCGGATGGGGTGACGAACCCTGAGTCGGTGAACGCCGGCGGGAATGACCGCTGCCCGCTCTCGTAGTTAAGGCAGCCCTTGGCAAGCTGGGCGAGCTTGTTTTGGCAGCTGGCCCGCCGGGCGGACTCGCGGGCTGCCTGCACCGCTGGCAGAAGCAGGCCGACGAGCGTGCCGATGATCGCGATCACGACCAGCAGTTCGACGAGTGTAAACGCCCGCCGTGTGGGCATTCCATCGTGGTGCCGTACGGCAGCAACAGTGACACCGGGCATGACCACCCCCAATTTTCAGCAGAAAGCTTGCGAAAAGCGTGCGCCGGCCGTTCGGAAAAACAGCCTTCCGTATGAGTATGTCACAGCAATCGGTGATTTACCGAACCGGTGACAAAACGCGTGAAAGCCCCGAGGAAAAGGCCAAGGTTTAAGGCGGGCCTCGGGCGGTTGGTGACGGCCTCCAGGCGGCGGTAGACTCCTGCTCATGACAACGCACAAGCCGGTCACCCCCGCGGCTGATTCGCCCGACCGGCAGGCGGCATTTGTCGCCCTGCTCACCGGCAGCCACGGTCGGCTGATGGGATACCTCATATCGTTGCTCGGCCGTCGACACGACGCCGAGGACGTGCTGCAGAAGGCCAGCGTCACGATGTGGCAAAAGTTCGATACGTTCGAGCTGGGGACCGATTTTCTGGCATGGTCATCGACCGTCTGCTTCTACGAGGCGAAAAACTTCCAGCGGCTGTCGGCCAGAATGCCCCTCTCCTTTAGCGCCCGTCTGCTCGAAGTGCTGGCCAGCGAAAGGCTTGATGACCTGGGGCATCAGGAAGAGCGGCTGGCCGCGCTTGATCGGTGCATGAAGGCGCTGCCCGAGCGGGACCGTCGGCTATTGCAGGCGGCCTACATCGACCAGACAGGGATCGCCAGCCTGGCAGAACAGCTGGGCCGTGCCCCGCAGACGCTCTACAACCGGCTGAATCTGCTCCGCAGGTCGCTCGCCGACTGCGTCGCACGACGGCTCGCGGAAGGGGCCGCGGGCCACGGATAGTGTGCGAAGAGCTGGCAAGATGCAATCTTGCCGCCACGGGGGAGACTTGCCGCCGTGGCAGCAAGTTTTTAACTTGCTGTGAGCCAGGACCGGTAAAACGCCCCCCCTGGATGACATACAAGGAGTGGAGGACTCTAACCCTCATTGCCCCCACCCCGAGCGACCCCCCCATGCCCCAGCATGCCTCTGGACCTTCTCCGTCCCTCGACCTCTCCCGCCTCCACGATCTCATCAGCCGCCATGCCGATGGCCTGATCGTGGAGGACGAGCATCGCGAGCTGGCGGCTGTTCTGGAGGCCGATCCGACGGCGCGGCAGCTCTGGTTTCTGAGAAACGACATCGATCTGGGGCTCGCCGCCGACGCCGAACGAAACCGTGGCGGGGTCGTCGGGCCATGGCCGGCGGCCACTGCAAGACGAGAACTGCTGCCAGGGCCGCGGGCCGCCGCTGCCGGCGCGAGCATGGCACTGGCCGGCATTGCCATCGGCATCTTCGGGGCGTCGGCCGTCTGGGCGCTGACGTTGCCCGGGCAGGGCGCGGCCGGAACGACGATTCCCGTGCTCTCTGAGAGCTTTGAACGTGGCCAGGCCAAGACGGTGCCCGGTCTTCCCCGTGGGCTCGCCGATCCTGATGGCGATCTCTGGCGGGGCGACGAGGCGCGGGTCGTGACGGCGATGCAGGAGATCGAGCCTGTGTCAGGCAGCCGGATGCTGCGGTTCGAACGGGCGACACATGTCGGAGAAAATTCGCCGAAGAGTGCCTGGAGCGACGTCTATCGTCTCGTCGACGCCAGGCCGTATATCCTCATGGCCGAGGGCCGGCCGATAACGGCCCGACTGGCGGCCGACGTCACGATGGCGGCCGACGCCTGCGGGCCGGATGAAAAATATTCGGCGAGCGTCCATCTCTACGCCTTCGACCGAGACATCTCCGATGCCCCACAACCGCTGCCCCTCGAATGGGTCCGTGAAAACTGCGTGGCCTCGGGCACAAAGAAGGTGCCGCTCGAGTGCGGGCAGCAGGGCTGGCGGCGGGTGACGGTCGACGCGTCGCTGCCCCCCGAGGCGAAGTTTGTGCTCTTGCATCTGTCGGCGGTGCGTGACCGTCCCAAGCAGACGAGCGAGCCGGCGGTCTTCGCGGGGCACTTTCTGGACGACGTCAGCCTGGAACTCTTCGTGGGAAACCAGAGGCAATAATGCGATTTTTTGGCCACAATTCCACGCGTGCGTCTGCCGTTTCGCGGCGGGCCGTGCTTCGCGGCGCTGGAGCGGCGGTGGCCCTGCCGTGGCTTGAATCGCTCGGTCCATTGCCCCGGGGCCAGGCCGTTGCCGCAGACACGGCCAGCGGTGTCGACAGTGCCGCCGACGCAACCGCTCCGCCGCGGCGAATGGTCTGCGTGATGGTGAACACCGGCATCATTCCGGAACACTTTTTCCCCAAGGACCCGGGCCGTGACTATTCGTTGAGCCCGTATCTCGAGCCGTTCGGCGGCCTGCGGAACGATTTCACGGTCTTGAGTGGCGTGTCGCATCCAGACGTGACGGGTGGCCACTGCGGTGAGCAGGTGTTTTTGACGGGGGCCCGCGACCCGCGGAGCGTGACCTTCCGCAACTCGATCTCGGTCGATCAATTCGCCGCCGAGCAGATCGGCAATACGACACGGTTTCAGTCGCTGGTGTTGGCGGTCGGCGAGCGGCACGACGGGCTCCTCTCCGTGACGCGAGACGGCGTCTTCATCCCGACCGAGCAGCAGCCCTCGGAGGTCTACCGAAAACTCTTCCTGCCCGATACAGCCGAGCAGTCGACGCGGCGGCTGGCGGAGATCGAGCGCGGGGCGAGTATCCTCGACTTCGTGCTCGACAAGGCCCGGCCTCTGGCCCAATCGCTGCCGGCCACCGATCGGCAGCGGCTCGACCAGTATTTCACGAGCGTGCGAGAACTGGAGCAGCGGTTCGATCACGCGAAGGCCTGGCAGGCACGCCCCAAGCCGGTCATGGGCGAATCGCAGCCCAAGGATATTCCCGACCGGGCGCAGATGGTCGAACGGATGGAACTGATGTATGCGATGGCGCGGCTCGCGGTCGAGACCGACAGCACCCGGTTCGTGACGCTCTACCTCAATCCGCTCGAGATCACGCCCAAGCTCCCCGGCGTGAGCAACCGCACGCATTCCCTCACACACCACGGCAACGAACCAGAGAAGCTGGCCGAACTGCGGCGGATCGACGAGGCGGGCCTGGGGGCGCTCGCTGGATTCCTCCGCGGGCTTGCCGGCGTGAACGAAGGGAACGGCCGGCTCCTCGACAACACGATGGTGCTCTTCGGGTCGAACATGAGCAACGGCAACGCCCATCTCAACACCAACCTGCCGATCCTGCTGGCCGGCGGCGGCTTCAGGCACGGCCAGCATTTGGCGTTCGACCAGAAAAACAACCTGCCGCTGTCCAACGTGTTTGTGTCGATGCTACAGCGGCTGGGCCTCGAGACCGATGCGTTCTCGTCGAGCACGGGCACGGTCACGGGCCTGGAGATGGTGTAGTGGTGCGTCTGCTGGCCGTGGTCGTGATGGTTGTGCACGCAACATTGGCTGTGGCTGGACCGATCGCGGGGGCCACGGTACAGGCACCCTCACGGGAGTTCTTCGAGAAGCATTGCGTCTCCTGCCACGATGCCGACACGAAGGAGGGCGGCCTCGACCTGACGCCGCTCGCCTTTGACGCTGCGCCGGACGGGGCCCGCGGGAGCGACGGGACCCACGACTCGTTCCACACCTGGGTCCGCGTGCACGACCGGATCGCCGCCGGCGAGATGCCGCCAGCAGACGAAGCCCGGCCGACCGAGGCCGACAGCGCGGCCATCACGACCGCGCTCGACCGTTGGCTGATGGCGACGGAAGCGGAGCGGATCGCCACCGCGGGCCGCGCCCTCTACCGCCGGCTCACGGCGCAGGAATACGAGTCGGCGCTCCGCGATCTTCTGGCACTGCCGGAGCTGACTGTCAGGCGGCAGCTGCCCGCGGATGATTTTCGCCATGGCTACGAAAAGCTGGGGGAATCGCTCGACCTTTCGCCCGTTCATCTCGCGAAATACATGGACGCGGCCGAGGCGGCCCTGCGGCAGGCGGTCGCCACGCGGGCCGCGCCGCCGCCGGTCTATCGCAAGCGGGTCTATCCCACGCAGATCACGGAAACATGGAACTGGCTCGCCCGCGGCGACGCGGTGCTCCTGAAAGACAAGCAGCACGATGAGTCTTTGCCGTTACCCGATCCCGAGCGAAACGCCTTCGAGGGAGCGGAACGCGAGGCCCGGGGCAAGATCGTGGATGCCCTCAAGCTGCGTGACTACGAAGGCACGGTGGGCGTATTCTCCGGACCGGTCGACAACGACTGGCGGTTCCCGCTTCACTTCGCGCCGGTGCATGCCGGCAGGTATCGCGTGCGGCTCTCCGCCTGGAGCTTCCTGTGGAACCAGGGCCTGGTCGAGCCGGCGGCCCGCACGGAAAGCTTCATGCTCTCGCTCTGGCTGCCGGAGCCGGGGCCACGGTTTCCGCAGAGTCCATCTCGGCCGCTCGGCATGTTCGATGCGCCGTCGATCGAGTCGCGGGTGGTTGATTTCACCCGCTGGATGGAGGTCGACGAGGAACTGCTCTTCGAGGTGGGCACGCTCACCGGCTTCGGCAAGGGAGTCGGTCGCTGGGTCTCGCAGGAGAAGGGGAGCACGCCGGCC
>Ga0247834_1002967_pt1 | contig 24097 bp, 37 predicted proteins | sample LaCruzMarch2015__8_FD_187118 | JGI IMG/M metagenome (GOLD analysis project Ga0247834, IMG submission 187118) | Freshwater microbial communities from meromictic Lake La Cruz, Castile-La Mancha, Spain - LaCruzMarch2015_12m | ecosystem: Environmental > Aquatic > Freshwater > Lake | place: Spain...
CATTCAATGCCCCAGCACATGCACGTCACACTCATGTCTTCATCTTTTTGTGTAAATAGCTTGGGAAAATCTGCAAATAATTTTTCTTGTAAAGCCGGTTTCATTTGTTCTTAATTATAATGTAGCACAATGCAGATGCCACTGTGGTCACACACACCAACATGAACACTATGCTCCAGTTGAAATCACCTGCAGGTACCAGCCATTTGCAGTTGGGGCACATGATCCTACAATTGATGCCAATGCATCAAGCATTTGCTCAACCCAGACAATGCACATTGCAGTGCATGCTTGGTAAAGAATACAAAAGGATTGTATATCTCTCTGATCATAGGGTAGTACCATTGTGCACGAAATCTGGACCGGGCTGCCATCTCTGCATCATCACGCAACTTGTAAGCTTTGTCTTGTGCACGACGCAATTGAGCTTCTGATTCAGGCTCCAAGTTGTGCTCTTTGCATGTAATACTTTGAATCTTGCCATGTTCCAGCTTAACATCAAAGCTTATGTCCAGATATCTGCCTGCCACCTGGTAATATGTGTACATCTCAAAACTGCCAGTGCTGGTGCTGTCATGCCACACAGCTTTTCTTTTTTTAATGATTCTAGTTTGGTCCAGATGCTTAAACTTGGCTTGCCAATACTGACGCACCAACCAAGATTGATTTCTGTTGGCGGTCAAGCTTGTCCACAATGCATCTGTTACCTCTGTCTCTCCAGTTTCTTCATAATGCTCTTCTTGCAGAATGCCTTGAGCAGTGTTCAACACATAAGCCCCCATGCAACAATCCAAGTCTTTGCTTTGAAACTCATGAGTGATTGTTTCACCATGCAATTTGAGGAAGGCTTGCACTTCATCAGGCACAGGCAATTTGCTGACGTCATCTACTGTAACTGTATCAAATAATCCCATGTTGTTATTATATATTAATCTTGTGCATGATCCACAGGTGTATGCTTAAGCCTGTTCATTTTGCAACTGGTGTGTCTTGATGCTTCCAGCCCCATTGAAAGAAGAAATATTGCCATTCTCTTTCAGCTCTATTTTTGTTAAGCTTTAAATCTTTCCGAATAGCAGACATGAACCACTTCTTGTATGCATCAATCTGCTCATCACTCCAATCATGCAACATGAACCAATCTTGCTTTTTGCAGTATTCTGCAGTATACTTGACGCCTACAGCGTCAAACATTTTGGATAAAGCTTTGACTACAAACTTGTCTTCTTTACTCAGCTTCATTTTCATGCCACATTCTGCAATTTTCAGCCGCCCATTTGACATCTTTGTTGGGATATCCTTTGGATAGCAAAAACTTTTGCAAAGTTCCATCCTTGGTTTTATCATAGGCAGCAGGGAATCCATATTTCCATCCAGCAGGAGGATCCACATAAAACTTGCCCTTAGCTTCTGTATTTGCAGGAACAGGAACATCTTTGGAATCTGTATCTTCAATTGCATCTTCTACAGAAGAATCTTCTACAATGTCCAGATGTCCATCAAAGTGAAAGCCTGCTCCTCTGAGAAAATATTCAAATTGAGAGCACATCTCTTCTATGGTATCAGCTTCAAATTCATGAGTAATCTTGGTGGATCTGTTGCATCCATCAAGTTGATCAGGAACAAAGTCAGATGTGAATATGTACTTGCTCATTTCTTTTTGCAATGCAGTTTCTTTATTGAATCCAGATCAAACTTATTTTCTACCATGTTTGTGATGATGTGGTTGAATCCAATGTTCAAGTACTGTTCATCAGTGATTACCTGCTTGCCCACTTTCACAATTTGTGCAAGCAATTCAGAGGGCCCATCAATGTCTGCTTGATAATACTTCACAGCTTTGAATGGTCCCATAGCAATGGCAGGCAATGTTTTAGGTTGTTTTGTTTTCTTCATGTTATTATTTTACTGTATAAATTAAAAAGAGCAAGAGGAACAATTGGAAACTTAGTCTCGCTTTCCAAGCTATGTGCTTGGCGCGCTGAGGTCCAATCTATTCAGTCACAGCAACAGTGCCTGCCTCTTGGCTCTTCAATTGTTTTCATCATACATATATTATGCAGGAATATAGAAATCAGTCAAGATTTTTTATTTTACAGTACTTTGTATTAACGCCTGTAGCATCTTTAACTGCTTGATGAGAACGGTAGTTTAAATTACCAAATCCTACTTGACATTGATAATCATCGAGATCTGCAACAAGCTCTGTAGGAAGCTTTTTGCGCTTATCATACGACTCATATTCTATGTCGTATATTAACACTGCTTTCATTGATTATAGTTCTTTATTATTAGTTAAAAATACTTGCTTTGGATGCGCTCTAAACTTACCGGCTAGATCTTCATCACCTCTGAATGATTCAACTTGGTCTATTCGTACCATCTTGCCGTTAGCGAGAACCTGCGCTTCTTGATTAAGCTGATCTGGCTTAAGCATGTTCAAAACATCTCTTAGTCTTGCGTATGTCATAAAGTTATTTATTAATCAACTTCTTCTAAGTCGTAATCTTTAAGGGTAACTGCTTTGGTAAAAGGATGCTTAATAAAGCCTTTTGCATCGATAAGCTTCTTAAAAACAAATTGTTGATCACGCTTACCATTACTCAAGTCAGTACCTCCGCCAACTCCTCGCCCATGGTACTTCTCTTTGCATAACGCTTCTAATTGAACTTCAGAATCGGAATACTTGTGCTTAGCTTTCATAAACACCAACAGACTGTACTTTTTGTTTGTTTGTTTTTTCATCATGCCAATATTATGGCTGAATATAGGAATAGGTCAACTATTTTTTAAGAAAGTCAAAACCATTGTGCTCAAGAATAAGTATATATAGTGAAAAAAGTTGTTAGTTTCTGTCTTTATGGTTATGTTGATTATTATAGAAAAGGAGCTTTAAGAAATTTGGAGCTTTGTAAAATATATTATCCGAACTGGGAAGTATGGATGTATATATCACCTACTATTCCTAAAGAAGTGGTTACAAGCTTAGAAAAAGGTGGGGCAAAAATTTACATTGTGCAGGACGAAGATACACCATTCTTCATGAATTATAGATACTTTCCCGTTTCCGATACATCCGTGGACTATGCAATTTTTAGAGACACAGATTCACGAGTTGATGAAAGAGAGGCAGCTGCTGTAAGTGAGTGGATTAATAGTGGAAAAGGGCTTCATATTATGAGAGACCATCCATGGCATGGTCCTGCTAAGCATCATCATATGATAATGGGCGGAATGTGGGGGGTAAAATGTGATAAACTTCGCGATGCAAAAGATATTATTCTTGCAAATAAAACTCCCTGTAATCATGGATACGATCAATATCTTATTACCAAATACTTTTATCCAAGATTTGTAGAAGATTATATTGCACATGATGAATTTTTTGAAAAAACAAAATGGCCTTTACCGCGTATAAAGAGATTCATACGGGGATATAACAGAGAGATGTATCTTTTTACTGGGTGTTCTTATGACTGGGATGATGAGCCAAATTACCCTATACATGTTGGAATTGCAGAAGATTATTTAAAACAGAACAATTTATTTCCAGAATGAATTTTTTAATTATTCAAGAAGCTCTTCTATGTATATTGTTTAATTCAAACACAAAGCTAGCAAGAGGACTATTAGAAAAATCTATTAGTTCTTTAATATCTTTTGGAAAACAATGCCCTCCCCACCCAAATTGCTTATCTCTTCCAGGCACTTGAAAGTGTGAAGTTCCAATTCTTTTATCAGCTCCAATTATAGAGGTAACCGTATTAAATGGTTCTTTTATTTTTATTTTCTTATGTAATTTATATATATCATTAGCAAATGTAACTTTAAGTGCTAAGAAATAATTCTCACAATATTTTATATATGCTGCGGCATCAATAGATATGTAATATACTTCTTTTAATTTTCTTAATCTAGGTTTTAAAATTTTAAATAGTTCTTTTCCTTTATTTCTATCTCCTCCAAAAATTGCATACTCTTGATTCTTAAAATCCTCTTTATTGCTCCAATGTGATAAAAACTCTGGATAAAAAATTAAATTAATGTTTGTATATTGCTTACTAGCGTTTTTATAAAACAATGGACTTGCTGTTGACTTGCAGCAAATGATATTATTCTTTAAATTAACATTGCACTCTTTCAATACTCTATCCAATAGCTTGAATTTGTCTTCATAAGGAGTATCAACACAAACAAAAACTGCATCAAATTTTGCATCTTTATAATCAGTAATTTTATTTTTTGTATATTTTGGATCAATGATGATAATGTCTTTGTTGTTAAACACACTTGCTACAGCTTTGCCAACCACACCATGCCCTATTATTAAAATTTTCACATTTCAAAATGTCTCAACAACATGAAAGCCTCAGCATATCTCTCACGGCATTCACTGCCCCGTATGCTGGCTTGAGAGCGTATGATTACCTCGCTTCTGGGATGAGGATGATCTTGCCTTTCCAATGCATATGAATTGAGAGCTGCAACCTTTTTGTCAACATGTTCTTTGGATAAAGCATTATAAAAATTTGGAACAAACATGCTTTTCACAAATGAAAATGATTGGTCACTGGATGAAAATACCTCTCCAACAAATACACTGTTGATGCTGGAGCAAGGACCCCAAGGACGGGCGGCTATGGACACAGCATTGAATAAACATTTGTGGTCTTGATGATTATCAGCAATGAAAGTGGTATACAGCACATGAGGCATGTGTTTTGCCAGAACATGTTCAACTATATTTTTTAGCTCATATGGTTTGTTGTATATGTCTTCTTCTTTGACATTGAGTTGAGACAATTCATTGTATCCAAGAATTTGTTTAGCTTTGTAAGCATCTATGTTTTGTGTGATGTACCTTGGAGTATCACCCCCTCTGAGTAGAACCACATCCACAGCATCACCTTTCTGCACGTGCTTGGCAATTGTGCCACCAAACCCCAACACTTCGTCATCACCATGTGGAACTAGTACAAGAACCTTGCTCATATAAGTATTTTATATTATAGACACTCTAATACAATGACAATTAATTATAAATTATATAGAAAGTATCTTCTCAATGCATATGCATTGTTTTTGACAGCAAACAAATACATTCTGATGAGTAATGACTTCTATGAAGAAGGCGTTCCTGACATAAAGCATTATGACAATCACATGCATTTGATAACATTAAAAGACAAGACATTCTTAATTGATTTGAAAGAAAACAAATGTTTTACAAATTTCATGGGAGAGATGCACTTTGAATAACTTCTTTATAACTAATTTTGAAGATAGGCAGCAGTTCAGCAAGCATAGCTTCACGCAGCATTTGAATTACAAAATATATTACAATGATAATTGCAAATTGTATCATGAAGACAATCTGCTTGTGTTGTTTGTTGGCGTTGAATTTACCGGTAAAAACATAATTGAAAATTACAAGCTGCATGGAGACAATATTTTTAAAGTCATAGAAGGTGAATATTCATTAGTAATATTTGATAAAGATAGAATATTGTTAGGGTCAGATATTTTTGGAGCTAGACCTTTTTACTTCTACAAACATATAGACAATATTTCTATATCAGATTCATATTGTGTTCTGAAGAAGAGTTATAGAATATATGAAAATACATATGTTATTTTTAAAAATAATAACACCTACATAAATGAAGCTTATGTTTTTGATTTAGAAGAGAAAAAAGATAATATTAATGACTGGGAAAACGCTTTATATAAAAGTATACAAAAACGTATTAAAGTAAAACCATCTTTAATGTTAAGCGATGGTATTGATAGTGGCGCTATAGCTTGTGCATTACTAAACAAGAATATTCCTTTTAGTACTTTTTCTTTGTTGCATTCAGATAATTATAACAACGAGCTTTTTGAAAAAAGATGTGCACTCCATAATTGCACTTTTATAAATGAAAGCGAATTAAAAGATAGTATTGCTCTTAATTATGATAGGGTAGCTACAAAATTTAATAAGAGATTAGACAGCTTTCAAGAAGTAGGTTGTACCCCTGAAAATATTAGTATAAGACTTATGGATTTTATAAAAGAAAAAAGCGAGCATTTAATTATATCAGGTTGCGGAGCTTCCTTTACAGATGTCAATATTAATAATTTGTATAAAAGAGTTAATAATGTTAGAGGAATTAACTATGACAACCCTATTTTACTACAAAATATTTGTTATTTATACAATAAAGATACTAGGTTTGTTTTGCTAGATAAAGACTTAATTCAAGAAATGTTATGGCTTAGAAAAGATATTTATAAACAATACAAACAACCAGCTATTGAATTTATGGATAAGTATAACTATCCATATTACGTAACTGAAGAAAGAGACTTTAATAAATACAAAACTATACCGAGAAGAGGGCTTATAAATAGAAATGATTATATTTGAACTTGAAGCTGGTCAAATTATTACTTTAAACAACGACAATACGTTTAGAATAGTTAATTCAAAACCAAGAAATGACGAGACAATGTTTGATAAACGAGGTATCTTTGTATATGAAGATAAAGATAACGGATTTAAAATTGCGTTTGATATATTAGAGCAATATGAGAATGGTATATATAAACCTTATAAGAAAAGTTTAAAAATTGAATTTTTTATCTATAAAGCGTTAGATAGAGTAAAGCTTATAAAATGGAGTTATAAAGATACACCTAACCAGTATGAAGGTATGGAATTTCCTATTAAAATAATAAAAAAAGAACCCGGTTTTTTAGCGTAGACCGGAAACTACGATGATGATCCAGTTACTTAAGGGGAACCGGATTACCCTCTCGAGGAATATTCCTCAGATATTAGCAAACTCTCCCCACCCAAAAACCTCCATCACATGAATGCACAGACACTTCAATATTGATTTGTCTGGCTTTGCGATACACAGACATAGGAGTGGTGTAAGGGTAGAAAAACTTCTGTCCCACACGCATGTTCACCATGGTGTTGTGAATTTTATTAGGCTTGCGTCCGCGAGGACGAGGCAATTTTGCGTCTTCAAATAATGGGTAACAATCAATGTTACCATTCTTTTTTAGTGTAGATGCTGTGTTCATTTAATTATTATGTAGGAACCTATGATTACAGCAATAACTTTTTTAACTTACCTCAAAACCTTGATCTTCCAGAATGTTGTAAGCAGCTTCATAACCTATGTTAATAGCATCCTGGTAATCTTTCTGTTCCAGGCATTCCACAATGGCAGTTATTTCATCCAACACCACAGCATTGTCAGACAGATCATCCAGGGACAGGGGCATGTGTTTGGATATTTCTGTGTTAATAATCCATGTGGCCACTTTGTGATTATCGTAGCCATTTTCCATGTAATTTTTTAGTTTTGATGTGGTGATCATTAGAAGTTATAGTCGTAAAACTTGGTTGCTTGTTCACCTTTTTTGTGAAGTCCAAACAGACTGTACTGTGTCCTTTGACCTACTTCAGCCCAGCGCTTGGCTTTAGCGCGCCAGCTCAGAGTCTTCACTCTGTTGTTTGGATTGCTGGTTAGCTTGTACTCTTGAGAATAGTTGTCAGCAAAATGTTCACTGAAGCCTCCTGGATGAAAGTCCTTAGGCTTGCGAGTGCATTCTGAATCCAGCTCTCTTATCTCCACCTTGCGCGGACTTATAACATTAATCACTTCCCATGCATCACGATCAGTCCAATGATACTCAGTCACATGCTGGCCAACAAATGGCACTTGTTCAGGCAATTGTACTGTCTTGAGATTCATTATTGCTATATTGTATACGGTAATTTAATTCTGTGCAACAGTAATTTGCAGTTCGTTCTTCTTCCAGACTGAATCAGCTCCTCGTCCATCCTTAACCAACTTGCCCTCATTCTGCAATTCACGCAGAAGAAATCCTGCACGAGTACTGTCAATGCTCAATTGCTTGCACACCTCAAGCAGAGTAATGTCACCATTAAGTGACAGAATCTTGTTGCGCTGCTCTTTCTTGCGAGCAGTTTTCGAAGTATTCTCTTCTTCCACAATAACTTCTGAATCAAAGTCATACCCACTGTACTGAATATAACATTCCACATCAGCAGAAGGGCCAAAGCGGTTCTTATCAAAGGTAATGACACGAGCATTTGCTTCTGCTTCCTTGATGGGATGAATGCTAACGTTAACATCCACAGCATGAATGATGAGTGAACTGCCTTTGATGCCCCCTGCTTTGGTATTATGACATATCAACACAACAGCACATTCAGTTTCCTTGGCATTAACTACAAGTTTTTCTATGCAATACTTCTCCAGCTCTCTCCCACGAAGCCGGCCTTTGACCAATCCTTGAAATGAGTCCACCACAATCACATCCAGATCCTTCATATGATTGGAGATATTATCCACATTGCTCTCATTGCACACCTGCACATTCTCCACATTGAGACGCTTGCAGGTCATGGCAAGCTGGGCAATGGATTCTTCTGAAGAGCAGTAACCAACCCGCTTGCCGCTCTTCACCAGTCTCTCCAGCATCTGCAGCACCAGCGTGGTCTTGCCCAGACCAGCTCGAGCAGTTAATGTGATGGAGGCCCCAGGCAGAATGCCTCCACCAAACATTGCATCGAGCTTCTCAATGCCAGTTTGCATTCTCCGATAATATACATCGGGAATAGTTACATCTTTAATTGATACGAATTTAGTGCTTTGTAATTTAACGTTCATTGTCCTTATATTATGCAGGAAAACGTAATTCTGTCAAGAACTTTTTTATTTGGTTATGAGAGAATAAAGCATGAATGCAGACAAAAGGAACATCATCATGGAGTAATAGTACCAATCTAGCTTCACTCAAAAATTTATTTGATATGCTAAGCTTTTCAACCTTTTTGTTTTGTAGAGCTTGCTAATGGACATTATTTTCTTAATAGCTTCAAACCTTTCAAATTCATTCAACACAACACATTCAGATATGCCGTTAAAGTATTCCCTGATATGAATATTCTTTGGATATTTGTCTTGAAAATACTGTTCCCATTTCAATGCTTTTGATGCAGGCATGAAAGCACTAGCTAATATTCTCACTGGTTGTTTGAACATTATGAAGTTAGGTTGATACTCACTGGGCAAGAAGCGTGAAGCTGCATCTGTCTTTGATGTTAAACCAAACTTATGAAAAACTTCACCTGTATCCTTGAATGTAATTTCTGCCAAATACAGTTTAATGCAATTAAATTTCTTGAATTTAACAATTTGATGGCTGTTGTCAAATTTTGTATAATTGGAACCCTTTATAACTGAGATATGTTTTCGCATACCCCTCATTATAGTTGAACAGCTATTCCAGTCAAGCCTTTTTCTTCTTCTTGTTTTTCTTCTTGGCTTTTTTTGGCTTAACTTGTTCTTCTTCAACATCATCAGCATTATAAGCAAAGTCATCTGCATAATCATAATTTTTTGCAAATTTTGACTTGATGCCATGCAATGCATCTTCTAATGCAAAGCGAACAGTATAATAGACTTCATAAACTAAATCTATAATTTTCATAAAAATATTTATTCTTTGTATACTATATATCTACATTTATATAAATAATTTAATGCCTCAGCCCCCTAATAATGATGATATTCAAAGGCAAAAAATTCAGAGTTTAAGAAAATATTCATCTTTATTAAATGTTCTTAATAATCAATCTGTAAATGCAAGAGATATCAGTATTCCAGCTGGACCTCATCCTACCCCAACATCTTTCCCTTCCATTACACCATCACCCTCTGTATCTGTTACACCTTCACCTTCAATTACTCCCTCTATTACACCTTCACCCTCTGTAACTCCTAGTCAAGAACCATGCGTACCAATATCTGATGTAACTCTAACAAATATAGGAGGCTTCGATTATGAAAATGAAACGCTATCTGCTCTTGCTACCTTTATTAATGATAGCAATAACTGTAATTATATAGATGTGGGTCTTGATTTTGGTAATAATGTTATTATTCCTATTCAACAAATAGATTGTAGTTCACCTGCGGAATTGACCATTCCCTTCGAAGGCACACTTGTTTTTAATACATATTGCCGCACAAGTCTATATAGTGCCTATTATTATTCGTATAATTTTACACCTACTTCACCCTATATGCAATTAACTGTATCCTCACTCCCAGGGGATCCAGCGGAGAGCACATATTCAATGTTCTTAACATTGTGTGGAACCCAGGCTCTGACGGCTGAAAATGGTATCTTCAACAACTTAATATACACAAACAGCAATGTGAATCAGAATATTCTAGGTACATCATGCTTCATGTTCTCTCTTTCCGCAGATAGCTATCAAGGAGGAACTCTTTTTTATGGATCGAACAATGCAGGATATTCATGTAGCTTTGCCCCATCTGGACTAACTCCCCTAGCTTTTTTCCCTGCTATAAATATTACACAAGCAGGAATAAATTTATTTGTTAATAGAAATGTTACGCTAAATAATTATTTTGTGGCTCCCTCTCCCTCTCCTACTCCCACTCCTACTGTAACCTCGAACCTTACCCCTACTCCCACCCCATCCATAACCCCCACCCCCACTCAGACCAGAGCTGCAATAAGCACCATTGATCTCACATCCACTACCAATGTGCGTCTCTCTGGTTTAAAAGTATATGATATTAATAACAATTTATACTCTCTGTACAGCTACAATTTAAGCACTCTCAATGGAACATATTCAGCTGCATATGATGCAGGAAGCGGGCTGTACACTCTTGCAAATGTTGCCAATGGTAAACACATAATATATTATGATGCACAATATGCTAATTGCTGGACTCTGATGCTTATCATGGACTCAGGGGTTTACTTCCCCATATCCATATTCAATGATTATTATGACACAACAAAATTACCTGTGTCTGCATGGACAAGCACAGGAGCAAATTCTTCTTTTGAAGGAATAAATTTTGTCCCCTATTTTGCTTTATCAGGATTGACAATAACCCCGGTTAATCCTGTCTTTAACTACATTGAAAATAATAGTGAAGTAATTGTTATCAGCGATCCCATAATTCCAAACTATCTTATTGTATCAACAGATGTTGAAACATTCAGCGCGTCTTTTGATGCACAAATATTAGGTTTTTCAAATAATTTTGATGCCAATAGCTTCTCTAGCTGCAACTTGGCATTTAATTATAATGCTGGTTTGTCAGCTAACAAGCAACTGATTTACGTTACTGAAAACGCTACCATTTCTAGTAATGCAGGTAATCTGTATACTGTGTACTATACAAATACAGGTTCACTCATTGTGGGTATTGCTTCAAGCAACGTATATGTGCCGCCTATTACCAGTTACCCTTCACCTTCTCCAACACCTACTATTACACCAACACCCTCACAGACTCCTACATCATTATCTGCTTCTCCTTCACCCACACCTTCTAACACACCATCCAGAACACTTTCCAATACTCCCACCAGAACGCCCACAGTGACACCCACCAGAGCATTCAATGTTTTTGATGTGACTAACGATGGATCGGGGGCTTACTTGATTAACGGTCAATCTAACCCTGCCCTCACATTATCCGCAGGCTATTATGAAGCATATGTGTTCAATGTAAATGCTCCAGGCCATCCTTTTTGGATCAAGACTGCATCGTCCACAGGCACAGGTAATGCATACAATTTTGGAGTAACGAACAATGGCACAGATAATGGCACAATAACATTTTTTGTTTCAATGAGTACTCCATCAACTCTGTATTACAATTGTCAATTTCATAGCAGCATGGCTGGTACCATTAACATTTTAAACGTTATACCTCCCTCACCCACACCTACACCCACACCTACACCCACACCTACCCTAACGCCTACACCTACCCTAACGCCTACTCCAACCAGAACTCCTACACCTACTCCTACTGTTACACCTTCTGCCGCCGCGCCCAGCGGGATTGTTGCGGCTACTGCTGGAAGTCTTGTAATAACATTTGATAACTTCCCTAATCCTGTCACTTATATAAAAAGTTCGGATATATTTTGGTATTATGTTGAGGGTGAGTATGCTTGGTACTTACATTGGAACTTAGATAGTGATAATAAATGGGATTTGCGTAATGATCTTTATGGGAATGATATTATTGTTACAGCCAAAAGCCCAGTAGCAACTTCAGCCATAATTCCTACAGCTGGCTGGGTTTACACGGAAGGCTCTGGCCCATCCATCACCATTACTGCCGCTTGAAACGAGAATAAATCATGGAAAATACAGGGAAAAAGAAGATGAATTTATGCATTGTTAAGAAGCTGGGCAAGAAGATTCGGAAGAACAAGCGGGGGTAATCCTTTTCCGAAGGAGCCTGGCTTAGAATTTGGTTTTTTTCAGGAGATCATCAAATATTATGATGTCTAAACATAAATAATTGTATGGATAGAGACAATAAGCTTATCTTGGAGGCACTTAATAATAAGTTTACCAAACCAGTGGATGTGTCAGATAGCATTAAGACACAATTGGGTCAAGCACATGGTATTGTCAAGGGTTTGATAGAGCTGTTGGACAAGACACCTTCAGGTCAAACTCCATACAATGAGATGGCCACAACCCATCTGGTCAATTTGCAAGAAGATTTAAAAGAATTGTCACAGATCTTGCAAGATAGAATGCTTAACAAATCTGAGAATGCAGAAGCGGCTTCTGCAGGCAAGAAGCGATTGAAGTATGATTATGAATGGGTCACAGCTTTCTTGCCCAGAGACCTGGACATCAGCAACAGAGCAGGTGAAGAAAAGGTGCTGGATTTGGCATTCAAAGAGACATTGAGGTTGTTGGTGCCTGATCGCAAGAATCCTCTTCTAGCAGCACGCAACATGTTTGGTGATGAAGACTTTCCTGGAGAGATAATTTCTCAATATGAATGGTATCAAAAGCATGGATTTCCTGATGCATCTGCAGATGGATGGTATGCTGCAAGAGATGAAGATGTAGAGAATGAACCCCATGGCTACCCCAATGCATGACAGCTATTCAGAACTTATTGTTAAATGAATTAAAAAAGAGAGGCTTTCAACTAACCAAGATTCATCATGCAGATAAAGAGAGAGACAAATATCCCACGGTGTTCATGATGAGGAGCAAAGGTCCTATGCATAACATTGTAGAGATTGATGGTATGGGTTCAATCAATGGTGAACACTATAAAGATTATATGGCTAATCTCAAGGATGGATCAGAAGATGTCGAACACCGCAGCAATGCACAGCATGCAGCCATAGCCATTTCTTTACAAAAAGCTGGCAAAAAGCCTAGTTAATTTATTATGTCTTGCAACATAGAAGAGTTATATTTTAGCTTTAGCACACGGATCAGAATGGAGTTTTTTCTCCCTCTGAGCATTAAATAATTCATATGGACAATCCCTATGTACATGGCTTGAGACAATATGATAATCGCCCCAGATCTCCTGTTGTAGTTCCCCGTGACATGTCAGCATTAAGAAAGAAGATTTTATTTGAAAATACTTTATTAGAAGAAAGAGTTTTACATGAACATTCAGCCAATACCACTGGGGGGTATGATGCAGGTGCCATCAATGTGAATCCAGTACAAACATATGTGGTGAACAGTGACAATGTTAATCTAACATTACCCGGCAATGCTGACCAATTTAACTTCACCATTAATCAAGCGGTAACTTCATTTAACTTGCAAATTGTAGGTTTTGGCACATTTAGCTTACTTAACAACTATGATGCAAACAATTTTGCCAATTGCTATCTGTCAGCCTACAATTTGAATAACATCAGCATCACATACAATCCGGTGTATGTTACTGCATCTGAAACTCTATCTTCCAATGGTCAATTGTTCACTATTTTCTATACCAACACAGGATCTGTGCTTCTGTCCATATTCAAGTCTGAAACAATAGAGCCAGTTCCTTCTCCTACACCTACCCTAACGCCTACTCCTACGCCCCGACCGGTCAGATCACCACCCCCACCGACCCCCTCCCCCACTCCCACCAGAACACCTACACCTTATCTTACCCCTACACAGACACCTTCACCAACCAAGACACCCTCTCAAACACCTTCACCAACCAATACACCTTATCTTACCCGTACCCCATCACCCACCCTCACCCCCACCCCCTCACTCACACTTTCTGTGACCCCCACACCGCCTCCTGCTCCTGCTCTGGTGTACAGCAGCAGTTATATTCCTCTGGAAATAACAAATGCAGGATTTTCTTACAACATCAGTCAAATTGGCACAGGCAATCCCTCTCTGACATGCTTCAGAGGCACAAATTATGATTTCATAGTGTTAACTCCTTCACATCCTTTTGCCCTGAGAATATCCAATGGTAATATTTCTTCACCTGTTAATGGTGCTTACAACAATGATGTTGCATATGGTATTGCATCAGGACGAGTGATGTTCACTCCCAACAGTGCAACACCTGACACAATTTATTATCAATGTGCAATACATCCAAACATGATTGGAGCAATAAGTATAAAGGATTACAGTTTATGAATGCATATGAAGCAGTTGAATACTTGAGATCATTAGATATGAGCTCTCTCCCTTACAAAGAGCTAACAGGCATTTACTATGCAGATAAAACTGTCAATGGGATTGATACAGGAGAAAAATGTATTAAGTTTTATTTTAAAACAAAAAAATCTTTATCTGAGCTTGAAGCACATGAAATTGTACCTGCAACCATAACCTACAACAACAACACACTTCAGACGGATGTTGAAGAGGCTCCCATATCAGAAAAATTGATAGCAGATTGTCACAACTTGAGCAGTGCTGTTGAACCTGTGAAGAGCAATTACATCAAGAGAAGACCTCTCATGGGAGGGTGCAGCAGCATCAACATTGGAAGTTCTGATGCAACTCTAGGCATCATGGTATTGGACAAGACAGATGGCCAGGTGGTGGCCCTATCCAATGCACATGTGTTTGCTGCAAGCCAATTGCATGGTTATTATGCCGGGGGCAATGAAATTACAGGCAAAAATGTTTTAGCGCTAAGTGCCAGGCAGCCTGGTTCAAATGAGTATAACCCTTATGGCAGTGTCACACCAGCTGTTGATTACATAGGCAATTGCAAGAGATCTGTAGTGATAGGCAACAAAGATTATACAACTATTAGCGGTATTGTCATAAGGGACACCACAGTGGATGCTGCCATAGTAGGCATAGACAAAAGCTTAATTTCCAGTGCGAGTGTGAGTGCCATAGGTTTTAATGCACCTGGCCCATTCAAATTTGCATCTGATAATGAAATCACTTCATTGCTGGATACTGCTGGTCCCAATTTCAAATCCCCAGTTTTCAGATCTGGAAGAACATGCGGTCCCATAGGAGCTCCAGGAAACAGTTATTCATGTGCATTGAGTGTGGTAGAATTTGGCATAGAAGCAGTGGGATATTATACTGGTTATGCATCACTTTTCTCTGAATGCATTGTAATAGAAGGCAATGTTGTTGCTTCCAGGGGTGGTGATTCTGGATCTGCAATATATGCTTTGTTGAGTGCCAATATGCCAGCTCTTTCCACATGGAAATGCATAGGATTGGTGTTTGCTGGGCCCGCTTCGGTCCCAAGCTATGCCATAGGAAGCAGAATTTCAGCTGTGTCTCGAGATTTGGATGTGGTTGCATGGAATGGCATAGTGCCTGTTCTGTCTGCAACAACTGATATCATAGTCTTATCTGCAGGTGAATACTTGCCATATTCCACTAGTGCCATCATCACTTTATCGGGCAGAAGATACTATCAACTAGGCAGACAGTAATTTTTCAAATAGAGTAATTATTAATAGGAAAAATACATTCTCAATAATCTTAAAGACGCTTCTTCCCCTACATATTCATCCGGCTATAGCTGTTAATTACACTTAATCTTGTTCTTTTGTAAATATTCTTTCGAAATAATTATACGGAATAACATTATTAGTGGAATATTTAAAAAAGACTCCAGGGTACTCTTTCATATATCTATTACAATAATTTGCTGCAGCTTTAACCGCGGTATTAATAGAAATTGATTTAAAAACTTTTTGATACTTTATATAGGGTTTAATTGAAAATAAACAATTTTCATCCTCAACTTCAATCCATACCTTATGATATAGATAACTACTTCTTCTTGTAAAGTTAATTTTTCTTGGCATTAAAACGACTTTCTTAAGTTAAATCCTCTTCCTTTGTATGCATTTCCGTCTGGTGAATCCAGCATAGTATTATTAGAGTTACGAGTATCCGGGTAAGCAAAGCTCTGCTTGTCATACTCCCATGTAATGCTATCCTCTTGCATGGCAGCATTGCTGCACTGTCTATTGCTTGTTGCACACCCAGTTAGCAGTAATAGCGGCAATATCAATAATCTCATTGATGTATTATGAATGAATATGGGATACAGTCAAGCTTTAATTTATATTGTTCTTAATAAATAATTTAATGCTCAACATACCTTCTAATGATGATCTAAGAAGAGCCAAAGCCAGAGGCATTCCATCAAAGAATGTTAAGAGAACCATTCCCTCAGAAACAGATTTAACAAGAATCAAAGCTAACTTGAATAATGCTAACAAGGAATTGTTGCTAGTTAATAACCCTTATGACCTGGAAAGAGCCAGAGCTATGGCAACAGACAGTACAACAGTAATATCTGACAATGTGAATGACATAACAAGGCAACAGTCTGGATTGTTGCAAAAAACAGCATCATATGACAAGCTCATGCGCGATGGTCCTGGATCCATTCAGAATTCCATGGTACTCTCTCCAACCCCTTTTCCAACCAATACACCCACCCCAACCAACACACAGACGCCCACATGCACACCCTCATTCACTTGCTCACCCACACCCACACAGACACCCACACAAACACCCACTAACACACAGACACCCACATTAACACCGAAGTCCTCTGCATCACCTACACCTACATGTACCTCCTCTCCTACATGCACACCTTCCAATTCTCCAACTAGCTCATCTACACCCACACAGACCTCTACTCCATCCGATACACCTACCCAAACACCTACACCCAGCATCACACCTACAGAAGCATTAATTCCAACTCAAACACCTACCTCAACACCAACTCTCACACAAACGCCTTCCAATACACCCTCCCTAACGCCTACCCTAACACCTTCAACATCAGAATGTCCATATGGAAGAGATGTATACGGAAATTGCGAGCCTCCTCCTCCTTCACAAACACCCACACCTTCTCATACATGTACAAATACACCCACACAAACACCCACCCCGTCCTTAACTCCAACTAACTCCCCAACATCATCAGAAATACCAAATTTTGTATTTAGAAATGATGCGTTTTTTAGTTAAATAATATTATGAAAGTAACCATAACATGTGATAGTTTATCATCGAGCGAGTTTATATATGACTTACTTGTATCACCTATAAGCGGGGAAGGTTCACTTATTGGGACAAAAACTTGTATTGACTCACATGAGATCATTCCCGACATAATGCAATTTGATTTATCTAGCAATGAAATTCAAGATTTAGAAAAGCTTCCTGGCATAAGAGTTATCACTGAAGATGATGATGCTGTCAAACACAACTTTACAAAAATTCCTCAAACAAACATTCCTAAAATGGCATCATTTACAAGTACATTTTCATCAGGTAGTTCAGTTAATCTAGCAACATCACATTCCCTTTATTACTGTCAAACACCAGATCTGCATTACACCCAGCAATCATACACAAGCGGAGCAGCAGCTTCCATTCCATCCATTGATTGCAGCAATGTGGACATTCTGGTATTGGATAGCGGCATTGATATTACACATCCTGATTTTTTTGATAGCAATTCTGTTACCCGTGTTGTGCAATTCAATTGGACCCAATTAAGAGAAGGCGACCCGTCTAGCGGCACAGTAATTGTGGCTAGTCAGCCAGTTAATTATTACAGGGATACCGACGGACATGGATCTGCATGTGCTAGTCTGGTGACAGGCAACAGGTGTGGCTTTGCAAAAAATGCTAAAATTTATAGCTTAAGGTCCAATTCACTTGGAGGTACTTCCGATGGTTTTACAACCGATCAATGTGTAAGGCTGGCTCTGGCTTTTCAAAAAGCAAAGAAGCTCAACTTGTATGGATTAACCAGCACCAGACCCACAGTGTTCACAAACAGCTGGGGCTACGTTGGACCTTACATTGCAAATGATTTGAATGCATCTGATAACAATACAATAAGCTTGTTTAATAGTGTTGGGCTTGGTAAAGTACAACTCACATACACCAGTGGATTGAAAGTATACAACTCATTGAACGGAATAAACAGTACCACAGATGGTTATTTCAGACAAATTATAGCTGAAGGTGTGCATACATTAATTGCTGCAGGTAATGAAAACACTTACTTAACAAATAATCCTGTATCATCTGTGAATGTAATTAATTTTAGACGTCTCGACCCTACCAGTTACGGATCTCAATTAAACAATTACACCATATTAAGAACCATCTCCAACAATGGTGCATACACCTTGAATGTGGCTTACAATGGCTACACAGCAGGTAATTCATCAGGCACACTGTATTCAACCAGATACTTGTATTCAAGTCCAAACATTGGCATAAATTACTCAAAATTAAATTATCCCATCATAGTTGTGGGAGACATTTCTCCTGTAGGCGACACAGACAGTATTGATTCAAATATATACAGTTATGGGGGTAACTCAAAATCATTTTATTCTACCATATCATCAATCAGCACTGAGGACAGAATATTATCCACTCGATATATTAGGTACAAAGGTATTAAAGGCCCATATTTTATTAAAACATCTTATAGTAATTTCGGCCCAGATGTGGACATATACACACCTGGCAATGGTGCATGGGCTGCATTGAGCAACCAATCCTCTACAAACGGTCCGGTCAACACAATATCGGTCTCTGAAAAATACCAATATTTCAATGGCACCTCTGCTGCATGCCCCATAGCTGCAGGCATATTGGCTACCTATCTGGCTGATAATCCTTCTGCAACCCCTGCTCAATCAAGAACATGGATGCTACAGAATGCTGTATCTGGTAACATAATGCAAATAGAAGGTACAACAATACCTATAAACACATACAATGGAACATCTCAATCTGTGCTTGGTTTTCCACATGGATCAAACACTGATAACTGTCAGACCAACGCTGGAGCCCTCATGATATCATATTCATCCAATTATCCAGAACTTTTTAAGAAATGTAACATTGACGACTTGTTATTCTTGTGCAGGTTTTTTAATTCTAATAATTTGATTGCACAGGCCTATCCTCTCAGAGCAGGCATATTTAAAGACAGCAATTCAGTTCTAAATTATAACTCTTCCACATTAAACAAAAAAGAGTCCACCACAGAAGCTATCACACACACCATTGCCTAAACTTGTGCATCTTGCAAGGATTCTTCTGTGCATGCATAAACATTGTTCACCAAGTCAATATGGAATTCATATGTCTTATTCACCTCCACAATGAATTGATCCACATTACTGTCATTCAAATCTTTTTCTATGTGTTTTCTGACTGTTTGTATGCTTTGTCTCACGCTATGAAAGTCATATTTGCTGCCAAATCTCAAATATCTTTTAATTATTTGACCGCCATACATGTCAGCTAGCCAACGCACATACAGCTCTGTTTTCTTAAAAAAATCGTCCTTGGAGAAAAAATGTTGCAACCACTTTGCGTTGAATTTAAATTGAGACAAATCAAAGTTTAAATTGAGATGGTTTCTGTACTGCCTGATATCATCTTCAACTTTTTTTGATTGCACAATGTCGCTGGACATGTTATTTTGAAATAAAAACATTTCCACGCTCTTGTATATGGGGCTTAAATTTTGCAAATACAAAGCATACTTGTAGTCCGGCAAATCTTTGTTGATCAAGTCCATGAAAAACGGATGACTTTCAATATGATCATGAATTGTCTTTGTTTCCTTCTTAATCTTTTTGGATAGTTTGTTTGGACTGTATGCAGTAATTACATTGAGCATGTGCAGTAACATGAAGTAATTTATGATTGAATGTTAATAAAGCTATCTGTGGCCCGAGCATAATGCTGATAGTCATCATAAAAGTAACCCACATCTTGTCCAAATTTACTTGTGCTCTTATGACGGGCCAACTGTTTCCATTGCTCTGTAAATTTGGCACCATGAAAGTCTGAAATGTCTTTGTCTGTGACATAATGTGAAGATGTTGTCACGCCATGAGGCGTCTGGTATTCGTGTTTTCGCCTCTTGCAAAATTTCATGGGGACAATGGAGACCATAATTTCATATCACTTAATTGATTATAAGGCATTATGATAACATGGCCATCTAAAAATGCAACCACAGCATTGCCATTGTAACGGGCAGACACATAACCTGTGGTCTTTGGACTGCTCAAATCATCATACTTGATGGCCCATTTGCCTGGATAGACAGGTGCATCTGCATAATAAAACCCTCTGTATCTTTTGCCTACAGCCTCACTTCTGGTGGTGACAAATGCCACAGTGTTGCCAGGTTTGGGCACTTGCACCAATCTGGTGGCCACCAATCCTCTTTTATTCAATGATGCAAAGGATGTGTAGTCATTACCGCCAATAAAATTTGCATTGAGGCCAACAGATGGCAATACGCTCACCAGATATGTTTGAGAGATGCCTCCTTGACTTGCAATGAAAGACTTGGCTTCATTCACATGTGTGCCTCCCAAGAAGCCATAGTTAAAGTATGGGGCCAGTCTCCATGGCCATCGATGTGCTTCATGTGCATCCTCCCCTGCCATCAATTGACCATTGCAATCAAATGCAGTGCCATTGGCATCATATCCTTTCATGAGAATGCCTTCATTGTCAGCTGCATGTGTAAGATAAGCAGAAACAACAGTTTTACATGCTGCAACATCTGCAGTTTTCTTACCTGCATATGTGGCTTGTTTGAATGCAGGCAATCCCAATGCAGCCAATGCTCCCAAGATACTAATGACCACCAACAACTCTACTACAGTGAATGCTTTCACTTGGTAAACAGTCTGATGATTAGAACCATAACGAGAGCGGTGATAATATATTCAAATATACCAGGCTCTGGTATGATATTAACATATGGACTGAAAGCTGATTCAGAAGAATAGAATTGTGCTGTTGTACCTGCAGTGCTTGAATAGGTACCAACCAACCCCAGTCCGTTGTTAGCCAGTGACCCCGTCTTCCATTGTGCAAATGCGCTTGTGACATCAATGCTCTTCCATCCTGCTTCAGTAAAGTCTACAGAAGCAATAGCAGGTTGATTCAATAAATTTGTTTGGTACCAACTCAGAGGACTGGAAGCATATTGAATGTTATCAAATGCATCAGTCAGAGCTACCACTTTGAGAGTGAATGTAACACCAGATGCAAGATATGAATATGAAGGGGGCCCTTGATAGCCAGGAACAACTGTGCCGGGAACACGGAAGCGTTGCAAATTGAGATTGAGTAAAGCTGTGTCACCAGATTGAAAATCGGAGATATCAGCTATTGCAATGCCTGCTGCATTGAAGTGATATTGATATGGGCTGCCAGCTGTAATGTCATTCACTCCCACATAGAAGGGTGTGCGAGTATCGCTATACGTACCATAATACACATAGTAGTCTGCATCATTGGTAATGCCAACTGTGACTGCTTCAGAAGTTAACGGCAACAAGCAAAACAATGATATCAGAATATTCTTTAGCATGTAAGTATTTATTTGCGCTTCTTTCTAAATCCAAAGAAGCTCAAGATGGATACCACAATAAATGTAATACAAAAACTACACTTAAATATTTATGTGGAAAACCGTATAAACGGCATATATATTATTTATATGAATAAACTACTAGTTACTATAGCCACAAGCGTAATGCTTGTTGGTGTTGCTCTTGCTGACTCTGGAACTGCTTCTAAAACAAGTGGCGACAGTGATGTGACAGTTGATAGCGTTTGGACATGCATTGGTGATGTGTTACTTGTGAGACCCATTGGAGCTGCAGCCACTGTTGCCGGCTTTGGTGCGTTTGCAGTAGCTTCACCTTTTGCTGCCATGGCTGATGCCACAGAAGAAGTGTATGATACGGTTGTAACTAAGCCGGGTGAATATACATTCTGTCGCGATCTTGGTGATTTCACCAAGTAATCCTACTTCTGGTCAACAGTTCAATCCTTTTGGCCAGATTAAATACAGTTGTGACTTTCAAAGATTACATGCGTCTGCAGCTGCGCAAAAAGAAAAAGAAATCGCCTCTTCCCCAATCTGACAAGTCATCCCTTGTCACCAGTGCTGACATGATGCCCACACAACAGCTGCCTGCTGCAACATGTGGTAATCAACCCAGCTTGTCCTAATTATCTTCCACAACAGCACCAGCAGGAATCCATGCTTCCACCTTCAAGCCTTCACCAATGTATCCTGTTTGAATGACGCTCTTTGTCTTAGCATCAGTAGAATATATTCCATAGCCGCCACACTTCAGTTTTTTAACAACAATTTTATTTTTTTCGTCTGACATAGCTCTATTTTATAATAGAGAGCTATTAAATCAAGCAACAGGTTCTGATGCAGGCATTGGCATTTCATCTGCAGATTTATGATTCAAATGATCCATGGCCAATGATAAGATCTTCACAATGGAACCTTTTTTATATTTTCTGGGACTGGTCAACAGAGCCTCTACCAAATCAATGGCTTCTTCTTGCTCACTGTAATGTGTGTTAACAGTCTCTTGTTCTTCACTTTGTTCTGCATGGCTTATGGCTGCAGCAATTGCAGCACGTCTTTTGGCTATGTCTTCATCTTTTTTATCAACTTTGCCATCATTGTTGATGTCACTGTCTTCTTTGCCAACTGGATCCAGCTTTTCATTAACTAGCACGCGTGAATTAGCATACTTTGCAAACATGTTGTGGCTGTCAAGATTCATAATAATATTTAATGTCCAACACTGTATATTTTATAATTTTATATGAAAAATGTGGTCGCACAATGGCATACCATCAGAAGCGCATGCTTGGACGTTCTAAATCTGTGAAAATTTCCAAAAGCGCTATCTTGTCCAAGAAAAACCATTCGTGATTAATTTTAATGTATCTGCCGGAAGGAGAAAATTCATTTATTTTGCCCTCTTGAACTGCAAAGCGATTTGTTGGAATGTATGAAAACAAAATCTTACGATCTATTAATTCTTCATGTGTATATTTCTTCATAAAATTATTGTATATGCAGACAGATAGAAATCCCGTACCGATAAGAAGAGCTTAACTCGGTACGGGATTTCGTTAGTTGTAATTTAGTTAATTATAGCTCTTCTTAAATTAGGCCTTGCTGGACCATTTGCCATTAATCTTGATAGCATCTTGCAGTCTGCTATCGCTGACGGTAGGCACAGAGCTATCAACTCCAAGCGCCAACCGAACTTCCGTGAGGGTCTTGCCCTGACGGAGCAGTTTGAGGGCGGGACGGCCAATGTAATTGCTCACAAAGCCTTGTGGCTTAGTAGCAATATATTTGGCATTGGTAAGGCGTGCCTTACCAGTCACAATGCAAGCCAGCTTGGGGGTTACGTTCCTGGAAGTCTTCGCGGCGCCTTCCGTTTGAGCCGAGTTCTTGCGAACCTCTGGGGTTACCAATGTACTAATCATCCACCTATTATATGTGACTTTATAAATAGGTCAACTGTATTTTTGCATGAAAGTATTAACTGTTTGGAATGATGTATTTATCTGTACATTTATATTGCCTATATATTGCATTGCCGGCATTAAATGCTGGTTAATGTGTCACCATTCAATGTGGTCAGTGTGTCACCAGAAATAGACACAATTGAATTGTTCACCAGGCTGTTTGTGGGTGTCATGGTGGGAGTTGGAGTGGGAGTACGAGTGGGAAGGGCACTTGGCAGTATTGTTTTATAAGCTGATTCTGCATCTCTGTACAAGCTCGATACATTCAGATGTGTCCTGACCTCTTGTATCTTCTTGCGTCTAAAACTATTATAGTCAGGGTAATATACCGGCATACGTATATTTATATGTTGT
>Ga0247834_1002975_pt1 | contig 24051 bp, 27 predicted proteins | sample LaCruzMarch2015__8_FD_187118 | JGI IMG/M metagenome (GOLD analysis project Ga0247834, IMG submission 187118) | Freshwater microbial communities from meromictic Lake La Cruz, Castile-La Mancha, Spain - LaCruzMarch2015_12m | ecosystem: Environmental > Aquatic > Freshwater > Lake | place: Spain...
AAAACGGGCATGTTCCATCCTGCGACAGAACGTGAATTTGTCTTCAATGAGACGCGTTATGCCTCACCCTATCAGGCTTATGAGACAGAGAGATTCAAAGAGTTGAAGGATGAAAAGATGGTCAAGCAATTGTTGAACACACGATCTGCCAAAACCATTAAGAATTTGGTCTCGATGGAGCCTAGACAGCCTCAGCACCCGTTACAGCTCTGGGAAGACATTTTGGAAGCGTTTTACACACAATTCAAAGATGCGACAGAAGCACTCAAAGCCACAGGCTCTGCGCGTTTCCATATGATGGACAAGCAAATCGGCACACCTGATTACGCGAATGCGTTAGCGAGTGTGCGCACCAAGTTGAAGGAGAAAGAAAATGACGCTCCTGGTGGAATTGATCAAGTCAAGAACTCCGTCATTACCAAAGATGAGCAAAAGAAAGACAAGGTGGGTGCGATTATCAACACGTTCAGACGAAGAGCTTAATCTTCCGCAGGCATACCCTCTTGAAGAGGATACGGTTTCAATGATTTCTCGTTCGCATCGCATGAGACCTCATTGACTTTATAGGTATAGCAAACTCCATTGGAATCACGGTAGGTCTGCTGATCTACAGTGTTCGGGTGAGGATACTTGACGACAATACGGGGTTTGGGTTTCCAAAACAAGATACCGACGATTCCAATCACAAACCCCAATAAGAATGGAAGAATTTCAAAATGATTCAACATGCTTCCTTTGCTCTACATAGAGAGTAGAAGATGATTTGGGATATTCTGAAAAGTAAGAAGTTTAACTTTGTCTTTAGTGTCTTACTCGGACTCGGTTTAGCCGCAATCCTTCGCCCTGTTTGTAAAGGAGACCAGTGTCTGACACTCAAAGCCCCCCCTGTCCATGAGGTAGAATCCACAACCTATCAATTAGGCTCACGTTGCTTTCAATTCAAGGTAGATAGCCGAGAATGCCCGAAGTCAGGCAAAGTCATTGAAGCCTTTTCATTATCCCGGGCTTAGGCAACTGCGTGTGCGAAACAAATCTGAAAAAAACTGAACTTTTCAGAGAAAAATGGCAACTAGCGGAACGTTGTTGAGTGATTTGAATGGAGATGCGGCTTCCTCAAGCGGAGATAATGACTTGGTAAAGAAGATATTTGCCGATATGAATATGGGAAGCCAGGCCAATCCAATCATGCCAAGCGGAGCAGGAGGGTCGGGGAGCATGATAATGGCGCCGAATCCCAATACGACACAACAAATGACGATGGATAATGTCCCTGCTACAAGCCACATCATTGGAAGAGACCACCCCACACCTGGTGACTTTGCAGCAGCTGTCCACGGCGTATCCCGGACTGAAATGTCAGGGATGGCTCCACCTCCCATGGCCGCCAATGGTATGATGCCCCAAGGAGCGTATGCCCCGTATATGGTTCAGCAACAGCAGCCAATGATGATGCCGCAATTCCCTCAGAAAAATATGTATGCTCGTATCGCTGATGAACTCAAGACCCCGATTTTAGTGAGTATCCTGGTCTTTGTCTTCAGCCTTCCGTTCCTCAATATATTGTTGAGTCATTACGCACCTATGTTATTAAAACCTACGGGTGACTTGACAAGCGCTGGTCTTTTACTGAAAGCCGTCGCAGCAGGTGGAGCGTTCTGGGTTCTTCAGAGAGTCATTGCTCCTCTTGTTTCATTGTAAAAGATAGGGTATAAAAAGAGATGAAATCAACACCTTTGACACAAGGCGCGAGCACGTTGATTTTAGTAATCTACCTGATTCACACATTTGTCACATCACCTCTTGTGACTGTCTTAATTTCTATCGCAGCAGGCACCATTGCTTACGGCTACTTGGATTCTTATGAATTGGCTGTTGCTTTCTGCGTGGTAGTAGGTGTCCTCTTTAATCTATTGAAGCAGACACGCTTCAGCTATGAGACAAAATTTACCAAGGAAGGGTTTAGCACAACAGATACGGGTCCTCAAATCGTAAAACGTGTTGCTGAAATCAAGAAAGAAGAACCCAGAGGTGTCTTGGCCAGTGCCTATGCGGAAGGGTTCGCTGATGCTACAACAGACAACTCAGGCAACGAGGTGACTGCCACTAGCACAGCCAGTAGCGCAGAGACAAAGGCTGCTCCAGCGGCATCCAATGGAAATGCGGGCAGTGGTATCACTCCTCCCACTCCTCCCGAGGCAGCCACAGATGTTGCCAAGAAGGCCACGACAGGAGGTCAGGCTTCGGCGACGTCTGGCTTTACGGGCTCCTCCAACAAAAGTATGGAATTCAAGTTGGGTGTGATTCCTGAGGATACCAAAGGGGGATACCACATTGACCAAGGCACAACTGTGATGAATGCTTTGAATGCTCTCAATCCGGACCAAATTAAATCCATGACAGATGACACACGAAAACTCATTGAGACACAAAAGAACTTGATGTCTATGCTCGGTAGCATGAAACCCATGTTACAAGACGGAAAACAGATGATGGCGAATTTCCAAGAAATGTTTGGAAATGCGAATGGTCCTGCGAAGTTCTAAGGAGATAAGGTAGGAGATGCCTCGGCGCAGCGTATTTACAGAAACATGCCCTCCAGGAACATGGTGTATTAGCCCATTAAATGGATTTCTGGGCATTTTATCTTTGGTTTTATTTATTGGATTCGTCGCGTATGTTATCACACAGAAGCCCATTGAGGCTCCGTATCCCAAGGAGTCTCCAAGAGATACAACGATAGTGATGCCTCCTCAACAGAGTGGAGATGATAGATATACACAGGCGCCACAGCCGCAACGATTCTGGAACAATGGTCCTGAACTTCCTCCTCGTGGTGTCATCCTCCCTCCCGATGGTGGGTTTCTAGACCCGAGAGCGGTCAATATTCCTACACAAGGGTTTCCTGAAGCCTACCAGCCCATGGGTCTTTTAAAACAGCCTGATGGAAAAGTGCTACCTCTGTATGGTCGTCGTGTCGCCTCTCGCGCTGATCGTTTCAATTACTACACACGCACAGATACCTACAATCCTGTGCCTCTCCCTCTTACATACAAGAGAAAGGATTGCCAAGACCCTGTTGGATGTCAGGAGCTCTATGATGGAGACTCAGTGAAGGTGACACCCACGGGAGAAGAAGCCACTGTGACGCTCTATCGGTTTGATGGGCCCATGTATGTTCCTGGGCTCCTGTAGAAGATGTGCTCCACCTTTGGAATACGAGATTTTCCCATTGTAAACTCGGTGAATGTTACACCAAGTTTAAATGCTTCAATCTACGAGGAAATCCCCTTAGATATTCAATGGGCTCCCAAGGCTACAGAGCCTAGTTTCATCCATTCTGGACCCTATGCGAATATGGGTTACGTGGAATACATGGATGCTGGAGCTTCACAGACAACACTCCGGTTAAATGGGAACTCCTTTCGTCTTCTCAGTGTCCAGATCTGCTCTCCTCAACACAAAAGTCTGCTATCCAGAGACAAACAAGGAGATTGCTCGGGTGAAATTGTGATGGGATTTCGCGCTGAAAATACACTTTCAGAATCCTATTTGTTTTTGTGTGTGCCTATCCTTACACGCTCTACGCAGAATCTCTCGTCCTACATGGAGGCTTTACGGCTTGGACAATTGGCTGGAAGACCTACAAGTCTCCTCAGCTTACTCCCCTCCAGTGATAAACATTATATCTCCTATTCAACCTGCTTACAACGCAGAGAGAGTTCTGGAACATCTACCAAACAAGTGCGTGTCTTTGTCTATACGGGAGGAATGGAGTATCCCGCTGCGAATTTCACAGAAATTGCTCGCAAAATCCAATCCCCTCCCGTGTCAGGTGATGTTTTCCTACCTGCTATCCAACTCCCAGATGGTCTCGTGGATAAATCCCAGGCTATGTTGTTTTCCATTGCGTTAGAGACAGACTATAAGTCATTGTTACGGTATAGTCAATATTATCCTCAAGGGACACCTGATTCGTCTCAGTATAGAACGGATGACTTAAATTCGTATAAATGTGTCCCATTGGAACCCAGTCAAAATGTGAAAAATGGAAAAATTATCGTGAATACGGAATCGGGCGAACTTCTCTCACAAGTCTTGAAAGGGAAAGATGATACTGGGAAGCCCAAACGGTCAAAGCTTTCTCCGGCCATGATTGAAAAAATTATTGCTGCTTTCATTGCTATAGTCCTCATCGCCTTCTTTATTCTTATCATTGGATATCTACTAACAAAAGTTACAACGGCCAATGCTGATTCATTCTTTGGGGTGATTCAGAAAAATATGGGCGTGATTGCTCCCGTCTTCTTCTTTTCTATGCTATCAGGAATTGTCTGTTTTGTTCTGGGGTTCCTTTTGTATACAATGGTCTAACACTTCTAGTAGTAGAGAGGACATGGCCTCAAAAATAACTCTCGCATTTTTAATTACGGTCACAGTAGCTTTGTTAGGGGCTTCTTATTTTTTACTGAAACAAGAACCGTCAACGGAAGGGTTCCAAACACAGCCCTATACTGTGAACGACCTCGATATTAATTTGTGCCCATCGTATGCTACAGAGATTCAAACCGCAAAAGGAAGCACAGATTGCTGTCAGGGAGATATGATAGATGGCAAATGCAATGGAACAACCTTTTGCACCAAATCACCTGCGTATCCTGGTGTGAAAGCCTGTGTTGATAAATGGCGTGAGTATTTCAAGGACAAGGGAGTCAATATGTGTCCTCCCACGATGCCCAATTATTTTGAGAACATTCAAAATAAAAATGCTATCAAGGGTTGCTCAGCAGGACCCATTGTCGCAGATGGCTCTGTTCCCAAAAACAGCACTGCTAAACAATGTAAGATTTATATGTCTGAAGCAGACAATTTGAGAAAACTCGATAGTTGTTATATAGAAAAACTTCGTGCGAAGGTTCAATGCCCTGTAGTAAACTCACAATCACCCTCGGCAAATCTTATGCCAGAATCGTGGAGAGATCCTTCCGCTCTAGCTCTGATTACATGTAATTACCCCTTTGAAATTGGCATGCCTGATATGTGTTTTGACAGACAATCCGTGGAACTCTATTGGGATAGAAATGAACCAAATTGGAGATCACGATCAAACTATATTCAATGGCTTAATGAAATTTCGTGTGAAAACTATATTAGAAAACGTAACGCTTCGCGCGAGGAAGCAAATCGGATAGAAGCTGAGAGAAGAGCTCGTGAAGCTGCTGAACAAGCTCGCAGACAAGAAGAAGAAAGACGCAAACGGGCAGAAGAAGAGGCCAGGAGACAAGCAGAAGAGGCTCGCCGCTTACAGCAACAGTTGGAGGAAGCCAGACGGAAAAGTCAGGGAGCTGTCAATTTTGCGTGGTATGGGGCTGGATATAGAACTCGTGGTGCTGAGGTAACATCACAAGTCAGAAATGCTATGAATGCTGGTTCTATTGCTGTGAATAACAACACGTTTGGTGATACGGCACCAGGCGTGTATAAACAATTGTTTGTAGATTTTACCCCTCCCAATAGTGATACGACGAAACGAGTCACTGTAGGAGAAGGTGGAACCTTAGGATTAATGGCATAACAATTTACTCTAAATCAGTCTTTGCGAGATGCTGCGAAACGAAGAAACGAGTCGCAGAATCTGTGCCAGTATTTGTATTTATTGTAGGAATCGCAGACTTTTCATTGATAGAGGACGCTACAGGCTCAAAGGAATCTGTTTGTTGCTCTTCAGGGAAGAATTTTGTTTCCTCTTCCTGTGATGTTTCCCACTCAGGATGAATCTCCGCCTCACTCATCGGAGGAGAAGGCGCTAATTGCTGTTGGAGGGTCGGTTGAATCTCTGGTAGAAGCTTGGTTGCCACCTTGCGACGATTGCGCTCTACAAAGGTTAAGGCTACAGCCAAAAGAACTAAAACACCTGGAACTGTTCCTTGAGGAAGTGCGAGAAGGACTGCGAGAAGCAAAACAAGAACTCCTACAATCGAATCCAAAAGGCCAAACATCGTATCTGGCAAAAACGGAAGGCTTACTGCCCACACGAGAGCAACCCCACTTACAATCATATCCGGAGTTGTCTTCACCATTGTTTCTTTCTACTGTAGTGGGTTCAAAATTTGATTTTCTAACCTGCGCAGAACCAGAGTAGAAAGATGGCAAGCCTCAATGATTTAAACCGTGTTCTTACAGCACACGGATATGCGATTAAGAAATCATCCCTAACTCCAAGAACATCACAAAGTCTTCGTAAAGATCTCACTGTTGCGCCTACTGTAAATCAGAAGTTTGCTAGAGCAGCAGGACCTGCCACCTTTACAGTCTATACAGAATCACCTACGCGATTCTATGTTCCTCGCTGTTGGGGAAAGGATACGTTCGGTGCGCCTGAAGCCAGCGCAATTGGAGAAGGAGCTGCTTTGCGAGAGCAGCTTAAATTCACGGGAACTCCGTATGACTATCAGAAAGCGATTGTAGACCAATTCATTGACCAGGCGGGAGCGAATGGTCTCATCTGTGTCCCCTGTGGAAGAGGAAAAACCTTCATGGCTATTTGGACAGCAATCCGTCTTGGAAAGAAATTTATGATTGTGGTGGACAAAGAATTCTTGATGAATCAATGGAAAGGAGAGCTGGAGGCACTTGTTCCAGGGATTCGCGTAGGAATTCTCCAAGAAGACAAATGCCAAATTGGAGAGGAAACGATTGTAGGAAAACCCTTGACAGGTGCGGAACTCAAAGTCCTTTGCAAAGAGAAGAAACTGAAAGTAAGTGGAACTCGTGAGGAATTAGTGAATCGTCTGAAAGAAAACGATACGTCCTTTCAGGAAAAAGAGATAACAACTGTTTCCTATGATTGCACAATTGCGATGATTCAGACTTTAGTTCAGCGGGAGTTTCCCCAGGGAACGTTCAAAGACTTTGGTTTCACAATCTTTGATGAATGCCACCACTTGGGAGCCGCGCATTTCAGTCGGGCCTTACTCAAGGTTCAAACAAACTACATGCTAGGACTCTCTGCGACACCAGTAAGAGACGATGGATTGACAAAGGTCTTTGAATGGTTCTTAGGAAAACCTGTCTATTGGGAGAAAACCAGAGAACCTGACCCTCAAGTGGTAGTGAGACTTGAGCAGTTCTCCACGGACAATCCTGACTACAATCAAGTTCCTACAGATTACAAGGGTGAGCCTGTATTGGCGCGTTTGCTAACAAAAATTGTGGAGTGTCCAGAACGAAATGCGCATCTAGCGAAATTAATTCGGGAGATTGCGGAAGATGATAAGAGGAGAATCTTGGTTCTCTCAGAACGAATTGGTCATTTAGAAGCCTTAGAAACCTTGCTGAAACCTTCAGGACTCACAATGAGTTATTATGTCGGGGGCATGAAAGAAGAGGAGAGAGAAGCAGGTGCTCGGGTCTCTCGTGTCTTGCTCGCATCCTATGCGATGGCATCAGAAGCGATGAATATTAAACATCTGAACTGTGTTATTATGGCCAGCCCACGCAAAAAGGTAGAGCAAAGCACGGGGCGCATTCTGCGTGTCCAGAAAGACCAACGTCAAATTCATCCGTTAATTGTAGACATTGTTGACTCCCACGGAATGTATCAAGGTCAATGGCGTAAGAGAGCTGCCTATTATAAGAAGTGTGCGTATCGGATTCAAGTTGGAGACCAAGAAGAAGCCGAGGCGTCTGAGCCTGAAGAATCAGGTGAAGATGGATGTTTAATTCTAGATGATTAGTGTCTGCGTCTGTGAGTGCGCTTTTTGTGTTTGCCACCGACAACAATCGTATTATTCTTCGCAACCGCATTGGCAGCAGCAGCATTGGCTGCAGCACTGGCATTTGCCGCCGCATTTGCATTGGCCACAGCGGCATTGGCATTCACAGCAGCAACCTTCGCATTGACGTTGGCAGCAACAGCATTCTCCACGGCTTCTTCTTCGCTCTCATAGGCTTCTCCTAATCCAGCGAGGTTTGCCGCAGGAGCACTTGTATTTGCTCCGAACATGCTTGTCAATCCAGAAAGGCCAGGAACTTTGCCCAACGCATTTTTGGCCTTGTTCAAGAGACCACCTCCAAGTGTCGCTTTGCGTGTCTTCTTACCACCCTTCTGTAAGGCGCCGGTGAGAGGAGGGTGACCACCCGTAGTTAAGCAGGCCTGGTTCATGGAGCGAGCCGCAAACGGAACCTGGATTTGAACAGGTGCGCCAACGGAGTCTTTCCATGTGCTAGCAGTGTTCGCATAGCCCGCCGTAGGAGCATAGTAATACATGCTGTCTACGTCGCCGACACCATAAGTCCCAGGAGCAAGTTGAGCACCGCCGCGCTGCGCTAACCAGTAATTCGGATTGGCAGCACCAGGAGGAGCCGAGCTCCCCGTGTGAGTGGGGTTCAAGGGATTGTGTGTTGTTCCTTCGCAAGCGATGCGCTGCACAGGAGCATAGGATCCAGCCCACCAAGCCTGGCCACTCGGATTCACATCACCCTCAGGGTAGAAGCCATAGCGACCTCCACGCTGTTTTCTTGTGCCCTTGCGTCCCTTGCGTGTGTATTTGCGCTTACCACCTGACATACCAGGGAGTCCCTTGAAGGACGCGCTGTATTGGCTGTAGGGGATCTCATAACCGGGTTTCACAGCGCGGCAATCTCCAATGCCGCTAAAGACTTGAGCGTTATTTACAGTTCCTGGAGTTCCGGGGATACTCTGAGGTCCAGTAAATCCCCAACCACCACCTGCTTGTCTGTGTTTACGTCCCCTGTGAGTCCTCTTCTTCATTGACTTCTTAGCCATTTCTAATAGGACATGCGAAAAAACGCAGTATGACTTTTCGTTACGAAAGTTCAGAGCGAAGTTTCATAAGCAAGCTAGGTCCTCAATTTTCTAAGACACCAATAATCTTATAGCGTTGGAACTCTTCATACCATTGGATACTCACAGAAACAGACTCTTTCTTTTTGCTTACAAACTCGTTACGAAGGAGCATACTCAGGCCCGCGGTCTGAACAGCAGCACGTCCCAAGTCAATATTTGTCTTGCTTTGAAGTGCGTAGGTATCAGGCATACCGACAATTTTTCTTGCAATCGCATGAGTATGTTTTTCTTGTGGTTGTGCTTGTGGTTGTGCTGCCTTTTGAGCAGGAATGACTTTTTCCACGAGTGTCTTTTCAGGCCCCTTTTCTTGGAAAGGAGCATCTTCTGCTTGCACTTGTTTGTGTGTAAATGCGAGAGGCAAGTGCCACCGACGACGTCCTCCATGCTCGGGCACAAAATCCAGACTGTAGAATTCTTTGGACTCTACGATTTTTCTTAACTCAGACAGGCGAGCCAATTTTGCTACATCCACAGTAAATCCACTAAAGTGTTTGTCTTGAACAAACAAACTTGAAGAAAACGTTTGGAGAGCATCATATCGTTTGGAAAAGGGTTCTTGAAAGAGCGCTTTTCCATTCAAATACCACACATCTTCTAGACGCAGATTCGCATAAACAGTATCGAGAGTTCCTATGAATAATGCTTGTGATTGATACAACGATGTGTGAATTCTCATGCGCAGAACATATGCGAACTGAAAGCGACTACTCAGAAAGACAATTGGATGTCCTTTCATGATACAAAGAAAGCCTGGTTCATATTTCTGTTCATTTCCCAAAATATAGTATTTGTGTTTTCCAACGGATTGCTCCAACTTATCGTCATGGAGAAGTTGGCGAACCCGTGTATCAAATTGGAAGTTCTCCAAAAACTGCTTGGCAGCATTTAGGAGAACTGGTTCTGCTTGTTGAGGTCTGAATGAGGTTCCTTTCAATCCTGATCCTTTGATTGAACCGCTTGTATCCATCTCTATACTACTCTAGTGATTGTCCCTTAAGCTACGTTGTTCATGCCAGGCTTATCCTCCTTCTTGACAGCCATGCCCTGACCCATCTCACCCTGTCCCTCAAATCCCTCAAAGATTACATTGAGCACAGGGATCTGACGGCGCATAGAGAGAAGAATATAGAAGACAACGGCATGGACGAGGACAGCAATGATGGAGGTCTTACCACTCATGAAAATCTTGCCGCCGATTGGAGGGAGAGTTAAGAGAACACCAGGGGAAAGCAATACGAAAAGAACAGTGGCTAGGAGGAGCATTTATGTTTCTATTAAAAGGAAGAATAATTTGGATTATCAAAGACATCGTTTGCAAAAATTCCACCCGGTATGAATTCCGCACCATTTTGCGCAAATTCAGGCTTAAATGTCTGGAGTGCGGTATTTACACCAGAGGTTAAGGTGGAAGCTGTCCCAGACGCTACAGGAATCGTCGTATTCACAGGAGGTGGTGACGGACCAAATAAGCGTTCAGGATATCTCATATTATCTTTCATATTGCTACTTCCATAGGAATCATCTAAGGGATCTGAATCCTCCGGACCCGGGAGGCGCTCTTCAGTATCATAAGAGCGTGGCGGCATCTGACTCGGGGAACTGGGGCCTCCAGGAGCAATCGTACGTTCAGGCTCGGGGAGAGGCTGTGTCACAACCGGAGCAGGCGCGATAAATGTTTCTTCAATCATAAGTTTCTCAGATGATACATTCAAGTATAATTGATATGCCAGAAAGAATACACCAGCAAGAAGAATTGCGACGACTATCTGTGATTTCATCTGAGACATCTTCGGAAAAATACGAGCCCGTTTTTTTCGTAGTTCCTGGTAGAAATGGAGTTGAACGATCTCGTAACTTTGGCAACTGAACTCAAGGGTCCTGGCGCTTGGTCAACGTCTAATCTTGTTCGTATCGGTGGGTTGCTCGCCGCGAAGGTAAATTCAATTGAGAATCTCTCAGGAGGTGAAAAGCTCAAGCTTGTGCAACGCGTTCTCCTTCAAATTCTGGCGGAGGCCGAGAAAAAGGAGATTGCTGAGCCAGGGATAACCACGGAAGAGATTCAGAAGATTCATGACCGGTATGATGTTCTGGAGGGGACAGTTGGGGATGTGCTGCCTGTATCGTTGGAACTTGCGATAAAGGCTGCGCGAGGCGGCTTGGATTTGAAGAAGATTTCCCCGTCAGCATGGCTGAAGATGTGCTCTTGTTTCGCGACAAGCGTTGTCCACCAGTTGGCTTCCTTGAATCTGATTTCTGAGACACACGCTGGCCAGGTCCGCCGTGCCTTGCTCGTGGTGAAGGAGACTGCTGCGGGAGTAGGGGACGTTCAGGTGGAAGCGAAGCCTCAGGAAGAGAAGAAACAAGAGGAGCCTCCGAAAGAGAAAGTAGAATCTGCGTCTGAGGCAGAGTCAAAACCTTCTGAGTTACCCCCTTCGACTGAAGCATCATAGGATAGGTCTCTCTAGAATAAAACTGAAGAGGCGCGGATGTATGAGGTAGAATTGTGCGACCCTCTAGAATCGTTCCGTCCTCTTGAAGAAGTCTATAGTCAACTTGAAAAACAATCCATGTTGTTTTTCCAGTTGCTTCCTTTAGAAAAAATCCTTGAATATTTCCAGCGTCATAGATGGTTAGTGTGTCAGGAAACTCACCTGTATTTAGTTTGGGTATCCAAGATGCAATAGCGAAGTGGCCAGGCTCCATACTAGGTGAGTAAAGTTGAGTCCATTTTAAGCGTTGTCGCCAACCTTATACAGACGAATGCCCTCTACACTTTCAGCTCTTCTCTTAACTGCCAAGGGAGAAGTAAAACAAGCAAAGCTTACGTCATCAAGTGGTGATATTACTCTTGGAGATATCCAAAAGTATTTGAAGAAGAAATCAGAGCCTGAATATGTTGGTTCCTATGGTTACAAGTCCAAGTATCTTCATCTCTTTGGATACCAATCAGGAAAGGCAGGCACAGAGAATAAACATGAGCTTCCGCCACCACACGATAGCATGTTGCTCTTTGGTGATATTCTTATCTTGGTGAGCTCATCAGAAACAAGTTTCGCGAAACCGATTGCGTTTAAGACAGAAGAGTATGAAGCCTTCTATACGCACGCATTTGGTGGCTTTGAAGACTTAGAAGAGGAGGAAGACTTGGAGGAAGAAGAGGAAGAGTTGGAGGAGAAGCCTGAAAAAGAAGAAGAGGTAGAAGTGGAGGCGGAAGTTGAAGAAGAAGAGGAAGAGGTAGAGGAGGAAGTTGAGGAAGAAGTCGAGGAAGAAGTCGAAGCTGAAGTCGGTCAAGAAGAAGAAGGAGGTGAGCTTGGTGAGCAGCCTGTCCGAGCCACGAGAAGTCGCTCTCGTAGAAAGAAAGGAGCTGATAACAGCAAAAGTCTAACAGGGAGCAGCAAAATCACATCCAATTTCCTAGAGGGTTACAAGCGTTCATCAGAGCAGTTGCTTCTAGATGATGGATCACCCGAAAATAGCTACTCAGGAAGACCTCAGCGCTCTGAAATGGTTGAAAAGGTGAAGACCTACTTCAAAACGTATCTCTCAGAGACAGATTGTATTCTGATGGAAAAAGCTGTCTACAATGCGTGTATTCAAGAGGCGAAAAAGAGACATATTATCTGTGACTGGTTATTCCCGATGTTTGAGCGACTCTATGAACGAAAGATGAGATATATCTGTGGAAATCTTCATCCTGAGTCGTATATTGAAAACAAAGGCCTCCTTCAGCGATACAAGCAAGGAGAATATAAATTTGAGGACCTGATGACCTGGACTCAGACAGAAATCTTTCCTGAGCGAAACAAGGAACTCGCAGAAAAACAGTTCCAGCGAGAACAACGACTTCTGGAAGGCAACAAGGCCAATGCGACAGACAAGTTCTTCTGTACTCGTTGCCACAAGCGACAGTGTACATATTATGAACTTCAGACGCGTTCTGCTGATGAGCCCATGACTATCTTTATCCAATGCGTAAATTGTGGAAAGCGTTGGAAAGAATAAACAGTAGAATGATCACTACGACAACCATTGGATCCAAGGAAGAACCTTATCCTATGCTTGCGAATGTTTGGGACTTTTTTTCCACAAAGGGAACCAAAACAGTCTTTGTATCGGTGGGATCAGGCATGGACTGTCTAGCCGATTTAGATTTTGCGGAGACTCTGGGGTGCCCGATTCTGAAGTTGGATACTCCCGAAACAACTGCGAAATGGGAGGAAATTAAGGAGGTTTTAAAGACACGGAAACTGACTGAAACAACGTCAGAGTTTGCCAAACCTGCCGCACGCAAGTGGGTCTTGCCTAAAAATATTCACACCGAAAGCTATATTCCCTCCTCTTACACTGGAACCATTCAGGTGAATGGTGAGGAACTCAAAACAAGAGCATGGTTTGATATAATGAAGGAACATTGTGCGAAACTAGGATTACCAGAAAACGAGATCCGTCTCGATATCTTGAAACTAGATCTTTGTGAGCAAACACCCTTGGTGCTCCATTCCTTGTGGCAATCTGGATTCCGCCCGTCTCTTCTTTTAATTCACTGGATTCACTCACCCGATGCCGAGCTCCAGACCTTGATAACTGCTGCTCATCTCCAGATGCTTGGCTATGCGCATGTAGCGAAGGAAGGCAATCGCTTTCTTTATTACTATACTGATACAAATTACTATGAAACATGCTCGTGGGAGACACCCGCAAAGCGCTGTGAGAACCCATTTGTAAAATCGTTAGCAAACGCCATCTACCCTGGTTCTGAAGGTGCCAGCCTCCATTTTCCCACCACAAAGTAGAAACGGGCTCTATGGATCCTGTTGTGCAATATTTAAAGCGGATTCATTCTCCTCTTTATGATCGGCGTCTTATGATGTTGATCCTAAAGAAAACTAATGGGAGACGCTCCTTCAGTGAAAATTGCCGTTGTTCAAAATTAAAGCACGATACTAAAGTAGACAGGCATGAGCCTACGAAAGCTTACACAGAAAACAAAACAGAACGAGAAACAAACGAGCACAAAGAAAAAGACAAAGAAGCGGAGTTCCGGTTCCTTTTCAACTAGACCAGGAGATAATTTTTATACATTTATCAATCATCGTTGGCTTGAAACAACAAAGATTCCACCGACAAAATCGGCCTTTGGAGTCAGTGAAGAGATTGAAAAACGTATCGAAGATCAAACACAAACAATCATTAATGAATGTATTGAACTCTCAACACACGAGACCAAGAATCCAAGCTATAAGGACCAAATGAAACAAATGTTAGGCCTCTTATCGCGCTCCGTCATAACTGCGGATACACAACCTGAGATAATGAAAACGTTCCTGGAAATTTTAGGAAATATTCAAAGTGTCTCGAGCAAAGAGGAAGTGGGCGTTGTGATAGGAGAGTTCTTGCGGTTTAAAATACGATCAGTCCTTCCCATTTATGGCCAATATGAAAACAAAAACAATACAAACTATACATACACACTTGGTTCAGGTGGGCTCGGATTAGACGCATCGTTTTATCATCACAAATCACTTCAACGAGGCAAGAGCTTTCTCCTTTACAAACATATGTTACATCAAATTGGAAACCTCTTAGAGATTCCGAATTATCATTGTGTGGTAAAGCTTGAAAAAATCCTTGCGGGTATTCTTCTTAAAGCAGAACGTGATACAGTTGAACAGAGACGAACAGGAACCGAATTAGCAGAAGAGTTTCCTCATATTCCATTTGACTCCATCTTCAAAAGCATGGAACTTCCCAATTGGAAGCAGCGCATCTTCTTTGTAGAGTCCTTGCGTTGGCTTCACACTGTAAATAAATTGTTCCATCATCTTGGATTGGATTACTGGAGATTATTATTAACCCATCAATTTGTCTTGTTTGCGTTGCCCTGGTTGCCTCCTAAGTTTTCTGATTTGTCGTTCCGTTTTTATCGGAAACAATTGAGAGGACAACAAGAGAAACTCTCAAGAAAGGGTCAAGCGGTCTATGTTGTTCAACAATACGCAACCTCTTTTTTCTCAAGACTCTATGTGGAAGAAATTGTTGATCCAACCATCAAACCACACGTAAAAGAAATGATTGAAACAATTCTTGAAAATGGCAAACAACGTCTTGGGACCATTGAATGGTTAGAGCCGGCCACACGTGAAAAAGCGCAAGAGAAGATTGAGAGAATGCGATTCATTGTTGGATATCCAGATACATTTGAAAATCATCCCATTCCTTCTCTTACAGAGACAAATCTCTTACGAAATTTGTTACTCTTGGGAGACGAACAAACGAAGCTAGAAATTGCGAAGCTAGGTCATCCAATTACAGAGAGAAAGGAGTGGGATGATGCTGTATTTGTGGTAAATGCGTATTACTATACACAAGCGAATGAAATGGTAATTCCCGCAGGAATTCTCCAACCGCCTTTTTACAGTCCTCATCAAGACATAGGATTGAATTATGGAGGCATTGGGTGTATCTTATCTCATGAATTAACCCATGCGTTTGATAGAGAAGGGAAAGAATATGACCCACAAGGATTCCAGAAAAAATGGTGGACACCACAAGACAATCGCAATTACAATAAGCAGACAAAAGCGTTGATTGAACTCTATTCCAAACAGAAACTCTATGGATTTCCGGTCTCTGGTTACAAGACATTAAGTGAAAATATCGCAGACATTGGAGGAATGGGAATTGCGATAGATACGCTTCATACAATCTTAGACTCCCAAAAACTTACAGGGGATGAGAGAAAGAAAGCCTTCTATGATTTTTTTACGTCGTATGCCATATCATGGAGATTGAAAGAGAAAAAGAAGAAACGCATTCAAGCTCTCATTACAGACAAACACGCAGCCCCTAGTCTCCGAGTGAATCTTGTTGTATCACAATTTCAAGAATGGTATGATGCGTTTGATATAAAGCCAGAAGATGCTTTGTATCTTCCTCCAGAAAAAAGAATTCGTATCTTTTAGAGAAATGGCAACCCCTAAATTTATTTGGATCATCCGAACATGGTGTAGCGAAGATTCTTTCTGGGAGCATGTTCGCGAGCACAAGGAATATGATATTGGTTACAGAAAGCCCGAATTGCTTCTTGAGGAAATAACTCGTATTATTCTCAAAGAGCAAACTGATTGGGAAGATATGTGTGAAGCATCTGGAGCTCCGAAAGAGGAGCGTGTCTTCCAACAGGAAATGCCTACTCAGGAACAATTAAAAACAAGACCTTTTTTTAAGTTTTTAACAGTCTCCAGTACGAAAGATGATTCTATGCAAAGTTGGTATATTGAGCGTCTTAAAATCGCTGAGAATTAGATTGCCCTTTTCTCTCTCTAGAGTAGAATGGACCACGATTTAAATGAGCATTAAATCTGAGAGACGCCAATATTCAAACGTGCCATCGGGCATGGGCCTCTTAATGATAAAGGGAAGACGGCGTTGTTCCAACTCCATCTTCGCAATATCCAGAGGGTTCCGAATATGCTTGGGAACTGCTACGAAAGGAATCGCCCCTTGTGCTATCTGATTCGTGCGGAATCCAAGTAAGCTCGTCTTTTCATACTGTGTTAAGAAAGGCTGGCTTTTGTGATTTGCGTCTGGTGATTCACTAGAGCCCGGAGGAATTGACTGAAGAGGAAGTTTTTGAATAATTGTTTCTTGATAATCCAAAACAGACTCAGGATGATGTTTGTAGAGACTCGCAAGAGGATCTTGGGGCTTTGCGGCTTCTCTTTCTTCTGCCTGCTCTAAGAGGTCCAACTCCAGCATGGTATCTTCTTCCATGGGACCTACTGCTAAGATTTCTTCTTGACCGCTCATTTGTTCTCTGCTAAGGATTTACAAAACTCGTGGTTCATTTTTACTCACCCGCAGCGGCCTAAAATTGATTTTTGGAATTCCATCATAGCCTACCACAACGATGACTGATTTCAAACTGAATGACTCTTCTGATATTAAGGTATATGAGACCTTTGATGATATGGGACTCCCTGATACTCTCTTGCGAGGTATCTATGGGCATGGATTTGAGCGCCCCTCTGCGATTCAGCAGAAGGGAATTAAACCTATCGCGACAGGCCGCGATATTCTTGGCCAGGCGCAGTCAGGTACAGGCAAGACTGCTACATTCTGTATTGGATCAATGACTCGTATTGATCCAACACTGAAGGCACCCCAGGTGCTGGTTTTGACCCCAACTCGCGAACTCGCGCAGCAGATTGAGAGTGTTGCGAAAGGGCTCAGCCAAAATATGAATCTCTCTGTGTATTGCGCTGTGGGTGGCACAGAGCTCCACCATGACCTCCGTGCCCTAGACAAGGGTGCTCAGTTCATCATTGGCACCCCTGGTCGTATTTATGACCTGATGACTCGCCGCTCTCAGAATGGTGGAGGCTTCGCTCTCAATCGCGCGAACATCAAGGTGCTTATCATGGATGAAGCAGACCAGATGCTTGAGGATAAGTTCCACGAGCAGGTCATGTGTATTCTAGACCTTGGCTTCCCTGCGTCAACCCAGGTGGCTCTCTTTAGTGCCACGATGCCTCCTGAAGTCGTAGAGGTTGCTACACGTATGCTCCGTGACCCCGTGAAGATTCTCATTCCTCCTGAGGAGGTCACCCTAGATGGTATTAAGCAGTTCTGTGTCGAGCTTCCTAAGGAGGAGTGGAAGATTGAGGCTCTCATTGATATCTATTCACAGCTCAACATCAACCAGGCCATGATTTACTGTAATAAGAGACAGCGTGTTGAGTGGCTCTCTGAGAAGCTTCAAGCACAGGGCTTTCCTGTGAACTACATTCATGGTGAAATGGATGTCTCTGAGCGAAAGCGCCGCATGCACGATTTCCGCAACGGTTCAACTCGTGTTCTCGTTAGCACAGATTTGCTTGCTCGCGGAATTGACGTTCAGCAGGTAAGTCTTGTCATTAACTATGAGCTCCCCACGAACCAAGAGAATTATATCCACCGCATTGGTCGTTCAGGACGATTTGGCCGCAAGGGTGTCGCTATCAATATGATTGGCCCTGATGAAGTGGAAATGAAGGGACAGATTGAGAAGTATTATTCTACAAAGATTCTTCCTCTTCCTGATGACCTCGCCAAGATTCTTGTGTAAAAAAAAAGAATTAAAATTCAATAAATAACACACAACCCTTTTTTTTATGAGGGAGCGTCTTGTCTCATGGGTTCCCGAATATCATGGCGACAGACAGGGCAGTGAACATTTCCCTGAAGCCATGTATCTATACAAGGCCGATGGAACCAATGCCCACACGCATTCAGTTTACGAGCTTCTTGCTCGCAGGTCAATGTATCTTGACAGATAGCACATGCGTTGTCTGTATCACTGACTAGATTTCCCACCGTGGTATTGGCGGCAATCTGTTCAGACGTGGGATGAATTACAACAGGCTGAAGGAATTGGTTCATTCTTGCTCGTCCATCCACAAGAGTTGGTATCATATAATTGCGTGTGACAGAAAGATTAAATAAATTGAGAAGCGCATTCGCAAGATTTGTCTGGACCGCAGTCTCTTCTTCACCCTGATTCAGTTCAACCTGAATATTGGCCATGGTTGGAAGATAGGTATACTCTGTAGCATTGGGATTTAACGTAGTGGGGACACTTCGTAAAGTTGAAATTGCGGGAACCCCTTGTGTAGGCACACCAGCAAACGATGTCCGAACGACCCGATGATACGAGTTCTGAGAAACAGAAACAGAAACAGGGGGCTGTATATTCTGATATTCGCGTTGACCGTAAGAAAACAAGTCAAACCGGTTCCTCGTCTGACGCTGGATATATCCAAGCACAGACTGAACGTTTTCAAACGAAGAAGAATCATATAGTAAAGCGGGGAAGTAGTTATGGAGGTCATCTAGCAACCCGACGCCATAAAGAGTCTCGTAATTTGAATTCGGATTCATCACCTGGTGTACCTACCTGGCAGCACAAAAATCGTTCAACTTTCCAAACGGGCTTTAAAGGAAGTCACCCAAGAACAACTAGCATGGAGAACCAAGCTCGGAATGAAGAGAAGGGTGTCACAGGGATTAGCAATATGCGAAATACTTGCTATATGAACGCCGCAATTCAAGCTCTTCGTCACAATACAGAGCTCTCCGCCTTCTTTCTAGAAAACAAACATGAGCAGTGGGTTCAAAGAAAATCTGGCTCTCCCAAAGTAGAACTTGTAAAAGGGTATGCTGATTTGCTTCGCTCTCTCTGGTCAGGTTCTAAACCAGCCTATGTGAGACCCGAAGGGTTCCTCCAGTGTATGCATCCTGCTGCGATAGCGGCTGGATTTGACCAATTTGCGGTTCCAATGCAGCATGACAGTCATGAATTCCTTACATTCATGCTAGACCAAATTCACGAGGGGATGGCAGAAGAAGTAAATATTGAAATCACACGTCCTCCTCCGAAGACACCCAAAGACAAGGCAATTCAGAATGCGCTAGAGGCGTGGAAACTCAACTTTGGCAAGAGTTATTCACCCTTGACAGAAATGATTTATGGGTTGATGCGTGTCTCCCTCACGTGCCAGACATGTGGAACATGTACAGACAAATGGGAGACCTTTAATTGTCTGAAGCTACCCATTCCTACCACCTATGATGTCAGTGGATCCAAGCCAACGATTCACAGTATGATTCTAGATGAGCTCAAAGAAGAGAAGATTGAAGGATATGCCTGTGAGAAATGCTCTCCTGAGCGGACCACTGTTGTTCGGAAGTGTAGCATCTGGCGTCTTCCTCGGATGTTCTGCCTTTCCTTGAAGCGGTTCGGATACGATGGACGAAAGATTCATACACCGATTCACTTTGATTTGACGAGTCCCATTAACTTTGGTCAATACTTCTCAAGTGATTCTCCAGAGCCAAGCCATACTACAGCCTATGAATGCTTTGCGACGGTAGACCACCACGGTGTCGCAGGGGGTGGTCATTATACAGCACAGGCAAAGAGCCCTCTTTCAGAAAAGTGGCATCTCTTTGATGATGAATCAGCCTATTCTATTGAAGAGCCAAAGTTTGGGGAGAGCACCTATATTGTATTTCTGAAGCCTTCAAGCAAAGCTACTCAGCCTTAGCGAAGCCTTCAAGCAAAGCCACTCAGCCTTAGAAAACCAAAGCTACTCAGTCTTAGAAAAGCCATTGTGCCCGGAAGAATTTTTTACGCGGTGAAAGTTGTTAAATCAACTCTCCAGTGAAATTAGATTATGTCTCAGCCTCTTATTATTTTAATTACGGGATGGGCCCATGCGGGCAAGGACTCTGTGGCCAAAATTCTTGTTGAGAGTTATGATTTTCAAAAGATAGCCTTTGCGGACCCTATCAAGCAGCAGGTCGCCAGAGATTTAGACATTCCTTTGGAGTGGTGTTATGATCAAGACCAAAAGGCAGCTTTCTTGCCCAACAACTCAGAAAGAACTTTGCGGGAAGAACTTATTCGTGTGGCTGAAGCCGCAAGAGCCACCGACAAGGAAGTCTGGGCTCGTTCTGTAGGAGAGAAAATCCAGAAAGCGATTCAGCGAGGAAAACGCAAGTTTATTATTAGTGATTGGAGGCATATAGAAGAGCTTTGGGCGCTCCAAAAATGTATTCCGAATGCGTGTATCGTTCCTACGCGTGTTGAGAGACCCTCTCAATTGATTTCTCCAGTTCCCGATTGGACTGAATATAGTTTGTTAGGATTTCCTTTCTGGAAAGTCTTCCGGAATTCAGGAACCATTGCCCGTTTGTTAGAACAGGTTGTTGAATTTGTAGATGTGGACTTGCCAAAAATTTGGAAACAAATAGAATGAGACCGCCAGCTTGTGTCTCGTGTAAATGGGGTCAAGGAACTACTTGCGAGAAGCCGATGAGTTCGGCCTCTAGCAAAGAGGTCAAGAGCAAATTGGAGGAAATGATGTCTGAGAGAGCAAAACAAGATGCTGCATGGTTTGCTCCACCAACAATTAAATCAACAGACGATCATACAACACAGTCATCTTCTTCTTCAACGACTCCTCAAAATAAAAGAAAATAAAGATAAAGACGCCTGCGTTTCCTAATTCTTTTACACGCAAGTGCTCTAATCCATAGACGCCGTCAAAGGGTGATGGAATTAGATCCATCAGATTTCTCACACCATAAATGAGAATACCTGCTGCCCATAAATACAAGATAATTTCAAAAAAAAGTCGGGGGGATGATTTTTTTGTGTCATCTTCTACATCGAGAACTTTACTCACTTTATCAAAGACTTTTGCCAGGATTAGAGCAGCGATAGCATACAAAATTGTTATGTATCCTATATCTGCGATTTTTGTAAGACGAAATCCTAACTCAGACTTTACCATTCTACTTTACATATACATTCTCTGGACGCTGACATCCATGCTAGGAGTCTTTTTCTTTAGGAAGAGGTCAATGTGTTCTTTCTTAACAACAAAGGGAAGATGGAAGTCCTTGATGTAGAAGGGGAGCTCTTTCGCATTGAAGATACGGAGCATATTGATTTTCTGCGCAATCTGCTCAACACAGCGCTTCAGCTCTCTGACACCTGTCTCTTCATTGGCGTATTCCTTGAGCATATGCTCCAGAACCTCCTTGCTAATCGCAACTTTCTCCATGAGACCCACATCTTTCAATGCACTAGGAACCAAGAAGTTCTCCGCAATGGCAAGCTTCTCCTTCTGCTGATATCCTTGGAGTTGGATGTGTATCATGCGGTCCATGAGAACGCGGTCAATCTTGTTGATGTCATTGCCTGAGAAGACAAACATAACCTTACTCAAGTCGAGAGGAACACCTGCGAGATACTTGTCCTCAAAGTCTTCATTCTGAACAGGGTCTGTCAAGTGAATGAGCATATTCTGAACCTCCTCGCCCTTGGGTGTTGTGCTAATCTTGTCCAACTCGTCAAACATGAGGACCATGCTCATTGACTTTGCGTGGATAAGAGAGTGTGCAATCTTGCCTGCATGAGAAGACTCATAGACAAGCTGGTGACCCGTATACGTTGTCGCATCAGAATCACCACCCAGAGAGATAAACTGGAAAGGCCATCCAAGAGCCTTCGCAATACCATTGCGAATCAGACTTGTCTTTCCAATGCCTGGAGGACCCGTGAGCAGGAGACTGAGGCCACGGTGGCTCGGGTTCGCAATCTTTGTCGCAATGAACTGCATGATTTGGAGCTTGGCTTCCTCCTGACCATAAATCGCCTCTTCTAGGCAACGACGAGCCCGTTCCATGAAGCTAGAGCAAGCCTCGGAGCCATCATCCATCTTGACAGGAATCTCTTTGTAAATTCCAAGCGGGAGGCTCGTGACCTTGTCTAGCCAGTTGCGGAGCTTGAAGAACTCGCCACTGCTATTGTCAAGTGTCTGAAGACTGTGGTATTTTGCTAGAATCATAGACTGTGTATCAGGCGGCAGATTCATGGTGAGAATGCGAAACATCAGATTTTGCTCTGTCTGCGCAGGCTTCTTGTCTAGTGCTTCTAGCATCTGCATCTGCTTATCTCCAGCGAGAGCCTTGAAACTATCAATTTGGTCATCAATTGTATTGGCTTGAAGAGGCTTTGTGATGAGCTTCACAAACTTCTTTACATCAGGAGTTTCCTTCTTCATATTGTGACGTTTAGGAATCATGCGCTCCATAAAGTCATCGCCTCCAAAGCCACCGATGTTGATGGAAATTTCAGGAGGACCACCTTCTTCTTCCTCGTAGTCATCCTCATCCTCCTCATCCTCCTCATCATCTTCCTCCTCCTCTTCGTCTTCCTCTTCGTCCTCTGATTCAGTTTCCTCCTTCTTCTTCTGAAAACGGCGCTTGCGACGACGACGTTCGTCCTCCTCTTCCTCATCATCGTCTTCCGATTCGACAACTCGCTTTTTCTTGGAATTTAGCTTCTTAGTCGCCTTCTTAATGCGCTCACGAGCTTTTAGAGCAGCGCGACGTGCCTCCCTGCGGACAGTGCGGCGCTCTTCAGGTTTGAGCTCACTTTCCGAGGAAGAATCAGAACCATCAAAAGACTCGTCCTCAGATGACGTAATCTCTTCCTCTTCATCGCTGTAAGCAATAAGATTCTGAATATTTCCACGACTATCTACAGAATCATCATCACCTTTGGCGCCGCCACGACGACGATTGCGTGCTGGTTGCTTCCGACTTGAAGTCTTATCCTTTGAGTCGGTAGCATCCTTCTTGGGGGTGCGGAGCATTCTACGAATTTCTTTCATTTTCATTTGGCTGTGGCAGCCGTATGGCTTGCCCACCACTCAATTTTTTGCCCCAGCATTTCGCGTTTATTTTCCGTGCTTTTTGCCTTTGCGACGGACGATGCGACGTGTCTTACGTTTGCCAAGCAAATCGTTTACAGCCATGTTTGCATGTCTAGTTACAGAGCTACCAACTTTATCCAAGCCAGTAAGACCCTCACAGGTGACGTGTTTTGCAGTATTTGTCACCGCAGAAACAGTTTCCTTTCCAGCCATTACAGCATGCTTAATGGGAGAATACATACGACGAAAGATTCCTGTTTTGCGAGTGTGACGGGCCATTCTACTAGAAAAAACTATTTTTTTTTGAAGGAGTGTCTTTTTTACACCTGGAGGATATCGCGAATGTCCATCAGAAGGAAACGCGCTTTGGGGGACAAACTCGGATAGGTGCCATCGCGGACATTAATTAGACTATCAATGATGTCCTTGTTCTGGAGGAATAGCTTGTTCCTGGCTAGACAGAAGAAGTCAGAAGACTTTCCCTTCGTTACACGGGCCATGCGAAGAAGACAATCCACATATTCCTCAATCAGAGGTTTGTTCTCAGCAACACGACTATACTTATCAATGTTATAGAAGAGTGTCTTATACGTCTGAAGAAGAGAATCGAGAGTTAGGATTTCTAGGGTTGTAAGTTCCGCAATAAACTGACTGTACCCCTGGCGGTATTTCTTTTCCAGATTTTTTCGCTCAAAACTTGCCATATCACCACTTGCGGTATTCACATCCGCTTCTTCAAAGATTTCCATATAGTTCTTATAAAGAGAGTTCATCTCTTCAATAATAACGGAGTGCTTGGATCCAATTTCTGAGAGAAGCTTCGCATAGAGAGGACAATAGATTTCCTCCGCAGCAGCTTTCTTAAAGACCATCAGCATGAAATCTCGCACAAATTCTGCGACCTGGCCTTCTTCCGCCTGA
>Ga0247834_1002977_pt1 | contig 24030 bp, 19 predicted proteins | sample LaCruzMarch2015__8_FD_187118 | JGI IMG/M metagenome (GOLD analysis project Ga0247834, IMG submission 187118) | Freshwater microbial communities from meromictic Lake La Cruz, Castile-La Mancha, Spain - LaCruzMarch2015_12m | ecosystem: Environmental > Aquatic > Freshwater > Lake | place: Spain...
GTCCCCCCAGCTTGCCTAAAGCTCCCAACCTGCTTAATTCCTTCTTACGCCGCATGCACCCGCAAAAAGCAGCTCTGGTCCGCCTGCTCGCCGACGACGACGAGCAAACCGTGCGACTGGTCAAAGAGCAGCTTGCCCAAGACGGTGTCGGCCACCTTGAGGACCTGCGCGACTTGGCCGGCTGCGACCATCCCGTTGCCGCGCTCCACGCACGGGATGTCCTCCACGAGGTGATGCAACACGAGGCGCTCGACCGGTTCGAGAACCTGTGCGGAACCTTCAACGACAACTCGGACCTCGAGGAGGCCTGCTGGCTTTTGGGGGCCGCCATGCTGCGGGGATTCGAACCGACACCTTACCGGCAACGGCTGGCTACCTGGGGCACCGAACTGGACCGTCGTCTCCGCCGCGCCCCGGCCAGCCGGCAAAAGGTCGAGGTCATGGCGGACTTTCTCGCCGCCGAACTCGTTTTCGTCGGCAATACCGACGACTACTACAACGACCGCAACTCCCTCCTGCCCTGCGTGCTCGATTCGCGCAAAGGCATCCCCATCACCCTCACGTTGGTTTACATGCTCGTCGGCCATCATGCCGGAATTCTGGTCGAAGGTGTCAACCTGCCCGGTCACTTTCTCGCCCGCTACGACAAAATCCTTTTCGACCCGTTCCATCAGGGAAAAATCCTGACCCGGCGCGATTGCGAGGAAATCCTCCGCCGCCAGAATCAGCGGCTTGAGGACTGGCACCTCGCGTCCGCTTCGCCGAGACAAATTCTTGCCCGCATTCTTGCCAATCTCCTCTACGTTTACCACCGTCAGGGCGACAGCGCCCAATACGCGCGACTCAAGCGTTGGAGCCACCTGCTCGTCCGCGGCTGATGCAGGCCGAGGTAATCAACACGGGATCCGAACTTCTGCTCGGGCTCGTCACCAACACCCACCTCGGTTACCTCGCCGGGGAACTCGCCCCTTGCGGCGTGACCATTGCCCGACAGGTTTGCGTACCCGATGGCCCGCCCATCCGCCAGGCCCTAGAGGCCGCACTCAACCGCTCGGATCTCGTCTTCACCACTGGAGGCCTGGGGCCGACAACCGACGACCTCACGCGTGAGGCTGCCGCCGAGTTGCTGGAACTTCCTTTGCTCCCCGATGAACAAATTCTTGCCGGTATCCGCGAACGGTTCGCCCGCCGCGGTCTCCCCATGGCCGATCGTATCGCGCGCCAAGCTATGGTTCCGGCCGGCGCGGAGGTGCTGCCCAACCCGAACGGGACGGCGCCCGGACTCTATTTTCCCCCGCCGGTGCTGGGCGGACACCGCGCGCGCCATCTTTTCCTGCTGCCCGGACCTCCGCGCGAATTGCGCCCCATGTTTACCGATCACGTCCTGCCCAAATTGCGTACCGTTCTGCCCCCTTCCTCTTTTCGCGAGCGGCGCATTTACCGTCTCACCGGCATCGGCGAAAGTCAGGTCGAAGAACGCGTTGGCAAGCAACTTGAGGAGCGCGGCGACCTCGAAGTCGGTTATTGCGCGCGTCCCTCCGAGGTGGACTTCCGCCTCATCGGACCACCCTCCATCCTCGCCGAGACCGAGCCCGCCATCCGCGCGGTGGTCGGGGAGTGGATTTACTCGGACGGCGCCGACCTCGAGGCTGCGGTGGCTGGCCTGCTGCGCGAAAAACAGCTCACTGTGGCCACGGCCGAATCATGCACCGGCGGTTCCTTGGCCGGACGCATTACCAATGTGCCCGGCGCCTCGGAAGTCTTTCTTGCCGGTTACGTCACTTATGGCAACGAGGCCAAGGAAAACACCCTCGGTGTTCCCGCCAGTCTGCTCGCCGTGCACGGTGCGGTAAGCGAACCCGTTGCGGTGGCCATGGCGGAAGGTGCCCGCCGGGTCTCTGGGGCGCGATATGCCCTCTCAACAACCGGCATTGCCGGACCAGGCGGCGGAACGGAAGCCAAACCGGTCGGCACGGTCTACGTGGCCCTCGCCGCCGGGGGATATCCCACCGTGGTCCGCCGCTGCTACTTCCCGCTCGACCGCGTCACCTTCAAACACATGACCACCAGTGCGGCCCTCGACCTTCTTCGCCGCCGGATCCTCGGACTGCCCCTCGAACTCGGCGGCGGTTCGTCCTCGCCGCGCTTGGGCTGAAGCGGTTGCCCTATCCCCGACCTACTTCTTCCGAAACTCCAGGCGGTCCTTCTCCACCTCCGCGACGATCGAGTCTCCTTCGACGAATTGTCCGTCGAGGATGGCCACGCTGAGCGGATTCAAGATTTGCTGCTGGATGACGCGCTTGAGCGGTCGCGCACCGTAGGCCGGATCGTATCCTTCTTTGGCCAGAAACTTCTTCGCCTTCTCGGTCAAAGTCATCCGGATATTCTGCTGGTCGAGGCGCTTGAGCAAGCGCTTGAGCTGGATGTCGACAATGCTGGTGATTTCTTTGTCGGTCAGCCGGTCGAAAATGATCGTCTCGTCAATGCGGTTGATGAATTCCGGACGAAAGTGCCCGCGCAAGGCCTCCATGACCCGCCGGTTCCGCTCCTCGACCGGCAGATCCTCCATGATGAACTGGCTTCCGATATTGGAGGTCATGATGATCACCGTGTTTTTGAAATCCACCGTCCGGCCCTGACCGTCGGTGATCCGTCCATCGTCAAGCACCTGCAGAAGAGCATTGAAGACGTCGCTGTGCGCTTTCTCAACCTCGTCGAAGAGCACCACGGAATACGGGTGGCGCCGCACCGCTTCGGTCAGTTGGCCACCCTCGTCGTAACCGACGTAGCCCGGAGGTGCTCCGATCAGCCGCGCCACGGTGTGCTTCTCCATGTATTCGCTCATGTCGAGTCGGACGATGGCATTCTCGTCATCGAAGAGGAATTCGGCCAGCGCCTTGCACAACTCGGTTTTACCCACGCCGGTGGGCCCGAGAAACATGAATGACCCGATCGGACGATTCTCGTCCTGCAGGCCGGCCCGCGCCCGACGCACGGCATTGGCGACCGATTTGATGGCCTGGCTTTGTCCGACCACCCGCTCCATGAGGCGTTCCTCCATTTTGACCAGCTTCTGCCGCTCGCCCTCCTGCAAGCGGGTCACCGGGATGCCGGTCCAAGTGGAAACAACTTTGGCCACATCGTCCTCCGTGACTTCCTCCCGCAGGAGTTGTCCCCCTCCCTCCTTGGCCAACTTCTTGTTGTGTTCCTCGAGCTTGGTCGTGAGTTCGGGAATCCTGCCGTATTGGATTTCGCTGGCTTTGGCGAAATCGCCCTGGCGTTGGGCCAGTTCGAGCTCGTTTTTCAACTCCTCGACCTGCTCGGCCAGTTTGCGGGATTCGGAAACCTGCTTTTTTTCGTTCTGCCATTGGGCCTTGAGCTTGGAGCCTTGCTCTTTGAGATCGGCCAGCTCCTTTTCCAATTTGGAGAGCCGTTCCTTACTCGCGGCGTCTTTTTCCTTTTTCAATGCGGTGCGCTCCATTTCGCCCTGCATGATCTCACGCTCAAGCTTGTCGAGTTCGGTCGGCATGGAATCCAGCTCGATCTTCAGGCGCGATGCCGCCTCGTCGATGAGATCGACGGCTTTGTCCGGCAAAAACCGGTCGCTGATATAGCGGTCGCTCAACACCGCGGCACCGACCAGGGCACTGTCCTGGATCCGTACGCCATGGTGCACCTCATAGCGCTCTTTCAGTCCGCGCAGGATGGCAATGGTGTCTTCCACACTGGGCTCCTTGACCATGACGGGCTGGAAGCGGCGTTCGAGAGCGGCATCCTTCTCGATGTATTTCCGGTATTCGTCGAGCGTGGTGGCGCCGATGGTCCGAAGCTCGCCCCGGGCCAACTGCGGCTTGAGCATGTTGGAAGCGTCGGCCGACCCCTCGGCCGCGCCGGCTCCGACAATGGTGTGCAGCTCGTCGATGAACAGGATGATCTGCCCTTCGCTCGAGGTAACTTCTTTGAGGAATGCTTTGAGGCGCTCCTCGAATTCGCCGCGGAATTTCGCACCGGCAATCATCGCGCCGATGTCCATGGCCACGAGCTTCTTGTTTTTAAGGGACTCGGGAACGTCCCCGCTGACAATGCGGCGGGCCAGACCTTCGACAATGGCCGTTTTGCCCACCCCGGGTTCGCCGATGAGCACCGGGTTGTTTTTGGTGCGGCGCGAAAGAACCTGCATGGTCCGGCGGATTTCCTCGTCGCGGCCGATGACCGGGTCAATCTTCCCCCGCTTGGCCAACTCGGTCAGATCGCGTCCGTATTTCTCCAGCGTCTGGTATTTCTCCTCGGGATTCTGGTCGGTGACACGCTGCGAACCGCGCACCTCGACCAGCGCCTTCATCAATTTGTCGTGTGTCGCGCCATCCTCCTTGAGCAGCTTGGCCGCGGCATCCGAGCCTTGCGACAGGGCCAGCAGGTAGTGCTCGGCACTGAGATACTCGTCCTTGAGCTTCGCCATGATGCCTTCGGCTGCTTCAAGGGTCTGCCGCAGATCGTTCCCAAGGTGCGGTTGGGATGCGTTGCCGGAAACTTTCGGACGACGGTCGAGGGCGGCGTTGAGTTGCTCGCGCAGCCGTGCCGTTGAGACGCCGACCTTCTGCAGCAGCGGAACAGCCACGCCCTCGGCCTGGTCAAGCAGGGCGAGCAAGAACTGCTCGTTGCCGATTTCCTGCTGGAGAAGCTTGCTTGTGATGTCGGCAGCAGCGCTGAGCGCCTCCTGCATCTTCTGGGTGAAGCGGTCCGGTCTCATAAGACCAAAAAACTACCACTACTTCAGGCGGATACGCATGCGAATAAATGCGGGAATATCAAGGTCCTGGCCGTCCACCATCGTCGGGTCGAGGTCTTTGAACCGGCCCCGCATCGCCTGATCCAGAGGCAACTCCTCCTGCGTCTGGCCGGCCTCGTTTTTCTTCCCTTTGCCTTTGCCGCGTTTGCCTCCGGAATCGCCCGGCTTATCGCCTTCCGCAGGTCCGTCCGCCTCCGCCGCCGGCTCCGCGGGCAACTCGAGGTCATCCTCGTCTTCAGGAACCAAAGACGGCACCCCCGAGTGAGTGCAGCCGAGGATGGTTACCCCCAAATTCCCGCCGGCCGCCGGATCATTAGCCACCCCGAAATGCATCAATGTGGCGGGGCCTAGATGGTCGGAAAGGCGACGCAGCACCGATTGCAACTCGGACAAGGTGAGCGAGTCGTCCCCCGTCAGATGCACGAGCACGCGCCCGGGCTCGGATAAAAGCTTGCCCTCCTCAAGGAGGGGACTGCGCAGCGCTTGCGCAACGGCTAGCCGCGCGCGGTCGGGTCCGGACGCCGAACCATAGCCGAAATGAGCCCGCGCATCAGCCCCTGCGAACATCTGGAGCAATTCGTCGAGTCCGACGGGCATCACGGCTGGCAAGCCGACCATTTGCGCCACGGCCCGCACGGCCAGCGAGAGAACGCCCGCCGCCGCGCCAAGAGCCTCGGCCACCGGTGCCTCCGCACGGACAACCTCAACCATGCGGTCGTTTTCAAAACACAAGACGGCCAGACAGTGCCGCCCGAGCCGCGCAAGCGATTCCTCGGCCAGCTCCCGCTTGCGCGAGCCCTCGGCGGCGAAGGGCAAAGTCACCGCGGCAATGACCAGGGCACCGGACTTCTTGGCCTGCTCGGCCACGACGGGCGCTGCTCCGGAGCCGGTGCCACCGCCGAGTCCGGCACACAAGAGAACGACTTCAACCCCTTTGCACTCGGCGCGTAAATCGGTAAGACTCTCGCTGGCCGAGGCGCGGCCGCGCGCGACATCCCCACCCGACCCGAGGCCCTTGGCCACTCCATGGCCGATTTGCATTTTGCGCGCAGCCGGCGAAGCAGCCACCGCCTTGGCATCCGTATGCACCGCGACAAGGTCGGCCGGTGCTCCCGGTTCACCGGCAAGACGCGCGAGGACAGCAAGGCCCGCATTGCCCAAGCCGACGACCTTGACGGAGGAAACGGCGGCAAGCGGGGTGGAAAACCTCTCGTTGGTGCCGACCGTGATCATAGCCCGGGAATAATCCGTCCGATTTTGCTCCGCAGCCGGTCGAAGACGGAAATTTCCTCCAGTGCTTCCTGCGCGGCCTGCGCGTAAAGGACAAGCCCGACCGCGGTGCTCCATCGGGGACTTTCAAAAATGGCCGTCGGGCCCATGAGAGGACGGGGACTGGCCACGCGGGCCGGCACACCGAAGACATCCGCGGCCAAGGGAGCGATTCCTTTGAGTTCGGCCGTGCCACCGGTCAGGACTACGCCGCCTCCGACAAATTGGGCTTGGCGGTCGAAATTGATGCGACGTTTGACCAAAACGAAAACTTCCCGCACCCGGGCTTCCGCCACTTTGTTCAGGCTCGAGCGCTCGATTTCCCCGCCGGCGTAGGTCGGATCCTCGATGCGCACCGTGCCGCGCGCTGCGGTTGCTCCCGGCACCACATCAGCCTCTTCGATCTTGAGCTTGTCGGCCCACTTGGTCGGAACCCGCAGGCCGATCGAGATGTCATTGGTCACGTGGTCGCCCCCCACGGCAAGCACGCCGCTTTGACGGACGGAGCCCTCGCGGAAGAGAATAAAGTCCGTGGTGCCGCCGCCGATGTCGATGACGAGGACACCGCTTTCTCGGTCGCTTTGGTCCAGCACGGCGTGCGCCGAGGCCACGGCGCTCATCACGACATTGGTCACTTTGAGGTTGGCTTCGCGGATGCAGCGCAGGCTGTTTTGAATGCGCGTCTTCGTGCCGTGCACGATATGAAATTCAGCTTCGAGCTTGCGCCCAATCATCCCGAGCGGACTGGACACACCCTCTTGTCCGTCGACGTAGTAATGCTGGTTGATGGTATGCAGGAAGACATTGCCCGCAGGAATACTGACATCAAGCGCACTTTGCTCGACCTCTTGAATGTCTTCTTCTTCGATTTCGTCGCGATCATCCGGGATGGGTATGCCTCCACGGTTATTGAGGCTTTCAAGATGTGCTCCGGTGACCGAAGCAACCACCCCGCCGATCTCACGGTCAGCCTTCTCCTCTGCTTCGGAGACCGCCTCGTTGAGGCAAAGGGTGATTTTGCCGATGTCAACGATCTCGCCTTTGCGCACGCCGCGGGAAAGCGCTTCCCCGGTGCCGATGATGCGCAGCAGTCCGTCGCTGCGGGTCTCGGCAATGACCGCCGCAACTTTGGAGGTTCCTATTTCCAAGCCGACATGTAGGTGCGAGCGGGCCATGGCGATCAGCGATTCTTGGCCGTAGTCGGCGCAGTCGCCGCTTCGGCTGGCGGGGCTTCGCCCACAAAAGTCACCGGTGTATTGCGCGCGGGGATGAGGTTGACCGTGGCCACACGACGCGAAGTCTGCCCGACGTGGAGCAAAATGAGTTGGAGGCGGTCGAGTTGCGCCGGGAGATCTTGAGGCCCGAAAGTGAGGCGGGTTTGGGGGTCATTCCATGCCGTGATACACCAGCCCTTGCTAACATCCACGGCACGCAGTTTCACCTCGGGATTGGTGCGCTCGGCCGCACGGCCGAGCAAATCAAGGGCAGCGAGCAATTCGGGCATTTCGATTTTGTCCCCCAGACGCCACTGCTCCGTCGGCACCCCGTAAACCACCGGCAAGCTGGTGTACGAGGCCTCGAAACCTTGGGGCTTGATCATCACCCCCGTAGCGTCGACCAGGCAGGCCGTCTCCATGGTCGAGGGGTCGGCACCTGTGTCCGCCGGCGCCACCCACGCCACGGGACGGCGCGCCTTGATCGAAATGGACACCGTGTCAGGCAAGATGCGCTCGACGCGGGCGGACTGGATCTCGGGAATGGACGTCAGGGCACTTTGGGCGGACTCGAGATTGAGCGAGAAAATATTGAGCCCCTCGTGGATGCCCGTTTTGGCCAGCGCCTCTTCGCGACTCATGACACCGTCGGTGTTCACCTCCACAACCCGCACTTCGTAGTTCTTGTTCTTGGTGAAAAAATTTTCGACAAACAAATTTACACCAAACCACGCCACGACGAGCAACCCGGCAAGAAACAAGGCCTCGCAGGTATAGAGCAGGGCCTTCTGGTTGCGGCGGCGGCGCTCGGTCTCCGCCGTGGCGGTCACCTCCAACAAATGCTCGCGGCGACCACGGCGGACAGGACGACGGCGGCGCGGTTTTTTTCGGGAGAAAAATTTCATGAATGTTGGGTGGTGCGGCTTTGCAGGGACAACCGTGCGATTTTTTCGCACAGCCCGAGAAAACTGAGACCGGCCACAGCGGCCGCCTTGGGCAGAAGGCTGGTTTCGGTCATGCCAGGAATCGTGTTGGCCTCGAGGACAAACGGTATGCCGTCGGCCCGCAAGAGAATGTCGACCCGCGAGTAAACTTTCAGCCCGAGCGCGCGGTGCGCGGCAAGTGCCGTCTCCTGCACCAGGCGGGTCTCGGCTTCGTTGAGTGGCGCGGGACAGAAGTATTCGGAAGCTCCCTTGGTGTACTTGTGTGCGTAATCGTAAAACCCTTCGTGCGGACGGATCTCGACCACTGCTGTGGCTTGGTCGCCAACCACCCCGACCGTCAATTCGCGCCCTTCCACCAGTTCTTCGACCAGAATTTCCCGGTCCAATGCCAGACAGTCGGCCAGTGCTCCCTCCAGTTGCGCGGGTTCGCGCACGAGGTGCACGCCGACGCTGGACCCCTCGCGCGGAGCTTTGACCACGACTGGCAGGGACAAAACTGGCTGCTGGCCGGCCCGGAGCACCTCCCAGCGCGGGGTGGAAACCCCGGCTTGCGCAAAAAGTTTTTTGCTCTCCAACTTGTCGAAGGCCACACGACTGGCCGCCTCCCCTTCTCCGGTGTAAGGAATTCCACGGCGTTCAAGGATGGCTTGGATCTGGCCATCCTCCCCGAAGGTTCCGTGCATCATGAGAAAGCAAAGTCCGGTGTCCTCCGGCAAAGCGAATTCCGCCCCGTGCACATCAACCTCGCTCACGCGATAGCCACCCTCGCGCAATGCGTGGGCCACCGCCGCGCCGGAGCGCAGGGAAATCTCGCGCTCCGATCCGGGACCGCCCATAAGGACGGCAAGATGCAAGGCTCGTAAATCGGTCGCGCTCATGAGGCCTCCTCCCCGAGAATTTGCACCTCGGTTTCGAGGCGCACACCCTGCTTCTTGAGAACCTCGGCGCGCACATGTTCGACAAGCTCAAGCACCTCGGCAGCGCTTGCCCCCCCCTCGTTGAGAATGAAGTTGGCATGGACCCCGGACACCCGGGCCGCACCCACGCGCGCCTCCTTGAGGCCGGAGGCATCGATCAACTGACCGGCTTTGCCGCTTTCCGGATTGCGGAAAATACAGCCGGCACTCGCTCCGACGGGCTGCGAGGATTTGCGCTTTGTCGCGTAATCGCGCGTCCGCCGCTCGACTTCCTCCGGCGTCGACGGCTCGCCGCGGAAAACTGCGGACAGCGCGTAATTCTTGAGCAAAACTGGCACGCTACGGTAATGGACTTCCAGATCGCGCGGTAATTTTTCAAAGATATTGCCCTCGTGATCGGCATAGCGAAGCCGTTCGACCTGGTCGAAGGCTTCGACCCCCATGGCGCCCGCATTCATGCGCAGGCATCCGCCCACATCGCCCGGAATGCCTTCCATCCACTCAAAACCACAGACGCCGGCCGTGGCCGCCGCGCCGCTCAGCGCCTTGAGGCGCACACCAACTCCGGCCCGGATCGACGGGCCCTCGACGGAAAAATCACCGAACACGCCGCGACGGAGTCGGACGACAACGCCGCGCAGACCGCCATCCCGGACGATAAGATTCGATCCGCGGCCGATGACCATAAAAGGAAGACCGGCTTCACGGGAGGCGCGCACCAAGTCACAAAATCCCTCTTCCGTCTCGGGCTCGAGCCAGAATTGTGCGGGTCCGCCCACCCGCATGGTGGTATGCTTGGCCAGTGGCTCATAAAGACGCGCCACCCCCGGACCCATCACGCTGCTCAGCTTGTCCAAAGTCAGCAGGTCCTCGGCCAGAACCGCGCCTTGCTCGTGAATATTCCCCGCCCCGAGCGTGACGAGTAAATCTCCCGGACGGAGCAGTCGCCCAGCCTCACGTCCGGCTTCCTCTCGCGAAGGGATGTAAACGGCATGGGCACAACCGGCCGTACTGGCCACATCGGCAATCAACCGACCGCTTACGCCGGGAACAGGATCCTCGCCGGCCGGGTAAATTTCAGTCACGACAACCGCATCGGCCGCGGCCAAAGCACGCCCGAAATCGTCTTTTAGTGCCTGCGTGCGCGTGTAGCGGTGAGGTTGGAAAAGCAAAAGTACGCGGCCGCGGCCTGTGTCGCGTGCGGTGCGGATCACCGCCGCTATCTCGCTCGGATGGTGCCCGTAATCGTCGACGAGCAAATGGCGGTCCGAAAAATGGAGAACTTCGAAACGCCGGCGCGCGCCGCGGAAGCCTTGCAGTGCGGCAGCACATTTGGCCATGTCGAATCCCAATTCAGCGGCGAGGGCCAGTACCGCGGTCGCATTGACCACATTGTGCTCCCCCGGGACATTGAGGGTGACCCGGGCAAGTTCTTGGCCCTCCCGGCGGAAAGAAAAGGTCGAGGCAAATCCCGCGGGCTGGATGTCGGTGCAAGTATAAGTCCCGGTTTTTCCATAAGAAACAGCCTGAGGGCGCCCCGCACACAGACGCGCCGCCCCGGCGTCGTCGGCACAATAGAAAATTTTTCCGGTCGTCTGGTCGAGTAATTGACCGAAAGCCGCATCGATCGCCGCCAGATCGGCATAGTGGTCGAGATGCTCGGGCTCGATGTTGAGCACGATGACGTGTTCCGGATGGTAAAGGACGATCGTGCCGTCACTTTCGTCACCCTCGGCCACGAAATACTCGCCGCCGGCGTCCCAGCGAGCGTTCGTGCCGAGAATCGGGATTTCCGCACCAACATAGTGCGAAGGGTGCCCGCCCGCGGCACGCAACACATGCGCGGTCATGGCCGAGACGGTTGTTTTCCCGTGCATACCGGCCACCAGAATCCCCTTTTTTCCCAGCATGAGCGCAGCCAGCGCCTCCGCGCGCCTGACCATGGGTTTACCCAGACTCCGCGCCGCAGCGAAGGCCGCGTTGCCTTCGCGGATCGCCGAGGAATAGACGACCAACTGCGCCTCGACCACGTCGTCGGCCCGCTGCGGAGTGTGAAAATCAAGACCGAGGGACTGCAAACGCTTCACTTCGACGGTGTCCACCTTGTCCGACCCGCTGACCCGGTGGCCGAGGGCGAGTAAAAGTGCGGCGATGCCGCTCATGCCCGAGCCCGCCACCCCGATGAGGTGAATCCGCCGCGGCGCGCCATGGAGCAAATCGGCCAGTTCTTTTGTCGTCATGACTTTACTTCCGTTAAAACCGCGGCCACCCGCGCCGCCGCATCCCGCGGAGCCAGCGCTCTGGCCGCGGTTGCCATGGTGGCCAAAGTCCTCGGTGATTCTAGCAAAGAGATCACGAGACGGGACAGGCTTTCGCCGGTTGCCTCCGCCTCGGCCAGCAAGTTTGCCGCGCCGGCGCGGGTAAAAATCTCCGCATTCAACCTTTGGTGATCCTCGGCAGCGTAGGGGAAGGGAATAAGCACCGAGGGAAGACCGAACCATGACAATTCTCCAAGGCTGGCGGCGCCCGAGCGGGAGATAGCCAGATCGGCGGCGGGATAAACTTCCTGCATGCGGTCGCAAAAGGGGAGCACCACCGCAGGCACTCCCGCAGTCGCATAAGCAGACCGCACGGTCTCGACATCACGATCCCCGGCCAGATGCACGACCTGCAAGGCGGTGGCGGATAAATGGGACGCGGCTTGCGCCATCAGGGCATTGATTCCGGCCGCCCCCTGGCTTCCACCCATGACGAGGAGCGTCGTCCGCTCCGGCTCGAGGCCAAGCGCACTCCGTGCTTCGGCGCGCGCTGGCGCGCCTTCGGCTAATTCCCGGCGAATCGGCGTCCCTGTGACCCGGGTCGTGCTTTTCGAAAAATGACGCGCACAATCGTCGAAGCCGAGCAGCACGGAGCGACAAAATCGGGCAGCCAGGCGGTTTGCCTTGCCGGGAATGGCGTTCGATTCGTGCAAAAAAGCAGGTATTCCGCGGCGGCGTGCCGCAATAAGCGGGGCAATGCTGGTGAACCCACCCATGCCCAGAACCGCGTCGGGGCGGTCCGTATCATACGAGGAGCCGCAGGACTTGAGACTGGAACGCAGGCGGCGCAGGAAAGTGACCATCGCGGGAGAAAAGATGGCAGGCAGGCCGATCGACGGAAGCTTCTGGCGCGGCAGATCGGGATGGGCCCGCAGGGCGCGGGCATCGATTTCCTTCTCCGAAACAAAAAGTAGAACCTCGTGGCCTTGGCCACGCAAGACTTCCGCCACCGCCAAGCCTGGAAAGAGGTGCCCTCCCGTGCCTCCGCATGCGATGGCAAATTTCATAATCAGAAGCGGACCGCGAGGCTGGTTGCGGGGACGACGCGCGAACGACGTTTCGGTTCGCGGCGTCCTTGGCGGTGGATGTTGACGAGGATGCCGACGAGCAACATCGACACCGCGAGGTTGCTGCCTCCGTAACTGATAAAAGGCAGAGGCATGCCTTTGTTCGGCAGGAGCGAGGTAGTTACCCCGATATTGATGGCCGCCTGCAGCGTGATGATGATGGTGATACCGAACCCGAGAAGCATGCCGAAGCGGTCTTTGGCATTCATGGCAATCAGGACCCCAGCCAAAAGGATGAGCAGAAAACAAAAAACAGTCAGCAGGGTGAATCGCAGCCCGAGTTCCTCCCCGATCATAGGAAAAATAAAGTCGGTGTGGGCATACGGCAGGTAGAGCATTTTCTGCCGTCCATTACCCAGACCCAGACCGTCCACGCCCCCGGCTCCGAAAGCGAGGAGGGCCTGCCATTGCTGCAACCCCTCCCCCAGCTTGTACTTTTCCGGATCGAGAAACGCGATGATTCGTCCCAAACGCTCCTCGATATGGAAAGCAGCCACGCAGAGCACGGCCACGCCGGCGCCGATCAAAGGCAGCAGCCAACGCAAACCGGCCCCGGCCACGAATGCCATGGCCAGCGCCGTCGTGCCAATCAGCGCCGTCGCCCCGAGGTCCACCTCGACCACGATGAGAGCCATGATGACGCCCGCCGCGGCGAGAGGCAGGACAAAGCCGCGCCAGAATTCCGACGCCTGTTCCTCATGGCGCGCATACCACGAGGCGAGGAAAAAGAGCACGGCGATCTTGCCCAGTTCGCTCGGCTGAAAACTGGCGAAACCCAGATTGACCCAGCGCCAGGCACCATTGACCTTCATCCCGACCGGAGGCACAAAGCAGAGGACGAGCATGACGACAGCCGCTCCGTAAACCCAGGGCCACCAACGCGCCCATAAGCGGTAATCGAGCATGGCGGCGGCCACCAATGCCGATCCGCCGATGACCAGCCACATCAGCTGGCGTTTGACGAAGAAATACATGTCACCCCGGCTGTCGTGGGCGAAAGCCCCCGTGCTGAAAAGCATGACGATTCCGATGGCGAGAAGACTCCCCATGGAAAGGATCAAGATGTAGCCCGTGCGGCGGCGCATGGACCGTTTTTCAGTTTGCTTTGGCCGGGACCTTGAGGACCTGGCCAATCTGCAGCTTGGTCGGGTCCTCGATGCTGTTGACCTTGAGCAAGTCTTGGGAGGTCACGCCGAGTTTCTTGGCAATCTTGTAGGGATTGTCGCCTTTTTCCACCTTGTAAGTGCCCGCTGCGGCCGCAGCGGTCGCCACCACGGGGGCAGCTTTCGGCGCTGCTTTGCTCGCCACCGCGGCTTTGGGCGGCGAAGTCTGGGTCACGGCCGGTGCCACCGCGGAGGAGGCCGCGAGAGGAGCCACCGGTTTCGTCGTCGCGACGGAAGTCGCCGTAGCTACCACCGGCGCATCAGAACCAATCATGGGCAAAGGCTCGTCCGCATCCCCGGGTTGGCGCTGCGGGGGAGCGGGCGCAGCGGGCGCAACCGGTGCGGCCGCAACCGTCGACGAGGCAACCCCCGTGGCCTTCGCTATCCGACCGGAAAGGTTGGCGATCAAATCCGGGTTTTTGTTCACCTTGATGTGGTTGAAGGCGTAGATACCGCCTACCGCAACGACGTGGAGGATGAGCACGACCATGAAAGCGTGGGAAAGTTTCATGTTGGGCTCCGCCTCGTAATACTCCTCTTCGCCCCCGCGTATGGCGCGGGCCGAGGCTCGCACCACTTTGCGCCCGCGCGACTTGGCCGTGAGTTTGCTGAACAATGGGATTTTCATGATATGTGGTTGGTTGGTTGGATCATTCGGGTTAGTTGTTTGAAAATATTCCCGCGCTCCGCGTAGCTGCGGAACATGTCAAAGGAAGACGTGCCAGGGGAGAAAAGAACCGTGTCGCCCGGACGGGCCAAGGCGCGCGCTTTGGCCACCGCCTCATTGAGGGAGTCAGCCGGATGGCAGGACGTGACCTCTGCCCAGTCACGGGCAATCGACTCGCGCATTTCACCGATGAGCACGGCGTCGTGGACGCGATCTTTGACGAGACTGGCGACCGGCGCGAAGCTAAAGCCCTTGTTTTTGCCGCCCGCGATCAGCACCACTCCACCGCTCTGGCCGTGCAATGCTTGGGAGAGCGCATCGAGGTTGGTCGACTTCGAGTCATTAATCCAGGTCACGCCACCGGTGTCCCGGACAAATTCGCAACGGTGCGGGGGGGGAACATAAGCGCACGCGGCGGGAAGCATCGCTTCCATTCCGGCCCCGAGGCAAAGACCGGCAGCTAGCGCGGCCATGAGATTCTCCGCATTGTGCGGCCCGCGCAAACGGGTTTCAGACATGGCTAAAACCGGCTTCCCATGATGAAAAATCCTGTCCCCGGCTCCGAGGGTGAAATCCGCTTCGACCCCGGGCACGGCACTGAATGTCACGCGCTGGGCGCGCAGGGCCGGCAACTCCGCACGCGCGTTGACCACGGCAAAATCTTCCGCCCTCTGGCGGTCGAAAATACGCAGTTTCGCGGCGCGGTAGGAAGCCAGATCCGGGTAGCGGTCCAGATGGTTTGCGCTGAAGTTGGTCCAGACCGCTACCCGGGGACGGAAAATATCCGTTGTTTCCAATTGGAAAGAGCTGATTTCAACGACCGCGGCATCAAGCGAACCGCTCCGCGCGGCCACCTCGCTGAAAGGCAGCCCGATATTGCCGCAGGCCTCGGCTTTGATTCCCGCCGCATCGAGCAGCGCGGCAATCAGACCGGTCGTGGTTGTCTTGCCGTTCGTGCCGGTCACCGCCACCACGGGGCAGAGGCAACTGCGGAAGGCCAGTTCAATTTCGCCGAGGAGAGGGATACCGGCCTCGACCGGCCGGCGAGCGAGCGGCACCACGGGATCAATCCCGGGGCTCAGCACCGCGAAGTCGAACTCCTGCACGCAGCGCAACGCGTCATTCCCCAAGACGACGCGTGCGCCACGCGAGGAAAGTGTTTCGGCGGCTTCTCGCCGCGGGGCGGGATCCCCGGAATCGAGCACGGTGACCGAGGCTCCACTCGCCAAGAGGAGGCGCGCGGCCGCCTCGCCGCTCCGGCCGAGGCCGAGCACGGCGGCATGTTTTCCCGTGTAGTCCATGGCAATCACCGCAGTTTCAAAGTGGCCAGCCCGAGAAGGGCGAAAATGACGGAGAGGATCCAAAAGCGCACAATGACCGTGCCTTCTTTCCAGCCACTCAGTTCGAAATGATGATGCAAGGGGGACATCTTGAAGATGCGCTTGCCGGTGGTCTTGAAGCTTGCGACCTGCAGGATAACCGAGCCGGCTTCGAGCACGAAGACGCCCCCGATCAGCGCGAGGAGCAACTCCTGCTTGGCGGAAATGGCAACCACGCCGAGCAAACCACCGATGGCAAGCGATCCGGTATCACCCATGAAAACGCGGGCCGGGTGGCAATTCCACCAGAGGAATCCGAGCGCTGCACCGACCAAAGCGAGACAGACCACGGCCAGCTCCCCCGAAAACTGGACAAACGGAATTTGCAGGTATTGCGCGATCTTGATGTTGCCCGCGGCGTAGGTCAGCACGGCGAAACCGAAGGCCACCGTGGCCGTGCAGCCAGCCGCCAGACCATCAAGTCCGTCGGTCAGGTTGACCGCGTTGGATGAACCGACGATGACCAGAAGATAAAGGACAAAGGTGAAGATCCCGAGGTTCTGGATGATGGGCTCCTTGGAGAACGGCACGTAGAGCTGCGCGGCATGCGCACTGAGCGCGGGGTCCCAGACGAAGAAGGCGGTGATCAGCCCGGCGAGCAGGGATTGCAGGGCAAATTTCAACCGGCTGCTGATGCCGTCCGAGGACTTTTTGGTGACCTTGAGGTAGTCGTCGACGAAGCCAAGTGCCCCGAGATAGACGACGGAAAAAATGGCGAGCCAGACCAGCGGATTGGTCGGCCGGGCCCAGAGCAAGACGGAAATGAGCAGGGCACCGAGCAGAAGGACACCGCCCATCGTCGGGGTCCCCGCCTTGTTGCCGTGCAATTCGTGCAGGCGGTGCACTTCTTCCTGGGAGCGGATCGGCTGGCCGAGCTTGAGCGAGATGAGATGACGGATCACCCAGTTGCCGAAGATCAGACTGAGGAGGAATGCGGTGACCCCGGCTGCCACGGCGCGGAAGGTGATGTATTGGAAAACGTTGAACGCCTTGAAAATCTCGGCGTCGAGGTTCTTGCCGTAATCGGACAAAAGGTGGAGGTAATAAAGCATCAGGAAAAATCCTCTAAGACGCGTTCCATCCGGGCGGCACGGCTTCCTTTGATCACCACCGCATCGCCGGGTCGGGCCAATTGGCGCAGCAGATTCGCCGCTTCGCCCGTATTCCCGACACGCCGCACATCTTTGGTTCCTGCCTTCTCCGCTTCCTCGGCCATCGGCGTCGTCTCCGGACCAACCGCGATGAGCACATCCATCGTCGCGCCCGCGGTGCGGCCGACGCGGCGATATCCCTCGTCGGCGTAGGTGCCGAGTTCACCCATCTGCCCGAGCACGGCAAAACGGCGCCCCGGACCGGCCAAGCCGCGCAGGGCGTGCAGCGCGGCGTCCATCGAGTCTGGATTCGCGTTGTAGCTGTCGTCGAGAACGGTCACCCCACGGATATCAAGACAGGCCAAACGCCGCGCGGACAACTTGGTCGCGGCCAAGCCCGAGGCGCATTCACGCAAGGAGAGTCCGAGTTCGAGTCCGGCCGAGACGGCGAGCAAGGCATTGCGCACCATGTGTTCGCCGGTCACCGGCAAATGCGCAGCCACGCGTTCGCGGCCCGAAACGAGATCGAAATCGAGGCCGCAGGCGGACGGACGCAAGTTCTCGGCGTGCAAACCTTCCGGCTCTCCGGCCAGCACGACGCGCGCCTTGGTCCGGGCGGCGAGTGACGAGGTGAAGTCGTCCGCAACAGGCAATATCAGCACCGCATCGGCCGGAAGCACCTCGCCAAGCATGCCTTTTTCCTGCGCGATCGCTTGGCGTGAGCCGAGGAACTCGATGTGGGCCACCCCGATGTTGGTGATCAGAGCGATGGTCGGACCGGCCAACCGGGCCAACGGCTCGATCTCGCCCGCATGATTCATGCCGATTTCCCAGACGCAGACCTCATCCTGCGTGGTGGCCGAAAGGATGGTCAGGGGCAGGCCGATGTGATTGTTCAGGTTGCCCTCGGTCTTGTTCACCACAAAGCGCGTTGCGGCCACCGCAGCGGCAAAATCCTTGGTACTGGTTTTGCCATTGCTCCCGGTCAGGCAGATCACGCGCGCTTTCAACCGTCCGCGATGCCAAGAAGCCAGTTGCTGCAGAGCGCTCAGGGTGTCATCCACCCGGATCAGCGGGAATGTATCAGGGAGGCCGGAAACCGAGCGCGAAACCACCGCACCCGCAGCCCCGGAGGCCGCAGCGACTCCAACAAAGTCATGACCGTCGAAATTTTCCCCGACCAAAGCCCAATAAAGATCCCCCGACTGCAGGGTCCTGGTGTCCTTGCAGATCGTCGTCACCGTCGTGGTCCCATCCCCGCAGAGGAGAACACCTCCGCAGGCGGCGGCCAAAGCATGGAGAGAAGTCGCGTCCATGATCAGGCAGCCCTCCCCCGGATCGCGGCCGATGCCTCGGCCACATCATCGAAAGGAATCCTGCGATTCGCGAATTCCTGATAGTCCTCGTGACCCTTGCCGGCAATTAGCACGATGTCCCCGGGGCCGGCCATGGCCACGGCGCGCCGGATAGCGGCCCGCCGATCGGTGATTGCCTCGTGATTTTTCCCGCGCAAGGCGGATGTGATCTCGCGGCAGATGGCCTCGGGATCTTCGCGACGCGGGTTGTCGGAGGTAACAATGCACCAGTCCGAGGAGTCCTCGGCGGCCCGGCCCATCGGTCCTCGCTTGGCCCGGTCACGATCTCCGCCGCAGCCGAAGACGGTGATGAGTCGCGCCGGTTCGAGGCTCCGCAGCGTGCGCAGGACACTCTCCAGGGCATCCGGCGTGTGGGCGTAATCGACGAAAACCCGGAAAATTTTCGGCCCGGGCACCATTTCTAGCCGTCCGGGAACTTGGGGTGCGTCCTTGAGCGCGTCGACCGACTTGCGCACGTCGTGGCCGAGAGCGTGCATTGCGGCGATAGCGGCCAAAGAGTTGTAGACATTGAACGAGCCGTAGAACGGAAGGCGCACGAGAAAACTGCGGCCACCGGCATGCAGTGAAAATTGCGTGCCCTGCAGGTCGGTCCGCAGGTCGGCGGCACGGAACATGGCACCGGACGATTGGCCGAAGGTCAGGGTCTTGACGCGCTGGGCACAGAGGTCAAACAGCCGGCGGCCGTAGCGATCGTCGATATTGATCACCGCCGTACCGCGCTTGTGCGGCTGGGCGGCCAACTGCTCGAACAGACGCTGCTTGGCCGCGAAATAGGCCTCCATCGTCTGGTGATAATCGAGATGGTCCTGGCTCAGGTTGGTGAAAATGGCTGCGTCAAACTCGACATTCCGCACCCGGTCCTGCTCAAGGGCGTGGCTCGAGGTCTCCATGACGGCCGCACGGCAATTGACGTCGCGCATCTCGCGGAGAAGACGCTGCACGTCATCCGCTTCAGGCGTAGTCCGGGAGGCCGGCAACTCGCGGGGCCCGACCACATATCGCACCGTGCCGATCAGCCCGCACGGGCGCTCGGCGACGTCGAGCAGGTGCTTGAGGAGAAAAGAAACCGTGGTCTTGCCGTTGGTCCCGGTGACCCCGGCAGTCTGCAGTTGGAGAGAAGGATGTCCGTAGAAGACGGCCGCCGCGGCGGAAAGGGCGGGGCGCGGATCCTCGACACGGATCATCGTGGCACGCGGGGCATCGAGTTCAGTAGAGGTTATGACAGCCACCGCCCCTTTCTCCACCGCTTCGAGGATGAAGTTCGCGCCGCCGCCCGCGGCCTCGCCGGTGCGGCCTGGCGTCACGCTGGGCAGAGCAACAAAGAGACAGCCCGGAGTGACCTGCCTGGAATCGTGCGTCAGGGAGGTGATCTCGCGGTCGGCCGGGCCTTTCACCGCAACCGGAGCGGATGGGAGGGCGGAAATGATTTTGGCCAGTTGCATGCGACCTCAGTTCATGCCATTGCCGAAGGGCACTAGGGCGATGGTTGTGTCCGGGGCGGACGAATCGGGAACGAGCTCAAGGTGGCGGGCCATGGCTTCGCCGATGCGTGAAAAAATAGGTGCAGCCACCGTGCCGCCGTAATTGCGTCCACCGGGCGTCCGGGCATCATCGACCAGCACGATACCCACCACCTCGGGATTTTCGGCCGGAAAATATCCGGCAAAAGAAACAACATATTTGCCGGCCGCGTATCCGCCCTTCGGATCCACACGCTGCGCAGTTCCCGTCTTGCCTGCCACGGCGAAACCCGGAATGGAGGCCAGGCGTGCCGTGCCCCGCTCACCGACCACATCGACAAGCGATGCACTGACTTTGGCCGCGGTATCTTCCGAGACGACGCGACGGAGGATTTCAGGCGAAAAAGCGACAACTTCTCTGCCGTCGCCGTCGCGCACCGAGCGCACAATCTGCGGCAGCATCATGTTCCCGCCATTGGCGATGACCGACATCGCCATGGCTATCTGCAGCGGGGTCACGGCAATCTCGTGGCCCATGGGCACGCGGGTGATCGACAACCCGGTCCAACTGTGGCGCGGCCGGACCAGGCCCGGGATCTCGCCCGGCAGCCCCAGGCCGGTGCGCTCGCCGAAGCCGAAACGGCGGATGTATTCGTAAAAAGTGTCAGCCCCGAGATGCATGGCGATTTTGGCGCAGCCGATATTCGACGATTTGACCATGATGTCGTGCACGCTCATCGATCCGTAGCCGTGGACGTCGCGCAGAATTTTCCCGGCATAAGCAAAACTTCCGTTCTCGCAGTGGAACATGCTCTCGGGCGTGACTGCTTTCTGTTCCAGTGCGGCAGAGATGACCACGATCTTGAAAGTCGAGCCAGGCTCGACCATGTCGATAATGGCCCGGTTTTTGGTTGTCTCGATCGCCGCTTCGCCCGGCTTGTTCGGATTGAAAGCCGGACGCGTAGCCATGGCGAGGATCTCACCCGTGCGGGGTCGCACGAAGACCGCGGTCATCATCTGGGGATTGAGCTGGTGGTAGGCCGCGTCGAGTTCGCGCTCCACGATGTCTTGCAATGCCATGTCAATGGTCAGCTCTACGGTCATACCGTGTTTGGCTGGACGCTCGTGTCCGCGATAAGCCACGATCTCGCGTCCGGTGCGGTCACGCTCGGTGTAGATAAAGCCATCCTCTCCACGCAAATAGGGCTCCATCATCATCTCGACACCTTGGATGCCGCGCCCTTCATGGTTGAGGAAACCAAGAACGTGCCCGAGTCTGTCTTCGTTGGGGTAAAAACGGCGCGGTTCCGGCTCGCACATCACGCCGCGCAGGCGCGCTCCGGCCAATTCCTCCTTGAGCTTGGCCACGCACATCGCGTCGACACCGCGTTGAACCACGATGTAAGCGCGGTCCGAGGCGATACGCTTTGCCACGTCTTGAAGGGGCAAGTCGAGATGGCGCGCAATAATGCCGGCCAACCGCCCGCGGTCAGATTCCAACTCGGCGAGCAACTTGCCGTCGACCACTACTGAATAAATAGGAACATTCACCGCGAGCGGCTCGCCGCGGCAATCGGTGATGCGGCCCCGCTCGCCCGCGACAACCTTCTTCTTCGCCGTTTTTTCCGCGGCCAGACCGCCGTATTCACGATGTTTTCCAACTTGCAGATGGACAAGGCGGGCCGAATAGATGCTCAACACGACGGCCAGCATGATGCAGACAAATCCGGCACGGTGATGCGCGCTTCCACTCATGGAACCACCTCCCCGCTGTCACTGCGTACCACCGGCTGGGCGGCAAGTGCGGTGGTTTGCACGCGCAGGCGGTTCAGACGACTGTCCTGCACCTCGATCATGCGGATAAAACCCTCATCGCGCCGGCGCTCGAGTTCCGGGCGCGAGGTCAGACGCATGACCTCGTTGCCGGCTACCTGCAGTTTCTCGTTGAGCGCTTCCAACGCCATCTCAAGTTCGCGGCAGCGGTCCCCGTCCACCTTCACCTTGTGCTTCATGTGCACGTAGCAGAGCCCGAGGAGACCAACAAAAACAACCAGTACCAGCCAACGCATCAGCGGGCCGAGCGGCATGGCGTTGTCACGGCTCTCGAATCTCATGCCGCTACCTCCTGGGTCGCGGGCAGGATTTCCACCGAGCGCAAACGCGCTGAGCGGGACCTCGGGTTGCGACCGATTTCGCCGGGCACAGGAGACAATGGTTTGCGGGTCAGATCGCGGAAGCGCCATTCGGGATTAGGTCGCGGGGCAGGCCACTCCGGGCGGTCGAGCCACTGCTCGCTTCCGGCCCGGAAGAAAGTTTTCACCGCGCGGTCTTCAAGGGAATGGAAAGTGATGACGACAAAACGAGCGCCGGCTTTGAGCAACGGAGGGATGGAAACCAACGCGCGCCGCAGCGATCCGATTTCATCGTTCACCGCGATGCGAAGGGCCTGGAAAACACGCGTGGCCGGATGCACACGCCCGCGGCGGCCGAGCACTTTTTCGATCAGGGCGGCCAACTGGCCGGTGCGCGTGAAGGGCAGGCGCTCGCGCTCCGCCACGATGGCCCGCGCCACGCGCCGCGCCTGGGGTTCCTCGCCGTATTCGCGGAAGAGCCGCACCAACTCCGCCTCGTCGGCGGAATTGACCAGCAGGGCCGCCGGCTCACCGCCCGTGGAGTCCATGCGCATATCCAGCGGCCCATCATGACGGAAGCTGAACCCGCGGTCGGGCGTGTCGAGTTGGTGCGAGGAGACACCGAGGTCGAGCACCGCACCGTCGAAGGGCGCGGCGTCCATGACCCGGGGAACTTCCGGAGCATCAGCAAAATTGGCCTGCACGGTGGTGAACCGGTCGCCGAAGGAGGCCAGACGCCGGGCCGCGTGTTCGAGTGACTCACGATCGCGATCGAGGCCGACCACCCGCGCGCCGGCGGCAAGGAGCGCCTCGGCATGCCCGCCTCCGCCCAAAGTGCCGTCGAGGAAGATGCGACCGGGAGCCGGACGCAGCAACGCGACAACCTCGTCGCGCAGAACCGGCTGATGCCAGCTCGTCGCGTCAGGGTTTGCGCGGGGCGCTCTTTTTGCGGAGGCCGAATTGCTCATAAAATGTGCGGACACGGAGATGAAGGCAGACCGAACCCTCCACCCGGCCTCCCGCGTCTTTTTTCGCGGAGAAACCGAAGGTAAATTTGCGGCCGGGTTTGGTCATTCTTGGGTTGTTGTGGTGTGGTTTCTTTGGGTGGGCGGATCGCGCTACAAGCCGACGTCTCCCGCCACCCGGCGGAAGACCTCGTCCTCTTCGGCCGTGGCGGCCGCCCAACGTTCAGAGTTCCAAATTTCCACCCGGCTGTGACTGCCAATCAGCACGACCTCACCGTCCAAGCCGAGGCGGCGGCAATATTCTTCGGGCAAAAGAACACGCCCCTGCTTGTCGACCGCCACAAGCTGGGCCAGCGCGTAAAACCGGCGGATGAATTTGCGGCGGTCGGCCGGGGCGATCGAAGGGTTGGCTTCAACGTCCGACTTGACCCGATCGAACTCCGGCGGCGGCAGGATCATGAGGAAGTTCCCCGCGGGATCCGGAACGGCAAAAAACTCCTCCCCGTCCTCGCCACGCCACCGCGACGGAATCGTCACACGATGCTTCGCATCGATCGCATGGCGGAATTCGCCGGCGTAAACCATCGAGGCTGAGGAGGACTTGGACATTGTCAGGGTTGGGATGCCATTTTACACCACTTTGACCCACTTTAAACCACTTAGCTGCCACTGCGGTCAACGCTTTTCAGAGAAAAATCTGAAAAAAATTCCGGCAATCCCCTCCGCTTGTGGTTATATATATGATTGTTATATCTTGTTATCGCAGGGCGGTCTCGGGGCGAAAAATGGAACCCGGTGACCGGGACCCACCCCGGCGTTACGTGCGGCCTTCGAAGCAACCGTCTCAAAACAGGGGCAAACGCGGGTTGATTATGACACACTTCACCATGCTCCGCCTCCCGGATTGCCGCCACCGTCCCGCTTGTGCTTGAGCCTCGCAGCCAAGTCCGCCACGCTGCCGCCCAGCACAAGCTATGCAATTCATCGAATCCGTTTTTGGCCGGCTGCGACGTCATCCCAAACGCATTGTTTTCCCCGAGGGTGAAAATCCGCGCGCCATTGCCGCCGGACGCCATTTCTACGAGCTCGGCCTTGGCGTACCCATTCTGCTCGGACGCCGTGCCGTGATTGAAGAAGTCGCGCGACGCGAGAAGATCCCTTTCGACCATTTGGGCGTGATCAATCCCGAACAATCCGCCGATCTGCCGGATTTTTGCCGCTTTCTCGAGACGCTCGACCGCTACAAGAAGCTCGGGCTCTCCGATGCCCGCGAGTTACT
>Ga0247834_1002979_pt1 | contig 24017 bp, 22 predicted proteins | sample LaCruzMarch2015__8_FD_187118 | JGI IMG/M metagenome (GOLD analysis project Ga0247834, IMG submission 187118) | Freshwater microbial communities from meromictic Lake La Cruz, Castile-La Mancha, Spain - LaCruzMarch2015_12m | ecosystem: Environmental > Aquatic > Freshwater > Lake | place: Spain...
CGGAATGCTTGCCATTACTAATTTCTCGACAGCTATTATTTTAGGTGTAACTTGCTTCTTAATTATGTTTATGGGTCGAGTACCAAGCAGATATTTACTCCGAATGGCTCTTTCAGTAATTGGAACGTTAGTTATCGTGATGAGTATAAGCATTTATTTGTACTCAAAGGGCGTGGAATTTGGGCGTGGGCAAGTTGTACTTGAGCGTATAGAGGCGTTTGCAAAAATTGATATAAATAGAGATAAGGAAATCGGGAATCCTACCCGTGATGATAATTTTCAGAAAGATCAAGCCATGATTGCCATCGCACGTGGCGGAGCAATTGGTATTGGTCCGGGTAATAGTTTCCAACGAAACTATTTACCAGAAGCTTTTTCTGACTATATCTATGCAATTATTGTAGAAGAATACGGAATGTTGGGTGCTATTTTCGTAATGGGTTTGTATCTTTGGCTTTTATATCGAGGACTAAAAAACGTCAGCAATACGCAACGAGCATTCGGAGGACTTTTGTGCGTAGGGCTTACTTTTAGCATTGTTTTTCAGGCATTTATTCACATGTTTATTAATGTAGGTTTAGGGCCAGTTACTGGTCAAACGCTACCATTGATGAGTATGGGCGGCACATCTATTTTATTTACTGCCGTGGCTATTGGTATTGTGCTAAGCGTAAGTAAAGAAGAATATGATGAAAAAGCTTTAAATGATCAAAATTGAGTTTTAATTTCTGAAAACTAGGCCACTTGTGGCTAAAATCAAATATAAAAGTTCCCCTTTTGGGGCGGAGGGTTTATGAAAAAAATTATTATCAGCGGCGGAGGTACTGGCGGTCATATTTATCCAGCGGTTGCGATTGCAAACGAGCTAAAAGCCATTGATTCTACCATCGAAATTCTTTTTGTTGGGGCAGAAGGCAAAATGGAAATGGAAAAAGTACCAAAAGCAGGCTACAAAATCATTGGTTTGCCGATTGCAGGTATCAATCGCTCCAATATGTTGGCCAATTTGGCCTTGCCGTTTAAACTGATAAAAAGTCTTTGGAAAACCTACCGGGTAATTAAAGACTTTAAACCAGACATTGCGATTGGTGTTGGCGGCTATGCCAGCGGGCCAACATTGATAATGGCCAATTTTTTGGGCGTTCCAACGCTTATTCAAGAGCAAAACTCCTTTGCAGGCGTAACTAATAAGTTTTTAGCAAAGAACGCTCAAAGAATCTGCGTGGCTTACCGAAACATGGAGCAGTTTTTTCCGAAAGAAAAAATTGTAATGACAGGAAATCCCGTAAGAAAAGATATTTTAGAAACAGCCTCCAAAAGAGAGCAAGCATTCAAGCATTTCGGACTTGACCCCGAACGCAAAACACTTTTGGTAATTGGTGGAAGCCAAGGAGCGAGAACTATTAACGAAGCTATTTTTGCAGGTTTGAATGATCTAATCTCAAACGATTTGCAGGTTATTTGGCAAACAGGCAAATTATTCATTGATAAGGCCAAACAAGCAGTTGAGTCGCTTCAAACACGGCGAGTTTTTGTTTCGGATTTTATTTATGAAATGGATTTGGCTTATGCCGCCGCCGATTTGGTTGTCTCTCGTGCAGGAGCATTATCGGTTTCTGAGCTTTGTTTGGCCGAAAAGCCTTCGATTTTAGTTCCTCTGCCAACAGCTGCCGAAGACCACCAAACTCAAAACGCCATGAGTTTGGTCAATGTAAAAGCAGCTTGGTTGGTAAAAGATACAGAAGCGGCATATATTTTAGTTGATAATGCAATAAAATTGGCTGATGATAAATCTGAAATGCAGCAGCTGAGCCAAAACATTAAAACATTAGCCAAACCAAATGCGGGTAAAGAAATTGCCGCTGAGGTTTTGAAAATTATTAATAGATAAGGAATGAAGATTTTTTTTTCTGAAAATAAAGTAGATTATTCGACTTATACATTCAATTATGCAATTTATTGCTTGAAAGAATCACAAAGCGAATTGCCCGAAATATACGAAAAAGGGTTTCTCCCTTATACTGGAAATTTGAGCATCGAAGGAGATACTTTTTACTTAGCCCGTAGTCTGAGAGTTGAACTCGACAGATTTGAAGATACCTCAGAAAATCGTCGTGTAAATCGTTTAGTTGAGCCGCTCAATATTCAATTAGAAGTAATCCGAAAAGAAGATTTCGACTTAAATGCGACTGATTTCGTTGGTCTTAGTCAAGAATACATTTCGCAACGCATCGGCGACGATAATATGAGCATGGAGCGATGGCAATATATTTTGTCGAGAGAAACAGGTACTCATATTTTCAGATTTAGCATTAACGGTAAACTAATCGGTTTTGTGTTTGCTATTCTTGAAAGCGATATATTGCATTACTGGTTTGCTTTTTTTGACACTGAATATATGCGAAGCCATTCACTCGGCAAATGGCTCATGTGGCGAGTAATTAAGTGGGGAAAGGAAAACTGCCTAAAGCACGTTTATCTCGGAACCGCCTATAAATCATCGGCTTTGTATAAAATCAGAGATCACAAAGGTTTGGCTTATTTTGATGGTTATCGTTGGAATCAGGACATTGAACGCCTAAAAAATCTTTGTAAAAACGATTTAGAACCTAAATTTGCAGACGAATTCAAAACACTGGATAAACAGAATGAATTTTTGAATAAATTGTAAGTTGGTGATTAGTTTTTATTTCTGTATCATAAATTTTTTACCAATAACCGCACTAGCGGTCACGAAATTTCCCAGTTTCCCAATAAGGAGTAACCTGTTCACAAATAATTAATATTCCTAATAACTATAAAAATGTTTCGTAATATTAACTTCAGTAAAATTGGCAAAGTGCTATTGGGAGTAATAGCAATCTGTGCTATTGTGGTTTTAATTGCTTTTTCTACTGAAAGTTTTTCTTCAAATCGTTGTAAGAAAATTGAAATTAATTTCAAAAATGCCGACAAACAGTTTTTTATCAACAAAAAAGACGTAGAATCACTTGTCACAAAATATGGCAGCGACCAACTCATCGGTAAACTTTATAAGAAAATCGACCTGCGAGAAATTGAGCAACGAGTATTGCGTAACCGACAAATTAAAAACTGCCAAGTGTTCCGTGGAGTAGAAGGAACACTCAATGTTGACATCGAACAGCACATTCCGATAGGTCGAGTTATGATGGCCGATGGCCGTGATGATGTATATGTAGATGCCGATGGAAGTTTTTTTCCGCTCTCAGACCGATATTCCGCAAGAATTTTATTAATTTCGGGCGAATATTTCCGAAATTTGTCAAACCTAAAATCTAAGCGTCAAGAAAAGAATCTACAATTTATAAGAATAATCAACGAAGATTCCTTTTTGAAGGCTCAATTCACACAGCTTAATATTGACGCAAACGGAGATATTAACGTTGTTCCATTGGTTGGTAATCATATTATTGAGTTTGGAGAACCAACAAATATTGAAAACAGATTGAATAGATTAAAGATATTTTATAACCAAATCTTACCTGTTAAGGGCTGGGATAGTTTTTCGTCAGTGAGTGTGAAATACGACGGGCAAATTGTTTGTAAATAAAAGCTGTGACTTTTAGCCGTCCTTTTAGGACTAAAAGCCTTATAAATAATACAAGAATGAATAAAGGTGTAATAGTAGGCATAGATATTGGTAGCACAAAGATTTGTGCAGTGGCAGGGATAATGGACTCTATTGGGAAAGTAAAAATTCTTGATATGGTTGAAGAACCTACCCAAAAGGGGCGTGTATCTAATGGAACAGTTGTAAACTTAGAGTTTACAGCTCGTGATATTGACCGTATCCTTACCAAATTATCCGACAAAGCCGACATCAATATTCAGAATGTAATCGTAAATATTTCGGGCGAATATGTTGAGGGAAGAAGCCACCAAAACTTCTTAACTCGTAACGATAGCCGCACAACGATTCGCAAAGAAGAAATCGAAAAATTGGCGGTTGATATTCGTAAATCATTTCGCCCAACCGCTGGAAACCTCATTATTCACACTTTCCCACAGGAGTTTATCATTGACCGTGCTTTAGTATCCGAAAACCCAATCGGACGTTTCGGTGTAACACTCGGTGGAAACTTCTTTTTGATTTCAACACCAAACGACCCGCATATTACACTCCAACAAACCATTGAGAGCGTTGGCGTAAAGATTCAAGATAATAAGCGTTTTATACCGCTAAAGATAGTTCATACTTTATTCTCTCCTTTGGCCGATGCAATGTCGGTTTTAATCGAAATAGATAAAAAACTCGGTGTTGCCGTTGTAAACGTCGGTGGTGATACGACTGAAGTTGCAATTTTTCACGAAAGCGGGTTACGTCATATTTCCGTGATTCCTTTTGCGGGAAAAAGTATCACAAATGACCTCGTAAAAGCATTCCAGATTTTACCCGACCACGCCGAAAAGCTCAAACTCATCATGGGCGATGTTCCCCCCGATGAAGTAGGCAAAAATGATATTATCAAAATCCCTGGAGTTGAAGGTTTACCCGATAAGGAAATCGTTGCAAAAAACGTAAGTATCATTATTGAAGAGCGTCTAAAAGAAATTGCGGCAATGGCAATGGCCGAAATTATGCACTCTGGCTACGAAGGACAACTCATTAATGGCGTTGTGCTTACGGGTGGAACAGCCAATATCCGAATGATAAAAGACGTTTTCGACAAAGTAACCAACGGCATGAATATTAGGGTTGGCAACAACGTCCGTAATATCGGAGAAAGCTCTTTGAGTAAAATTATTGATCCAAAATATGCTACTGTTGTTGGCTTAGTTTTATCTGGTTTCTTACCTTTAGATGAGCGAGTGCCTCAAGAGGTAATTTGGGGAGAAATTCCACAGAGCCAGTTAACATCCAGCCCTAGCAATGGATTTGAAACGCGTAATGTAGGTCGCCATAAAGAAGTTGACCCATCATTTCCGCAAGAAGAGCCTCAACAGAGCGGAGGACTACTGAGCTGGCTTAAACGTCAAGTGCAAGTTGCCAAATCAGATTTTGGCGACGATAATGGATACTTATAGTTTTTCAGATAAATTTATCATATTTGGAAGAATATGCAATTTTTTGATACAACTTCGCTTTTATCTGTATTTTTAAATAAAAATAAAGAAAAACAGCTTTTCCTAAACTATAAAAGTTTATCACGATGTCAGAAGAACCAGAATACGAACTTGTCCCAAAGAACAAATTCAGAAACATAATTAAAGTAATAGGTGTGGGTGGTGCCGGCTGTAACGCCGTTAAGCACATGCACAGTATGGGCGTAAATGACATTGGACTAATTATCTGTAATACTGACCAACAAGCCCTCGAATCTGCCTCTCCCGAAATAAAACGACTACAAATTGGGGTTGAACTTACTAAGGGTTTAGGTGCTGGTACCGAGCCAACAATGGGTAAAAAAGCAGCCGAAGAAAGTGAAAAATCAATCCGCGAATTGCTCAAAGAGCCAACTGAAATGGTTTTTATTACGGCTGGTATGGGTGGTGGAACAGGTACTGGTGCTGCACCAGTAATTGCTAAAATAGCTAAAGAAATGAACCTTTTAACGATTGCGGTCGTAACAGACCCGTTTCCGTTTGAAGGTGGCGATAAGATTTTTCAAGCAAGAATCGGTATAGAAGAATTAAAGAAAAACTGCGATACAGTTCTTATTATCAAGAATGAGCGATTGGAAGAACAATTTGGCGATATGGACATCGAAGAGGCTTATGCTAAAGCAGATGATGTATTGGCTAATGGTGTGAAAAGTATCGCAGAGCTAATCACTCGCACCGGTATTATCAACCTTGACTTTGCCGATGTGAAGAAAGTTTTGGGCGGTGCAGGACAAGCCGTGATGGGAACAGCTGAAGCCGAAGGCGAGAAAAGAGTTGAAGAAGCTATCAAATTGGCTTTATCTTCGCCATTGCTTGAAAGCAACGATATTAGCGGTGCTCAAAGGATTTTATTAAGTATTGCATATAGTCCCGAGCATAAAATAAAACTTTCTGACCAAACATTGGTTACGAAGTTTGTTGAAAGTCAAATTCAAAGCAAGGCAAGTTTATTCAAACACGGTTTTGCTACTGATAATAATTTAGGAAAAAAAGTGCGTGTAACAATTGTGGCAGCAGGTTTCGACCTTGTTGAACCAGAACCTTTACCAGAATCAATTGTTGGAAAAGTAAAATCAACAGTTATAGCTGCTACTTTAATGGCGTCTGTGCCACAACCAACGGCGTCTGTTGGAGCAACGGTTATAAACACAAGCAATACACAAAACAAGGTTGAAGAAACTGCAACTTATGCTGAACTTAATGATCCAAAAGTTGAACAGAAAGATACAACTGAGCAAATCAAGGCAATGATTCAGCGATTTATGCGTGAAGGTTACCGTAATCCTTCTTTAAATACAACTCCAGCTTATGTACGTAATGGTGTAGAATTGCATGATATCAAAAAGATCAAGCAAAATGGTCGTGTTTTAGAATATGATTTAGAACATTTACTCGCCATGATGGAATCAGCTAGATAAAATTTGCTCAATATTTAAAAAAATGTCCTAGGAAGTTATATTGAAGGCATTTTCATTAAAAATACTTTTCTTAAAGTTTATGTGAACTTTTATCTTTTTCGTTCAAGAAAATAGAATTGTGGAAATTATGCAGTTTGTTTAGTAGATAAGATAGTTGGAGTCACTCAACATCACTCAATTTTTCAGAAATAATCTTGCATATTTTCTGCATTCCTTCAAAAGCCTTGTAAAATTCTGATTGCCCGAGTGGTGTAATTTTAAAGTGTTTGCCTCTTTTATCTTGCTTGTCTTCATGCTGTTCGAGTAATTGATGGTTTATCAGCCTTTTGATCATTTCCAAACCCGGGTTTTTCTCATGTATATTCTTTTCAATGACTTACTTTTTTATAAATTTCCATACTGCCAAAAGGTCGTTAAATAACCAAAATCATCCTAAGTCAATATTGTCGATTCTTCTAAAGCCTTTTTGACGACGCCCTTGGCATATCTGTACATAAATGCTACTTATTTGACAGATATTATTCTCTTCATTTTTACTAGGTGCTTCGACTAGAGAAGAAGTTAATTTTCGACCTAAATATTTTTGGTTCAGAAATCCCACAAAATTTTCTATCGAAATATTCTTTGATGTCTGTTTAACCTCAAAACTTTTTAAATCACCTTTTTTTGTAAAATGCTATAATTCATTTTTGGTTTAAATATTTCTTTAACACAAGATTGTTTTTTTAAGCCAATTTAAAAATATATAGTTCAAAAACAGAACATATAATTGGTGATTTTGTTAAGTATTAAAGATTTCAATCTAAAAAGTTGTCGGGCATTTTGAATTATACTCGGCACATTCTCTCAAACAATCATTTTTATGTATAAAATAATTTACATTTTTTGCTTTCTAAGTTTGAATATAGCTTACGCACAAAATACGGGCGAAATTCAAGGAACAATTAAAGATCGCCGTACCCAAGAACCCCTAATAGGCGTAGCAATTCAGGTGGAAGGAACGCCAAAAGGTACACAGAGTGACGTGGAAGGGAATTTCAAAATCTCTGGCATTTCAACAGGTAGCTATAATTTAAAAGCTACTTACGTTGGATACAAAGATGTCTCAAAATTTAATATCGTGGTTTCTTCAGGAAATGCCAATATTATCAACTTTGTGATGGAAGAAGATTCCAAGCAACTTAACGAGGTCAAGGTGGTGGTAAATCGCTCCGTTTCGGTGGCTACATCAGAAACGCCAAATTCGATTCAAAAACTTTCGACCGAAGAAATAAAGAATAATCCAGGAGGAAATTTTGATATTTCGCAAGTAATTCAGGTTTTACCTGGTGTTGGCGGCACAAATGGCGGTGGAGCTTTCAGAAATGACATCATTATTCGTGGTGGAGCACCAAACGAAAATGTATATTATCTTGATGGCATCGAAGTTCCAGTAATTAATCACTTTTCAACCCAAGGAAGTGCTGGTGGGCCAACGGGTATTCTAAACGTTTCGTTTATCGAAGATGCCACACTTTCGTCTAGTAGCTTTAATGCTAAATATGATAATGCTTTGTCGTCGGTGCTACAATTTAAACAGCGAGATGGCAATAAAGATAATTTTCAAGGCAATTTTCGTGTAAGTTCGACCGAAGCCGCGGCCACTTTTGAAGGTCCAATTTCGCCCAAAACAACTTATTTGGTTTCGGCACGTCGCTCCTATTTACAATATTTATTTCAGTTGATTGATTTACCTATTCGCCCAAATTATTGGGATTTTCAGTATAAAATTACCCACAAAATAAATGCAAAAACCACCCTTACAGCTATCGGATTAGGTGCGATTGATAAATTTTATTTTGGTGTTCCGAAAGAATCTTCACCGAGCAAAGAATACATTTTGCGAGCATTTCCGTACATCAATCAATGGAATTATACAACAGGTTTTACATTGAAGCGTTTGCTAGACAAAGGCTACATGAATATTTCATTGAGTAGAAATATGTACGACAATTCCCTCGAAAAGTTTGAAGATGGTAAACAAAACTCGAAAGGCTTGCTGACACTAGATACAAAATCGCAAGAAATTGAAAATAAGCTAAGAATAGATGTGAATAAATTTAGTGATAAATGGGAGTATTCTTATGGTGTAAGTAGCCAATTCGTGAAATATAACGCTGATTCTTATAATCTTCTAAGAAAAAAATTACTTGATGATAAAGGTAATACAGTTCAGCCAGAAGTAGCTTTCAAATTCAATACAGCTGTTGATTTTTTTAAGTTTGGGGCATTTGCACAGGCCTCTAGGAAGTTTTGGGATGAAAAACTTAATTTCTCGGCAGGAATCCGAAGCGATATGAATAGTTTTACGAAAGAAGGAATGAATCCGCTTAAAACATTAAGTCCGAGAGCAGCGGCGAGTTATAGTTTTGCGAATAAATGGCGAGTAAATGCTTCGGTGGGAAGATATTTCAAATTGCCGATTTATACAGTTTTAGGTTTCAGAGATAACGCCGGAACGCTCGTCAACAAGGCCAATAAGTATATAAAAAGCGACCATTTTGTGAGTGGTTTTGAGTTTATTCCTCGTCCATCGACACGCTTTACTTTAGAAGGTTTCTACAAAATATATAATAATTACGCAGTTTCGGCTCGTGACGGCATTTCGTTGGCCAATCAAGGCGGAGATTATGGTGCAATCGGAAACGAGAAGATAGAAAGTATCGGAAAAGGGAAAGCCTATGGTGTTGAGTTTTTTGTCCAACAAAAACTACAAAAGAATTTGTTTGCGGTTTTCTCTTATACTTTATTTTGGAGTCAGTTTTCGGGAAAAAATGGCGTATTTGTGCCATCGGCTTGGGATAGTCGCCACTTAGTAGTTTTACAGGTTGGACGCAAATTCAAGAAAGGCTGGGAATTGGGAGGAAAATATCGTTTTTATGGAGGAGCTCCATATACACCTTTCGATTTGGAAGCTTCACAACGAAATTACACAACTTTGGGCGTTGGTATTCTTGATTATTCTAAACTAAATAATCTACGACTAAAGAATTTTAGTCAATTTGATTTCAGAATTGATAAGAAAATCAACTTCCGTAAGCAAAGTTTTGATTTTTACTTTGATATTCAAAATGCTCTTTTGGCTAAAAATCCGTCGATTCCAACTTATACTTTTGAACGCACTGCCGATAACACGGGTTTCAAGACAACCGATAAAAAAGCACTAAATCCGAATGGTTCAAATGGGATTCCATTTATTATTGCTGATGCTACCGCCAGTATTACACCTGGTTTAGGCTTGATTTGGGAATTTTAAGTCTCGTTGTTTAAAAATACAAAAGGCACACTGATAAATTTATCGGAGTGCCTTTTTCTATTTTAATCAATAAATTATATCATTTCAAAACCACAATAAGGCACTAATACTTTTGGTATTTTGATGCCTTCTGGCGTCTGGAAGTTTTCTAAAATTGAAGCCAAAATACGAGGTAAAGCAAGTGCAGAGCCATTAAGTGTATGCAATAGCTGTGTTTTGCCATCTACTTTATAACGGAGTTTCAAACGATTGGCTTGATATGATTCAAAGTTTGAAACTGAACTAACTTCTAACCAACGTTTTTGGGCAGCCGAATAAACCTCAAAGTCATAAGTGAGTGCCGATGTAAAGCCCATATCTCCTCCACAAAGGCGAAGAATTCGGTAAGGAAGTTGGAGTTTTTCGAGCAATGATTTTACGTGTTCAACCATTTCGTCAAGAGCTTGATAAGATTCTTCTGGCTTACGAATCTGCACTATTTCTATTTTGTCAAATTGGTGAAGTCGATTCAATCCACGCACATGAGCTCCCCAACTTCCAGCTTCACGACGGAAACAAGGTGTATAAGCCGCATTTTTTATGGGCAAATCGTTGTCCGATAAAATTACGTCACGGTAAATATTAGTTACTGGCACTTCGGCAGTTGGAATCAAATATAAATCATCAACTGTTGAATGATACATTTGTCCTTCTTTGTCAGGTAATTGACCTGTTCCGAAACCTGATTCTTTATTAATCAAAATCGGCGGTTGAATTTCCATATAGCCAGCGTCCAATGCTTCATCCAAGAAGAAATTAATCATTGCACGCTGAATTCTTGCTCCTTTTCCTTTATAAACAGGAAAACCCGCACCTGTAATTTTATTGCCTAAATCAAAATCAATAATATCATATTGCTTGATTAGCTCCCAATGTGGCAAGGCGGCTTCGTGTAAAGTCGGAATCGGACCATGTTCAAAAATAGTTATATTTTCATCGGGAGTACGTCCTTCAGGAACACTTCCGTGCGGAAGGTTCGGAATCGTGACCATTGCATCGTAAAGTTCTGATTCTGAAACCTTTAATTCCTCTTCCAAAGCCTTCGATTTTACTTTCAATTCGGCCGTTTCAGCTTTGGCAACTTCGGCTTCTTCTTTTTTGCCTGCTTTCATCAAGCCACCAATTTCTTTGGCCAAAGCATTGGCTCTTGCCAAAGTTGAATCTAATTCGGCTTGCGTTTCACGACGATTTTGGTCAATTCTTAAAACAATTTCAATCGTTTCTTCAGCATTCTTGAAATACTTACGCTTCAAACTATCAATCGTAACTTGTTTGTTTTCTTTTATATAATTTAGTTGTAGCATCTGAATAAATCTTTAAACTTTACAGCAATTCTACTGTGGGTTAAAAACCTTTACGGTTTGTTAAAATGGGTTGAAATATTTTAATTCCTCAATTTTTTCAAAATCTTTGTCATTACGAGAAATTAGTGTGAAGTCAAAAACTATCGCAGTTGCAGCGATAATGGCATCGGGGAGTTTGATTTTGTATAAACGCCTGAGTACTATTGTTTTTGCAACAACCTCATTATCAAGTGGTAGAACAGTACATTGGGCTACAAATTTTTCAGTTATTGATTTAACCTCACTTGTTGGGAAATCATAACCTAACAGTTCGATTTGGCTTACAACCGAAAGATTAAAGCCTAATGCCGTTGCCTTTCTAAGTTCTTGTTCAACACCTTTATCCAAGCCACCTTTGACAAGATAGATAGCACAATTACTATCTAAAAGAGAGGTCGTTCCCATTCGTTTCTTGATTCTGTTAAATACGTTTCAAATTTAGTAACATCCAAATCGGGAACACTCCCATAGAATTGGTCAAAAAAAGAAGGTTCATTTTTTGCATTTACTTTTGTTGAAAAAGAATTTTCCAAAATTTTGAATTTATCAATCATTTCAAATGATTTCAAAAATTCTAACAAGGCAAGTGCCTTTTGAGGGTTTTCAATACTAATTTGAATTTCCATACTTTTACAGTTTTCTCAATGCACAAAGTTAGTGAAAAAATAAGTCAAACATAATTTCAATCAAACTTAAACAAACCCTCATTCAAAGCATTTAAGGCTTCGTTTTTGTGTTTTGTATCAACCAAAAGTGAGATATTATGCTCTGATGCTCCATAAGCAATCATTCTGATTGGAATATCACACATGGCATTCATTACTTTTAGTGCGATACCTGCTTTATCGGCCATGAAGTTGCCCACTATACAAATGATTGATTGATTTCGGTCGTGTTCTTCCAATTCAGCAAACTGACCTAAAACTGCAGTGATTTTATCTAAATTTTCAGCATTATCAATCGTTACAGCAATCGAAACTTCCGACGTAGTAATCATATCGACCGGTGTTTTGAAGTTTTCAAAAACCTCAAAAACCTTTCTCATAAATCCGTAGGCATTCAGCATACGAGTTGAGTGAATATATATAGCTGTGATACCATCTTTGGCAGCAATTGCCTTAATTTCAGAATCGGTTGATTTATCGGCAATGAGCGTTCCGTAGGCGTTTGGTTCCATTGTATTTTTCAGACGCACTGGCACGCCACGCATTTTGGCTGGAGTGATTGTACTTGGATGAAGAATTTTTGCACCAAAATACGCTAGTTCAGCGGCTTCTTCAAAAGTCAATTCACGGACAGGGAATGTACGTTTCACGATTCTTGGGTCGTTGTTGTGCATTCCGTCAATGTCTGTCCAAATCTGGATTTCTTCGGCACGAATTGCTCCACCAATCAGCGATGCTGTATAATCAGAGCCACCACGCTTCAAGTTATCAACTTCGCCACGAGGGTTACGGCAAATAAAACCTTGCGTAATAAATATCTGTTTATCAGATAGTTGCGAAAGCATCGCTGTGAGTTTTTCCTCGGTAAAACTCAAAACTGGCTCGTTGTCGGCATCAATGAGCATGAAATCAAGAGCTGGCAAAAGAGCTGAAACTATGCCTTCTTCTTGCAAATAGGCTTCAAACATCTGCGTAGAAAGTAATTCACCTTCGGCAACGATTTCTTTTTCATGCTTGAGCGTGAAAGGCTTGATATTTACCAACGATCGGATGAAATTAAATTCATTGTCGATAATAGTCTTACCTTTTGTATAACCTGCTTCAGTTTTATATAATTCTTTGATAAAAGACTGATAATGAGCGTTAAGCGTATCCATTTTTTCGATTGCTTCGACATCATTATTTTCTTTGAGCGACTCGCCAATAGAAATAAGTGAGTTTGTTGTGCCAGAAAGAGCCGACAAAACTACAATTTTACGATCAGAATCTTCGGTGATAAGATTACGGATTGAGTGCATACGCTCGGGCTTACCTACTGAAGTACCGCCAAATTTCCAAACTTGCATTTTTTAAATTTAATTTTGAATGAATGTTTTGAATGAGTACGTTATTTAGCTTGTTGATTGTCAGTAATTTGTATATCAAGTGTAACTTTAGGCATTAATATAAACGTCTATTTATAAAATCATCTACTGATTTTTTTACTTTATTCTTGACCTCTTCCCATGTTTCACCATTTAAGGAAATTGGATTTTCTTGCATTTCAGCATCTTCAAAATAATACATTGAGTGAACAACGAAACCTATCTCGTCATTACTGTACTTCATTTTAAAGAAAGATAACATTTCTTCAACGGAGTATAAATCAAGAAGATTTGCCAAATCATAAAAGTCTTTTTTAGCTCCCCGCTTAGATATTGCATTTAATTTCATCGCAACTACATCTGGCATTGAAACAAAACGAACATCATCAATCTCCTCTATTTCTTGTAAGTAAGGATATTGGTGTAAAACAATATCTATCTTTAAATCTCCGATTATCCCTGCAAAAGACCTTTTTGTTTTACGTAAAACCTCAAAATTATCAAATTTGGTTTTTATTGCAGGAATAATACTATCACTTTCAAAATCTTCATTGCTAAAAATATCTAAATCTACCGATAACCTATGACCAAGTTTTAGAGATAGATTTGTTCCACCAACGAGTGCAAAGTTTTCTAAAACAGGAAGTCTCATCAACTCTTTTAAAACTCCCAGTGTGTTTGACTCGACTGTCTCCGTAAATAGCATTTGAATTCGGCAGGGTTTAATTGAAAATAGCTACATATAAAAGCAAAAACCTCTTTCCTAAAATATGGCACTTGAACCATCATTTTTTTAATATTTTCAACCCCATAAAAACGAATTAACTCTAATTGGTCGTTGAATTTTCCATAATTAAAAACTTTATCCACAACAAAGACATAATTCTTCTCAAAATCAATTTCTTCAAAATTGACATCCCAAAAAGCAGTTTTCGATATGTTTGGTCTTGATTTTTGCATTTTCTTAGACTAATCCTAACATTTTTATGGCAGTTATCGCTGCCTCATCGCCTTTATTACCGTGGATTCCGCCCGCTCGGTCGATAGCCTGTTGTTGGTTATTTGGGGTTAGAACTCCAAAGATAACAGGTTTATTATATTTCAACGATACATTGGTCAATCCTTGTGCTACTGCATGATTGATATAATCATTGTGCTTGGTTTCGCCTTGGATTACACAACCGATTGCTATGACGGCATCAATATCAGCTTTATGAGCAAAAACTTGCGAACCAAAACTTAACTCATAACTTCCTGGCACATTGGCTCTTATTATGTTTTCGGCTTTTACACCGTTTCCTAAAAGTGTCTTATAAGCACCTTCAAAAAGAGCTTCGGTTACCTCCTCATTCCATTCAGCAACAATAATAGCAAAACGCTTTTGACTTACATCTGGCAAGCCTGCGGTATTAAACTCACTCAAATTTTTATTAGCTGACGACATATTTTTCAGGATAAATTAAAAAAAGGGATAAACCTACTTCGGCTTATCCCTTTGATTATATTTTTATTGCATAACCAAGTTATTACTCGCCGACTGTGCCTTCGAGTTTGGATTTATATTTCTTGGCGTTACCAATCTCTATTGATTCTGGGTATTTTTCGATAATCTCGCTATAAACACCTACTGCTTCTTTATTATTTTTGACTGCTTCATAAGCAGCAGCGAGTTTCATCAAATACATTGGTGTGAAAGTTTTGTTCGGTTGGTAATCAGACGCTTTTTTGTAGTAAACAATAGCATCTTCTACGCTTTTCTTTTCCATGTAAGCATCACCAATCAACACATACGCTCTTGCTTGCACGAGTAAGTCGTTTGAGCTGAAACTTTTCAATTGCTCAATACCTTCATCATATTTGCCTTGCTTTACAAAAGCTACGCCTGAATAAAATTTTGCTAAATTTCCAGCTTTCGATGCACCGTAGTTATCAGCAATTGCTAATAAACCTTCGTTTCCACCGGTACCATTTAGGGCTTGCTTCAATGAATCGGCTTCAAAAGCATAAACTGCATTGAACATGGCTGCTTGAGCCTCTTCGTCTTGAGAATTTGTATAGTAGTTATATCCAACTACTCCCAATACAACTGCCAAAATCCCACCACCAATGATAGTGAATAATTTTTGGTTGTTTTTCAAAAAGCCTTCTGCTTTATTGAATTCTTGTTGTAAAGCTTCTGGACTTTCGATGATGTCAAGACCTGATTTTTCTTTTTTTGCCATTGTTTGATAGTGCGACTACCGCTTTAATTTATCGGATTGGGTTGATTAACTAACTGATAATCAAGTTTTGTTTCAGAAAACAATCTTATTACTTAACTCTAAACTTTTTAGGAGTGCAAAGTTATGAAATTGATTTTGAACTTCTATAGATACTTTGATAAAAATTATGCCAATAATCTTATTTTACCCAAAATATATGTTAACAATTAGAATAATTATCTTAATTTACCATAATTATACTAACAATACTTTTACAAAACCTTTAAAAGATAATACCAAATTATCTGCTTTTTAGTAACTTGCAGCAGTTTATTAATCAACAAACACTTTTTCTTTACTCTATATGAATCAAATTCTACGGTATTGGGTAGTGGTTCTTTCTGTTTTTCTATATCAGCAAGCCTTAGCCCAAGAAAAATCAATTAGCGGAACGGTTACTTCTTCGGAAGATGGTTCAGCAATGCCTGGAGTAAGCATTTCGGTCAAAGGTACAAGTAAGGGTACATCCACTGATGGAACCGGTAAGTATAAAATCAATGTACCTCAAAATGCCTCTTTAGTATTTAGCTTTGTTGGAATGGAGTCTCAGCAAGTAAAAGTTGGTACTGCATCAATTATTGACGTAAAACTCAAAGCAATAGCATCGGAGTTAAACGAAGTTATTGTTACTTCTTTCAACATTTCTAAAGATAAAAAGACATTGGGTTATGCGACCCAACAAGTAAATGGTGATGAAATTGCTGAAACTCAAAGAGAAAACTTCTTGACTGCTTTGCAAAGTAGAGTAGCTGGTGCAACAATCAATACTACGAGTGGGGCTCCAGGGGCATCTTCACAAATTGTATTACGTGGATTTAACTCATTGAGTGGAAATAACTCTCCATTGATAGTTGTAGATGGCTTACCTATCAGTAACTCTACCTTCGACCAAAACAACTTGACTGTTCAAGGGTCTAATCGCAGTAATGACTTTACTAATCGTGCGGCAGATATTAATCCGAACGATATTGCGAGTATTACGGTTTTGAAAGGTCCGGAAGCCACTTCACTATATGGAATTGATGCAGGAAGTGGTGCTATCATCATTACGACTAAAAAAGGTGCTGCTGGAAAGTTGAAAGTTTCTTACGATAATAGCTTTAGAATTGACCACATGTATCTTTATCCTGAAATTCAGACAACTTATGGACTCGGTGTTTTAGGAGATGGAGCCCAACGCACAAGAAGTGCTTTAGGACCCAAAATTTCAGATACAACCAAAATCTATAATAATGTTAAAAATTTCTTCAACGATGCCTTTGTACAAAAGCATAACGTTACACTTGATGGTGGCAAAAATCGTCTTGCATATCGTTTATCGCTTGGCTCGACGAACCAAAATGGAACAATACCGAATACTGGACTTGACCGCTACAATGCACGTGGTACGCTTTCTTATAATTCTTTGAGAAAAAACTTTGACGCAAATTTAAGTTTAGCTTATACTTACAGCGAAAATCAGAAAGCGTTACGTGGTGCAGGTGGTTTCTTGCAAGGATTGTATTCTTGGCCAATTTTTGATGATGCTTCTCAGTATATAAAAGAAGATGGAGCTCGTCGCAGATATTTTGATGATGCCAACTTTGCAGAAGCCGATAATCCTTATTGGTCAGTAAATAAAAATGAAAGTTCAGACAAAACTAATCGTTATGTATATAACCTATCGGCGACATACCGTCCAATGCCTTGGTTAACGGTAACGGGTAGAGGAGGTCTGGATTCATACCAAACCAATGGTAATCTTTTTTTTCATCCATTATCGAATGATTATTATACTGTTGGTGGTATGGTTGAAAACTATACCGAAAAATACAAAGGATACAGCGGTGTAATGATTGCAACAGCCGAAAAAAAGGTAGGAAAATTAACTAATACGCTTAGATTAGGCAGCTCGTTTGATGAATATCGCCGTGATCTTTTTGCCGAAAGAGGGCAAAAATTAAAGAAAGTTGGAGAAGACTACATTAATGATATTTCAACAGTTGACCCTGCTACTATTCTAAACAGTCGTACACTCGGGCGTGATACGTTGATTAGAAGACGAGCTTTTGGTGTGTTTGGAGAGTTTACTGCTAACTATAATGACCTCTTGGTGCTTACCGTTACGGGTAGAAATGACCAAACTTCTACATTACCCAAAGAATCTCGCTCATTTTTTTATCCTTCGGCCAGTTTAGCGTTTAATTTTAGTGAGTTAATAACAAAAAACACGAAAATTTTCAGTTATGGTAAATTACGTGGTTCAATCGCAGAAACAGCTAAAGATATTCCACCTTATGGCTCACAGTCGGTTTATAACAGACAGCTTACGAGTGGATTAGGATACGGTTATGGATTTACGAATAACAACCCATTTATCAAGCCCGAAAGACAACGTACTTTTGAAGTTGGAACGGAATTAAATTTCTTCGGAAAAAGATTAACTTTTGACTATACATATTACAATACACTCAACCTCGGACAAATCGTGCGAAATGTTCGTTTGAGTTATGGCTCTGGGTTCATTCTATCAACCCTTAACGTGGCCGATACTCGTAATAAAGGTATGGAGTTGATTGTTACTGGTCAGCCAATCAAAAACAAAAATTTCAAATGGGATATTACAGTCAACATGGCAGGAACTCGCAATAAAGTTCTTAATCTCCCATCAAATATCCCTGAATATTATAATTCTGATACATGGCTTGATGCTTTCCGTAATGGTTTAGTACCAGGAAGTACAACCACTTCATTAACAGGTCAAGATTATCTGAGAAATTCTCAAAGACAAATCCTTATAGACCCTGGTACGGGAGTTCCATTAGTAAACCCAAATTATATAAAGATTGCTGAGCGTAACCCACAAATAACGGGAGGTATCATTAATAGCCTTACTTACAAAAATGTCTCACTTTCGTTCTCGTTAGACCTCAGAAAAGGTGGCGACATTATGAACGGAACAGAATACTGGCTAACACTCAGAGGATATAGCACTCGCACACTCGACCGTGAAAAATCAATCATTCTGCCAGGTGTTTTGAGAGATGGTTTGGAGGAAACAGCAAACCCAACACCAAATACGATTCAGATTAATCCATACTTTAGTACATACTATCAAGATGGACGTATGTATGCTTCAAATTTTGTGGAAAAAGACATTAACTGGTTGCGTTTGCGTGAAACACGTGTAAACTATCGTTTTACACCAAAAATGCTTAAAAACATGAAATATATTTCTGCATTAAGCCTTTTTGTTTCGGGAACAGACCTTTTCATTCTTACCAACTATTCGGGAGCTGACCCATCTGTCAATGGTAATAATGCCGCTACGGCTGGTGTGGGTTCTTTTGGTATTGATTATTTTTCTCCATCAACTCCAAGAGGTATTAATTTTGGTCTTAGAGCAGATTTTAAAGCCAGATAATTTATACCAATCTAAAGAATATTAAATGCAATAACGTCTTTATTATTGAAAGAAACATGAAAAAAATATTTTTAATTATAAGTTTAGGATTAGGGCTAATCTCATGTGATGATTACATTGATGAAGCCTTTCGTAATCCAAATGCCCCAACTCTCGTAAAACCTTCGGAGGTTTTACCTGCCATTCAAGCAAATATGGCTCGTGGGGTTCAGTTTGACTCTCGTATGCTTGGCCGATATGTAAACTATTGGACTTTGACTACCGCTGGTGGCTCATGGGACCGTATGGGCTATGACCCAAACTCCGATAATGGCGGAGAAAAATGGCGCACTCACTACTGGAATTTAGGTCAAAATGTAGTCAACATGATGAGAGATGCCCGTGCCGAAGGCAAAGATGAATACATTGGTGCTGGGCACGCCATTATGGCTTGGAGTTGGTTATTGCTGACCGACTATCACAGTGATGTTATCTTGAAAGAAGCCCTCAACACCAGTCAATTAACATTTAAGTTCGATACCCAAGAAGATGTTTACAAGCAGGTTGCCATACTATGCGACTCGGCCAATGTTTACTTAGATAAAGCATCAAAAAAAGAAGTTTCAAGCGATTTTCGCACCGCAGATGCTTTTCTTTATGCAGGAAATATTGATAAATGGAAGAAATTTGTGAGCGGAGTAAAAGCAAAACTCTTACACCGCTATTCCTTGAAAAGCACTTATAAGCCTGATGAGGTTATTAAAGCAGTTGATGCAGCTTTAGCTTCAATTGATGATGACGCAATGATAAAATTTACTAATGGCCCTGCCGCCGCTGATGATGCCAATTTTTTTGGTCCAAGAAGAAATAATTTGGCCGCCTATCGCCAAACGGATTTTATCATTAGATATATGGATGGTACGGTTTATACCGGGAAAAAAGACCCACGAATAGACTTTTTGTTTAGACCCTCAACTGATGGTGTACTTAGAGGTATAAGAATGAACGCAGGAGAAGCAACAACCCTTCCAGCAAACCGAAAAACTTACAATTTTTTCGGAGCAGTCTCTACGATTGCACCTGCAGGCGGAGTTGATACCGATGCTCGAAGTTTCTTTAAAAATAATGCACCGTTACCCTTACTAACTTTTTCTGAACTACAATTTATTAAGGCAGAAGCCGCTTTCATCAAAGGTGATAAAGTAACTGCTCTAAGTGCTTATCAGAAAGGTATCAAAGCTTGCTTTGATATGTATAAAAAGTCGTTTACAGGATATGTAGCTTTTACTGATAAACAGGCGGATGATTATATAACAGCTATCAGTCCAAAAACTGCCGCTGAATTGACGTTGAGCGATATAATGATGCAAAAATTTGTGGCTCTTTGGGGTTATGGATTTGAAGAAACATGGGTTGATTTACGCCGTTATAAATACAGTCCAGATATTTATAAAACTTATGAGCTTCCAACGGCAATATACCCTGATAATCTCGGAAAATTAGTGTATCGTGTTCGTCCACGCTATAATTCTGAATACCTATGGAATGTTGAAGAACTCAAAAGAATTGGTGGTACTAATACCGACTATCACACCGTTGAAACTTGGTTCGCAAAGCCATAAGTAATTTGCACAGTTCCGAATATTAGTTAATAAAAAGAAAAAATACGTTATGAATAAAATAACTAAATATATATCAGTTGCCTGTATATTTATGGCGATGATAGCTTGCGAGAAGACACTCTTAGATGATAATATTCAGTGGCAATACAGCGACCCAAGTAATGCCAATCTGAAAGTTTTAAATGCTTACACCTCAAATGTGCCTGCTGGAGCTCCAGGTGTCGGTGTAACAAGGTTTTATGTTTATCAAGAAAAGACTAAACTTAATGGAAATGCCCTTACTGCACCAGGCTCTTGGCCAAGTACGGCAACCTATGCTTCGATAAAAGCGGGAAAAGCTAATTATTTCTTACTACTTGACCGCCGAGTAGGTAATGACTACGGCACTTACGTAAAAGGAGACACTGCTTTTAAAGCAAACCTTGATTTGCAAGCAGGGAAATTCTATACTGCATTTTTGGTTGGTGCTTCACCAACGCAGGAAGTAATGCTCGTAGAAGACGAAATGATAGAACCAGCAGTAGGTAAGTATAGATTACGCATTGCCAATTTAGTTCCAGACCCTGCGCGCCCGATTGATGTTTACTCTCGAAGAGAAAAAAGAAAGATTGTAACGGGACTTGACTATAAAAAAGTAGGTGGTTTTATAGAGTTATCTATACCAACTATTAGTGATACACTTGACGTTTTTGATGCAACCAGCCCAACAAAAGCATTGTATTTTGCAACTTTCTTACCTGTTAGCAAGAAAGTTTATACTTTTTATGCACAAGGAAGACGAGGTTTTAGAAACGAAGGGCTTAGTAGTTACACAAATCGTTAGAATAAATTACTACTATATCCAAAAGGCTGTCTCGAACAATTCGAGACAGCCTTTTTTGTATATATCAATCGAAGTTTTACCCAACCAAAACCGCTTTTCCCTTAATCACATCGTCTTCAACGTTTTTATACTTGATGACATTTACTAAAACCAATATGTAAAAACCTCGATTTATAGAGCTGTTTTTTTTAAATACTCAATTGTTAATATTTTATGAAAATTACAAAGTTCAACGTCGCATTTTAGGAAGCAAAATTCAAAATAGTTTTTTAGGTAAATTTTGGAAACACTTATTAACAAAATCTTAGGTTTAATTGAGGTTTTGACCAAACAAAAAGACCTTTCGATAAATTAGATATTGGAGCTTAAGTAATAAGATAATATTTATTGACAAATTTGCGAACAGCTAAAGAGAGTTCTTTAAACTTATTACCATACTGTGAAACTTGGCCATTGACCCTTGGGGCTACTTAAGGCCCAAAATAAGTCCAAAATGGCAAGAAAAAAACCCTTTTTGGATAGTTACAAGGCCAATAAAAAACGTTATTAAGCAGTTATTAGCCAAAATTACATATCGCGTACTAATTCTTTTGAAAAATATAGGAGTATTTATGAAAAAAGGGGCTGACGGAAGTAATTGAACAAATTTAACTTTATTGTACCGCACGGGCGGCTCCATTATGTTTTCGGCAGACGGAATCCTATTGAACAATTGTAAGTAACTCAACATCAGTAATTTATATCGGCAGAAGTTCGGACGGACGAGTTCCAAATTCCCCACCCGACCAAAAGCCATATTCGTTAGCTGCAAGGCTAAAAGACGACCACCAATCAACAAACACATAAGAAATGAAAATTGATAAAATAAAAATTCAAAATTTTAAGACTTTCGGAAACGAACCAATTTCGTTTTCATTCAATAATTTGACTGCATTAATTGGAGAGAATAGTGTTGGAAAATCCAATATTTTAGAGGCTCTTGATTTGTTTTTCAATTTTTCAAAAACTAAAGTTTCTCTTAAAAGTTTTCATCACGACCATTATTCTAAACCAATTGTAATTGAATTGAAGTTTAATGATTTAAACGCAGATGAATTATTAGTTTTTAAATCTCATTTAGACAACGACCAGAATTTAACTATCACTCAATACATAGAGGCTATTTCAAAGGACGAGGAAATTCCAATTGAAAAAGCAAATGAAGATGAAATTGACTTCACCGAAGCGAAACACGGGACTAAAATTCAGCCAATTGAAGAATTTGCTTGGACTTTATTAGATGACAAACTTCCAACTAAAAAGAATTTAACAGCTTGGTGGAAAAGTGAATTAAAAATAGGAGGCTTTGAATTTAAAAGTTTGTTCGATACGACAGACGAACCAACACAAGAGATTTTTCAAGAAAAACTTAAAGAACTTAACGAAAATCATTCTGAAATAATACCAAAGGAACGAATTGTTGGTGACGAAAAAATGCTTGGGTGGAAAAGTAAATTAAAAGCAAACCTTCCTAAATATTTTTATATCCCTGCAATAAAAAATCTTTCAGAAGATTTAAAGGTTACAAAAACTAGCACTCTCGGGGAATTAATTAATTGGATTTCAAATTCTGTTTCAAAAGAAATCAAAGAAGAATTTAAATCCAAGTCTGAAATACTTATTGGCGAACTTCTAAGTAAAATAGACATTGATGAAGATGGAAATTCAAAAATCGGTATTATAAATAAATCTTTAAATGACAACATTGGGTTTGACATTGGTTGTTCTTTAGAACTAAAATTTGGTTCACCTGAAATTCAAGACATAGTTTTTCCTCAACCAAAGGTATTTGCAAATGATGGCTGTAACTCCGAATTAACGGAAAAAGGCCACGGCATACAGCGTCTTGCCTTGTTTTCATTGTTAAGAACATATAATACTTTTGACTTTGGTAAAAAAGCAATAGAAAGAAACATCATTATTGGAATTGAAGAACCTGAAATTTATTTACACCCACCTTTAAAGAGAGCTACCTACTCACTTCTTAGAAATATATCAAAAGGAAAGGACCAAGTTGTTTATACAACCCACGACAGTTTATTCATTTCAGTAGACCATTTTGACGAAATAAGACTTTTCAGAAAATCAGAAGAGGCAACACCAATAACTTCTGTATATGAGTTGTCTGTTGAACAAATAATAGAATATTATAAAAGTACATTCGGCATTACCATAAATGAATTTAGTATAAGACACAGGTTTCATCACTTAATTGATGAGACAAAAAATGAAGGTTTCTTTGCGAAAAAAATTATCATAATTGAAGGTGAGACAGAAAAATATGCATTACCAATATATTTTAAAGCAAACGGATATGACATTGATACAAATAGAACTGCTTTAATTTGTGCAGGTTCAGTAGATACAATTTCGAATTTACTTTTACTATTTAATGAATTTAGAATTCCTTGCTACGTTGTTTTTGATGGCGATAAACCATTAACAGATGTAAACGATTTACAAGATGACCATAGAAAAAATGCTGTAAATAAATCTAAAAGAAATAAGGAAATTTATAGGTCTTTTAGGACACAAAACAACTGAAGATTTATTTTTCTTTCCTGAAACAACAATTGAGCATAACTTTTCAGTTTGGAGCCAAAACTTTGAAGAAGAATTTCATAAGAAACTAGAAAATTATG
>Ga0247834_1002982_pt1 | contig 23985 bp, 13 predicted proteins | sample LaCruzMarch2015__8_FD_187118 | JGI IMG/M metagenome (GOLD analysis project Ga0247834, IMG submission 187118) | Freshwater microbial communities from meromictic Lake La Cruz, Castile-La Mancha, Spain - LaCruzMarch2015_12m | ecosystem: Environmental > Aquatic > Freshwater > Lake | place: Spain...
AAGGAGATTGTGTAGATGTCGATGTAAACTACCAGCAGCGTCTCTTTGTCCATGAGATTCAACTTGTTTCATAACCTTCGCCAAGCTGATAGCAATTGTTGCAATATTTCTATGACTATACCCCTTCATGTTTTCTAGTGTATCGCATAATATTTCGGCAAGCCGTTCATTCAGTTGAGCCCAACTATTCCCCCCACGTTGGTTTTGAACAAGCTTCGCCAATGATGACCAAAATGCAGCTATTCCCCTCGGTGAAATGGTATCAAGATGATCGTACGCCACTTGAACAAGCTCCTCTATTGTGTTGCACTGTCGCATTTCAGGATCACTCCGCCGCGTTGACGAGGCACATCGATTAAATTGTGGGACAATCAGCTCATTACTGCAGATGTTGCAATGAAAACCATTAGGATATACGTGACGAATTGCATACATGATTGCACTCGTGCTATCATACCAACTAACGATGGAGGTGGCAGCAGCACTGACATTATTCGTCGACGTGCATCGCCGCCCACGCAAAGCAAATCTCCCAAATTTGAACATGTCACCGCGGCGCGCCTCACATCCACACACAACGCAGGACAGACGCTCGGTCAGCGTAAGGCTCGGCTCGGCTCGGACCGTAGTTTTAACGTTTGTAAGGGAGATGGCAGCAATAGTACAGCATATTTGGCATGGAAATACCTGAACTACTTGTCGACTGTATCATTGGTGCAGTTCTGGGCATTCTATGTGTCCTGATTGTAGGGTCTGTGTGCACAGGCGATACTATTATCACACCGTACACATTATTATTAATACTCTTCCAAACTCCTCGTCATGATGATGGTACTCCTAATTCGTACGAACAGCAAAAATTACTACTATTATTGTTTATTATATCAATTATTGCTGGATTAGTATTGGGCATTTCGATACTACGTAAATTACATGCATTTATCTTCCCTCCTCCTCCTCCTCCTCCTCCATTCCAAGCGCAGCATGATTCGAAGTGTAGTGCAGGTGATAATGTTACGACACTTGATCTATCATCACAACCAAATAATGTCAAGAAACAAAAGAAGATGGAGAAAATATTATTATTCAATGATAAAGAAATCTCACCGAACTCTCCTCCGATTAATAACAATAGAAGTATCATTGGGGGCAATAAAGGCAGCAAGGGGGTTGTTACTACCATTGCTGACACTGGCGGGGTGGCGGCCGCAGTAAATAGTAGTAGTAACAGTAATAATGATGGAAGTGATAATGTATTCATATTTCCAAATTTACCCTTACCACCAACACCATCCCACAAAGTTGCCAAGAGTATACTCCAACATATTAATATTGTATTCTTTACTATATGGACATTTATTCAATCGTTCGTCTTTTACGGTAGTGGAGGAGGGAGTGGAGCAAAGAGAAATAAGAGTAAGGAAATGTATAATGATGTTCAACGTCAATTATTAATGGAACGTAAACGTACACAACGATCTAATTCGGATGCGGAGTCGAAGGACAAACAAGACAGCCATAACAACAACCGAAATGAGGATGATGATGATGAGGAAGATGATGACTATTTACATATCACAGCATCACCAGGGATAACAACCTTACTTGATACGGCACTCTATCATGCCTACGAGGCAGAATTACTCCCCACAGTATCTGCGGCGTCACGTTTGTTGGCGGACTTGATTGAAATGAAGGAGGCAAGTGCATTACTATTACGTGAATGCCGTTGGGCTGTGGGGGTACCACTAAGTGTACACGGGTTGACATTGTCACGATTGAGTCGTAATAGTACTGCTGCTACTGCTACTAACCATGATGATGAGTATGACAACCAAAACGAAGAAGTGGTTGAGTGTGAGGGTGTATTGGCTGATGGTATATCTGTGGTTGGTGGAGGTGTAATTGTGAATGAAGATGGTATACCGGTAATCTATAGTACTGTGTCATCGTCGGTGGGGGATGAGGACAAAGACAACGACGATGATGATGATTATGTCGTCCAAAACAACAATATTATGACAATGGAGGAAGCAGAAATACAACATGCCGAAGATATTATTAATTGGAATGAGTATGATACAATACAAGACTTTGCATATCAATGCTACCACTCAGCCAAAGAGGGGATACATCGTTTGACTACTGATAGATTTGCCGAGACTGCCAATCGGTCATTACGGGATACTATATTGGCTACTACTGCCACTACATCATCCGCGTCTGAAAGTGTTGATGAATCATCGTCAACAACAACAACAACCACGCCGACGATGATGCCAAAGACTGCTGCCGCGTTGCAGATTGATATTATTCCATCATTATCACAGCAAACGTCAGGTTTATCCACATTCTCAACACCCGCAGATGTGGGGATAGGACGATGTTATAATCCCCAATCACGTCGTGATTGTTGGGAAAGTTCACAGCTATATTGTCCAGACTACTGTTGGGCCGAGGACGTATTGACTGGTTGTCATCGTCTACTAAAGGCATTATTAAAGCATCGATTTATTACACTTGTTAATACACATGGATGGGAACGATATATTAACATTCACAATGAAACAAAGAAGAAGAAGATGAATCAACAACAACAAGAACGATCACGAGAGGACGGTAAAGAGGACGGTAAAAGTAAACGCACTATCATGACTACTATCAATACTTTACGTCCACCAACATATGCAAGTAATGATCCACATGCCTTCCCATCCCTCGAGGCTATACATGGATTGCAATATCTAGTATCTAACCTATCCACCTCGATACCAAGTCGATTAAATCAATTCCGTGCGGCAGTGGAATCAAATGCCGTTGTTAGTAAACGTTTGTATCTAGTCAAGTGTGAATATCGAGCACCACTTCGGGCATTGTGGGAAAGCTGTAATAATCTTAATTCTGCGCCCAAAGTTGAACTAGTCGAACGTTACCTTAGGGATTATCATAGTACAAGAACTACTATTACAGCGCAAGAGGGTGGTAGTGGTGGTGGTGATGTAGGCAGTGGTACTAATAATAGTGCAGTGGGAAAGGGTGGAGTAAGGAAGAAAGGTGGTATTTCATCATCGATGGAGGGAGGTGCAAAGAAGACGACGCCGATACAGCTACAGCGAGAGAAGTTGGAGAAATTAATCACCGAGAAATATTGGAAACATCCTCCGTTCGTGAAAGCATTGCAACTAGAGCGATACTGTGAGCGCTTAGAAGTTGATATGTCCCGTATGTTACTCCCTATGGCCAACTTGGCGTCACACATAATGTGCGAGTGGAAGGGACGGGTTCGGTCAGTGGCTGTAATGAAAGACACTGAACAGCGGGTAGGTGACGACAGCGACTCATCAGCCAGTGTTGATGAAAATTTGGCTAAGGTAGTCATTGGTTGGCGAGATGTGCCATTTATGAGAGAACTGTTGAGGGTAAGGTTCTTATCTGTTGCTTATGACCCATGTTCGTAAACTGCACAGTCTAAACCGAATAACTTTCCACTACTAAAAAACCACCTCACTACAGAGATTGAAATCTATCCTTCGTCGAAAGCCTGACCTTCTTGATGAATCCACTGGCGTACGACCACTACTGCTGGACCTCCAAGGCATTCCTCGATACAAACAGGATCTAACAGACTCATCGATTGAAATGTCATTTTACAACTCCCTGGACAATTCTGAGGAAGATAATAATGACCCATGGTTTGAGCTACGAAAATTTACATCAGAAGTAGACAAACTCCTTAAATTATTGTCCATCCCTAATGTCCCGTTCCTTGTAGAAGAACGTCTGGCCGGGAACAAGACAGATAAACAGTCATTACTTGATCAAATCCAGCAATGTACAGAAGTTTGGGATAAAAAAATGTTCGAAGCGCAGTATATGGATTGGTTCGATATGGTCAAACGCCAGCAGGAGTTGAATGTGGGAGTGGCAGACCCTGCTATCATTGTAGATTGTAGCGTTAAACAGGATCTGATACCCAACATGACGTTGTCAGAACTCTCGAAGGTTATTCGTGAGGCAGAGATTGAACTTAGCATAGCAATGGCATCGAAGGAACAGCTAGAAAGGGTGTACAAACGGTTGGAGGCTCTACTTGCTGACAAGGCGGCACGGTACAAGGTTTTGGCACAAATTGTATTTGATGTTGGATATAGAGAATTAAACGATGGTATTCTGGTCGAGTATCCTCCGGATGATTTGCCTATTGAATTTCCAAAACTCTCTGTCTTAGGGGTGTTTGGGCAACAGCTTACATTATCGGGAGAAGTACTCGCTGGTTTTTGAGTTAACTGAAATTAGGAATTGTTATTATTTTGATAATGGCCTGGACGTACTTTTACTGATATCTAATAACTGGAGTCAGATATGAATCGATGTCTAGGTTAAATAGAGGTAAAACCCCCACACAAGTAGTTGCTGATATCTAAACTAATAACCCAAACCGTCAGATATGAATTGATGTGTTGCAGCGCGGTGAGCATATTCAGTGTCCGGTATCAAAGTCACTGAACAGATTCGCAGGATGGAGAAGGTTGCCATTCATACCACGCATAGGACCCGCAGCTTGCGTATTGTTGACTTCCTTGAATTCCATAACAGCGCGTTGAAATGCCTTGCGCTTGAATCCTTTTATTCCAGACGAGCCACACCCTACCTTCATCGAATCATCGAGGTATTCATCATCTGACACAGCCTCCTTCAAGGCTGACATACAATCAATGTCCTCATTTACAAGCCAAGTGTAAAATTCTTCTATGTTGCCTTTGATACATAGGTGCTGAGATCGGAGGAACATGAGCAACGGGTCATTCTCATTCAAGGTAGAATTAGATGTGGTGTTGGACGTCGAGCTTCGGTCTCCATCCTCTGTGATTGTCATTGTTTCACGAGTAAACTGAGACCGAATACCAATTTCAGATGGTACTTCCCGAGGCAATGATTTGGTCGGCGATGACATGGAAGTATCCATCAATCCACAAGGCAAGAGAGCATCGTCGAAAGAAAAGTGAGAGGCTGGCTCGGAATCCGACCGATACGTAGGAACATGATGTGCACCACAATTCGCAAAACTATTGGCAAAAAGGGAAGAGCTTGAGAGGCTTGTTGTGCTTGTCTGATACGAGTTGGAAATGGGTGTTGACTTCTTCTTCACAAGTCCAGGAGGTTCAAGTGTGGACATAGCAGGCACGTGTGCCAATGAAGAAGGCAGTGGCACAGATGGAGTAGGATCGGGTTCAGTAGTTGGAGCAGGCATTGTAGCGACAATAGGAAACGATGAGACCAAAGTCCTTGGAGGCGTTACGGGGACCGCGGATGTCTTCGTGTCCATATTCTTGCTTACATTCTCTACACCAACCTCATCCTGGATCAAATCAATCGCCTTGAGAGTTGCTTCGTGACTGCCAAACAAGTGAACAGGAACTTGTGTGCCAATGGCGTAAGTTTCGATGTGAATATCCGTTACTCCACTCTTCTTGACGAGTTCGCCTTTCTTCCTCCCACGCTTCCCAGTCAATTTCTTCGACTGTGCCGATCTGACGTAGATTGTAGTTTTCGTCTTCATAGCATCATAAAAGATGTCACCAGTCGGTGCAGATGGAGTGAGTTTCTGATCAGGATGTGGCATAGTCGTTTCTACCTTTCTATCCACTGCAGATACTTTCACCGTCGATACTTTCGAATTTGGCCCGGTGCTCAAGGAACACGCAGTGCTGCCTGTGGCATCCTTCTCTATCAATGTTACTGGATTGACTTTGGGCGCAGACATCAAAGGATGTGTCTGCTTTGTTACCTCAACAGCTGAACGATGTTTCGGTGTCGGCGAAGGCATATGTCCGTAGTAGATGGCCAGATTATCTCGTTTCAGTAGAGCCTTCTTCTCGGACTTGTACAGACTAACCTCAAAGCGATCCTTGTCAACAAGAAAGTAAAGGATTTTCGCCAATTGATTATTCAAGTATTTGCCCTTTTCACTGGTCAGTCCATGAATGGTAGCATTGTGTCCGACCATTGACCACTTATCGCGCAACTCGCCTTCCCTCCTTAGCTTTTCACGAATAGCCTCGTCAGCAATCCTCTTTACTTCAGCAGCGATTGCATCTTCCTCTTCTTTAGCCTCCGCGGTTGCTGCCTCGTCGCCCTTGGCTGCAAGATCTTTGCGCTGCTTCGTTGAAAACAAGTCCTGGCGCATCGATGCCTCCTTGAATACTTCCGAGTCAAACATGAGTGCCAGTTGTCCCTTCCCCTCGATGAAGAGTTGATATAGTCTATTAACGTCTCCTCCTTCATTACACAGCTCGGTACTAGTGACATTCTTCATCCACGCAATTGGATCATCCCCCTCTAAGATACTGGCAATGTACGACTTGAAACGTTTCACATCAACCTTCTTCTCTTGACGTTTGTTATTTGCATCCACGACTTCTTCGAGTTCAGAAAATACCTGTCGACTTTGTGCTAGCAGCAATGACAATTCATCGCAGGCGGTACTATTCTTCCCCAGCCTTGTCATAATTTCGATCATTGCATTATACTTCTTCCGTGCACGTACAAGTGTTTGATGATATAGACCATAGCGTTCTTTCGAATTTGCAACATTTTCTATTTGATTCGTACGGAGTTTTTGCATCATATTGCTTAGTTCGGCCTTGACGATTTTACAATTGCTCTCTGCTTGGTCAAAACACTGTAGCAAAGATACTCGGTGATAATCTTTTGTTTGGGAATATTGAGAACAAAAAAAGTCATATATGTGAGTGAATTAAGGTGCAAAACACGCTCAATGTAGCGACGGCAAACGAACACAAACTACCAGGTTTCTAAAACATTTTACACAACTTACCTTGAATTTCAAATGATCGTACAGCAGAATGGCGTGTAACAACACATTCACTCGTCGTTGCATTCTGTGCGTTGAGTGGATCTGTCCCAACAGTATCTAACTCGGCATACCAATATACATCCCAATTGCCCGGGTTTAATGATTTTTCAATAACGTGGATTTCACTTGCAAGTATCGGGCCCTGGGTGGGAAATAAGAATTGTATATTCAAATAGGAAGAAGAAGAATGATAAGACACGACCGATTAACAAGAATTAAAGAATGCGCGGTAACAACAACAATACGACGTCGTATTACTCACGTGTCTATCCGTTCGTATCGTCTTAACAATCTCCTCTCGACATAAATGGAATGTATGCTTCTCATTATCGGTACTACGTAATTCAACACATACATTCCGTACCCGGGCATAGAAGTCATGTAGTGGTGATAGTGCATGTATACTAATATTCACCATAGTGGTCGTATTCGATATACCACAATTTGCATGAGTAGGGATATTTTTATTTGCACTTACATGTTGCCGTTGTTGATATACTATTACACCCTTGGGCATTTGTTGATGTAATCCACCCTCTAATTGGAGCGTTTTTTCTTTCTTACCGGATGCATCCCCCTTCTTCTTACTATTTACGCCCTCTTGCTTATCAACCTTGTCAGGACGGTTACGTGTATTCCATTGATTATGTGCGGCAAGTAACTTGTCAGCAATGCCCGCGGGAGATAGTAGTTGTGTTGTTTGGTAGTACTGAGTCAAGTCGAGCATGTTTTGTAGATAGTTCTGTCGTAACTTGCAGTCGGCAAGGAGGTTGCGTGCATCTGTGAACTCTTCGAATGCTGGTCGCATTTGCTGCGCATGGGTGAACACACACACGTGAGGAATATATAAAAATATATGGGTATTAAGACAAACAATTGTTAAAAATGAGGAGAGAGAGGGGGTGGGGAGAGAGCACACTTGTAACAACAAACAAACTTACCTCGCCATTCCTATCAGGATGGATCTTTACACTCCGTCGACGGTACCATTTACGTACTAATTCACTCGTTTCATTTTCGCGTGCCATTAACATATCCTCGGCCAATCGTAATACCTTATTCTTAGCCCCGGTATCTAAATTATCTCTATTCTTCTTGGATTCGCCGAACCGGGCACGTAATGCCTGCGTAATTGCCAATTGATACATTTCATCACTTATAGCATCGACTAATACTTGTTCGCTTTGGAATTTATGTATATATGGCAATGCGGCTATCGAATTCCGTCGCGCTTCGACGGCGACCGAGTTTCCCACCATGATTATCCCCCCCATAACCTTTTTCATTATCGGTAACATCTCGCGAACGTATGCCAATCGTTGTTCGTGATAATGAGTAGCAACGGATGATAGTTGTTCGACGTAAGAGTGATGTTCTTGAGGATTAGTACTACTACCATTATTCATCATTTGTGATATTTCCGCATTCGCCAACGAGGAGGGCGTGGTGGTACGCGCATACAAGAAGGTATATGCCTCATCGAGGATGGCATATTGTCGGGATTCGGGGTCTAGACATACGGCATTTTTAGTATATTCGGTTTGTAATAGTACGCACGTATATTGCGCAGCACCCTCCAGGTCTTGTTGACATTGGCCTATAATGCGTAATTGCTTAGCAATGTCATTTTCGATAGCTTTCATCAGCGCTATGGTGCGAACGCTTTTGACTTTCTTCTTGCCTCCCCCCGGTGCCGTGCCCTTTTTACCGGCATTGTTCTCATCCTTGTCATCCAATGACGATGATGATGCCTTCTGTAACTCGGCACGGAGCGTTTCCTCGACCTTCATCGCCGCCGCGAGAGCATCGGAAGCATGCTGTTCGTTAAAAATGGCCTTGACAAGGACCGATTCATTCGGGTTACGAATTTGGAATGGTATGAGGAGGGGAAGGTTGGCAACGTCCATGCCATTGTACGAGACGGTTGTCGTTGTCGAGGGTGCGGATGTTGTTGCCGTCGCGGCTGCTGTTGATGCTGGAGTTGTTCGCGGGACTGTCATTGTCGAGGATGCTGTTGGAAAAACAACTGCAGTCGTACTATTCAACGTGGCCGACCCGAAAACAGCCTTAGCAGTCTTATCATCACCCCAGCTCGCCATTATTCTCCGTCCGGGGATAGGTAGGTCTCGTTCGGTCGCAGTTTCACAGAGCCGTCCGCTAGAAATCCCATTTTCACAAGCCGGGTCGCTTTGGAATCAAAAAGAGGGAAATTCTTTCAACCCGAAGGGACTTTCCGTTCGGGTTCTCGGCACTCGAAGGCTATGCTATTTGAAGTCGCACTTCTCCTACATTGATGTCAATGTACATATTGCAGAAACGCGATGGACTAGATTATTAGTACAAACTGAACAGACAGTGTCGTTCTGGACAGACAGTGGCATCTCAGAGTTTGCCGTCCCCCCTTTTGGTACCATGTCCTTCGATAGTGGCACGTCCATGCTCACGAAAGAAATTCCATTCCTGATATCCAACCCACCCCTCCCCCTTGCTGCCTCGTCCTCCTCCAATGACGATCGAGGAGGCGGAGTGGGCGGGAGACATCGTGAGCAGCACCAAAATAATCGTCGGTCCATGGCCGTTGCTGTCGCGGATGTTGCCGAGAATCGCAATGATAATAACGCCACTGTCGCCAAGAAGATGATTGGGTTACGACTAATTGAAAAATCATCATCAACAAATACTACTAATTATTCTACATCAGCAGCAGCGGGCTGTAACAATAATGTTGATGATGGATCACTCGCATCTCGGGGCATGACATCAACATTCTTTTCCAAGGTGGATAATAGGACAATAATTACGAATGGTATCGCAGGAAAAAGTAGTGTCATTCAATTATCCATTATTGGAGACAAGACCAAAGAAAAAATAAGTGCAGGAGGAAAAGAGGAAGGAGCAGTAGCCGTGTGCCACTCATTAGAGATTGATCTATCTTCCTTACTAGATTCAACCAGTAGTCATGGTGGCGGCAATGGTTTTGGGAGTGGATCATCATCATCAATGACAATGTTCGATCGTGTAATGGGAACCTCTGTGTACGTGACACATCCCACCACTCCTCCATCGACTACGCAAAGGAGGGGAGGAGAGGGAGGTTCTAGTGATGATGGATGGGAACCATGGGAGGGAAATGACACTCCTCCTACCTCCTCCACTACCACTACTCCCCTCCTTCATTTACGCATGATTGATATCTACGGCACTATAGTATCGCTCACATTTACATATCCAGATATGAAACCACATGATTCATCATCATCATTCCTATTACCACTATCAGCACCATCGTCGGGATTATGTCGTCCACATCCAGGATCAATAATCGAAACACCGAATCAAACATGCTTTCCAACAGTAACAACTGTTGTCTTTGCATTGAATCCACACCTTTACTGTGTTGATTTTGGTAATAGTAGTAGTATTGTTGGTGGGATACCTAAAACAAGAGTATGGACTAATATACATGTGTTAACTTCCGATCCAATTACTGATGATGATAACTACTATAAAGAACAACAGCGAGTAGTAGCACCAACTAGTACTACACGTCGTGCCACGAGGTCAACGACAATATCAACACCATCCACGAACACCACCACCACTGCCACGAAACGTCCAAAACGCGAATCATCCATTAGCGGTATACTAGCCACGGCCACGAAGCGATTAATGGGCATACCTGATATGGATCCAGATGCCAAGTTTGAGTATCATGATGATGATGATGATGATGATACACAATTGGATATGGTTGGTGGCGGTAGTGGTAGCATACCCCCCATTGCAGCATTGACCAATCTGTCATTATCTACAAAGAATAACAACAACGATGATGATGATTATTGTGATGATAATAATAATGTAGCAAGAGTTGCCACACTACATTCCGATGGATCAATACGGGTATGGACTGCTGAACTTTCTTCTTCCAACAAGGGGGATAATATACAAAAATTGCTACGTATACCTTTGGTCCAACGAATTGCTATTGACTCATCCTCGGCAGCAGCAGCAGTAGGACGTGGTAGGGGTAGAACCAATACTACCACCTCAAGGTATATCAATCCACCATTACCAGATACAACAGTATGGGATCCACGATTTGATGCCTTGACATTACGCGGTAGGGCACGGTTTAATGAAAATAGCGGTACATTTGAGTATGAAATTGCTGTATATATTCATTGCTATACTACGAATAATACATTATCGAAGAAAATAAGTGGTGATGGTGGTTCTTTGGTATATATCTTTCAAGGGGATATAGTAAATAATGTCCCAGTAGAGGCATTAATGTTACCCTCGGGGGATACGGCCATGATGCAAATGTTAAACCTGCCAAATGATACTGCATCTGTGGTAGATATTTCCTGGGTAAAAGGTCGTGATTTGATTGTATTGCTGCGTCAATCTACCAATGATGGAAGTAGTAATGACGATGTGTCACGAGTGTATTATTATACCATTGGAGGGAACGAGATGGTAGAGAATGAGAGGGTAATATTGGCAGTATATCCGTTAGTGGAAGTGCCGTCAAAGGGCTTTCTTAGTCCCACGCGAGGTTCGTCATTGAATGTATTATCCTACATGACTGAGCCTATATTACCCTCCAACACTACGTTGCCATACTTGCAATTTAATCACTTTGGTTGTACTAATTATCTATCAGTTGAGGAGGAGCTAGATCGATACATTTGTCATTCGGAAGCTACTAATAGCATTATTGAGTCTACGGAAATGACAACAACTGATACGGTTACCAAGGCTCAAGCACAGATTGATCGTGCAGGTCTGTTGGCAATATTGCAGCCATTCGGTCGTATTCGTGCTTCGGCACTTGCGATACATCGTGCTATGTCATCCTTGAATCTTTTAGATGTAGGCGTTGGTCCAGATGAGATACGACCTACTGTTATCGTATCTGCAATGCGAAAGTGGACGAAAAAATCGGCATTCCAATCATCGTCAACGGACTTGATTCCTACTGTAAGTGCAGATGATACCGAGTCTCATGATGGAACTACACCAACGAATAGTCTATCAGTCTACCAAGCCTTTACAAGTGCTACCAAGAAGACTGCACCAGGTAGGGATGTTCGCATGTATGAAGACATGGACATGGATGGTGAAAGTGAAGCAAGTGCACTTGAAGTCAACGACGTGGATACAGCGCGGTTATCACATCGCTTAAAATGGATTCGTCTGCTTGCTGAAATTCGTCGACAAGAGGTTCAACTTAATGAAGTACTGTGCTTGACAATGTCTGCTGATAGCAGTATTCTATTCCGTGGTGACATGGTTACTACTATAACAATGGATAGTGAGTCAGCGGAGACGACTAAAGAGCCAGCTCTTGCAGAACTCTCTAATCAAGAACGGAATATCATGACCGGATTGGACGAGCTTGCTGTCGAATTATTCACATGCATCAGCAAAGATCCTAAGTTGCGTCAGCTACTTTCCAAAGTAGAATCCTCGCTATACAATGGATCATCGACGGCGTCTTCTTTTATTCATGATTGGATAGAAATGGGCTTGGGTAATATTGAGTTACTGTCTCAGTTGGAAGTGTTGGGACGTTCTGCAATGGTACAATTGCCAATAGTAGATGCACACATACAGCTACTGAATGAATTGTCACAATTCGACTCGAAAGAAATTGAGGCTTGGCTCATTCCAAACACATCAGCATCTGCCATCGTTTGCACACGATTGGCCATCCTTGATGCTTCCTCAAATAGCAGCGTCAGTTTTGGACATTTTACTGAATCAAATGCACCATATCACGCCGCAGCTACTCTCATTTCGGCCCGGATTGAATCAATTCGGATTCTGTCTCTATCACGTCTCATCCTTGTATTTGGGTCTCCTCAGGTACATCCCGTGCCTATTCAACATGGTGCACTACGATCTACTCTTTACTGTACCGCCCTGATATGGTCGGTCCATCAACAGTCTAGTGTTGACAAACAATTGACTGTACTCGAGGAAGATTTATCAAAGAAGATCAGAAATGGCGCCATTCACTCTGGAGTACATGAAATAGCCGATAGTTTTGTCTCCATTGCTTTCAGTAGTATGATCGGTGGCTCATTACTCTTTGGAAAGACCGAGCCCCACGTTGCGTTACGTTTAGTCGCGCCTCTCGTAGAATTCCGTTCTCAACTAATCACATCTGAAGCCGAACAAAAAATGAGGGAAGTGGTTGCTCATTGCCTTCTCATTGAGGCTGCAGCACTTTTAAAGCATGCTGAAAGAAGTTCTGAGAGTGATGTGTCACCAATGTCGCTTTGGCGTCTTGCATCAAAGTCGCTCCTTCATAAGTCTGCGACCTCCATTGAGCGTTACAAGGTCATCTCGAATTTGATGAATCGCGTAGGAACGCTCGAACGTCACTTGAATTCAGTGCAAGGATGCAGGATTACATTACCACTCTGTTGTGAGGTAACTCTTGAGGCCATCCAAGATGCTATATCCGCAATATCATCCCTTTCTACGCCTGAAATGTGGAAAAAAGAACTCCAATCGGAAATTCCAACATTGTGGGATAGTGCATTACATGTTTCCATGCGTGGAAGTTTATGGGATGATGCATTTCAAGCCTGCATTAACAACCCTATAGCCACGAGACGGAGGGCTAACTTTAAAGTTCTTATACTTGGAATGATAGATGCAGGTGGATTAGGGAAGTTAATTGACATGAGTTTGTCAGTAGTTGAGCTTGATTTCTCAATGGCGATGCAAATGGACTCCCATGACGGTCTTGACAATCAAGCGACTGATGAACGGGTAGATCTCTTTGATTTGGCTGCCGAAATCATTGAGGAAGCTGCTGTTGAGCAAGGAACGTCCAGGACCGGAACAAGCTATTGGTCTTGTCTTTACGCACTCCATGCATCTCGTGGCCACTGGAGACAAGCAGCCTATGCCATGGATTTTTTTGGCAAGGCAACATCTGAATCCGTGTCGTCATACAAGTCCAAATCTCAAGAGGCCAAGGCTTTATCTAAGGCTGCATCAAAGAAAGTTATGGATGATGCCTGTTTGGCAGCACATGCGTGCTTCCACGCAATCAGTTTGGTCGACAAGCCGTCTGACAGGTACTTACTGACGGGAAACCCTGATAGTCCAACTGAGCCTATGTTGCTGACTGAAGAAGATTTAGAACACAGGGCTGTTCGGGCAATGGCGTTGCGAACGTTTTATATGGATGAAAATTCTCCCGATGCGGTAGGTAATATTTTGGAGATGTCTTCTCGCGACACCATTGATACCTTGGCAAGATTTGCTTACTATGAACAGGCGATTTCTATTGCATTGAGTGTATCATCCAAAAGAAAGGGTTTACTGCCAGGAGGCGTTGATTTGTTCAATGATGCATTACAGCACATTCTATGCGTGTATCTTGTTCCAACGGCGATTACCAAATCTACTGCAATGAAAAATGATGGTAGTGGCCTTCATAATTTACAATCACGATCGAAGTTAGCTCAAATCCGTGCTTCATCGTCATCATGTGCACTAGGATCTGCTGAGTCGGTCGTCACTGCAAACGCTAATTCATGTGTATCAATTGGTCAGAGTGAGAATATGTTGCAGTCGGTTATGGCAATGAATTTGCTTCAACAATATACAACCATGTACTCCAAAAGATGCCATGGACTGGGACTGAGTGTGGCAAACTCAATTCTTGGTAAAGATTCAGAATTGCCAATGTGGTTGAAGGAATTGTGTATATTTGGCGTACCGAATGATGGACGGAGCAACGATGGTCTATTTGCACAATCGAGCAAAGAAAGTTGTGGCAATTCTGACCCTGCCGGGCTGATGCGCTTGTACATCAAGTACCATCAATATGGAGAGGCATGTAATGTCGTCACCTTACTCCTTTCACAACGGACAACGCTAGCTGCATCGTGCCGTCTACCCGAGAAGGGCAGTATCGACTACGTCCCATATGATCTGATTGATATGCTATGGGATATTATCGAAAGCATTATTACTTCTAATTCCTGCGCGCCATCCGATGGAGTTCATGCGAAAGTCCAGTTGCTGATCAAGAAGCGTGAATGCATGGAACAGGCACTCGAAAATCACTTCGAGTCCTTGAAGATTAGTGAAGATGGGTTGAGCAGTGCACGTGTTATATCCATGCATAAATAAAAATAGTTGTTGAACTACTAACAAATTTATGATCGTCAGACTAATGCACTAGATACACGTCTCTAGGTCTTCATCTTGATTCACGCGCATGGCATGCAGAATTCCCGTGATCCAGGAGGTGGGATGAAAAATTTCGTTGTGGATGGAAATTTAATTTGGTTCGCCAAGCCTTCCCGTGATGCTCTTCTCAGTGTCATGCTCTCCTCACTGTCGCTGCTCTCACTCCTCAACAATGGTTCATAAATGAGACGGGGTTCACTGCTGTTGTTGCTTTCGAATCGCGTTCTCAATTTCCTGCAGAAACACCACATTTCATTGCAAATTCTGGTCTCTTTCCGATTCTTTAGCAGTATCGGCGCTTTGGTAGAGTCCGGCGAAACAGCTATAAGGATTTCAGCCCGAAGAATTTTGACAATTGTGCAGACATCCATTGAAACACGAAGATAAGGATGGGGAGAAGAGCAGAATATGGGATATGTAGACCTCCAATACAAATATCGCACATGAGAACTACGGAGATAGATGATTGCCACTGCGCGATGTAAATAATAAGATTGGGATGAATAGACGAATGACCAGATACTTCTATCAATCGTTATGGACGGCTCTAGGTAGTCCGTGAGTGAAGCCGGAATGACGAGACGCGGACTCAGACTGATCCGTGATTGTTGTTCCCAAATGACCAAGGAGTCGTTTTAGACTCAACGTCTCGGCGGGAAGCCAAAAGAGGGCAATCCACGAACCGGAAGGGAGAAATGGACGCGCCAAATTGAAAGCAAAAGTGAACGAAAAAAAGAAATCTAAACGTCACTATCGAAGAGTACATTTTGTCACTATTTAGACAAACACTGTCACTATTTGGACAAACAATCTGTCCGGGCCTTCGGACGTAGTGTCTAAGGCGACTCCAAGAGAAACAAAGACCAAGCGGGTCAACTAATTTAGTACGTAAATATAATAGTTACATAAATTAATAGTCTGAAGAGAAGGAGATGAATGTGGAGTGTTTTATGTCGTTGACTGCCTTGAGGAAAGAATAGGCTGCACTGAAGATAACAATACAACTACAAAATAACCAGGATTATTACTTACATAGACTACTTCTGGAACACGTGATGACAACTAACAATGATATTGTACATTACAGACCCCTATTTAATTCAAACTCTTCTTCCTCATGAAAAGCTTCATGCCGCCAAACTTCTTCTTGATCCTTGGAGGTGACGTCGGGCTTTTCTCAGCAATCAAATGAACAGAGTCGCTCTTCTCAGCACTCAATGGAACAGAGTCCATGGGATGTGCGTCGATGACAACATCAGGTACAGAATGATGTTGCTGCTGCTGCTGCTGTTTCTCCTGAAGTGGATAGCCATCGAACGTATAATTCTCATTCGAGTACATGTCATTCATAGCACTTTCCCTCGAGAATTTGTCCACGGCATGATGATCATTGTCGTTAATATCAGTGATTGCACAGGGAAAGCAGCTCGTAAACCATTCCGATAATTCTCCAACACATACCGTCCTCATACTAGGTTCGTCGGAAGTAGGCTGGCCACCCTTGCTTGAACTCTCAGATCCAGATACACTGATACTCTCGGGAACTTCGTCAATGTCTGATAATTTCATCTTCTTGGTAGCAGGCAGAGCAGACGACACTCGTCTGTTCAGGCTGCTGCTGGGCATGTTTAGACTGCTGCTTGGCGTGCGTCTCGGTTTTACAGGCATGAAGGCCGACACCATGTTGGACGACTGTTGTCTAGATTGTGTTCCAAGTAAGTATCCTCGCGTTAAACTACTTACCGGCTCATTCGTTGTATCGGAGGTTATCGGATTTCATGGCTTTAATTTTGTTAAATCATACGAAGGAACCAGTACTCCACTTGACAAAAATAATGGCAAGAAGAAGAAAGAAGAATCCAAGAAATGGCACAACATTCTCGACGTGTGTAGTAATCAGATTCATCGTTGATCTGTCTTCAATCTGTTGTGAATTGTTAGCTGATCGATCCTTGATCTTCAGGGGAAGCGATGTGATAGACAACAGATTTCATATCCAGGTGAAAGTGGGTGTAGTGCATTAAGTTCCGCAGATAAAGCAGGGCACAATGAATGGTGAAGAGAGTTCTAAACTCAAGAAACAGATTTTATACGTAGTCAACAAACCAATGGTTGTATATCGATTGAAAAAGCGAAAGAAAATGATCACAGCTTCGCTATTGGAGTTGACATCCCATTTCGATACCAACACTATGCCATTGGTTCGACGGAGCGATTCAGGAGGGTGGCATGGAATATACTCTGAACACGAATTTCAGTCTGTAATTCCTACGAGAGACAGTAGTCAGGATACAAACGAGTGCAATGAAATAGACTCTCCTTCGTTTAATGGTTCTGATTCTCCTCGGGTAGTTATTACAGAACATTTCCGGGGAAGTAACGTATCAGTATCAAACCTGCCGCCAGCAACACGAGAGGTGGGAGTTCATTGTGATGATGAATTGCAAACGCAAACAAGTGATTCGTCTAATGAAGTCAGTTCGAAAAGACTAAAATGTAAAGGCAGCAAGGGCGACGACAGCGAACCTATGTATCCTCCTCTTGATATAATCAACGTTCCTTCAAATTTCACGTCTGATCTTACCATCAAACATGTTGAATCGCTGTATGACGAAAGTATCCGTTTACAAAATGCCTTGGCAAAACTGTCAAATATGACGGGAAATATACATCGGATGTTAAACTCGAGAGGGGTGCTAGCTGATAACAGAGGACAGAACGAAGTTGGTGGTATTTCACATTATTTACCATTCCTGAAGACAGAGACACCATTGGAGACACCATCGTGTAAAGAATTTGGCGTCATGTTAGCGCAGACCATTGACAAGCATCGTGAAGATGCCCTGAGCAAATCTGGTGAGCAGAAGTTTACGTCTCAAGAACTGGCAAATATAAATGATATTGCAGAGCAGGATGCAATTGTTCAATTGGAAAAGGAGTTGCAACAGGAAAACAAACGGTTGAAAACATCCTTGACCGAACTTTCTCGTGCCATGTCTGCCCTATATAGTGCTTTAGTCGACTCAAGAAGAGAGCCTAAGCAAAATCGCACAATAAATGAAGGTCCGAGCGTCAAAGCTGATATGTTGGCAGGAACAACCACCAATGATACAGAATCAGTCACTGACGACAACATGATGATGACCAAGAAGGACACACTAGTCGACGAAGTACGATCCAATTCACCTTTGCTTGACAATGTCTATACTAATGATGATGATGAAATAACAAGAAAGAGTTTGTCATCACATGTTTCATCAGTAATGACAGAATTAAAGACATCATCATTCATCGACGGTGACGGCACGTCCAAACACAGTACTGTTGACGGAGTGTCAGCCTCTCTCCAAGACAGAAGTAGCACGCGGCACCGTCGCATTTCCGAATTGATAACTCCGTCGGAGAATGATGATGCGCCGATATATGCAAGCACCATTGAACTTGCTGAATTGCGCCTAATGAAGGCCATGAAGAGGGTGGATAATGTCTCGGAATGTACCCCCAAACAAGAAATATATACGGCCAAAAAAGAATTATGTGATGTTAAGGCGCATTTAGAAACTTTGCGAATGATGATAAAGAATACTTTGTACGGTGGCACTAGTACTGAAGGATATATAACAGACGTATTGAGCTTGCCTGTGGAGACTGAGAAACACAAAATTGATGGTCATAGTATACAAACAAATTTTACCAATGATACACAATCGTCCAGTGGATGTGAACTTGTGAATGAATTCTTGGATAATGATTTAATAGATGACACAAGTAGCACTGATGATGATGATTATACTGACAATGATTATTACTCCAAATTAGGGTTAGGGCTAGGGTATTGTCTGTCAGTAATTGAGGAAATTGAATCGGTTGAGTCGGTTGATACACCAACGGATACAGACAATGATCAGTCGTTATGTATGCGTGGTGATAACGAGTTAGTAGTATGTGCTACCACAGAGTGCCACAATGAAAAAGAGAGGGGCAAATCGATTCCAAAGTTAACACCGGTCTACTGTGAATCAGTGGATGACGATGAGCTGCATTTAGGTTTCAATGACCCACTGTTGTCGCCACCAGTGAAGAATAAGAGGGAACCAGAGCATTGTACCAATAATATTACAAGCACTCCAAAGAATGACTGTGCAACAGCGAAAACGTTGGATACTATGTCAGTTGTGGTGGATACTATGTTAGTAGTGACTATTAATAAGCATCGAGATGATATTCTCCGTCTTTTGATGCATTCTTCGCATCGTGATTTGATTGTTCAGAGGAGAGACTCAAATTTAAGAGCATTGGCAGCTGCTAATCAATTAGTGTATAGATCTGGGGGACAGAAGTTACTGCCTCATGACTTAAAACGGTTATTGGCAAAAGCAGAAGAGGATGCAGGTCGACTAAATAACCAATTGAAATTTCGAGCCGCGCCTGCGTTGTGGTAAACGGTATTGCAGCGGATGAGCTAATCTCAAAACCAATGTACAAACAGATAAATTAGATATAGTATTGTACAATTGATGAAGATATACTATCAAATACTATTCCCATCTAGGATGACCATGCACGTTCATACACATACACACCCCTAATTTTCCAATATGCCTCGTTCAAATCCTCTGGGTCACTTGCCACCCATTCATTGCAAGTCTTATATTCCTTAAATTGCTTTGGACAGTCCATAAAGTATCGATTCCCTGCCACCGAGCCGCAGAATGCTAAATTAATCACAAGACGCATATTACGAAAATGTGTCGATGGACAATGTGTGCCTTCTCCTATTGGAAAATATCCATATGGTAAGCCCCATAGATTAGTATCAGGTGCTATCCGTGTGCTAATATCAGCATTTGTTGCCGTCCGTAGCGCATTGCGTAAATTCGTAGGAACACGTCCATGTGGACTGAATATCCATGAACGCAAGTGCATATTGGCAGGATCCCATTCTAATGCAAATACGCCACCACCATTGGCATTCAATGGCATACCTAAACTCCGTCCGTCGAGCTTGACATCTTGTGCTACACATCCCTGATTTATCCATTGATGCGGGTCGTACACGAAACAATTCTGTGCATATCTAAACGTCATGTCCGGTATGCCCGTTTTTTTATTCGGTATGCCCACGGCAGTATCCCATGTTCCAGTTTTGGATCCCTCGGGGACATTGTCCATAATACATTCCTTCGTTGTATGTAATGCCGTCTTTGCCGTATTTTGATAATTCACACCCTCGACTATATCGATCTCGCCATTGACCGGCCAATTGTCCTCGTCGGTTAGCCAGAATGCTGGCCAGGTACCGCATCCGGCTGGCATATGACGTAAATCAATAATGAATAGTCCACGATTGAATCGACGGAGTCCCTCGAGACGGATTGAATTTCGTGGTCCGTCAGTTGTTGCACTGGATGAGATGTATACAAATGTTTCATTTTTATTGTTGCTGCTGTTGCTACTGTTACTACTACTATCTCTATTGTTGTTGTTGTTGTTGTTGGTCATGTTTGTATTAAAAGTGTTGCCTTCATCATTGTTGTTGTCAGGGTTGAATGGTTCAAGTTTCGGTGGTGGTGGTGGATTGTCATCAGTCTTCCCGTCGTTATTCCGTAATGTATCCATGGTAGCTATATTTGTTCGTTCGACCTTGGTCGATTCACCACCCTCAAGTGATTCTTCAACTTTTGCAATACTATTAGTATCATTATTCCCATCCTTGAGTCGTTTGATTTGATCAAGGAACGCAAGATCTTCAGCTAACCAATCAACTTCTTTACCTCGTACATCATCCTCGTTATATATTTCGATCATACTTCCAATATGAACAATTTCAGTAGTAACATTGATTATACCCTCATTTTCAGCAGCCTCACGTGATACGTAGGTAATATATCCGTTACTCCCAGGCGAGTCTTTTCCTGCGTAGAATTCATAATAGGACCAAAAGTCTCGACCGACGTGTGCTTCTACTATGACATATTCTCCGATAGGCTGTCGTGGCGGTCCTGCCATGTACGCCCCTAGTCCGAATAATGATGCAGATATTGCAAGTATTATTGCTAGCAGTGCAATAATTAATTTGGCAATATTCTTATGTGATGATAGGAGAGTCATCATGGGAGTTTTGGAAGGAGGAGGACTACTGCTGATAATGGACGTGGGTTCCGTTTCAAATGATGGCATACGTGGGTGATCGAGGTTATTTCTGCTTATTGATTCACGTAGCTTTCGCGCGGATAATCGTACACGCTCGGCGACTGGAGATTCATTCGATGGTAAATTAGAATTGTTAGTGGTAGTGCTCCAAAGGATGGATGCAGTTTTTGATATCTTATCAAGTTCCTCCGTGGATATCCTGCAATTGTCAACTCTTTCCGTGGCGTCGGCATCTGATGTGTTGTCGGTGAACATGGCATTATTATCCAACACATCATCTAAACCAATTTCTGCAAGTGAAGACAATGAATAATTATCATCCTCATCCTCATCATCGTAGTCAATGACGGCGGACCCATCCTCGACTAATTGTGACGCACGCCGCGTTATATTTTGTAGTTCTCGAATTGACAATGTTGGGGCAGTGCTTGGTCGTTGTTGAGCGACGAAGGATGACGACGCCGTCGATGCGAGGAGAGAGGTGCGTTCGTGCTCCATGGCTAACCCAATATTGAATGAGACCGCGACGGATCATCGGGCGGGAACAAAGAGAATTAATAAAAAACCCACCCCAAGCATTCCCCAAGCATGACATCCATTGCCACCTTCCCAAATGATATACAGTATCAAATATTATGGTATTTAGATTGGAAATCATTGTTAAATATACGTAGTACAAATATTAAATATCGTGACTATGTAACATCATGTTGCGATGAAATGTGGAAATTTCATCATGATAGACGTTGGAAGAATGGTAAACGTTGCAGTACTGATGAGCGACTTGTATCAATGGGAATATACGACTGGTCGCGTGAAAATAATTGGTCTCTCCATGTTGAGGAGGAGGAGGAGAAGGAAGTCGAGGAGGATAGGAATGAAAGTAAGAAGAAGATTAATTGGTTCGATGAATTCCTCCGTCGGTCTCGTTTAGATCAAGAAGTGCATGCTAAATTGGCTTTGTTGATACACATGATGGGTTATAATAATGGTAATATTACTGCTCTTCGGATAAAGAATGACGTGTGGTCTTATTTATTATCTCATGGGAGTGATGTTGTGGATTGTCTATGGTCAATTATTGACAAAGGAGAAGAAGGGACCACATATTTTGCAATGAAAGTATTATTGGGTGTTAGCCGATGTATTGCATTTCAAGAATGGAAATTTCTTCATAATAGTAATAGCAGTAGTTGTACAACAATATCAAAACAAGTCGAAGATGGTGCCATCACAATTGAGAAGCTGTACATAACACTCGATCAGATGATATCTTACAGAGCAATTGATAAGAGGATGTCCGAAAGAAACAAAGACTTTGTTCATAAGGAACTTGATCATCTTGCATGCGTCATCAAACATCGTCTAGATGAATCAGCAGAAATAAGAGGGCAACAACAACAACGTCAGCAGGACCCTATCATGGATGTTTTGGAGGAAATGAAATATTTGTTTGATCGTAGCATCTATACCCTTGCTTTTCGGGGGAACACTGAGAAGTATTATGATTACAATAATTCACTCATTTCTGAAGTAAGTTTTATTCACCTTCTCCTTTTATTGTTTCCTCTTCTGCTGATGACTAACCAATTGACCGAATTCCCGCATACTCATATTATATATTTTGGCACAGTGTTTACTGAGAAAGACTGGTATTCCAATTACTCTTGCAATCATTTACATTTCAATTGTCAAGAGGGTATGTAATGTACACATGGACATCATCGGTCTACCAGGCCATATTGTTGTGGGTTTGCCAGTGATTGACAATGATAACTCCCCACGTGAATTCATTGATGTATTCAATGATGCCCAACATTTAAGTATCTCGGATTGTGCAGAGCTTGTTTCACAATACGGCGTAACATTCCATCACAGCATGCTTACTCCTCTTACTAATGAACAAGTGTGGCAACGCATGGTTGCCAATTTGATACATTGCCATTCAAGTCGTTTAAGTATGTTTAATAGTGATCCTGCATTCGAAGACACCCTTCGTTTATTCCAGATGCCAGAATACGGTGGCAATGTGAGGATAGAAAATTTTAATGAGCTTGTTTCTAGGGAAAGTATTCTTAGTTACCATGATGATTGAAAAGAGTAGAGAACGGAATCATTCACGTCTGTAGTGTGTCATTTTTCATCATCTCTATGATGTGTCATAATAACTCATGACATGTTGTTGTGAGAAAGGGTGCAAGGCTCAAGGTTGTTGCCTCAATACGGCTGTTATTCATGTTTTGTTTATTGTCTTGTGTAACCAAGCGGTATTACTTATTAGTTATTTATGAAATGATCGACAAAAGGTGTTGCCATTCATTTATTGGATTTTGAGAGGGACCGCAAATTTTCATGATGCATCTAGAGGGTGGGTGATATTTGTCACCATGATTGATTGATGATTGAGATTAAAGCACATTGCAGTATCGTACATAAATAGTATAGATTGAAACAGATATGAATACCATCAATCAGTTTTACCCCAAAACGTTTTTCAAAGGGACTCAATCCTGTGTTCGAGAAAACACTTGACGAAAATGCCGAGAAAACGATTTTTTTGCGCCCAAGAACCGTTTGAGGACGACATCATTGCGAGTGAAGCAAGGGAACAAAGTGAAGCAACCGTGCAAACTCTATTCTACTCGTCTTCACTATTCAACGAGAGCCTTACTTCCGACACGGTACTACTACATCACTACTTCTTCAGAATCATGCCAGGCAAGCGCGCTAAA
>Ga0247834_1002983_pt1 | contig 23978 bp, 6 predicted proteins | sample LaCruzMarch2015__8_FD_187118 | JGI IMG/M metagenome (GOLD analysis project Ga0247834, IMG submission 187118) | Freshwater microbial communities from meromictic Lake La Cruz, Castile-La Mancha, Spain - LaCruzMarch2015_12m | ecosystem: Environmental > Aquatic > Freshwater > Lake | place: Spain...
GCGCTTCGAGGCCGCCGATGGTGGAGACGATCTGCTCGGCAAAGGTGCCGATGTTCTGGCTCGCCACCAGGTAGGCCTTGCCCATCGAGAGCGCATCCGGATCGGAGCTGCCGACGATGTTGGTGCCTTCATCGGTGCGGCCGTTCTTGATCGAACCGGCCGTGACGGTGACGAACGCCGTGGCCCCGGCGGTGCCGATCTGCGCGAGCAGCAGGTCGCCGATGACCTCGGTGATGTTGAGGTTGTAGGTGGCGCCGCCATTGGCGAATGCCGTCAGCGTGCCGCCCTTGGTGTCGATGTCGATGTCGTTGCCGGCCGAGCCGATCGCGGCCCCGGCCCACAGGGTGATCGAGTTCGCGGTGATGTCGATACCCGGCCAGCCTGCGCCAGCCGCGCCGGTGGGGTTGGCGACAACAGCGGACAGCCCGTTGGTCGGATCGACCAGATCGACGGCGTCGATAATCGAGGCCTGGGCACTGAGGCCCACATCGCCCCCGGCGAAGATGTTGCGGATGTTGAGGTCGCCCTGGGTCTCGCCGATGTAGATGTCGTTGGTGGCGGTGGCCGTGAGGGTGGCGTTCCAGCGGTCGGTGTCGGACAGGGTGCCGAGGAGGTCGATGCCGACATAGTTGTCGGACGAGCCGATCGACACATCGGCCTTCAGCACGATGATACGGGCGCTGATGTTGGTGAAATCGGTGTTCAGTGCGTCGGTGATCGAGCCACCTACGGCGTAGAGCTGAATCTGACCCGAGGCCGAGTAGATCATTTCCACCGGCATGTTGCCGTCGGAGTCGATCCACACGTCGCCCTCGGCGCGCGCGGTCAGCCCACCTGCCCCGATGATCTTGACCACGATGTGGCTGGCTTCGCTGCCCACGGTGCCATCGCCGCCTTCGAGCACGATATCCTTGCCCTGGACGTTGACGCCGCTGCCGGTGATGCCGTCGATGAGGCCGCCATCGGCCTTGATGCGGACGGCCTGGCCGGTGGTGTTGTTGCCAGCGGTCACCTGGTTCAGTTCGATCGAGCCACCCGAACCTATATAGAGGTTCTTGGACGCGCTGGCGGTCAGCGTCTCGGTCAGCGAGACGTCGATGTCCTCGCGGTTGGAGATCAGCATGGCCACGACGGTCTTGCCGTTCGGCGGGGCCTTGGGATCGTCGACGACGATGCCGATCGTGACGGCGCGGGCGTTCTCGGAGGCGGACAGCTTCAGGTTCTCGCCCGTCATGTCGAGCGTGATGGTGTTGCCGCTGACGCTCAGCACCGTGTAGTAGCGCGCTTCCTCGGTCGAATTGCCGGTATTGCCAGACAGGTAGAGCATGTCGCCGGCCTGCACGTCACCGAAGGTGTCGCCGGAGGTGCGGGTGATGGTGCCGGCGGCCGAGTTGATGTTCACCGTGGCGTCGATCGGCGAGGCCGAGAGGAACACCACGTCCTGCCGCTCGGCGGCGGCGAGCGCGATACGCTCCGCGTCGGTGAGTTGCACCGTCTGGCCCGGGGCGGTCACGAGGTCGATGACCAGGTTCGCCTCGAGGTTGCCGACATTGCCGTCGACGACGCTGATGGTCAGCGAGCGGGCGGTGATGTTGTCCTTCTCGACCACCACCGTGGTGGACGAGGCCGCCTTGAACAGGCCGGCGCTGAACGCGTAGAGCAGCTCTTCCTCGGTCCAGACCTTGAAGGTCTTGGCGATGTAGGCATCGCGCTCGGTCTGGCCCATCACGAAGGCATAGTCTTCGTCGTAGGTCTCGCCGTCCGTGTGGAACTGGGTGTGGAGCGTCTTGTACTTGTTGGTGCGCTGGGTCTCGAGCGTGGCGATTGCCGCAGCGACCTTCGCCTCGATTTCGGACTCCGGATAGGTGGTGGGGTCGGCGGCGGACTGCGCCGTGAACAGGTCGGTGTAGTAGCCTTCGAGGTACGCGCGCTCGTCATCGCCAAGCGCGACTTTGAAGGTCGCGTTGCCGACGTCGTCGGGGTCGAGGCTGTCCGCGACCAGTTCGTTCCGCCACTGCCAGTAGGTGTGGTAGTCGCGCGTCGTGACGTTCTCGAGCGCCGAGATGGTCTCTTCGATCTTGTCCTGGGCGCCGCTGTCATTGGTCAGCTGCAGGTCGGACCAGACGCCGTTCAGCAGCTGCTGCTCGGTGCGCTCGTCGCGCTCGGCGAAATCGTCGCCGTCGAGCAGGTTGCCGGCGGTGACGGTGATGTAGGCGTCGCCACTGGTCGACAGGCTCTGCAGCACCAGGTCGCCAACGTCTTCGGTGATCCGGACGTCGTCGAGGGCGATGATGTTGACCTTGTCCTGGAGGCGCCCGCCGCTGTCGAGATGAACGTCCTCGTCGGCGGTACCGATGCCGCCGCTCTTGGCGATGAGGGTGACGGCGCCGCCCTTGATCTGGCCGGATTCGTAGCCGCCGCCCACCTTGAGCGCGGTGACGATGTCGGCCGGGGTGGTCAGGAACACCGACTGGTTGCTGCCGGCGGAAACCGCGATGACCGCGAGGCTGCCGGACATTTCGGAGATGTTGATGACGCCATTGGCGGTGGTGGCGCTGAGGCCGGCGCCGGCCGTGCCAGCATTGCCGGTGTCGACGACGAGGCCGTAGTCGCTGATGATCACGTCAGGGTTCGACGGATCGGCCGGCGCGAGGCCGATATTGCTGCCAGCGTTCAGCACGACCTTGTTGCCCGCCACCCAACCCTGGGTGCCGAGCGCCACGATGGCGCCGTTGGTGTCGATGTCGGTGGTGCCAGAATTGTTCAGGATCGGGCCGGCGATCAGCACGCTGCCGCCGAACCTGGAGTCGATCTCGATATCGGCGGTGGCCCCGCCGAGGAAGTTGACCGCGATGCCGTAGTCACCCTTCACCGAGTGCGTGGCGATCGTCTGCTCCTTGGTCTCTTTGACCCAGGTGCTGGTGTAGGTCTTCTTACCATACCAGGAGCTGCGCTCGGTCCGGCTGACGAGGCTGACCTTCTCGGGCTCGAGTTCCTTCACCGTCGAGCCGAAGATGTAGGCGTCGCCTATGTTGGCGGCGTCGAGATAGTAGTAGCCCGACTCCTTCATCATCTGCGGAGCGGTGACGTTCTGACGCTCGCCCCAGTTCACGTCGGCCGGATCGGGTGACATGAAGTCGAGGCCCAGCCAGGCGGCTGTCGATTTGGCGGTGAACTGCCGGACAAAGGTCTCCTGACCGACGGAGTAAGCGTAGCGCCAGCCTGCCTTCGGATCGTAGGCGGTCGAGGTGCCGATCGCCTGGGTGGCCTGCCCGGTTTCAACCTTCTGGTAGCCGGTGTTGCCGGTGTTGCGCTCGAAGATCGTGGTATGCGGGATCTCGGTAGTGCCGCCCTTCGAGGGGTCCTTGATGATGACCTTGCCGACACCACGGTCGGCGGCATCGAGCCGCTTGATGACGATGTCGTAGCCGGTGTTGTTCTCGATCTTGATGTCGGCGTAGCCGCCCAGCACGCGGATCTCGCCGTTGCCGGTCGACATCACGTTGCCTTCGATCTCGACGTAGCCGCCGGCGACCTTCAGTTCCTCGACCTGGATGCGGTCATTGGCGACGTCGTAGCGGACGGTGAAACCTGAGCTGCTCAGGCTGTTCAGAACCACGAAGCCGGTGGCCCCGGACGCCTTGATGCCGGCGATCTCGTTGACGGTGTCGTTGCCGATGGTCAGCGTGTACTGCTCCCGGCCCGACTGGATGAGGCCGTTCACGTTGACATACTGCGAGCGGATGGTGATGCGCTCGCCATAGAGGTTCGGCGAACCCGGAACATGGCCGGTGAGCACGTTGGTGACGGCAGCGTCGTTTGCCGCAGCGTTGAGGCCGTTATTGCCGGTGACGCCCGCGCCGACGAGCTGCGCATAGATGTCGCCGCCGACCGGATAGCTGGTCGGCATGTTGATGTTGATCGAGCCGCCGGACTCGATGTTGAGGTCACGGCCAATCACGTCGGCCGTGATGCTGATGTCACCGCCGGCCCCGCCTGCGGAGCCACGGGTGGTGCTGATGGTGATGGTGCCGTTGCGGCTGACGATATCGCCGATGATGTCGATGCCCGGCCACGGCGGCAGGTCGCCGCTCTGGTCCAGCGCATTGCGGTCAAAGGTGTTGACGATGGTGATCGACGGATCGTTGCTGCCCCCCGGCCCAACCAGTTCGCCAAAGGCAGCGACGCGGACCGCCGGCTTGTCGACGACGCTGAATGCGCTCTCCAGTTTCAGCTGGTTGGTGATGTTGGTGTTGTTCTTTGCGGTGATGAATGCGTTTGCGTTGACCAGCGACCGGACGGCCCCATTGTCATTGTTGGTGACACTGTCGCCGACGAAGTAGACGCCGCCATTATTGTCCGGCATCTCCACGCCCTTGACGGTCAGGAAGGCCGCAGTCTGGTTGTCGATCGTGACGCTGGCGTCGCCCGGAGCGTTCATGCTCCCCTGCCCGCTCAGCTGATCCGAGATGATATCGATCAGGCCGGCCGCAGCGTAGACCGGGTCGATCACCAGGGTGATGGCCTCCTGGTCAGTGCTGATGAAGTCGTACATCAGCGCGCCGTTTCCATCGACACGCTGGACCGGCTGGCCGTTGACCAGCTTGAGCTGCGGGTTACCGTTGCTATCGAGGATCGGCTTGTTGTTGCCGTCGACCAGCGTCTCGTAGACCGGCACCCTATTGTAGAGGCCGGACTCCTCCATCTCGCCCTGCAAGCGGGCGATCTCTGCTGTGTAGAACGCCTCGAGGATGCTCGGCTCGCCGTTCGGGCCGCGGTTGATGCCGGCGTAGCGCTTGAGCTGCGCCTCGGCATCCTCGAGCGCCTTGGTGAGGGAATCCTTCACCAGCTGCACGGAGACCGTGAAGGTGATGTCGGTCGTCCCGTCATTGTCCTGGTCGGTGCCCGAATAGTAGACGCGGAAGCCGGACGTGCCGGTGCCGAACTGCTTGGACTTGACGTTGCTGCCGCTCGGCACGGTGCCGATCGGGTTATTGTTGGCATCGAGCTTCAGGACGCTGAGCACCGTGAGCGACTGATTGCGCTCGATGCCGGTGAGAAGATTGCCGTCGACCACCACGTTGCCGTGCGCGCTCGCCAGCTGGTCGCCGGTGTAGAGCGCCTCAGGATTGCCGCCGAAGAAGCTGTCGATGGCGCCACCGACTGCGGTGGTCCAGTTGGTCGCCTTGCCCTTGGCCAGGATGTCGGCGAAGCCATAGCGCTCGGCGTGCAGCTTGATGTCGCGTGCCGACTTGATGGTGGCGTTCGAGCGCACCTCGATATTGTTGTTCTGCAGCAGCCAGGCCGTGACATCCATGTCGTCGATCGGGATGGCCGAGCCGGCGAAGGCGTCGGCACGAGCCTCGATCTTGTACTGGTCGCGGTTGTATTCGGTGTCGGTGCCCGTCGAGAGCAGGATGTCGCCACGCGCCTCGATATTGGTGGCGGCGCCCGAACCCGTGCCGATCAGCACGCTGTTGGTGGGCCGCACGTCGATCGTCACATCGGTGACGGCGACGGTGCCGAGGCCATAGGTCTCGGAGTTGACGGCGCTCTGCAGGTCGCCGCTGCCGCGGGCCGACATGAGGATGTCGCCAGCGCTCTTGATGGTGACGCCGTTGCCGACAATGACGCTCGCGACCATGTGCGTGACGTCGACATGCGACTCGGCACCAAGGCCCGAGAGCGCGCCGCCGGTGGTGAATGACACCTTGTCGCGCACGAACACATAGTTGGTGGCGCGTAGCGCCACATCGCCCGTGGTGCCGATGACGGTGAGCGTGGCGCCATCGTTCACGAACACACGCGTGTCGAGCACGATGTCGGTTTCGGTGATTACGCCCGCACCGCTGACGAGACCGGCGGTGGTGCCGTTGATCGAGTCGATCCAGTTTCCGTTGTTGTCGAACGTGCCCATCTTGTAGGCGCGGTTGATGGCGTCGGCGGAGATGTCGCGGGCCTTAATGTCAGCGTCGCCGATGACCACGTCCGAGGTCGAGGTAATGCGGTTTTCGGCCTCGGCGCCAGCACCCGACAGAGCGCCGTAAGCGTTGGTGATCACCCGGGCCTCGACCTGGCCGGTGTGGTCGGCAACGAGTTCGACCTTGCCGGTTGCCGCCGGGTTGGCAGACACGTCGATATTGGCGCCGTTTCCAACTGTGGTGATGGTCTTGGCAGTGTTGGTGGAGGTCGGTGCCGCTGCGGCGCCGGCCAGCACACCGCCAGCGCCAGACGTGGCGACGGTATCGGTACGATCCGTCGACAGAGCCGAAGCCTTCAGCGAGCCGGCGAAGATATCTGCATTGCCGATGGTGACATAGGTTTCGGTGTCCGACAGCGAGGTGGACTTGGTGATGCCGGCCGCGATCAGGCCGCCGGCCGTGCTGTCGGAGCTGGCCCGCTGGCGCGTGTTGCCGCTGGCGGTGAGCACGACGGCCCCCGTGGCGGTCAGCACTGCATCCTGCAGCACGCGGGTGGTGACGTCAGAGTAGTCGGTGGTGTTGGTGACCGTCGCGTCGACGCCGATCAGGCCGCCGGTCGAGCCATTCGCAGTGGCCTCGGCCGACAGCGCATTGGCGTCGGCAAGGTCGCGGCTGGCCACGGCGCTGATGCTGCCCGCGTTGATGATGCCACCAAGGGTGCTGGTGACGGCGGTGTTGACCGTCGAGGTCGCCTTCGAGACGCCGACGGCAAGTGTGCCGGCGTTGACGCCCTGAGCGTCGGTGTAGGCCTTGGGCTTGGCCGTCGCCAACAGCACGACCGAGCCGGCGTCGATATCCGGACCCGACAGGGTGGCGTTGACGATGCTGGTGGTGGTGGCCGTGGCGAGCGATCCGCCCGCCGCAATGCCGATGCCGCCGGCCAGGTTGACCGAGAGCGTCCAGGCATTGCTGACCGAGATGTCGCGCGCGGTGATCGAGATCTGCCCGTCAACGTCGAGGATGGAGCCGGTGGAATAGGCTTCCGTCGTCGTGGTGATGGTATTGCGCGCGTCGGCGCCGCCGCCCGAAACGGCGATCAGTCCAACCGAGACGTTTGCTGTCGCCGCCTGTGCCGTGATGGTCGCCCGCTCTTCGGCGAGCAGCGTCAGGCTACCGGCCTCGATGCCAGTATCGGCGCCGGTGATCCTGGCCCGGACAGTGTTGTTGATGGTGTTGTCGGCCAACGCGACGCCGATGGCGGCAGCGCCGCCGATCGAGAACGAGGCCGCCAGCGTCGCGGCACCGACGAAGGTTTCGATCGTGCTGTTGTCCTCGGCCTTCAGCTCGATGCTACCGGCGTCGATGCCGGTTGCACCGTCGCCGCTGATCGAGGCTTCGACGTCGACACCGATGCGGTTCTTCGCGCTGCCACCGGCACCGGCGGCGGAACCACCGAACGTGCCAGCCGAAACGGCGACCGAAGCGGCCGCCACTGTTGCATCCACCGTCTGCGTCGAGTCCGCATGCACCAGCATGGCGCCGGTAACGTCGACGGAGCTGTTGGCGACATACGCCTTGATGTCGTTGCCGGTCCGGGTGTTGCCGTTGTAGCCGATGCGGTTCTGCGCCAGCGCCGCGCCAACCGAGGCGGCGGCACCGACGACACCGCCGATGGAAAGCGAAGCCGCCACACCGACGACGAGGGCGTCGATTTCCGAGCTGCCTTCGGCCGTGACTGAGAGGCTGCTCGCCTCGATGACGCTATCCTCGACATAGGCCAGCACGTCGCCGCGAATGTCGTTGGTCGCCTCGGCGCCGGCACCGGCCACCGAGACACCGACCGTACCGCCACCGCTGATGGCAACCGCCGCGGCAACTGCCTTGGCATCGATCGAAGCCGACTGGACTGCCGAAACAGTCACCGCCCCGGCCACGTCCATGGTGTCGTTGACGTTGTCGATATAGGCGGAAACGTTGTTGGTGATGGTGTTCTGGGCAAGGCCGACGCCCACCGACACAGCCACACCGACGACGCCGCCGATGGCTACCGCGATGGCAGCCGCACCGACATCGGCGACAATGGTCGAGTCGTCGGTGGCCGAGATGGTCACCGAGCCGGCATCAATGCCGCCAAGGGCGTTGCCGTCGCCATCGACATAGGCGTTGACATCGACGCCGATGCTGTTCTGCGCGCTGGCGCCCGCCCCTGCTCCGCCGACGCCGACGGTTCCGCCGCCGGCTGCCGCCACCGAACCGGCGGCAACGAGGGCGTTGATCGTCTGGGCTGACGTCGCCGTTACGGCAAGCGCCCCATCGACATCGATGCGCGAGTTGCTGGTGTAGGCCTTGACGTCGTTGCCGACCCGGGTGCTGCCCGAGTAGCCGATGAGGTTCTGCGCCAGCGAGGCGCCGACCGACAGGGCGACACCGGCGACGCCGCCGAACGACACGGATGCCGCGACCGCGGCCACCGTGGCATTGATTGTCGAGGTGCCGCTGGCGGCGACCGACAGCGAGGCCGACTCGACGACGCTGTTGGCGACATAGGCCACCACGTCGCCCAGAATGGTGTTGGTGGCCTCGGCGCCCGCACCAGCCACCGACACACCGACCGTGCCGCCGCCGCCGAGGGCAACGGCTGCCGCCGCGGCCGTGGCGTTGATCGTTGCCGCCTGGGTGGCGCTGACGGTCACCGCACCGGCCACGTCGAGGGTGTTGTCGACGTTGTCGATATAGGCCGACACGTTGTTGGAAATGGTGTTGTAGGCGAGGCCGACGCCGACCGAGAGGGCCACGCCAGCCGTCCCGCCGATGGCGGCCGTGATGGCGGCGGCACCGGCGAAGGTCGAGATTTTCGAGGTGTCCGAAGCCGAAACCGAAACCGAAGCGGCATCGATGCCACCGAGGTTGTTACCGTCGCCATCGATATAGGCGCTGGTATCGACCGCGATGCGGTTGCGCGACCCAGCACCGGCGCCGCCACCGGCAACGCCGGCAGTGCCGCCACCCGAGATGGCGACCGAGCCTGCTGCGACGATCGATTCGATGGTCTGGTTCGACGTGGCGGAGAGGTTGAAGGCTCCAGTCGCGTCGACGCGGCTGCGCGCCGAATACGCTTCGACCGCATAAATCTGCTTGTCGTCCGCAAGCGTGTAGCCGATCGAGTTCAGCGCCACGGCGGCGCCGATCGAGACGGCGACACCGGCGGTGCCGCCGATGCCGACACTGCCCGAAGCGGCCAGGACCATCGCTTCGATGTCGGCATCGTTGAGCGCCGTCACGGTGACGGCGCCGCCAGAGGTGACGCGGCTGTCTTCGATGAAGGCCTTGGTGGAGCCGAGGATGACGTTGGTGGCGGCAGCACCGCCGCCGGCAACTGCAACGCCGGCCGTCGGGCCGCCGGCTACCGCTACGGCAGCGGCGGCGACAGTGGCGGAGATGCTCGACGTCTGGGTGGCGGACAGGGCGATGGCGCCGCCGCTGCGCGACGTGATGCCGGTATCCGCATCCTCGATCGAGGCTTCGACGGTGTTGGAGATCTCATTCTGAGCCACCGCGAGGCCGATGCCGACGCCGACGCCGTTGGTCGCGCCGATGGCGAGGCTGACGCCGGCGGCAAGGCCGAGCGCGTTGATGGTCGACTCGTCGAGGGCCGTGACGGTAATCGCGTCGGCAGTGATGCCGTTGCCGTCGCCATCGATCTGAGCCGAAGTGGCGACGTTCATCTTGTTCTGGACGTAGCTGCCACCGGCCGAAACCGCGACGCCATTGGTGCCACCGAAGGCAATGCCGACCGCGAGGGCAGCGACGTTGGCGTCGATGGTCTGCTTCGAGGTAGCGGTGACCGACAGGCTGCCGGCGGCGTTGAGGCCGGTACGGTTCAGGTATGCCTTGACGCTTGAGCCTTCGGTCGCGCTGACGGAGCGCAGCCCGATCAGGTTGAAGGCGACCGAGACGCCGATCGCCACGGCCACGGCGTTGTTGCCGCCGATCGCCACCTGCGCGGAGGCCGCCAGCACGTCGGAGTCGATGTCGGCAATCGAGTTGGCGCTGACCGTGACGTTGCCGTCATTGGTGGTGGTGAGCTCGGTGTCCTCGATATAGGCGAGGGTCGAGCCGGAAATGGTGTTGTAGGCCGTGGCGCCACCGCCACCGACCGAAACCGCAGAGTTGGCGCCGGCGGTAAGGCCGACGGCGACGGCCATGGCGCTCGCATCGATGGTGCCGCTGCTCTGGGCCGCGACATTGACTGTACCCGCGGCGCTGGCGTTGCCGACATTGTCGATATGGGCATCGACGTTGTTTTCGATGGTGTTGCGCGACAGGCCGATGCCGATGGCCACATTCGTGGAGCCGGCGCCGGAGGCCGACATGCCGATTGAGGGCGCGAACAGCTTCGACGTGATCTTCGAGGCATCGGTGGCGGTGACGGTGATGCCGCCAGCGTCGGCATGGATGCTCTTGGTGGTGGTCGCATCGATATAGGCGTCGACGTCGGTCGCCACCCGGTTGAGCGCGACGATGGCACCGATGCTGACCGACGTGGTGGCACTGCCATTGAGGTTGAGGGTCAGCGAGATCGCCACGTTGCTGGCGTCTGCCGCGATCTCGGCGATCGAGTCGGCGGTGACGCTGATGCTGTCGGCGTCGATGGTCGAATTGGTGATCGCGGCGACCACCTTGACCGGATCGGTGTCGCCGATCTCGGCGCCCAGCACGTCGGCGAGGTTGAACAGGATGTTCTGCGCTTCGAGCCCGACCGTGTTGAAGGCCAGTTGCACGCCGACCACGACATTGGTGGCGCCGCCGGTGGCGCGGGTGTTGGAGTCGATGGACGCCGTGATCTTGGCGGTGTCGTCGGCATCGACGATCAGCGCCCCGCCGGAGGCGGTGGCCGAGGAGTTAAGGATCGTGGCGCTGGCGCCCGACAGCACGTTGTTTGTGGCAATCGTGGCGTTGACGGCGATCGAGGAGCCGCCCGCGAACACGCTGCCGCCCGCTGCGGCGGACGTGCTCTTGTTGGTCGAGGTGATCGTGGCGCTCTCGTCGGCGCGGACGGTGATGCCCGTATCGCCGGTGACGGTCGCTTCCTTGATCATCGCCTCGGCACCGCCGCGCACGTCGTTGCGCACGATGATGCCGCCAACCGCTGCCGCGTCCGACGCGCTGACATTGGTCAGCGACGGCATGAATTCCTGGATCTTGGCAAAGGTATCGAGCGCCGACAGGTCGATCAGCACCCATGGCGAGGTGGCGAAATTGACGGTGCCGAGATTCAGGCTCGCCGCCGGCGGAGGTTCGTTGCCGATATCCGCCGGGCGATACTGGTAGAGACTGCCGTCGCTGGTGCGGACGAGGTCACCCTTCAGCACGTCCTGCACGCCGGACTTGGTGGTGAACTTGTAGTCGAGCAGCAGGGTCTTCAGCAGCTTGCCGACGATCGACAGGCCGCCATCATTGGAGGTGGTCGACAGCGCCTTCATCAAGTTGTCGGCAATGATCGAGGCGTCGTCGATGGCTTCGACGGTCAGCTTGCCGCCGGCATTGACGCTCTCGGAGCCGCCGACGACGTTGTCGATATAGGCCTTGGCGTTGGCGCTCACCATGTTGGAGGTGATGATGCCGCCGATGGCCTTGCCGCTGGCGCCATAGAGCGCGGAGGCGGCAGACGTTGCTTCGTTCGAGACCTTGGCCTCGATCTTTGCCGTCGAGGTGGCCGTCACGTCGATATTGCCGCCGGCGTCGACGCTGGCATCGAGGATGTAGGCCTCGGTGACCGCCGAATTCTCGCCGTCGAAGGCTTCGCTGATGGCCGGATCGCCGATCAGCGCATCGACCGCGTTGAACAGGAAGTTCTGCGCGTTCCAGCCGATCGAGTTGAACGCCAGCGTCAGGCCGACGGCGGTGTCGCCGGAGGTGGTGGCGGACAGATTCGTGGCGGTGATGGTCGAGGTATTGGTGGCATCCACCAGCACGTTGCCGGTCGTCGCCGTCAGCGCGGCGTCGTTAGCGACATAGGCGCGCGCTTCGGACAGCACCACGTTGGTCGCAATCACGCCGTTGACCGCAATCACCGTGCCCGAACCGTAGGCGCTGCCGCCCGAGGCGGAAGCGGCGCTGTCGGCGGTCGCGAGGATGGTCGCCGTTTCCTCGGTGACGACGGAGATATCGCCGGTCGCCGCAGTGACGATGGCGTCGGAGATGTAGCCTTCGACCTTCGCCTTCACCTGGTTCATCACCACCAGCGCGCCGATGGCCATGGCGTCGGAGTCGGTGACGTTGTAGCCCTGCGGGATGATCGAGCTTTCGGCCACCTCTTTCCAGAGTTCGAGGTCGAGGTAGTTGGTATTGGCGAGGTCCACGTCCTCGGCGGAGTCGCCCATATAGATGTAGACGCCGCCGGCCTTGCCGCCGACTTCCAGCCAGTCGCCGGTCGAATAGTCGACAGTCGCAAGGTCGGCAGTGAGCGGGGCGTCACCGACGTAGCGGTAGATGCTCCCCGCAGTGCCGCCGTTGGCGTAGTCGTCACCGAGTTGCACGTCTTCGCCGATCTCGACGGTCTGCTCGTTGGTCGTCTCACCGAACTCGATGTCGGTGGTGTATTCGACCGAGGCGTAGGCGTCGTCGAGGCGGATGCGGTCGCCGAACGTGACGTCGCGGATCTTGGTGCCGTCGCCGTCGGGGATCGAGTCGTTGTCGGCGGCCACCAGGTCGTTGAGCGTTTCCTGGATGATGGCGGCGCCGCCGTCGTTGGTGGTGGTCGACGAGGCGACCATCTTGGAATTCGAGAAGATACCCGCTGCGTCGGTCGCCTCGACGCGCACGTCGTTGCCGGCTGAAATGGTCTCGCCGATCGCGGCGCCCGAGTTGTCGATATAGGCTTGCGTGAGCGTGTTGACCTTGTTCGACGACAGGATGCCGCCAAAACCCTTGCCGCTGGCGTTCACCAGAGCCGAGGCAGCAGACTCTGCGGCGTTGCTCATCGTGGCGTTGAGCTGGGTGGCGCCGATCGCCGTCACGAGGACGTCGACACCGGCATTGACGTCGGAATTGATGATGCTGGCGATGGTGGCGACCGGGTCGCTGCCGTTGAAGTGGTTGGCGAGCTGAGGATCGCCGATCAGCGCGTCGAGCGCGTTGAACAGGACGTTCTGCGGCTCCCAGCCCAGCGAGTTGAAGGCGAGCGCGAAGCTGCCGGCGGTATCGCCCGACAGCGAAGAGGACTTGAGGCGCGCGTCGATCAGCGAGTTGTTCTCGGCCTCGACCTGCACCGAACCGGCGACGGCATCGATCGCGGCGTCCTCGACACGAGCCCTGGCGCTCGACAGTACGACGTTGGTGACGATCTGCGCATTGCCGGCAATCACCGTGCCGCTGCCGTACAGCGAGCCGCCCGACGAGCTGATGTTGCTGGTGGCATAGGCGGAAAGCACTGCCGATTCATCGGCGCTGACGGTGATGTCGCCAGTAGTCGCCGTGACAGTCGCGTCGTTGATATAGGCCTCTGCCCCGCCGCGCACGTCGTTGTAGACGAGCAGCGCGCCGAACGCCTGGGCGTCCGAGTCGGTCAGGTTCCCGAGATTGGGGAACAGGATGTCCTCGAAGTCCGCCGTCGTCATCTCGCGGAAGAGCGGATTGCTGACGAAAATCGCCGTCGACAGGTTGAGGGCGAGACCTTGCTGGTTGTCGCCCTCGAAGAAATAGACCTTGTCGCCGACGCGGATGCGATCACCTTCTTCGACGTTCTGGACGCCGGACTTGTCGGTGAATTCGTAGCTGTCGAGCCCGAGCGCTTCGGCAATACCCTTCAGCCCCTCGACCGTGTTGGTCGAGCTGGCCGAACTGACAACCGTGCTCTCGGCATTCAGCCGGATGCTGTCGGAAGCGGCGACATTCACGCCTGCCCCGGCGGTGACCGTGGTCGGGCGGACGCCGCTGTCTTCGTCGTCGATATAAGCCTTGGCCGAGGTGGCGATCTTGTTCATCGCCAGCAGGCCGCCCGCGGACATGCCGGACTTGCCGAACTTGGCGGCGAAGGCGAAGTCGTTGGCTGCAGTGGACGAGCTCTCACTGCCGGCGATGGCATCGATGCGACCGTCGGTCGTGGCGGTGACACCGACCGCGCCGCTGGCATTGACGCTGGTGTCGGAGATGAAGGCGACCGTCGAAGCCGGGGTCTGGCCACCGAAATGATCACCGAGCTCGGAAGACCCAATAATGGCGTCGAGCGTGTTGAACAGGATGTTCTGCGCCTGCCAGCCGACGGTGTTGAACACCAGAACGAAGCCGAAGGACTTGCCGTCCTTGATCGCCACTTCGCTCGTCGACTCGGCCGACAGCGTGGCGGAGTTTGCGGCGTTCACGGTCACGTTGCCGAGCGTCGGATTGTTGGTGCGATTGGTGCTGTTGACGATCGTCGAGTCGGTGATGTGGGCATCCACCGCGCCGAGCACGAGGTTGGTGACGACGATGCCGCTGATGGCTTCGTGCTGCGCGAACAGCACCGAATTGTCGTTGGCGGTCAGGGTGCCGACAGACAGCGCCTCGACCAGGATATCGCCAGCCGTGGCGGTGACGCTGGCGCTCTCGATCGCTGCGGTGACGTTGGAGCGCACGTCGTTGCGCACGATCATGCCGCTGAGGCCGACGCCCTTGCCGGTCGACAGCCCGACACCCTTGAGGATGTCCTTGGCGAGGTTGGTCGGGATGACGTTCTCGTCGGTGAGCAGCTTCCAGAAGCCGGCGTCGTTGTAATTCTGGGTGCCCAGGTTCACCGAAGTGTCGTTGGGGCCCATGTACTGGTAGACGCGGCCGACCTCGCCGGTTGCGCCGCCGTCGAGGCCGGCGACGAGGACCTTCTCGCCGAAATCGATCACCCGGGTGCCCGACCCGGTGGTGTACTGGTAGTCGTTCTTCAGCGTGTTCACGAGGTCGCTGATGAGGCCGGCGCCGCCATCGTTGAAGGTGGCGGTGTGCGACTTCAGCTGCGTCGACGCGTCGATGGTCGCGCCATCTTCGGCGACCACGCTGACGCCGTCGGCGGTGACGGTGCTGCCCGTGATGATCGACTCGGCGCCCGAGGAGACCTTGTTGGACGAGAGTACGCCCGCGAAAGTGGTCGAGTTGGCGCCGAACAGCGCGGCGGCCGCGCCGGTGGAATCGTTGGTGACGAGGGCCGAAATGGTGCTCGAGGCGACCGAATTGACCGCCACGGCGCCGGCGGCGGTGACGGTCGAGCCGGTGATCGTCGCGGTGACGCCGCGATCGGGCGCCTGCCCGTCGAACGCGCCCGGAACGCCAATGGCCTCCCACTTGGTGGCGTCGAGGAAGTTCGCCGTCGACAGGTCGCCGGTATAGGCGGTGTCACCGAGATATTTGTAGATCACGCTCTGGGGCGCGATCAGCTTCCACAGCGCGGTGTTGCTGTAATCCTGGCGGGCCAGGTCCAGAGTCGCGTCGGCACCGACGTAGCGATAGGAGCGGCCGGATTCGCCGCCCACCTTCACCCAGTTGCCGGTCGAGTAATCAATGTCGGCAAGGTCGAGCGTCGCGGCCGCGCCGGTGTAGCGGTAGGTCGCCCCGACCGTGCCGCCATTGGCGTAGCCCGTCGCGATGCTGACCACGTCGCCCGGCTGCAGCGCGATCGACTTGGTCGTCGCGTCGCCCGACAGCGAGGTGTCGTAGTCGGCAGCGGCATAGCCATCGTCCAGCGCCACGATGTCGCCAGTGTCGACCACGGCCGACTTGGTGGTGATGTTGGCGGCCGTCGCGGTGTCGAAGTCCTTGGCACCGTATTCGGGGCCGACGAGAACCGTCTCGCCCTTGGCGACGCCACCCATCGGGCTGTCAGCGGTGACATGGTCGTGATCGAGGTCTTCGCCCTGGTAGAGCGCCTCGATGACGTTGAACAGCAGGTTCTGCGTCGACCAGCCGATGGTGTTGAAGGCAAGAACGACGCCGACGCCCTTGTCGCCCGTGGTGGTGGCCTGGCTGGTGCTGGCTTCGATGAGCGCGGTGTTCTGCGCATCGACGACCACGTCGCCCGTCGTGGTGACAATCTGGGCGTCGTCGATGGTCGCGGTGGCCGCGCCGGTGATGATGTTGGTGGCAATGACGCCGTTGACGGCGATGACGTTGCCGTCGCCGAAGGCGCTGCCGCCCGAGGCCGACACGGTGCTGTCGACCGTTGCAGAGATGGTGGCGGCTTCAACCGCCTTCACTGCGACATCGTCGCCGGTGACCTTGGCGTGCTTGATCGCGGCCGAGACGCTGCCGCGGATCTCGTTGACCGCGATGATGGCGCCCACGGCAGTCGCGTCGGAATCCGTGATGTTGTAGCCGACCGGGATCAGGTCGGTGGTCGGCTGCTTCTTCCAGATGCTGAGGTCGGAATAGTCGGCATTGGCCAGGTCAACCGTCGCGTTGACGCCCATGTACTGATAGATGCCGCCGTTCGAGCCGGCGATCAGCACCCAGCGGTCTTCGTCAGTGAAGTCCTCGGCCGCGAGGTCAATCTCCTCGGCATCATCGCCGATGAACTTGTAGACGCTGCCTGCAGCGCCCATGGCCGGATCGTGCTCATCGGTGACGAGCACCTTCTGGCCCGGCTCGACCTCTTCGAACTTCTCGGTCGCCAGGAACGCCAGCGAGGTGTCGTAGTCATTGCTCGAGTAGTCGTCGGCCAGCCGCACCGTTTCGCCGAACTTGATGGCGATGGGCTTCTCGAGGCCGTCGCCGGACGGAATCGTGCTCCAGTCGGCCGGCAGCAGGTCGTTCAGCGTCTCCTGGATGGCGCCGGCGCCGCCGTCATTGGTGGTGATGGTCGAAGCCACCAGCTTGGTGTTGGCGTTGATCAGCGCAAGGTCGTTTGCTTCGACCGAAATGCTGCCACCGGCGGTGAAGTCGCGATCCGGCACGCCGTTCGTTTCGCTGGTCAGCGCGTTGTCGAGATAGGCCTCGGTGATGACGTTGATGCGGTTCGACGCCGCGACGCCGCCGCCGCTGCCGCCGCTGGCGCCGTACATGGCGCCGGCCGCGGTCGATGCCGCGTTCGACACGGTGGCGTTGATGCGGGCCTGCCCGTCGGCGAGCAGCGACAGGTCGCCCTCGGCATTGACGTCGACATTGGTCAGGTAGGCGGCAGTACGCGAGGCCGCCAGGTCGGCGCCTTCGGCCGTTGAGGCCAGGGGATCGCCCAGGATGGCGTCCGCGGTCTTCGAGAAGATATTCGAGGCGTCCCAACCCACGGTGTTGAAGGCGAGGATGAGGCCGACTGCCGTTTCGCCCGACTGCACCGCATTGTGCATGGTGGCGTCGATACCGGCGGAATTGGTGGCGGTGAGGGAGACGTTGCCGAAATCGTCGGCATCCACATCGGACGCATCGCCCGCGGTGAGCACGGCGTTGTCGCCATAGGCCAGCGCGTAGTTCTGGACGATGTTGGAGACGACCTGCAGGCCGAGCGCCAGCACCGTCCCTTCGCCGTACAGCGAACCGCCGGAGGCCGAAGCGCTGGTCTCGACATAGGCGGTGATCAGCGCGGCTTCGTCGGCGACGAGTTCGATATCGCCATTGGTGGTGGTGACGTTGGCCTTTTCGACATGCGCCTTGGCGCCGCCACGGACGTCATTGACGGCCGCGACAACGCCGACAGCCGTCGCCTCGGACTTGGTGAGGTTGCCGAGGTACGGGAGGTAGTCGGCTGCCGCGGTCTCGCCGTCGGCGATCAGTTCCCAATCGGGACTGGTGGCGTAGTTGATCGAGCCAAGGGCCACTGGTGCGCGATAGTCGTCATCGTCCAGGTCGCGGCTGTAGTCCGAAGCATTTGCGTCGCCGACATAGCGGTAGGTCCGCCCGCCGATGCCGCCGCCGGCATAGTCGTCCGCCAGTCGGACGTTGGTCCCGCTATAGACGGGCTGCGCGCCGGACTTGGTGGTGTAGACGTAGTCGCGCGGCGCCAGCGACGTGATGATCGGCCCGAGGCCGGTCAGATCATTGGCACTGGCGGTTTCGGTGATCAGGGAAATCTCGGAGGTGACCGAGCCCTCATCGGTGGCAGTGATCGAGACCGATCCGCCGGCCGTGACCGTGGTCGAATTGCCCGTGGTCGAGTCGATATAGGCGTCGGCAAAGCCGGATACCTTGTTGACCGCGAGGATGCCGGCGCCGCTGGTGCCGCCGGCGCCATACTTGCCCCAGAACACGATGTCCTGCGCCACGTCGCTGACCATGGTGGCACCGGTTTCGGCGCTGATCGCGTTGGCATTGGTGGCGGTAACGTCGACGTCGCCAGCTGACGTTAGCTGGCTGTCGCGAATATAGGCGACGGCGCTCGATCCGGCGTCGGCGCATCCAGCGCAAGCCCGCAGAAGCGACGGAACGACACACGATCCAGCAGCGCCTCCTCCAGCCCGGGGTCGGACAGCCCGTACCATTGCTGCAGCAACAGAGCCTTGAACATCGACAGCGGGTCGTAGGGCGGACGCCCGGTCTCTCCGGGACGGACCCGGCTGACCAGCAAACCGATCCGCTGCCAGTCCAGCAATCCACTGATCCGCTCCAGGCGTTCGTTCCGGCCAAAACCAGCCGGCAAAAACGCATCCAGAAAACTCGACTGATCCATCCAGCGATCCTCACCTCGCCGATACTGAATCACAATCAGAACCAACTGTCTTTATGCAGAGGTCTCGCAAGGGCGGGAGGTGGCGCTTCGCTCTTCGGTTCTGCCTGAGATCGGCCGAGAAGGCCGCCGCCCGCCCTAAAGCACCGTCACCTGATACAGCCGTGCCAGCACCTGTTCCTGGTCGAGCTCAAGCTCCAGGCCGGCGCGGTACGATCGCCACCAGGCCGTATCCACGTCCTTGACCATCACCTCGAAGATCGCCACGCGGTCGTGGATGATCGCCCGGCTCTCCGGTTTCCAGGCGCCCTCGGCCGGCGACTGCATGAACGCCGTGACGCCACCGAAGCGCTCGACCAGCTCGTTCTTGATCCGCTCCAGCGTCTCGGGTGGCGTCGGGGTGCCGTCGGTCTTTTCGAGCGGGATGAACAGTTCGACCACGAACATGGCTCAGCTCTTCAGCTTGTCGCGGATGTCGTCGAGCGACTGGATGAACTTGTCGACTTCCCCCCGCAGCGCCATGCGATCGGTGGGCGTGAGCGCCGCGGCGCTGGTGCGCGGCCGGCTCACCAGTTCGCGCAGCGCCTCGATCTCGCGCTTCAGTCGGGTGAGGTCGCCGGTCACGGGCACGGGTCAGGCTCCTGTTGCTACGCGGCCCATTTAGCAGCCGCACCGGCGGATGCCTACAGCCTTCGCCCGCGATGCTCAGCTGCGCAACAGCATCTGCGCCGCCTTCTCGGCGATCATGATGGTCGGTGAGTTGGTATTGCCCGAGGTGATGAAGGGCATCACCGACGCATCTGCAACCCGGAGCGCGCCAACCCCGCGCACCCGCAGTTCGCCGTCCACCACCGACGCCTCGTCCGCCCCCATGCGGGCGGTGCCCACTGGATGGAAGATCGTCGTTCCGACGTCACCGGCCAGCCGGGCGAGCTCCGCGTCGGTCTCGTACTGCACCCCCGGCGCGTACTCCTCCGGCGCGAATTTCGCCATGGCCGGCTGCGCCATGATCGCGCGCGCCTTGCGCAGCGACGCCACCGCGACCTGCCGGTCGGCATCGACGCCGAGGTAGTTGGGCGCGATGACCGGCGCGTCCTCGACCCGCGCCGAGCGGGCATGGATCGAGCCTCGGCTCTCCGGCCTGAGGTTGCAGACGCTGACCGTGATGGCGCCGAAGGCGTGCAGCGGATCGCCGAACTTGTCGAGCGACAGCGGCTGGACGTGGAACTGCAGGTCGGGCGTCGCCACGTCGGGCGACGAGCGGGTGAAGGCGCCGAGCTGGCTCGGGGCCATGGTCATCGGGCCACGGCGAAGCAAGCCGTACTCCACCCCCATCCAGGCCCGGCGCGGCAGCGAGCGATAGAGCCCGTTCATCGTCGGCACGCCGTTGACCTTGAAGATCGGCCGCAGCTGCAGGTGGTCCTGCAGGTTCTCGCCCACGCCGGGGCTATGCCGCACCACCTCGATGCCGAGGCGCTTCAGCCGCTCGCCATCGCCGATGCCCGAGCGTTCGAGGATGGCTGGCGTCGCCACCGCCCCGGCGCTCAGCACCACCTCGCGGCGGGCCACGATCTCGATGCGCTCCCCACCCCGCACCGCCTCAACGCGGCGCGCCACGCCGTCCACGAGCTTCACCCGGTCGACCAGCGTCTGGGTCAGCACCGTCAGGTTGGGCCGCCGCAGCGCCGGCCGCAAAAACCCGCGCGCGGCGCTCCAGCGGAAGCCGGCCTTCTGGTTGACGTCGAAATAGCCGGCACCCTCGTTGGTGCCGGTGTTGAAATCGGCCGTGCGCGGGATGCCGGCCTGCTCGGCGGCCGTAATGAACGCGTCGAGGATGGCCCAGCGGGTGCGCGGTTGCTCCACCCGCCACTCGCCGCCAACGCCGTGCAGCGGGCCGTCGCCGCGCCAGCTGTCCTCCTGCCGCTTGAACACCGGCAGCACGTCGTCCCAGCCCCAGCCGGGCAGCCCTAGGTCGCGCCAGCGGTCATAATCCACCGCCTGCCCGCGCATGTAGATCATGGCGTTGATCGCCGATGACCCGCCCAGCACCTTTCCGCGCGGGTAAGCCAGCGAGCGGCCGTTCAGCCCGTCGACCGCTTCGGTCCGCAGCATCCAGTCGGCGCGCGGATTGCCGATGGCGAAGAGGTAGCCGACCGGGATGTGGAACCAGATCCAGTTGTCGTCGCCGCCCGCCTCGAGCAGCGCCACCGTGTGCTTGCCACCCGCCGACAGCCGGTTGGCCAGCACGCAGCCGGCCGAACCGCCGCCGCAGACCACATAGTCGAACTCTTGCGCTGCCATCGATTCCCCTCAGGGCAGCCATGCCACGAGTCTGCGCGCATTGACATCCGGCCGGCCCGTCATCATATCGGCGGAGTGCTGCTGGCGCCTGCCGCTCGCCGGGGAAACCCGATGGTGAAGTCCAGCCGCGGACCCTCCGCGCCCAATCACATGATCGCTCCCGACGTTCGGCGGTTCATGGCAAGGCGAGCCCCCATGATGAAAATCCGCCTCAGCGACGTGAGGACGACATGACTTTTTCTCTCGATACTCCCAGCACCGCCACGCTCAAGGCCGAGGCCAAGGCGCTGCGCGCCGCGCGCACTCTCGCCGGCACGCCGATCAGCCACGGCAGCGCCCTCGAAGAGGTGGCGCGCGCCCACGGCTACCGCGACTGGAATACCGCCTCCGCTGCGTTGCCCGAGCGGGTGGCGAGCCCGGTTCAGGTGGGCCAGCGGGTCAAGGGCACCTATCTCGGCAACCCCTTCACGGGTCTCGTGATCGGCGTCAACCTGCTCTCGAGCATGCAGCACTACGAAGTGACGGTGAAAGCCGACAAGCCGGTCGACGTCTCGAAGTCGGCGCTGATCGGGCCGATCTTCCGCCACCGCCTGCGCTCGACTTTGGACCTGCACGGCGTCTCGGTGTCGCACACCAGCGACGGCGAGCCGCACCTCAGGATCCAGCGGACCTAGCCGTCTGGCGGGGTTGGGTTGCCATCCATCGGCAAGTGCCGATAGTCTGACGACTTATCCCCGCCGGGCGCCCTGCCCGCATCCTCCCTGCAGCAAGCAAGAAGAAACTGATGCCCACCCAGAACAAGCCGATCGAGCTCTATTACGCCGCCACGCCCAACGGCCGGAAGATCACCATCATCCTCGAAGAGCTCGGGCTGCCCTACAACATCACGCCGATCAACATCGGCAGGGGCGACCAGTTCACGCCGGAATTCCTCGCCATCTCGCCCAACAACAAGATCCCGGCGATCGTCGACCCCGAGGGCCCGGATGGCGATCCGATCTCGATCTTCGAGTCGGGCGCGATCCTGAAGTACCTCGCCGAAAAATTCGGCAAGTTCTACGGCAAGACCTCGCGCGACCGCATCAAGATCGACGAGTGGCTGTTCTGGCAGGTCGGCGGCTTCGGCCCCATGCTGGGACAGAACAATCACTTCTCGCGCTATGCGCCCGAAAAGGTCCCCTACGCCATCAAGCGCTACCAGGACGAGGCGCACCGGCTCTATCGCGTGCTCGACACCCAGCTGCAGGCGTCCAAGGCCGCCGGCCAGGACTATGTTTGCGGTGATTACTCGATCGCCGACATGGCGATCTTCGACTGGTCGCGCGGCTCGGAAGGCCACGGCGTGACCGCGGGCGAGTTCCCGACCTTCGAGGCGTGGCGCCAGCGCGTCACCGATCGCCCGGCCGTCGCCAAGGCGCTCGCCATTACGCTCGACCCGGCGCAGAACATTTCGGCCGCGACCGACAAGGACGCGTTCAAGATCATGTTCAACCAGCGCTGAGCCGTTCAGGACCGTGTCAGGCGCCGTTCATATGGATGAATGCAGCCCGCGTTCATCTCCATTCATCGCGATGGCGCTTTCGTGGCGCCCTCGCGGCCAGAAAAACAGCTTGCCCATCGCCGGGTGAGCCGCTATGCGAGCCGACGACGGAGAGGTGGCCGAGTGGCCGAAGGCACGCCCCTGCTAAGGGCGCATACCTCAAAAGGGTATCGTGGGTTCGAATCCCATCCTCTCCGCCACTTTTTCTGGACATTTCTCTATTTATCAATGCGTTAGCGGAACGCGTTCTTCAGTCGTACCACAATTTGTCCCACATTGAACGCTCCCTTGCTCAGGGATTTGGGCCTTTTCAGCCACCAGCAAGACCCCGTATTGGGTCCATACGCCTTGCCGAAGACCGATCTCGCGGACAAGCGATGACGGTTGAAGGTGATTCCCGTTGGGCTGAAGGCAGACGCATCAGAACCCAAGACACTCATTACCGAGCAAACCCGACACTATTGCGTCCGATTTTTTTGATGAGATACCAATGGCACCATAAGCGACCAATTGATGGCTCGATGGGTGTAGGTGCGGGTTGGCTACAGATCGGCTTTGGCCAGCAGTAGGACTCAGCTCCGAAAAGGAGTGAATTCGTGTAGCGGCACGGCATCGTTCAGCACCATATTCTCGAAGCCGACACGGGCTCAGCGAGTGCTGCAACACGAAGAACGACTGCGAGGGATGCAAGACGATGGTCAGACCAAACACAGTCGCAATTTTGATCAGCATATTCGTTGCGCTTTTTGCGGTTTATCCAAGCGCTGGATTCGCACAGAGCAAACTACCACCATGTCCAAGTGATCAGACCCAGCGGTGGGACAATTGTTTTGGTACTTTTACATGGTCAGATGGCGAAAACTATGTCGGTGAGTGGAAGGACGGAGAGAGGAACGGGCAAGGCACTGGTAAAAAACCCGATGGCAAAAAATATGTCGGGGAGTGGAAAGACAATAAGCCAGACGGGCACGGCACGTTAACATACGGCAAGGGTGAGTGGGAAGGTGATCAATATGTTGGCGAATGGAGGGAGAATAAGCAGAACGGGCAAGGCACTTATAAATTTTCAAACGGCACAAAATATGTTGGCAACTGGAAGGACAATCGGTTCAGCGGTAACGGAACATTATACGCAGCCGACGGCTCTAATCTGAAAAGCGGAATCTGGGAAAACGGTGAGTTAGTTCAGGCTGAGCCTGATGAGCAGGTGGCTGTATTTGTACAGCCCGCAGCCCCCGTGGAGCCTTCCGCTGACGATCAACAAGCCCAGTTCGTTGCTGACCTGCAGACCGCACTGGACGAGTATCAGGCTGCTCTGAACCAAGCCGCTGGTGGCGACTTCGCTGGCGGCAAGTCTGCAGCCGAGACCGCTCTCGCTCGCATTCTTGGACTTTGCATGACCGGTGGCTATCCGGATGTCCCGTCGTGCATCGGACAGGAGCTGCCACCGATGCCGGAAGCTCCGGTCGAACAGCCTACCGCTCTCGCGTCCGATGGATCAAAAATCGCGCTCGTGATCGGCAACAGCGATTACGAGAATGCACCGAGCCTAAAAACTCCAAAGAACGATGCCGTTGCGATGACTGCCATGCTTGAG
>Ga0247834_1002991_pt1 | contig 23948 bp, 18 predicted proteins | sample LaCruzMarch2015__8_FD_187118 | JGI IMG/M metagenome (GOLD analysis project Ga0247834, IMG submission 187118) | Freshwater microbial communities from meromictic Lake La Cruz, Castile-La Mancha, Spain - LaCruzMarch2015_12m | ecosystem: Environmental > Aquatic > Freshwater > Lake | place: Spain...
CGCGATCCCCATTTCGTTGATTGGCGCCGTGTTTCTCATGATGATTTTGGGGTTCACGATCAACCTCCTCACCCTGCTTGCGATTGTGCTCGCGGTGGGCTTGGTGGTGGACGACGCGATCGTCGTGGTGGAGAATGTGGAGCGTCACCTTCAGGATGGCCTCACGCCGTACGATGCCGCAATCAAGGGCGCCCGGGAGTTGTTTGGGCCGATCATTGCCATGACGATCACCCTGGCGGCCGTGTACGCGCCGATCGGCATTCAAGGGGGGCTCACCGGCGCATTGTTCCGGGAATTTGCCTTCACGCTCGCCGGCGCCGTGATTGTTTCCGGCGTCGTGGCGCTCACCCTCTCGCCCATGATGGCGTCGCGCCTGCTGCGCACGGGAGATTCGGAGAAGGGGTTCGCCGGTTGGATCAACCATCGGTTCGACGCCATCCGCAGTGGCTACACCCGCGCGCTGACCCTCACGATGCAGTATCGTGCGGTTGTCATCACCGTCGCCGCGCTCGTTGTCCTGGTGCTCCCGATCTTCTTCATGCTGTCGCTCCAAGAACTCGCACCGAAAGAGGATCAGGGCGTGGTCTTTGGAATCGTGCAGGCGGCGGCAAACTCCACGCTGGACCAAACGACTCTGTTCACCGGCCAGCTCAATGACGTGTTCAAATCCTTTCCGGAAACCCAGAGCACGTTCCAGTTGATCGATCCCACCTTCGGGTTCTCCGGCATGGTGACAAAACCCTGGAGCGAGCGAAAACGAACGACGGAAGAATTGATGGGTGAGGTGTCGATGAAGGCTTCGGAGATTCCGGGAGTTCGGGTCATTTCCACCACGCCGTCGCCGCTTCCGGGCGGGAGCAATTTCCCCGTGGAATTCGTGATCATGTCCACCGCCGAGCCCCGCGAATTGCTGGAGTTCGCGAACAAGCTGGTCGGGAAGGCGTTTGAAAGCGGGATTTTCATGTTCGCGGACACCGATTTAAAATTCGACCAACCGCAGACCGAGATTGTGTTCAATCGCGACAAGGTGGCGGCGCTTGGGCTGAATTTGCAGAGCACCGGTCTGGATTTATCCACGATGATGGGCGGGGACTATGTGAACCGATTCAGCATTCTGGGTCGGAGTTATAAAGTGATTCCGCAGGTCACCCGGAGTGAGCGTTTGAATGCGGATCAGTTGAAGGAGGTTTACGTTCGCGGGCCGGGCGGGCAAATGGTTCAGCTCGCGACGGTGGCCGAGTTGAAGACGACGACCGAACCGCGCGAGCTCAAGCGCTTTCAGCAGCTCAATTCCGCGACGATCCAGGGAGTCATTCCCCCGGGGATTACGATCGACCAGGCCCTAAAGGTTCTTGAAGAGGAGGCGGCCAGAATTCTCCCCAAGGGATTCCGGGTCGATTACGCGGGCGAATCCCGGCAACTCCGCAATGAGGGCAACTCACTTACGGGCACGCTGGTGCTCTCCTTCATTCTCATCTTCCTCGTGCTCGCGGCCCAGTTCGAGAGCTTTCGGGATCCATTCATCGTGCTGTTTGGATCGGTCCCTCTCGCGTTGTCCGGTGCACTCGTTTTTACCTTCCTGGATTTCACCACGCTCAACATTTACAGTCAGGTCGGACTCATCACGCTGGTCGGGCTAGCTTCCAAGAACGCCATCCTCATTGTGGAGTTTGCCAACAAACTTCAGGAAACCGGATTGGATAAATTGCAGGCGGTCATTGATGCCTCCTCAACCCGACTGCGTCCCATCCTGATGACGTCCGTGGCGACCGTCGCGGGTCACTTCCCGTTGGTGATCGCGACCGGACCCGGCGCGGGTTCGCGGAACAGCATTGGTGTAGTGCTCGTGACCGGCATGATTATTGGAACGATCTTCACGCTGTTTGTCGTTCCCTCGATCTACGTTCTCTTTGCACGCGATCGGCGTCAGGCCGGACGAAACACCCGGGCGGACGAGCCGGTCGCCGCGACGGTCTGAGTGACAGGGGCAGCCTGCCCCTGTCAGATGCCGGGAATCTGCGGGCCCGTATCCTAAACCGGATCCAGCGGCTTTCTGTGGATCCAGATGCTTTGGAGAATGCCGAAGCTAAACATCACAATGAGCACGAAGGATCCGCCGTAACTGACCAACGGCAGCGGCAGCCCGGTGATCGGGGTGACGGAAATCGTCATCCCGATGTTCATAAAGACATGGGTAAAAATCAGTAACGTAATCCCGGTGCCCAGGAGTCGACCCAAATCGTCCTTCGCTTCCGCGGTGATGAATAGGCAGGTGAGCACCAGGAGCCCGAATACGCTGATGAGAAGCGCCCCGCCAATGAATCCGTGTTGCTCACCGATCACGGAGAAAATGAAATCGTTGTGCACGATGGTGCTCGGGAGGAAACCCAGTTCATTCAAGGTGTTTGGCGCCTTGAAACCCTTCCCGCTCCACCCGCCTGAACCGATGGCGATCATGGACTGGGTGATCGTCCACCCGGCGCCCTGCGGATCGCGCTCAGGTTCGAGAAACACCATGATCCGGTCGTGCTGATAGGGCTTGAGTCCAAAATTGACGACGATGGGGATGAGCGCCAGACCGATCAGGAGAATGGACGCCAGGTAGCGGAATTGGATGCCTGCGATGAAGATCATCCCGAGCAGAATCGGCACCCACACAATCGCCGAGCCGAGATCCGGCTGGATCAGAATCAGGAGCCACGGAGCCCCGACAATGCACCCGCACGCAAAGATTCGCCCGATTTGTTCGAGAAACTTCCGGTCCGGGGAAACGGGCATCGTGCTGAGGAAAAGCGCGAGCACCATGATGCCCGACACCACCGCGAGCTGCGACGGTTGGAAATAGAGAGGGCCGAGATCGAGCCAGCTCTTCGCTCCGTACTGCGCCTCGCCGATGACCTGAACTGCCACGAGCATGGCAACCGAGGCCAGGTACAGAGGAATTGCACCCCACTTCGTCCAGCGGTAGTCGATCAACGAGGTCACGAACGAGACGCCCACGCTGACCCCCATCCACAGAAGTTGGCGATGCCAATAATCCGTGGGGCGCATGTAGGTGGCACTGTAGATTGCGTACAGTCCGAAGATCGATAACGCCAGCATCAGTCCGAACAGGATCCAATTCGTGCGCAGGATTTTTTGAAGGAGCGGGGACATCGGGTGGCTCAGGCGAACTGCATCTGAGGGATCGCGGCGAGGAGGCTGCGGGTGTATTCGTGCTGAGGGTTGCGGTAGAGTTCGGCAGCCTCCGCTGCTTCCACAATCCGGCCGCGGTGCATCACGAGCACCGTATCGCTCATGTGCTCGACCACCGCCAGGTCATGCGCAATGAAGAGGTAGGCGATCCCCAATTCATCCTGCAAATCGCGGAGCAGGTTGACGATCTGCGCCTGCACGCTCACATCGAGGGCGCTCACGGGTTCATCGCACACAATAAAACGGGGCTCCACCGCGAGGGCGCGGGCGATCCCAATGCGCTGTCGCTGGCCCCCGCTGAACTCGTGGGGATAACGCTTGGCAAAGGCAGGCTTCAGGCCCACCTGCGTGAGCAACTGCGAAACCCGATCGCGCCGTTCACCCGACGTCATTTTTGGAAAGTGGATTTCCAGCGCTTCCGCAATGATCGCCCCGACGGGCATGCGCGGATTTAATGAACCGAAGGGATCCTGAAAGATCATCTGCATCTGACGCCGAAGTGGCCTGAACTGCGCTTCGCTCATGGGGAGCACCGACTGCCCATCGAAGGTGACCGTCCCGGAAGTAGCGGAGAGCAATTTCAGGATGGCGCGACCCACCGTTGTTTTCCCGCTGCCACTCTCTCCCACCAATCCGACCGTTTTGCCCGCCTCGACCTCGAAGCTCACACCGTCGACCGCTTTCACTTCGCCGACGCGGCGCCTCAGGACTCCCCCGTAAACGGGGAACCAGACGGTCAGATCTTTGACTTCCAGCAGCGGCATCGCTTCACTGTGCGGAGGGAGCGGCGGGAAATCAAGCGGCGCCGCGCAGATGACGGAAAAGTGAAAGGGGCGGCTCGCCCCTTTTTGTGCACCCAGCAGGGGCTGGCAGCCCCTGCCACGTGACATCCGGTGATTTCCGGCTTAAATGGGGGGATGTCCGAACCCCGACAAGCCGCCGCCTTGGAGCGGCTGAGCTCGCAGCTGGGATCCCGATTCACGCAGGATGCGCAAACGCTCCTGGCGGTTGCGGGCGACAAATGGTTCGCCCGGGGTGAGCCCGCCGCGGCGGTCTTTGCGGAGTCAACGGCGGACGTCCAGACCGTCCTGTGCGAGGCGAACGCGGCCGGAATTCCCGTCACCACCCGCGGAGCCGGTTACGGGTACGTCGGCGGGTGCGTGCCGGTCAAGGGTGGGATCGTGCTCGATCTCAGCCGCATGAATCGCATTTTGGAAATCAGCGAATCCGATTTCGTCGCGGTGGTTCAGCCCGGAGTGATCACCGGGGAACTGCAAACCGCCGTACGCGAACGCGGACTCTTTTATCCTCCGGACCCCGCCAGTCTCAAAAACTGCAGTCTCGGAGGGAACATCGGAACCAACGCGGGCGGACCCCGGTGTCTCAAATACGGAGTGACCCGGCACTACGTCCTCGGGCTTGAGGCGGTCCTCGCAGATGGCAGTGTCGTGCATTTGGGAGCGCGCACGCACAAGAACAAGACGGGTTTCGACTTGATTGGCCTGCTCACGGGTTCGGAGGGGCTGCTCGGGGTGGTCACCGAAGCGACGCTGCGATTGCTCCCACTGCCTCCCGCGCGGGCCGCGCTCTCCGGAGGGTTCGCGGATATTCGCACGGCCGCGGCCGCCGTGGAGGCCATCTTTCGCCACGGCCACCTTCCCGCCGCCGTCGAGGTGGCAGATCGCTTCACCCTCCAAGCGGCCCGCGATCGCCTCGGAAGCGAGCGCGTCCCCGCCGGCGATGCCCATCTGCTAGTGGAGATCGATGGCCAGCCCGCCGGCGTCGCTGCGGAACTCGCCTCTCTCGCAGCGCTGGTGGAAGAAATGGGAGCGACCGGACTCCAACTCGCAGACTCCGATGCTTCGGTGGACTCCCTGTGGCTCCTGAGGCGCGAATTCTCGGAGTCCCTCAAGGCAACAGGGCTCGTCAAACTCAACGAGGACGTCGTGGTACCCAGGGGGCGGCTCGTCGATCTCATTGAATTCGCCCGCGACCTGCAGGAGCGGTCGGGTTTCCCCATCGCGTGTTTTGGTCACGCCGGGGACGGAAACATCCATGTCAATATCATGGTCGGCGATGCGGAACAGCCAGACGTCCGCGAGCGGGCCGACGCTGCGCTGGACGCGCTCTTTTCTCAAATCCTCGAATGGTCAGGCGCCATCACGGGCGAACACGGCATCGGGCTCGCAAAAAAACGCTGGTTTCCGCAGGCAGTCGACCCCGCCACTCGCGCACTACACCGCACGATCAAACACGCAATGGACCCCAACGGAATCCTGAACCCGGGGAAGTTCGTCTGAAACGAATGACACTGAGTTTAAGCACGGATCTGGCTGCTGCCCCTTCAGGGCAGAACGCATTTCTTCACGAGTCCTAGGGCGACGCTGACGCTTGCCCTAGGCTATGGGATATAGCCCCAACGGGGCTTAAGTCAGTTCCACCCGTTGCCGACCCCGACTCACTTGGCGCGCTTTTCGGCCTCGGTAGCGATCGCGATGACGGTTGTTTGCGCTTCTTCGATCGCCTGATTTTTCAGTCCTGCTGCGAGTCCTGTGATCGGCTGGGCGAGGTTTGTGTAGCACATCAGCGACTGATTGCCCCGGGGTTCAACCACCAGGGAGCCGGACGAGGACTTCGCGAGGGTCGATTTCAGCAGCGACCATTTCACCGTGTAGGTGCTGTTATTCTGGGCGTACACGTTGCGGACGGAGTAGCTGACCTTCTGCAAAATGGGGAATTTCACCGTGTACTCGACATCCTTCACGCCGGGGCTGGGTTCATTTATCACCTTGGCGGAGAGCATGTTCGGGATGTACGTCGGTGCCTGGGCGTAGTCCGTGAACAACGCCGCGACCTGAGCCGGCGTCGCGCCGACTTGGCGGTAGATTTTAATTTCGGGCCACGTGCCGCCGGGGACATCGGTCGTCACCGTGACGGACTGCCCCGCAGTGATCTGCGTCTGTTGGGCCGGGGTGAGGTCGCTCCACATGTCCGCGCGAGCGGCCGACGTGGCGAGGGTCAGTGCCGCAACAAGATGTAGAATCGTCTTCATTGAAAAAAGCTTCCGGTGTGCGGTTTAAGACGTCAACCCTTCCGACGTGACGAACGCGAGGACTTGCGGTCTGGACGTCGGTTGGGCGGCTGGCCCTTAGGGGAGTCCTTGGACTCGATCGGGGCGGGGCGGAAGTCGACCTGTTGCTTGAACACGTCCACGCGGCAGACGATGACGTCGATGGGATCTCCCGCGCGGAACGTGCGGCGCGTGCGACGGCCGACGAATCGCGCTTTTGGGGCGTCGTGGAGGTAAAAATCGTCGTCCATGACGGAGATATGGACGAGTCCGCTCAGGAGATAATCGGGGAGCTCGACGAAGAATCCGAAGTTGCGGACCTCGGTGATGATCGCCTTGAACACCTCGCCTTTGCGGGCGTTGACCTGGATTTGGAAGTACTCGAGCTTCTTCATCCGGACGGACTCCTTCTCGGCATCCGCCGCGATGCGTTCCGTGACCGAAATGTGCTCGGCGATGGCGGAGATCTCGCCGGGTTGCGGTGACAGCTTGGTGAGGCCCAGGCGGCGCTCAAGGGATCGATGCACGACGAGGTCCGCGTAGCGTCGGATGGGGCTCGTGAAGTGCGTGTAGTCGATTTTATTGAGTCCGTAGTGGCCGAGGGGATCCGGGTGGTATTTTGCGCGTTTGAGGCTTTTGAGGAGGCCGATCTTTAGGGCGTATTCTTCGCCGGTGCCTTTGAAACTCGCGAGGATCCTTTGGAGTTCCGCGCGGTGACCCAGGTCTCCGGCTTGGAAGCCGTGAACGAGGATCAGTTCCCGGTACTCGTTGAGGCGTTCGGGGTCCGGCTTTTCGTGCACCCGGTACACGGTGGGTTGACGCGCGTGTTTGAGCTCGCGGGCGACGCATTCATTGGCCAGCAGCATGAATTCCTCGATCAGCTGGTGGGAGATGTCGTTGTCGATCTTTTCCAATCGGGTGGGTTTACCGGTCTCATCGAGCCAGACCTTGATTTCCGGGAAGTCGAGATCGAGCGAACCGTTCTCGAAGCGCCGCTTGCGGAGAATCGAGGCAAGTTTCCATGCGGTGTGGACCCGCTGGCCGAGATCGTCCGCAGGAGGCTGGCGGAGAATGGCGAACGCCTGCTTGTAGGTCAGGCGTTTCACGCTGCGGATGACGGTTTTCGCGAAGCGGGCCGACACGAACTTCCCGACGCGGTTCAGTTCCACGAACACGGAGAACGTGAGTCGATCCTCGTCGGGGCGCAGGCTGCAGATGCCGTTGCTGAGGGCCTCGGGCAGCATGGGGATGACGCGGTCCGCGAGATAAACGCTGTTCCCGCGCGAATAGGCCTCGCGGTCGAGCAGCGTTTTTGGGCGGACGTAATGCGACACGTCGGCGATGTGAATCCCCACCGTCCAGCCCTTCGCAGATTCCTCAACGTGGATGGCGTCGTCGAAGTCGCGGGCATCGTCGGGGTCGATCGTGAAAATGAACTTTCGGCGCAGGTCCTCGCGGCGGCTGAGTTCCTTTTGCGGAATTTCCGGCGGGATGTCCTCGGCTTCGTGAATGACGTCGTTCGGGAAGACCAGCGGCAGCCGGTGTTTGCGGATGATCGACAGCATGTCGACCCCCGGAGCGCCCGCGGCGCCGAGCACTTCAGTGATCACCCCTTCCGGGTTGAGGTGGCGGGATTTCCACTCCAGGAGGCGGACGACCACTTTGTCCCCGAGCTTCGCGTTGAGCGGGGGCGTCGGGGCTGGGACGTAGATGTGGTGGACGAAGCGGGGATCGTCTCCGACCACGTAGTGAAAACTGGGTGACTTCTGCAGCGTGCCGACGATCGTTTCGCTGGCCCGTTCGAGCACGCGGATGACGCGGCCTTCCTGTTTGCCACCTGACCCGGGTGCGGGGCGGCCTCGTTCCACGATGATGCGGGCGACGACGCGGTCGCCGTGCATGGCGGTCGAAGTGTTCTCTGCGGTGATGAAGAGTTCCGGTTGGCCGTCCGCGGTGTTAATGAGTTTTGCGGCGCCGCTTGTGAGGAACAGCATCGAGCCTGTGACGAGGTCGGCTTCCTTTGGGATGCAGAACTGGCCGTTGCGAATCGTGGCGATTCGCCCTTCGCGTTCGAGGTCCCGGAGGAGGTCGCGGAGTTCGTTGCGTTTCGCGGGGGGAAGGTTGAGTTTCTTCGAGAGGGCCACCTTGTCCAGCGGTTCGTCCGCCAGGGTTCGGAGGATGGCACTCCGAAGATCCAAATTCATTCCGATGAGCCTGAGGCTCTGGATGGCAAGAAGAAAGGATGAAAATCGGATGGGTGCGGGAGCTGTTCGCACTTCGAGTGTTCGTACACCTTGCGTTGTGGGAAAATTCCCCTAGGGTACCAACCTCGGACCATGGGATGGGTGACAGAGTGGTCGAATGTGCTCGCCTGGAAAGCGTGTGTACCTTTACCGGTACCGGGAGTTCGAATCTCCCCCCATCCGCGGCCTTCAGCGGCGGTCCGCAAGGGATATACTGACAAATACGCGAACGGTTATGCTCCTTCCCCGCGTCTTGGCGGTGGGCCATTTATGATTCCAGCAAATGCATAGGTAATTAGCGGTAGCGCACTACCGGAGAACGATCTCCACCATCTGATGGCACTGGAGCTTCTGCAGACGGATGACGATCCACCCGTCAGCGTTACCGAAAGAAGCTGCATCAACTTCCTCAACATAGAGGTTCCCTCCGGAGTCCATCACGGTCGAATCCGCTAGGGAATACGGTACGGCGTTTACTTCTCCCGCAGGGCGTCCAAGGCGCAGACGAACTTCCACGTCGTGCAGGAACGGCAAATCTTCAATCACCTCGATCGATGCCCCGCGGGAAAGGTTGCCTCCGGACAGATTCAATCGCCCCCCGCGGCTAATCGTCGGCGCGTAAAGGACGTGGAGGACGAACCGGTTTGAGTCCGTTTGCTCCGTCAGGGTCAGTCGGGCCGTGGAGGGCAGATTGGTTTCCACGGTCAGGCTTTCGCCCAAAAACTCTCGCAGGGCCCGAACGACGAACTCCCGATATCCCACGGCGCCCAAGCTGCGGTAGTGGCGAAACACCGGATGCGCAAAATAAAGAATCGCCCCATGGCGCACGCCGCAGTCGAACCCCGACGGCTCCAGTCGGTTCGGCGTATGTTGGTGGCTGCAAAAGTGCTCGAACGTGCGATTGAAGTACGGATCGTAAACGTTTCCGAGCGAGGATCCTGCTGTCACCTTGATTCGCTGCGAACGCTCGTACATGACGTGTGGCCGATTCAGGAAATCCGCGCGCAACCCGTCGCGAGGCAGGATGTAGTCGGGACTCCACTCGCTCGGCCCCGACCACTCCGCTCCGAGATCGAAAGCGAATTCCTCGCGGTCCTTCCAGAGTCCGCTTTCGCCGGATAGCACCAGCTTGCCGCCTTGCGCAAGATACGCGTCCAGCTTGGCCTTCAGTTCGACATCCACGCGAATCTCGTCCGGGAGGATCAGCGCCTTGAAGCGTGAGAAATCCATCGTTCGGTCGATGAGGCCGAAGAGGAAGTGGCTCTCGAGCAGGATGCGGGTGGCACCTTCGTCGGCTCCGCTTTCGCTGGTGAAGTTCGTGATCGCCTCCCCCGTCAGGATGCCGACATCAAAAACTTGCCGTGCGCCGAGGCACCATGGCTCCTTAGCTTCAACGTCGCGGTACGCCTCGCCGATGATTTCGTACGTGCTGGCGTCGAGTTCCCCCTCGGGGTGCAGCTGATCGCCGATGCTGCATTTCGAGCCGAAAGCCAACATGGCCGCACACTCGTAGCGAAGCGCATTGGGGTGCTTGTAACCGCCGAATTCGCCCCACGTCGTGTGGAATTTGCCGGTCATTCCGAGGAACTCGAACGGCAGGTTGCACACGTACTTCGCGGAGAGCGGGAAATGGTCGTAACCCCAGCCGCCCGTGGGAAGCGATTCCAGTTCGAGATGGCTGAAGAACGGGTAAAGTTGGTGCGCACCACGGGGGATGTGTCCGGCGTTGTGGAATACCGGCATGTCCGCGCTGAGGCACTTGGCGGCCGCGGTGGTCTCGCGATAGTACTTGAGCAGGGCGGCCTCGGAGGACTTTAGCCGATCATCCTCCCGCGAGGCATCGAGTCCGTTCGCCCGCATGTACTCCATGCTCCAGCGTGTGCACGACTGCGATTGGCTGATGATATCGAGGAAAATCCCGTCGCAATCCGGAAAGAGCTCCACCGCCTCCCGGATTTGTTCGCAGAGATAATCCAGGTAGGGGCTGTGGAAATCCATCATGTGGAAGCCGGGCTCGACCGGGCTCTTCGCCCAACCCGTGTACTGACCCGTGGGACCCACTTCGCGCCATTCCGGGTGGTCGTGGGAGGCGATGTTATCGACCCCGGCGGAAAGATAAATCGGAGCCCGAATGCCCGCCTCCTTCGTCGCGTCGTACTGCCGACGCAGGAGGTCGAAATCGAGGTTGGGGTGGATCTTGCCGACGCGGGTCGGATGGTAGCTCCAACCGTGGTGGCATTTGGAAAAAAGGGTAATGGAATTTACCGCCGCGTCCTTCAACGTCTTCTGCCAGGTGCCCTTTTCGAACCGACGGCCGATGTCCGAAATGTGCGGGGACGTGTGGAAATCCAGGTGGACCTGACGGAAGGCGAGTGAACGGTTCATGCAGTGACCCGAACACTTGCGAGGCGCGAGGCGATAAATCAAGCGCAACGTGTTTGGGGGGGCACGCGAAGACGCGAAGGACGCGAAGGGGAGTTTTTGGGTTTTTGGGTTTGGGTATTTGGGTTTGGTTTGGTTTGGTTGGAGGGGTGGAGTTGAAGCATCCACGACACATGCAAGTCCCTAACCCCATTCCCCTTTCGCGGCTTCGCGCCTTCGCGTGATGAACGACGGCCCTCTCATGTGGGCGCTCAAGGGGCTGCCTCACCGGGAGCCCTTTGTTTTTGTGGACCGGTTGATCGAACTCGAGCCCGGGGTTCGCGCCGTGGGCGAGCGGACTTTCCCCGCGGATGCGCCGGTGTTCGCGGGTCATTTTCCGGGGAATCCCATCGTGCCCGGCGTGTTGCTCACCGAGGCGTTGGCGCAGCTCGCGGGAATTCTCGGAGCGGCGGGGTCGGACAATGCCCAGTTTCTGCTTTCTGCCATTCGCGGGATGAAGTTCCCGTCGCCGGCCGGGCCCGGAGAATTGATCCGTTTGGAGGCAAAATGCGGAGCCGTCATGGGCGGCTTGCATCAGTTCGAGGTTTCCGCCAGTGTCGCGGGCAGCGTGGTCGCCTCCGGACAGGTGATCCTTAACAAAACTGTGCAAAACTGTGCATGACTGAGGCCTGGTTCGACATCCTGATTGCCGTTGCCGCCTTCCTGGCGGGCGTGATTGGCGCGTTGATCGGTCTCGGTGGCGGGATCATCATCACGCCGGTGCTCGTGCTCGGTTTCGGGGTGGATATCCGCTATGCGATGGGTGCGGCGCTGGCGTCTGTGATCGCGACTTCCTCCGGAGCCGCGGCGGCTTATTTGAAGGACGGGATCAGCAACATGCGCATCGGCCTGTTTCTCTGCACCGCCACCACAACCGGTGCGGTCGCCGGCGCGCTCCTCGCCACCAGCCTGAACGCCAAGGTGCTGTCGGTCGTATTTGGCATCGCGCTCCTCGTCACCGCATTGCTTTCCCTCCGCAAACAGGAGGAATCGACCAAGAAAGACACGCCCGATCCGCTCGCGCAGAAATTGCGCCTGGACGGGAGTTATCCCACCGCTTCCGGAACGGTGTCGTATTTTGTCCACGGCATCCCCGGAGGATTCGTCGTCATGTTCATCGCCGGCGTCCTATCCGGGTTGCTCGGGATTGGTTCCGGTGCTTTTAAAGTTGTCGCGATGGATCAGATCATGCGGATTCCGTTCAAGGTCACCACGGCGACGAGCAATTTCATGATCGGCGTGACCGCAGCGGCGAGCGTGGGAATTTATCTGAAGAGCGGATTTCTCGATCCGGTGCTGGTCTATCCCGTTGCCCTCGGCGTGCTCGCCGGAGCCTTCGTCGGAGCCCGCATCATGCCGTACGCTCCGGTGAAACTTCTGAAGCAAATCTTTATCACGATGGTGATTCTGATCGGAATCCAAATGGTCCTCCGCGGGGCGGGAATTCAATTCTGATGAACGACAGCCGACTCCAAAGTATTCTCTCGAAGCTCATGTTCTACGGCGTGTTGCTGGCGGCGGCCGTCATGCTCGTGGGCGGGGCCATTTTCCTTTTCTCCCACGGCGGGGACCGACCCGGCGATCACGTGTTCAAGGGCGAGCCGCACGACTTGCGCGATCCCATCGCGGTGGCACAATCCGCGATCCGGGGTTCGAATCCCGCGTGGATTCAGCTTGGCGTTTTGATCCTCTTAGCTAACCCCTTCGTCCGGGTGGCGATGTCCGCGATCGGCTTCACCATAGGGAAAGATCCCCTCTACGCCGTGGTGAGCCTGTTCGTGTTTGCCGTTCTGGTTTATTCCTTCTTTTTGTGAGCGATTCCGGGGTCAAAAATCCCCCAATCGCCCCCGTCCTCGCCGCGCTCGGGGTGCCGGTGTTCCGGATGCTTTGGATCGCGACGTTGTTTTCCAATGTCGGCACGCTCATGCAGGCAGTGGCATCGGCTTGGCTGATGACCTCTCTGACGACGTCCACCACGCTGGTGGGTCTCGTTCAAACCGCGGGAACGCTCCCGGTATTCCTCGTGGGCATCCTTGCCGGTGCGTTGGCGGATGTGTTCGACCGTCGGATGCTCCTCATTTTCACGCAAAGCTGGATGCTCCTGGCGGCTGGCGTGCTCGCGCTGGTGAGCTACGCCGGATGGATGACTCCCTGGGTGCTGCTCGGGCTGACCTTTCTTCTGGGTCTGGGTGCGGCATTCAACCTGCCCGCCTGGCAGGCGATGATGCAGGACATCGTTCCCCGCGAGATGATTTCCTCTGCGGTGTCGCTGAACAGCATGGGGTTCAATGTGGCGAGGTCCGTGGGTCCGGCGATTGGAGGTCTGATCGTCGCCGCGTCCGGCCCCGGCATGGTGTTCCTGCTCAATGCGGTGTCCTTTGTGGCCGTACTCGTCGTGTTGATCACCTCGCGCATTCCGCGCACGCCGCGGGGTCCCTACCAGGAGGATGTCCTGCATGCGATGCAGGCGGGCATTCGCTATGTGCTCCATGCGCCCCGGTTGCGGGCTCCGCTCGTGCGTGCGGCGGTTTTTGTCTTCTGCGGGGGATCCATCTGGACCCTGCTCCCGCTGCTGGCAAGGGATGTGCTGCACACCACGGCGGCGGGCTATGGGCTGTTGCTTTCGACGTTCGGCATCGGATCCATTCTCGCGGCGATTTTTGTGCCGCGCCTCCGGGCGCATGTGGAGCTGGACCGGCTGGTCATCCTGGCCTCCGTTTTGTTCAGTGCGGTTCTCCTCTGGCTTGGGCTGACCGGGCACATCGTGGGTGCTTGTGTGGCGACTTTTTTTGCGGGGGTTTCGTGGATTGCGGTGCTGGTGAATTTAAACGTCGCCGTGCAGACCACCGTGCCGGCGTGGGTGAGGGGGCGTGCGTTATCGTGTTATCTTCTGATTTTCCAGGGAGGGCTGGCGCTGGCCGGGGCGGTGTGGGGTGCGGCGGCCGGGTGGGCGGGGACTTCCGGCGCGTTTCTGATCGCGGCGGGGATTACCGTTCTCGGGATTGGGCTTGCGTGGCGTTTTCGGTTGGAGGCGGCGGAGGCGCTCGATCTGCGACCCTCGATGCACTGGCCGGAGCCCGTGCTGGCGTTTGATGCCGACCCCGAGCGCACCGCGGTTTTGATCACGGTGGAGTACCAGGTGGCCGCAGCGCGGGTGGCGGAGTTTGAGGAACTCATGTTGGAAATGCGCGAACTCCGGCTGCGGGATGGCGCGAGGGTGTGGCGACTCTACCGCGACGCCGACAAGCCGGATCGGTTCTTCGAATTCTATCGGGTCGATTCGTGGCAGGAGCACCTGCGTCAGCACACCCGGATGACAAAGCATGATCAGACCTTGGAGGCCCGGGTTTTGGAGTTTCACGAAGGGGAGGCGCCGCCGAGGGTGGACCACCTGATTTCGGTCGCCCGATAGCTGCAGAAACCGCCGTTTTGGAGGTTGGGAAATGGGTGGTCCTTACAACTTGTGACGAATATGCGAAATCCTTGACGATTTTGCAGTTGCCGATTTCGTATCGACCCTCGTAACTTCGCCGCGTCTCGGCCACTGGAGACAACGTAGGTCTTTGAACACGAACTGATGAGCGCAACAGCCACCGAGCAACAGATGGTCAACGTCCAAGTGGACGGGGAATGGAAACAATTTCCCAAGGGCACGCGATTGATTGAAGCGTGCATGAAGGCGGGCAGCTACGTGCCCCACTACTGCTATCATCCGAAGCTCAGCGCTCCGGGAAATTGCCGCATGTGCCTCATTGAGATGGGGATGCCCAAGATGGGTTCGGACCGCAAACCGGAGCTCGGCCCGGACGGTCGTGGGATCATCAACTGGAGCCCGCGTCCGGCGATTTCCTGCGTGATGGAGGTGAGCGAGGGCATGGGGGTTCGCACGGATTCCCCGCTCGTGAAGGAATGCCGCGATGGCGTGATGGAGTTTTTGCTGATCAACCATCCGCTCGATTGTCCCATTTGCGATCAGGCGGGAGAGTGTCGGCTCCAAGAATTCAGCGTCGAGTACGGCCGGGGTCACTCCCGGTTCATTGAGGAAAAGGTCAAAAAGCCGAAGCGCGTCGACATCGGCGAGCGCATTGTGTTGGATGATGAGCGGTGCATCATGTGCTCGCGCTGTATCCGTTTCATGCAGGAGATCGCGCATGATGACGTGCTGGGTTTCGTGGATCGCGGCAGCCACACCTCGCTGACCGTCCACCCGGGTCGCCGCCTCGATCACAATTACTCGCTCAACACGGTCGATATCTGCCCGGTCGGGGCTCTGACCTCCAAGGACTTCCGCTTCGAAATGCGTGTGTGGTTCCTCAAGGAAACCAAAAGCATCGACGTCAACTGCGGGACGGGGACGAATATCCTGATCGGCAGCCGCGAGAATGTCATTTACCGGATCACCCCGCGGGAGAACGAGGAGGTCAACTCCTGTTGGATGCCCGATTCGCACCGGCTGAATTTTCACTACGTCAATGATGACGCCCGTCTGAAGTTGCCGGCGCTGAAGGGCGGGAGCGAGGCTCCGCATTGGAAAGACGCACTCGCCGCGGCGGTGTCGCAGCTTCAGGGTCGGCCCGGTGAGACGATCGCGGTGATTGCTTCGGCAAAGTTTACTAACGAAGAGCTTTTCCTCGCCCGCCGGTTGGCGGACGCGTTGGGAGTCACCCACCGGGACGTGATCCCGCGCAGCGGCGAGTCGGACGGGTTCCTCATCGCCGCCGATCGCAATCCGAACACGACCGGGGCGAAGCTGCTCTTCCTGGACGGGGCCGAACCCGGTGCCAAGCTGCCGCAGATTGCAGAGGGCATCCGCTCGGGCCTCATCAAAGCTGTCGTGGCGCTCGGCGAAGACCTGACCGCCGCCGACCTCACGGCGGATGACCTAGCGAAATTAGAGGCGTTGATTGTGACGGACATTCTCCCAACGGCAACGACCGCTGCGGCGACGGTCCTGTTCCCTGCGAGTGCCTTCGCGGAAAAGCGCGGGTCGATGATCAATCTCAAGGGTCGACTTCAGCGCCTGAACAAGGCCGTGAGCGCGCCGGGCGAAGCCCAGGACGACTGGGAAATCTTCCGCGACCTGATCCTGGGTATTTCCGGCTCGAACGGCCTGTATTCGATCGAAGACGTCTTCAAACAGATGGCGGCGGGCATCCCTGCGTTTGCCGGCCTCAGTCTCAGTCGGATCGGCGATCTCGGTATCGACCTTCAGGAGCCACTCGGGATCAAATAAATTATGGACCCCTTCTGGTTTCTCGTCCTCACGTCCCTAGCCAAGACCCTCGTCCTCCTGGGGATCATTCTTGGGCTGGTGTCCTACACGGTCCTTGCGGAGCGCAAAGTGAGTGCGTTCATTCAGGACCGGGTGGGTCCAAACCGGACCGGTCCGTTGGGATTGGTCCAGCCGGTGGCGGATGCCTTGAAACTCCTTCTGAAGGAAAATTTCATCCCGGCGCACGTTAACAAGTTTTACTACTACATCGCGCCGAAGCTCTCGATGATCCCTCCGATCCTCGTGCTCGCGGTGCTGCCGTTCGGCAGCTCGCTGTTTGGCGTTCCCATGGTGATTGCCGACATCAACATCGGCGTGCTTTTTGTCTTCGCGGTGACGTCCTTGGGCGTGTACGGCGTCGTGCTGGCCGGTTGGGCCTCAAATTCCAAGTTCCCGTTTCTGGGCGGGATCCGGTCGAGTTCGCAGATGATCTCCTACGAATTGTCGATGGGGCTCTCGGTCATCCCGGTTTTCTTGATCATCGGCACCCTGAATCTGCCGGATATTGTGGATTACCAGCGTCAGCACGGCTGGTTGATCGCTCCGTTCTGGCCGCAGGGGTTGGGTTGGCAGCAATTTGCGTCGTTTGACGTGCCGGCGATTGTGGCGGCTTTCGCTGCGGGGATTTCGCTGGAGCGCTTTCTCCTGTGGATTCCGCTGGTGATTTCCTTCTTCGTTTTCGTGGTGGCCGTTTTTGCAGAGACGAACCGGATGCCGTTCGATCTCCCGGAAGCCGAGCAGGAACTCGTCGGCGGTTATCACACGGAGTACTCCGGGATGGGGTTTGCCCTGTTCTTCCTTGGGGAGTATGCGGCCATGATTGCGGGTTCGGGAATCATCGTGACGCTTTTCCTCGGAGGTTGGAGCCTGCCGCTTGTCCCAGACGGGTCTGCGGAGGGCTGGATGGGGGTGTTCTGGGGTCTGGTGAACATCGGAACCTTCTTTGCGAAGGTGTCGGCTCTCCTGTTTTTCATGATTTGGGTGCGATGGACCCTGCCGCGCTTCCGTTATGACCAGCTCATGAAGCTTGGCTGGTACTTCTTTTTCGAACTGGCCCTTGCCAACATTTTCATCGCCGCGCTCGTATTGATGATTTTCAACCAGAGGCAACCCGCTTAATCCCATGGCCATCGCTGTCAGCCGTCCCAAGCTCAACATTGCCGAGAAGCTGTACCTTCCGGCGATTTTTTCCGGGCTTGTCATCACGATCAAACATTTCCTGAAGACTCTCGGGGGACAGGCACCCGTGACGATGCAGTATCCCGAGCAACGGTGGGATAAGGAGCTGCCCGAACATTATCGCGGGGCTCCGACGCTGGTGAAGGATGAGTGGGGCCGCGAGCGCTGCGTGGCGTGCCAGTTGTGCGAGTTCATTTGTCCGCCGCGGGCGATTACGATCCATCCCGAGGAAATCCCGCCGACCGACAAGTTTGCAAAGGTGGAGAAGCGGCCGAAGGAGTTCGAGATCGATATGATCCGCTGCATCTACTGCGGGCTGTGCCAGGAAGTGTGTCCGGAGCAGGCGATCTTCCTCCGGAAAGATTACTCCATCGTGGGACTGACTCGCGACGAGATGAAGCACGACAAACACAAGCTCTATGAGTTGGGTGGGGTCATGCCCGGTGTTGTGAACAAGTGGAACGACAAAAAGTAGTCAAAGTAGTCGATTAGCGAACCCACCCTCTGCTACAAGCCGCGCGAGATGAGCCACCAACCACCGACACGATCCGCCCGCCCCTCCGCCGGTGGGAGCTTCGGGAGCCCGAACTTCGGGAGCCTATTATGACCCTCTTTCTTTTCTGGGTTTTCGCCGTGTTGATGGTCCTTTTCGGGCTGGGCGTGGTGTTCTTTCGCAATCCGGTGAATTGCGGGATGTGCCTCGTGATGAGCTTCATTTTCCTCGCGGGCTTGTTTGTCACCCTCGACGCGTTCTTCATCGCGGTGGTGCAAGTGCTCGTTTATGCAGGGGCGGTCATGGTGTTGTTCCTCTTCATCATCATGTTGCTCAACTTGAACTCCGAGGGGCGGCGTCCGTTGAACCTCGCGGCGGTTGGTGGCGGCGTCCTGGTCGTTCTCGGCTTCCTCGGCTTGCTGGCCAAGGTGCTCGGCTCGTCGACGTTTTTTGCCCAGCCCAAGCCGGCGCTGGGACATCCGGAGCTGAGCGACGTGAAGGCGATCGGGCTCACGTTGTTTTCCACCTATAATCTTCCTTTTCAGGTCGTCGGGGTGCTTCTCTTGGTGGCGACCTTGGGCGTGGTGCTGTTAAGCCGAAAGGAGCTCAAATGATGCCCACGCTCGCTCATTATCTCGCGGTCAGCGGGCTCTTGTTCTCCATCGGAATCGCCGGGGTGCTCCTGCGCCGCAACATCATCGTGATCTTCATGTGCCTGGAGTTGATGCTGAATGCGTCGAATCTCTCGCTCGTGGCCTTTTCGCGCTTTGGGCTGCTGAACGACGGCTTGCCGAACTACAACGGGCAGGTTTTTGTGTTTTTCATTGTGACCGTGGCTGCTGCCGAAGTTGCGGTGGGGCTTGCCATCATCGTCGCGCTCTTCCGGGCGCGCCAGACCACACACGTCGAGGATCTCGACGGGATGAAATATTAGAACTTTTCACCATCCGAACCGAATGAACGCCGAACCTGTCGAGGGAGCAACGCCCCGCCCATGAACCTGGCTCTCGCGCCCTGGGTGATCCTGCTCGCGCCGCTGCTGGCGGCGATCGTGATTTTGTTTGTCGGCCCGTTTTCCAAGCCGCTCAGCGCCGGGATTGCCATTCTATCCGCTGCGGTGGGTGCGGTGCTGAGTTGGATGCTGTTTGCGCATTCGGGTGACGTTGTTGTTCCGGCGATGAGCTGGATCGACTTCGGGCCGGAGTTTGCGATTCGCATCGGACTGACGATCGACCACCTCAGCAAGGTCATGCTGGTGATCGTCACCACCATCGCGACCATCGTCTTCACCTATTCGATCGGCTACATGAAGCATGAGACCGGATATTCCCGGTACTTTGCGGGCCTCTCGTTGTTCCTGTTCTCGATGCTGGGCATCGTGCTGGCGGACAACTTCGTGATGATGTTCATCTTCTGGGAGTTGGTGGGTGTCAGCTCGTACATTCTCATCGGACATTATTTCGAGAAGAACAGTGCGGCGGAGGCGGCGAAGCAGGCATTTACGGTGAACCGAATCGGCGACTTCGGTTTCATGATCGGCATCCTCATGCTGTGGTTCGCGTTCGGGACATTTACGTTTTCCGAACTCCTTGCGAAGGCGGGCGCGGGCGCCGCGTTCCCCGTGTGGACCACGGTGGCCTGCATTTTTGTCTTTTGCGGAACGATCGGGAAGTCCGCTCAAATCCCGCTTCACGTCTGGCTGCCGAATTCGATGGAGGGTCCCACGCCGGTTTCCTCGCTGCTTCACGCCGCGACCATGGTGGCCGCCGGCGTGTACATGTTGGCCCGAATTTTTCCTCTACTCCAAACCGTGCCGATTGCGCTGGACGTCATCGCGTGGGTTGGGGGCATCACCTGCTTTGTCGCAGGCCTGATGGCCATCCAGCAGGACGACATCAAGCGCATCCTCGCCTACTCCACGATCTCGCAGCTTGGCTACATGGTGCTGGCGATTGGCGTGGCTCCGTCCTCGGAAGTCGCAATGTTTCACCTGTTCAACCACGCGTGCTTCAAGTGCATGCTGTTCCTCTGTGCAGGGTCCGTGATTCTCGGCATGCACCACGAGCAGGACATCTGGAAAATGGGTGCGCTCAAGAACAAGATGCCGATCACGTTCCTCACGTGTGCGGTGGGCGTGGCCGCCCTGTGCGGCGTTCCGGGATTCAGCGGGTTTTTCAGCAAGGATCTGATCATCGCGTTTGCGGCGGAGAAGAGCATGCCGCTCTTCTGGTTGGCGACGCTCGGCGCCGTGCTCACGGCGTTCTACATGTTCCGGTCATTCTTCGTGACGTTCTTCGGCCCTCCCCGCAGCGAGGCGGCGCGGCACGCCGGGGAATCGCCGCTGGTCATGACCATCCCGTTGATCATCCTCGCCATCCCCTCCGCGATCGCGGGATACGGATTTTTCGCCGGTCACTTTTTCCAAGTGCCTCACCCGCATGAAGAAACCCTGCTGACCAAATTCGGACCGCTCGGGGCGGTCGTGGTCGGCGTCGTGGCCGCGTTCCTGCTCTACTTCCGCGCGGAGAAGGATCCGCTGCGGATTCCTTTCTTCGCAAACCGTCTCTACATCGACGCCCTCTACGCCGCGATCGTTCGCTACGGTCAGGATCGGTTTGGCAACGTCCTCGCATGGAGTGACCGCTGGGTCATCGGCGGCGTGGTGGCACTCTCCGCATGGGCGGCGAATTTCGCGGGGGGCTGCCTGCGGCTCCTCCAACTTGGCAATCTCCAAGCCTACGCGTTCTTCTTCGGCGCCGGGGTGGTGGGCCTCCTTTATCTTCTGCTGAAATGAGCCTGAGTCCCCTGCTTTTCATCATCCTCATTCCGATTATCGGAGCGCTCTTCTCCGCGACCGGGGTCATGCCACGGCGCTGGGCAACGATCGCTTCTGGTTTAAACCTGATCCTCGTCCTCGTGCTGTGGGCGGTTTATCCGGCCGGGCAGGGCGAATGGGCGTTTACCAGTAAACTTCCGGTGATGCCGGCGCTGGATATCAATTTTTCTCTCGGAGCGGACCGGCTCAGTCTGATCATGCTCCTGCTGTCGACGATCGTCACGTTTGCGGCCGTGCTGGTGAGTCCCGCCCGGATGGAAAAGGGCGAGGGCATGTTTTATGCCTGCATCCTGTTCATTTCTGCGGGAGCGATCGGAGCGTTTGCGTCGACGGACGTGTTCTTTTTCTACATGTTCCATGAGCTGGCACTCATCCCGACCTTTCTGCTCATTGGGATTTGGGGTTCGGGCGATCGTCAGGCGGCGGCGTGGCGGATCACGGTGTATCTCGCGCTTGGGAGCTTCATCCTGTTGATTGGGCTGCTTGGTCTGTACTTCATCACACCGGAACCCGTCCGCACGTTCGACATGCGGAAGCTTCAGGAAATGGGGGGGATCATCCCGCCGGTTGGCTGGGTGTATGCGACGTTGTTGGTGGGGTTTGGCATTCTGATATCGCTCTTCCCGTTCCACAGTTGGGCGCCGCAGGCCTATGCGAGTGCCCCGGCTCCCGCTGCGATGATGCATGCCGGGGTGCTGAAGAAATTTGGTTTGTACGGCATGCTGCGGCTCACCGTTCCCATCTTCGGGGACTCCGTCGAATGGGTGACGCATCTCCTGCTCATCCTGCTGGTCGGCAACATCCTCTACATCGGCCTCGTAACGATCGCGCAGCGGAAGCTCGATTGGATGCTCGGGTACTCGAGCGTGATGCACATGGGCTACATCTTCCTCGGCATCGCCGGACTCAACGTTCTCAGCCTCTCGGGTGCCTCAATTCTGATGCTCGCGCACGGGCTGTCCATCGCCGCACTCTTTGCCCTGGCCGGGGAAATCCGGAGCCGAACCGGCACGCTGGAGTTTTCCCATCTCGGTGGGCTCGCGAAGCAGTTCCCGGGAATGGCGTTTCTCTTCGGGTTGGCCGCCATGGCCTCGATCGGGCTCCCGGGGTTCGCGAACTTTGCCGGCGAAGTGCTGGTGTTTTTCGGCGCTTTCGCCGCAGGGTCCTCTGCGGAGGCGACACGGCTGGCAGGTTTCAACTTTTATCAGATCGTGACGGTCTGCAGCCTCTGGGGGGTAGTCATTTCCGCGGTCTACATGCTCCGCAGTTACCGGAATGTCTTCTTTGGTGACGCCCTCGGAAAGGCGCCGACGGGCTCCGATCTCTCCTTCGTGACGCGCTCGGCGGTCACGCTGCTCATTCTTGCCCTGCTGCTGGTCGGGTTCTTCCCGGGTCTGGTCACCGGCGGTTTGGTCCAATCTCTGATTCCCTGACGATGCAACTCTACAACCCCGTCATCCTCGAGATCATCGTCGTCACCACCGGATTCGTGGTGCTGTTGGCGGAGGCGTTTTCTCCGAAAGTCGACCGCCGCACGATCGCGGCGACCGCCCTATTCGGACTCGCCTTGGCGCTCATTGCCACGTTCTTGGTCGATCCCGGTGCGATCCAGCGCTCGGGTGGCTCGCTCGCCCAATTCTACTCGGCGGACTTCCTCGCGATCTACTTCAAGCAGTTCTCGATCGTCGCCACGATGCTCACGATTATCCTCTCGCTGGAGTATTCGAGCGTCCTAGAGCGCGGCATCCCCGGATCGCGGCCGGGCGCGGGGGTGGCGGAATTCCTGACCATTCCCATCTTTGCCTGCGCCGGTCTGATGTGGATGGTTTCCGCCGTCGACTTCATCATGATCTTCGTCTCCCTCGAACTGGTGACGATCTCCTTCTACGTGCTCGTGCCCTACACGCGGCTCAAGGATCGTTCCCTCGAAGCCGGAGTGAAGTACCTCATCCTCGGCGCATTGTCCACGGGGTTCCTCGTCTACGGCATCACCTGGATCTTCGGGGTCACACAAACCACCAGCCTGGTGGCGATCACGGAATTGCGGTCCTATCTGACGACTGATGCCCGGCTCCCGCTCCTTTTCGGCGTCGGTCTCGTGCTGGTGAGCATCGGTTTCAAGGTCGCCGCGTTTCCTTTCCAATTCTGGATCCCGGATGTCTATCAGGGTGCCCCGACTCCGGTCACCGCGTTCCTGTCCGTGGGATCCAAAGCCGCGGGTTTCGTCGTGCTCCTTCGTGTCCTCGAGCCGTTCTTGGCGATCCAGGGCGTGGGTCCGAAGTTGATCGGTCTCCTGGTCGTGACCGCCTCGGCGACGCTACTTTTCGGGAATCTTGCCGCCCTCCTCCAGAACAACGTCAAACGCCTCATGGCTTACTCGAGCGTCGCACACGCCGGGTACCTGCTGGTCGGAGTGGCGAGCGTAGGTGCGGCGGTTTCCGGCCAGGCGATCGGCTTTTACCTGACCGGTTACCTCCTGATGACGTTCCTGGCGTTCTTCGTGCTCGTCCTCGTGTCGAAGGCGTCCGGCGGCGAGGAGATCGACAAGTTTAACGGACTCGGCAAACGATCCCCGTTCCTCGCGTTCGCGATGATGCTCGCGATGGTGTCTCTCGCCGGCATGCCGTTCACGGTCGGGTTCTTTGGGAAATTTCTGATCTTCACGGCGGCGGTGGAGGAGGGCCAGTGGCTGCTGGTCATCTTTGGAGCGATCACGGTGGCCTGCGGGTTTTACTACTACCTGAAGGTGGTTCGCGCGATGTACTGGCAGTCCGCCCCGGACGATGCGCCAGCCATTGAGGTGCCCGTTTATGTGCGCTTCACGATGGTCATCCTCATGGCGCTCATCATCACGCTGGGCATCTTCCCCCAGTCCCTCCTGACGCTGCTCTCCGCCTCGAAGTAGCTGCCGCGATCACCGTCCGAAGAGCATCCCGAGGAAACGGGCGTCCGAAAACCCCGTGGTCTCACCCATTCGCACGATGACCATGCGTCGGGAAGGGATGACGTACAACCGTTGACCCGCGGAACCCACGGATGCGAATAGGTCGGATGGCGCCACGGTACTGATGCACGCCCCACGCGGCCAATGCGCGTCGCCGAGGTGTTGCTCGATGTTCATTTCGCGCGGAGATGAAGAACGCGCTCCGGAATTGTTCCAAAACCCGAGCCCAAACATCGGGTTGGGTCCACTGCCCCGGGTCGCTTCGTCGATGGCGGAGCCCGGGAACACGTTTTGA
>Ga0247834_1002994_pt1 | contig 23935 bp, 27 predicted proteins | sample LaCruzMarch2015__8_FD_187118 | JGI IMG/M metagenome (GOLD analysis project Ga0247834, IMG submission 187118) | Freshwater microbial communities from meromictic Lake La Cruz, Castile-La Mancha, Spain - LaCruzMarch2015_12m | ecosystem: Environmental > Aquatic > Freshwater > Lake | place: Spain...
GGAGACTCCCGATTCATTCGATTTTCTGTTTTCTCAAAAACCCTGAATTGTGTAGTCTCGTTCACATGTCTGGCTCCAAAACTCCACCCGGTTTGGTGTCCCTAAAAGTGTCCCTTCTTGTAGTTCATGAGTAATGGAAAAGAATCTGATAGTATTGCTTGATTATCTTGATAATCAGTGTATTGTGAGCCTTGAAACTAGCAGATCCTTCACCGAATCCCACCCCCTCCGCTCTCTAGATCCCCATGAATAAAGGATCTGCTGGCTTCTATCTCAGAAATCGATATTTGCACTGAATCGCAAGAATCTGTTCAAAATTGTTTTCTATCGGGTTACTTTGGGTAACATTTTTACCCCATGCGAACGGCGTCCACCGCAATCAGTAAAGTCAAAATCAATGGGGTTACCCGCTAACGGGTAACATACCCGACCGCCACGGGCAGGAAGCGGGAGCATTACGTTAGCCGTGAGAAAGCGGAATCCAGGTTGAAGGAAATCAAGCGACGATTGCTGGACAATGGGGTCACATCTTGACATTTGACACCTAACTTCCTGTCAACCTGCCATTGTCAATTGTCAGGATGTGACCCCTATAGCGTTCGTAGGAATGTTGGCATAACAAGCCTGGGGATGCGACGTTCGGATTTCCCGTGCGGGGGCCCCTCGCTTTACTCGGCCTCCCGGCCTTGGGGCAGCAATTTTTTAGTGATCGAAATGATTGGGGGCACCCTTGTATGCCTGAAAGCCGTCTGAAAGCCGTCTTGCATCTTCCTCCCTAATCTGGTGCCATGGGGATGAATCCCTCTTGAAATGAAACTCATCGCGGCATTGGTGGCGCTCGTCTTGATTGGGCAGTCAGCGTCAGGAATGGTTCTCTGGAATCTCGACAATTCCGAGAACCAGAGCGATCCGGGGACCGGGGTCCCGTGGGGGTCGGTTTTTGCCGTCACCGATGCCAATGGAGAACTCTGTTCGGGTTCGGCCGTTTACCTTGGCAATGGCTACCTGCTCACCGCGAACCATGTCACGATGAATGCCACCTACAAATTCGTGACCTTCAACGGGGTGAATTTTTTCGAGATTGATGACACCTTCCAGTCCGGCTCGCGAGCAGCAGGCAAGCAGGTTGCATCGGGGGAAGCTGGGGTTGTTTTGGACATGGCGGTTTTTAAGCTGAAAACCATACCCGGAGGGGTCCAGCCGGCGACGCTGCTGAGCACGCCCAGCGAGGAGGTGGCCTCGGCAACGATGGTTGGCTGGGGAGTTGGCCGTGCGGCTGGGGAGGCCCTCGAGGATCCCGTTGTCTCCTGGGGCAACTCCACGACCTCCGAAAAGAGGTGGGGGGTCAATACCCCAAGGGATTTGGTCTCGATTTCCTATGGGGGAGGGAACTACACCGCCATCCGCACGGTTGCCGGCGGAAACGGAGCAAGTTTTGACCCCGACGGCCTGGGGAATGCCGAGGCGGCTGCCACGCTCCTGGACTCCGGGTCGGGGCTCTTCCAGGAAATTGGAGGGACTTGGTATCTCATCGGCCTGACCAACACGGTTGACCAACTGGGGGGAGGAAGCACCTCCACGTTCGGGGATGACAAGACGAGCGGGGCCGGCCGGGGAGACGGCAACTACTTCACCCGCATCTCCGATTACGACGCACAAATCCTTGCAACGATTCCCGAGCCAGCCACGGCAATCCTGCTTGGAATCACCCTCCTCTTAACCCCGCTGGCCTTCCGCAGGAGCAGGAAACTGATTAAAGCTCCCCCCTCGCTCCGCGAGACAGAAAATGAGCATGCCGCCAATGGCGGGGAGCCTTCGGCCAATGGCGGATGAGTAATGGCGAATAGCGGAGGCGTGAAGAGGAGGCTGAGGGGGGGACGGAGCTATGCCCTTGGATGTTTTTCGACCTCGACCTCGCTCCGGACCTGCTGAAGATTGGCGGCCCCTCGTATCTCCGCTCCAAGATCCCGGAATTTTTTCGCGGATGGAAATCCGGCATGGCTCCCTGGTATTTCCTACTGGTCTGGACTACGAGGGGAGATGTCCTTCGTCTTTGGTGCGAAAACGGCGGCGTCACCGAGCAAGAGCGCACTGATGAGCTGGCCAGGGAGTATTTTGGCGCAACGGCTCCATGGTCGGCGGCCACCTGACGGCTACACTCAAGACCGCCAGCGAGCACCTGCGGCGGCTCGTGATTGCCGGGCTCATCCTGAAGTGGAACGAGGAGCGAGAGGTCCGGCATGCGCTCACGCCACGGGCTCAGAACACTCTGACATTCTTAGGAATGTTGGCATAACAAGCCCGGGGAAATCTGCAGGTGGGTCTGTGCGAGGTGGTTTCCCTGCGTTCAGGGAAACCGGCGGCGGAGGAGCCTTTTGTCCTCTCTGCGGTTTCCGTCCTTTCTGTCGGACTTTTCTTGGCAAAGCCTTCGCGCAGGGCGAAGATTCCGCGCTTGCTACAAAACCATGCCGACGCTTGCCACAACGGTTGACGGGCTCCACCTGCCCAACCCTTTCCTGATCGCCTCCGGGCCGCCGGGAACAAACTTCAACGTCATGTCGCGGGCATTTCGCGAGGGCTGGGGCGGCGTCATCGCCAAAACCGTCAGCCTCGATGCCTCAAAGGTCGTCAACGTGAGCCCGCGCTACGCGAAGCTCCACTCCTCGGATGGAAAGGAAGTCATCGGCTGGGGAAACATCGAGCTCATCAGCGACCGCCCGCTGGGAATCTGGCTCGAAGAATTTAAAAAGTGCAAGGACCTGCACCCGGAGGGCGTGCTCATCGCCTCGATCATGGAGGAGTTCCAGCAGGGCGCTTGGGAGGAAATCGTCGGCCGGTGCCAGGATGCCGGAGTCGACGGGTTCGAGCTCAATTTTTCGTGTCCCCACGGCCTCCCCGAGCGGAAGATGGGGTCCGCCATGGGTCAGGACCCGGAGATTTTGAAGGAGGTTTGCGGGTGGGTGATGGCGGCGTCCCAAAAGCCGGTGTGGGCGAAGATGACACCGAACATCACACACATCGAAGACCCCTCGCGGGCGGCCCTGCATGCCGGCTGCCACGGGATCAGCGCGATCAATACCATCCGCAGCGTCATGGGCGTCAACCTCGACACCCTGCGCCCGGAACCGACGGTGGAAGGGTACTCGACGGCCGGAGGGTATTCGTCGGTCGCCATCCGCCCGATCGCCCTGCGCATGGTCATGGAGATTGCGACGATGATCCGCAGCGAGTTCCCGGGCCGCTCGCTTTCAGGCATCGGCGGCGTTGAAAAGGGCGCGCACGCCGCCGAGTTCCTCCTCCTCGGCGCGGATACCGTCCAGGTCTGCACGGGCGTCATGAAGTTTGGTTACGGCCTGGTGAAAACCCTCCGGGACGAACTCCTGGCGTTCATGGAAAAGCACGGGTTCGAATCGCTCGCCGACTTCAAGGGGAAAAGCCTCGACTACTTCACGACCCACGCGGACCTCGTCGAACGCCAGCGCGCCCGCAAGGCGGCGGCAACATCGCGAGTTCCCGGCGACGCCGACTGGACCGACGACCGGTTTGTCGAACAGTCGCACGCGCTCACGAGCAAATCCACACCATGATCATCAACGTCCCTCTGGCTTACGGTCCCTACGATGTCCATGTCGGCCCCGGCCTCATCGCATCGGCCGGCAGCCTGACGGCCGGGCTCATCCCGCCCTGCCGCTGTGCGGTGCTCACCGACACGAACGTCGCTCCGCTTTACGCCGAAAAGCTCCTTGGGTCGCTCCGCTCCGCTGGGTACTCCCCCACCCTCCTCACCTCGCCAGCCGGAGAAAACTCAAAATCTTTATCCGAGGTTTCGGCGCTCTGCGAGCGGATGATCCATGCCGGGCTCGACCGGAGCTCGTGCGTCTTTGCGCTGGGGGGCGGCGTTGTCGGCGACCTGGCGGGATTTGTCGCCGCCATCTACTACCGGGGCATCCCGTTCATCCAGCTTCCCACCACGATCGTCGCCCAGGTCGATAGCTCGGTCGGCGGAAAAACCGGCGTCAATGCTGACGGCGGAAAAAACCTCATCGGCGCCTTCCACCAGCCGAGACTCGTGATCGCCGACACCGACACCCTCGCGTCGCTGCCGAAACGTGATTACAACGAGGGCTTCGCCGAGGTTATCAAACATGCCGCGATCCGCGACTTTTCGCTCCTCGACGCCCTCGACGACATCCCCGCGCTCATCGCGAGAAACGTCGCAATCAAGGCGGCGATCGTCGCCACAGACGAATTTGAAACGCTCGGCGTCCGCGCCCTCCTCAACTTCGGTCACACCATCGGGCACGGGATCGAAAATGCCGCCGGCTACGGGCGGTTCCGCCACGGCGAAGCGATCGCGCTCGGCCTCGTCGCCGCCTGCCGGCTCTCGGTGGAAAAATCCGGTTTCGCGCAGAGCGATTCCAACCGCATCCTCGCCTCCCTTGCCCGCTTCAACCTTCCGCTCTCCCTCCCCGCCGACATCCCGGCAGAAGCGGTTTTTCAAGCCCTCCAGAAAGATAAAAAATTCTTGGGCGGCTCGGTGCGGTTTATCCTGCTCCGCCAGCCGGGCGATGCCTTCGTCTCCCACGACGTGACCCCGGAAGATATCCTCCGCCACATCCGACTCCTTCAAGCCTGAAAATGTGGCGTTGGCATCCTGCCATGCTTGCCCTCCAAGCTGGCGAGCTCGTTTCCGAGTGGAGGGCGATGCTCCGTCAGCCCCGACTTTTTGGTTTTTATCGCACTAAAGTCGGACGCCACGGAGGGCGTCCCTCCAACGATTGGACAGGCCGAACGCGATAACCGCTGGATCTGCCATACCAGGTCTTTACTCTTGCCCGTGGTGACCGCCCCGTCGTCGATCCGGTTATTCATGGATTTTTTCCGATGCATGACGAATGATCGTCCGTCCGTCCAGATACCCGCTGGCGCGGATGCGGGCAAGGTCGCACTCGATCTGCACCGCGCCGGAGACGTCTTGGCGAAAGAGCTCAATGCCGCGCGAGGCGACCCGATCGCACCAGTCGGGGTCGGGGATCTGGCTGGCAGGAAATTCGGTGCCGGTGATGATGACGATCCCCGGCCGCACGGCATCAAGAAACTCGTCGGACATCGGGATCCCGGAGCTCGGGATCCCGGCCACGAGGACGTCCGCCTCGAGGCGACCGCGTGAGGACTCGAGGAGTCGCGCCTGCGTGGGCATTCCGGCATCCGCGAGAAAGAGGATCCTGGCCGGTCCCGCGTGGAGGCGGACGACGAGCACTTTGTCATCCGCCTCGGTCCCGGGCTGGCCGGGCGAGGGATGGAGGATATCGAGTGAGGTCTGGCCGAAGAGCGGAATGTGATCGCCCGTGCGCAGGAGGGATTTTGGAGCTCCCTGCGCCGCGAGGGCGGCGTGAAATCGCCCGCGCACGGGCGAGCGGTCGTCGACCATCGACTCGAGGATTTTGGGAGGCGCCGATGAATCGAGGAACCCGATGCCCCCTCCGATGTGGCCCGCATCGCCGTGGCTGACGAGCAGGATGTCCGGCGCCTCGCGCCCGCGCGATCGCAGCCATGGGCGGAGGACGGATTCGAGATGACGCTGCGGGCCGCAGTCGAACAACGCGATTTTTCGGTCCGACTCGACCGCAGCCCCGCCCCCGCTGCCAAAATCGAAGACCGTCACGACGACCGGGGCGGACGCCGGCAGGCCGACATAAAAATGCGAGCCGGGCACGCTGACCGCGGCCTGGACGATCACGAGGAGGAGCTTGGTAAAAACCCAGTTGGCATTGTTGAAGACCGCTGCCAGCCAGAGCGAGACGAGCCCGCCGGCAAGCGCCGCACATGCGGTCGCCATGATCAAAAATGCCAGCGGGACGATCACGAAGTTTGCGGGAAGCGCGGAGAGCGAAACGAGGTGGAAATAGATCAGCGTGAGCGGAAGCGAGCCCGCCCACGCGGCGAGCGAAACCGCAGCAAGCCCGCCGAAATACTCCGCAGACGACGCGGTCATTTTTTCGCGCGCCGTCCAGATCTGGCGGGGAACAAATGTGTCCGGGTGCAGGTGGCGGCGGAGCAGATCGTGCAGGGGGCCGGCCAGGAAGAGGATTGCCGCCACGACGAGGAAGGAGAGCTGGAACCCCGGATTGAAGAGCTCGGTCGTCCACTGGACGAGGATGAAAAACCCCGCCGCGCAGAGCGAGTTGAACGCCATCGGCTGGCGGGACGACGTGAGCCCGATCAAAAAGATCGAGGCCATCACGGCCGCGCGGATGCTCGACGGCTTCCAGCCGGTGACGAGGGTATAAAAAAACAGGGCCGGAATGATGACGGCGACCGCGCGGCTGCGGCGCAGCCCCGTGAGCTTGAGGACCTGCCACAGGATGAGCCCGATCATCCCGACATGGAGTCCGCTCACGGAAAAGAGGTGGAACGTCCCGGTGTTGCGGAAGTCCTCCTGGAGCTGCTCCGGCAGCGAGGACGTCACGCCGAGCGCCATGCCTACGATGAGGTTCGAGACGACCGGATCGTTCGAGATTCCGGCTTTTAATGTTTCCTCCATCCAGGTGCGGGACCGCGAAGCGAGGCTCGGCAGGGCATACCATGGGGCCAGCGAGAGGACCTCGACATCGAACCCGGAGGCCACAGCCAGGCTGGTCGTGATCCCGCGCGACCGCATCCAGGTCCGCGCATCGAAAGCGCCGGGATTTCTTGGCGGAGGAATCACCTCCAGCCGGCCGGTCACGCGGATCGTTGCGCCCCGCGGCGGGGCGGGAGCAGGAACGACGACGTCGAGGTCGCACGGGAACCGGGCCGCCTGGCCGTCGATCTCCAAGCCAGAGATGCGGAGAGCGATCCTCTCGCGCTCGCTGCCAAATGCGGCCGGATCCGTGAGCACGGTCCCGGAGGCCGTCGCGAGTTCCGGTCCGGCGCGCAGGCGATCCGCGAGCCGCCAGGCGGGGGATTCGCGCGATTGCCAGGTATGCACGCAGCCAAAAGCAAGCCCGACCGCCAGGAGCACAAGCGGAGTCTTGGGAAAAATCGTCCAGGCAATGCCGGCTGCTGCCGCCAGGCCCAGGAAGGCAAACGAGGGGATGCCTGTCGCAGACGAGACCAGGATGCCGACGGCCGCCGCGAGGAACAGCCCGAGGAACGGAAGGCGCTGTCGGAAAAATGGCTCCGGCCGGCTCACGGTTGGCCGCAGAACTTGAAGAGCATTTGAAGCGAGCTCCGGTCCCGCTCGAAATAAAATTTCAGCGCGCCATCGCGGCCGGCGATATCCTCCGGCACTGCGCAGCTTGCCCGCCGGGAATGGATCTGGTGGATCCCCTCCCTCCGGTGCCGGTACGGAGCCCCCCAGACCTCCAGTAGAACCGCCTCCTCTGCGGAGGAGAGCAGAAGTTTTTCCAGGCTCTCGCGTTCGTGGTGCTCGAAGAAGACGTTCGAGCTGGCCTCGATCTCTACGTAGTCCATCCTTCCGCACGGGTGGGCGCCAACCGGCGGCAGTTCGTCCCAGGTGCCCCGCACCATGCCGACGCGGATCCGCGGATCAAAGCCCGCGAGCAGGTTGCGCTTCGAGCGCGTGTTGACCGAGACGAGCAGCTCCCCGCCCACGTCGATCCAGATCCAGACGTGGTCGACGTCGAGAGGGTTTGGGTGAAACTCCACCTCCGCTCTCAGGATCCGTCCGGCGGCCCGCACGAGCGGGACGTCGGGCAGGAGGGGAGGCTCATGCCGGCGGCGGATCACGCCCATCGGCTGGCGCTAGTTAAATGAAAACGGGCTGTAGAGGGATTCCTCGTAGCCGGAATCGTACCAGTCATCCACCATCGGCTCATTGTAAGCGAACGGCTGCTCGTCCTGATAATACGGGCTGTTGTAGTACTGGTCCTTCTGCGTCTTGGCGACGCGGGCCTTCTGCTTCGGGGAGTTGTTTCCGTAGAACCCCTGCGTCTCGGTCAGGTAGTTGAGCAGCTGCGGGGTGGCCCCGGCGGACTTCAGCCCGGCGAGCTGCGCGTAGGTGAGGTCGTAAACCTTGCGGGTGCTGTTCAGGTAGCCGACGATCGTATTCGTCGGGACCCCCTTGCTCACCAGGTTTTGGAGGTCCTGGACATCGAGGACCCGCGCGTTGCTCATCTTCTGAACCGTGCCCGGATCGACGCCGCGCGACGAGGCGGCCGAGGTCACTTCCGGACTCACCTGGGGGCCGGACGCACAGCCGATCAGAAGAAGCCCGCAGGCCGCGGAAAGAAAAAGTCGTGGAGTTTTCATAGGTTGGGTATTGGAGTGGAGAACGCTGCGCGTGCGGTGACGCTCTCCCATGACTACTCCCCCTGCCCCGGCAATGCAAAACGAAAAAATTCTTCCCTTCCAATTCCCAAAGGCATTTTCCTTTGCCCACGGGGAGGGAAACGCGAGCATCTCCGAAAGTGGCACGTCTGTTGCAACTTTCGGGCATGGGCCCGGGGCAGGGGTAAACGGCGCGGGGATTTTTGGTTGGAACAGCAGGCAAACATCGGCGATGGTGGCGGGCATGTGGCGATTCGTTCCTTGTTTTCTTCTTGCGGCCGCGGCCATGGCGGCCCCTGCGGGGCCGGCGTTTTCCGGTCTCCAGGCCATCTCGACGCAACCGTACGGCGCGACGGCGCGAACCGTAGAAATCCGGGGCGAGCGCGGGGCACCCCAACCAAGCGAGTGGATTTTCCTGATGAGCGATGCGAAGGCTCGAGGGGGAGTGCGCGAGGTCACGATGAGCGACGGCCGGATCACCGCCGAGCGGACCCCCCTGCGCGGGATGGCTGACGTCGCGGGCATGGTGCCGATCGAGACGAGAAACCTGACGATCGATGCAGACGAGGTTTTTCGCATCGTGCACCGCGAGGCGGTCAAGAGCCAGCTGGGCTTCCACTGGCTAGATTACACCCTGCGCACCGACCCGCAAAGCCAGGCACCGGTCTGGACGGTCAAACTTTTTGACAGCATGGGGGCGCAGGTCGGGATGATCGGCATCTCGGCAACCGGCGGCACCGTCGTCAGCCCGCTTCAGGCGTCCTCCGTCGTGCGGGCCCGCCCGGACGCCACCCCGTCGGCCTCCGGCCTGAGCGGGATCGCCGGCGATGTGAGTACGGCCGCCGGGCGCGCGGCAAAAAACACCGAGCAGAGCACGCTTCGATTTATCGGCTCCCTCCAGGAGGTGTTTACCGGCGAGCGGACGATCGGACCCAAGGAGGACGAGTGATGGTCCAGGCGATCATCGTCCTCGTCGTTGTCGGATTTCTGATGCTGGCCGCCGAGGTGTGCATTCCGGGCATGGTGCTGGGAGTTCTGGGCGGACTGAGCCTGGCGGTTGCGGTCGGCCTCTGCTATGCCGCGTTCGGGCCGCTCTGGGGAACGATCGCCTTCGCCGCCCTCGCGGTCCTCCTGATCGGGGGATTTTTTGCCTGGCTCCAGCTCTTCCCCCACACGCTCATCGGAAAAAAGCTGACGCTGAAAAATCCCCTACCATCTGCGAGCCCAGCCCCCACCTTGCTCGGCGCGACCGGCGAGGCCGTAACGCCGCTCCGGCCGGCCGGCACCGCACTCATTGGCGGACACCGGGTGGATGTCGTGGCCGAGAGCGGGCTCATCGAGCCGGGCTCCAAGGTCGAGGTCGTTTTTCAGGAAGGCCTGCGCGTCGTCGTGCGCGCTGTCGGCTGAAGAGGTTATGCTGGAGATCGCGCTGAAGATGCTGTTTCGCGACCGGGCGAAATACGCGATGCTCGTCTGCGGGCTGGCATTCTGCTCGCTCCTGATGTGCCAGCAGTCGTCGGTCTTCTGCGGGATCATGATGTGGACGACCTCGACTGTCCGCAATATCGGGGCGCCCGTGTGGGTGGTGGATGCAAAAGTGGAGCAGGCCAACGAGGTGATCCCGATGCGCCAGGTCGAGGTCGAGCGGGTGCGCAGCGTGCCGGGGGTCGCGTGGGCGGTCCCGCTCTACCTCGGGATCGAGCAGGCCCGGCTGGCGGACGGATCGTTTCAGAACGTGCAGCTCACCGGCCTGGACACCGGGACGCTGACCGGCCGCCCGATGGAGATGACCGCCGGGCGGATCGAGGACCTTCGGCTTCCGAATGCCGTGGTCGTCGATCAGGTGGCCGTCGAAAAATTCCGCCGCAAGGGGATCCGGATCGCGCTTGGGACGACCTTCGAGATCAACGACAAGGAAGCCCGCGTCGTCGGGATCTGCCACGTGGCCCGCAGCTTTCTCGGGCAGCCGTACATCTTCACGACGTACGACCGCGCGCTGGAATACGCAAAGCCGTCGCGCAAGCAGCTGGGCTACGTGCTCGCCGGACCGGTTCCGGGGGTCACCGACAAGGAGCTCGCCCAGCGGATCAGCCAGCTGCCCGGCCTGCGGGCGCTGGCGCGCGAGGACCTTGCCCGCGACACGATGTGGTGGTACGTCAAAAATACCGGGATCCCGATTTCCTTCGGCACCGTCGTCCTGCTGGGAATCGTCGTCGGCATCGCAATCGCGGGGCAGACGTTTTACCTGTTCATCCACGACAACCTGCGCTTCCTGGCAGCGCTCAAGGCGATGGGGGCCCGGATGCCGACGCTGGCGGGCATGGTCCTTCTCCAGGCGTTTTCGGTCGGGTTTATCGGCTACGGGATCGGGGTCGGCCTCGCCGCATGGTTTGGGAACGTCGTGCTCGCCAAAGAACAGCCCCCGTTTTTTATGCCATGGCAGGTCCCGGCATTTGTCGCCGCCGTCACGATCTTCATCTGCTCGCTCTCGGCGATGATCGGCCTGATCAAGGTCGCCCGCCTCGAGCCGGCGGTCGTCTTCCGATGAGCGAGCTGGCGATGAGCGTCGAGGGGGTGGTGAAGTCGTTCGCAGCCGGCGACTCCCGCACGTTTGCGCTCAAGGGGGCCACGATGGACGCACGGTTCGGCGAGCTGCTCATGATCGTCGGCCCCTCGGGCTGCGGGAAAACCACCCTCCTCAGCGTGATCTGCGGAACGCTGAAATGTGAGGAGGGCCGGCTCACGGTCTTCGAGCACGACCTCCGCAGCATGAAAGAAGGGGAGATCACCCGCTTCCGCTGCGAAAATGTTGGGTTCATCTTCCAGCAGTTTAACCTGATCCCGACGCTCACGGCGGTCGAAAATGCCTCGATCCCGCTCATCCTGAATGGCGTCCCCTCCCGCGAGGCCGAGCGCCGGGCGGGCGACGTCCTGGCCGAGGTCGGGATCGGAGACAAGCTCCACTCGTACCCGGCCCAGCTCTCGGGCGGGCAGCAGCAGCGCGTCGCGATCGCCCGCGCCCTCGCCCACCAGCCGCGGCTGATCATCTGCGACGAGCCGACCGCATCGCTCGACGCCGCCACCGGCCAAAAAACCCTCGAGCTCCTGAAATCCAGCGCGCTCCAGCCGGACCGCTGCGTGATCGTGGTCACCCACGACAACCGGATCTATCATTTTGCCGACCGCATCGCCGAGATGGAAGACGGCCGCGTCACCGGCATTTTCGAAGACCCGAAATCCTACCACCATGTTTAAGCGCCCATCCTTTTTTCTCGCCCTGCTCGGCATCGCCGCCGTCGTCATCCTCGTCATCCGGCTGCGCCAGAGCGGCCCCGCCCCCGAGCCGCTGGTCCCCCCGCCGCAGTCGCCCTACGCCGAGTCGATCGGCGGGCGCGGCCTCGTCGAGAGCACGAACGAAAATGTCCGGATCGCCCCCACGGCATCCGGGCTCGTCGATTCCGTCAACGTGAAGGTCGGCGACCAGGTGAAATCCGGCGACGTCCTCTTCGCGCTCGACCCGCGGGATGCGCAGGCAGCCGTCCGCACCGCCGAGGCCCAGGTCCAGGTCCAGCAGGCCCGGCTCTCGGAGGCCGCCACCCTCGTCGCCGACCGGAAGGACTCGCTCGATCGGGTCACCAGGCTCCGCCAAAAAAATGTGGCGAGCGTGGACGAGGCCCGGCGGGACGAGTTTGCGATGCAGACGGCCGAGCGCCAGCAGGAACGCGCCGCGGCGGACCTCGCCCTAGCCCAAGCCCAGCTTAACGACGCCAAAGTCAATCTCGACCTCCTCACCATCCGCGCCCCGCGCGATGGCACCGTCCTTCAGGTCAACATCCGCAAGGGCGAATATGCCGCCGTCAGCTCCGGCGAGACCGCCATCCTCCTCGGCGACATCCGCCAGCTCCAGCTCCGGGCGGATATCGACGAATCCGACGCGCCGCGCGTCCGCCCCGGATGCCGGGCGGTCGCGTTCCTCAAGGGCTCGCGCGAGCAGGCGATCCCGCTCGAATTCGTCCGCATCGAACCGTACATCCTCCCGAAAAAATCGCTCTCGGGCGAGAGCACCGAGCGCGTCGATACCCGGGTGCTGCAGGTCATCTTCCGCTTCGAAAACCCCGCGTTCCCGGTTTACGTCGGCCAGCAGATGGACGTCTTCATCGAGGAAAGCTAAAAGGCAGGCGGGTCGCTTACCCCAGGAAAAGCACCGCCTGAAGGCGGAACTACAAACGATGCCGCCGGCTCTGTGTTCGGAGTTCCGCGTTCACGCGGCTGGCGGGTGAGTTGCCAGTCCCAAAAGGCCACGATGCCGATGCGACTTGCGGCTTGAATCCGGCAGCGGGCAGGGGTACCTTCGTCATCGATGGCGGACGGCCGTTCCTCACTGGCCGCAAGGTCGATGGGGAGAGGAAAGTCCGGACACCGGAAGGCAGCATGCCGCGTAGAACGCGCGGGGGGCGCGGGCGAAAGCCCGGGCCAACGGAAAGTGTCACAGAAAATAAACCGCCCTCCGCTTGCGGAGGGTAAGGGTGAAACGGCGGGGTAAGAGCCCACCGCCCCGGGCGCAAGTCCGGGGGCACGAAAAACCCCATGCGGTGCAAGACAGAACAGGAGGAACCGGGTTGCCTGCCCGATCCCGCGGCGAAAGCCGCAGGGGACCTCCGGGTAATAGTCGCAGTCCGCAAGGACCGGCCCCGCCGAAAGGAGGGGGCGAGACAAATGGCCGTCCAGGCCCCGGCGCAAGCTGCGGGCTGGACAGAATCCGGCTTACAGCCATCACCATACGGGGGCGCTCCGGCGACGGAGCGCCCCCGTCCATTTTGGAGCCGGGTTTGACAGGGCGGCGGAAACGCGCTTTGATCCGAAGCATGATTCGATTTTCTGTGCCCATCCTCCTGGCGTTGGCCCTGGCCGGCTGCGCAGGGCCGGAGGGGCCTGCCAACAAGCTGGAGAAGGCGAACGTGCTTCCGCTGGCCCTCGACGACATTTTCCAGTTCCGGAAAATCCAGCAGGACACGGTGGACAACTCGAAGCCGCCTGCGCTGACGGTGAGCGAGTACGCGGTATTCGAGCGCCAGCGCGCGACGTGGGGGGCGATTGACGGGGTCCAGATCGCCGAGCGGAACGGGAACTACTTCCGGTTTTTCTGGAAGTCGCGGGTCGCGGCCGACGTGACGGTCCGGTTCGAATACCGCCAGGCCGGGCTCTCGAACTACGTCATGGCCAAGGAGCGCTACTATCCGGACGCGCGCGGGTCGAAAAAATCCAGCTTTGAGGTGACGGGTGATGAATTTCTGGAAAACGGCCGGGTGACATCCTGGCGGGTTCTTCTGATTGTTGACGGGCGCATCGTTGGCATGCGCCAATCCTTTATGTGGAGGTAGGCGGAATTTGACACCACGGCCCTGCCGGGGCTAGTGATAGTCATTCCCATTGTGATCACACCCTCCTCCATTCGAGTCGGCAGCGTCGGGCGCACCGTCTGGGTCAAGGTCGATGGCCGGGGCACGTTCCAGAACAGCCCGGGAGTCAAAGAATTTGTGAGCCAGATGATCCGGCGCGGGCACCGGGAATTTGTTGTGGACCTTGGCGGCTGCGAGCTGATGGATTCGACATTCATGGGGACGCTGGCGGGGATCGCGCTCCGGCTCCGCGAGATCGGGCAGGGCGAGCTCAAGGCGGTCAACGCCAACGCCCGTAACAGCGGGCTGCTGGAGAACCTGGGGCTCGACCAGCTTTTTTCCGTCGAGCAGGGTCCGGCCGAGCAAGCCCCGGAATCTCTTCAGGAGGCGGAGGGGAGCGGGGACGAGGATGCCAAGGGCACGGTGCTCGCCGCCCACGAGGCCCTCATCGAGGCCGACGCGCACAACGCGGTAAAATTCAAAGACGTGGTCGAATACCTGCGCCAGGAGCTGGAGCAGGACAACCGTAAGGACGACTGATCGTTCTTGATCGCGGGGGAGGGGTTCCGGATAGTGTTCCCCCGAGGCCTCATGTGGACTTACCTCTACCTTTTTTTATTTTTTGGAACCTTCGTCGCCCTGCTGGCGGTTCTGAACGCGTTTACGAAGAAGGTGAGCGAGCTGGAGCGCCAGCGCGCGGAGCTCGAGGTCGAGGAGGACCGGGTCTTTGATTTTCTCCACGGGCTCGGCGAGGCGTTTTCCGAGGGCGTGCGCAGCTCGGAGCTCCACCGGCTGATCGTCGAGAGCGCGGTGAGGATTCTTGATGCCCATGGCGGGGCGCTCTACCTGGCCGGGAAGAGCGACGGCGCGCTGGTGCCCGCATTTATTTCGAAGGGCTGCCCGCCGATGGTCGATGTTCCGAAGCATGTCCTCGACCAGGCAGCCATGGTGCCGGTCGCGCTCGAGAGCTACCTCCGGCTGCACCCGGCGCGAGCGGGCGAGGGCATCATCGGCGAATGCTGGCAGACCGGGCAGGCGAAGATCCTGGATGACTTCGATGTGTCCGGTCCGCACTCCGCCCTCGTGGCCCCGCTGGTCTACCGCCGGAAAATCCTCGGCGTCCTGGGGCTCGCCAACGGGAAATCGAGCGCGCCGTTCGGCCCCGCCGACCTCAAAGTTTTTAAGGCGCTGGCCGAGCAGGGGGCGTTTGCGCTGTACAACGAGGCCGTCTATCTGGAGGCCGGGGAGAAGAAGCGCCTCGACCACGACCTCGAGATCGCGCGCGATATCCAGTCGATCCTCCTCCCGTCCTCGCCCCCGGTGGTTCCGGGCTACGAGCTGAGCGGGCTGAATATTCCGGCCCGCCAGGTCAGCGGCGACTACTTTGATTACATCCGCCTGGACCCGTCCCGCGTGGGGGTCGCCATCGCGGACGTCTCCGGCAAGGGGATCCCCGCCTCTCTGATCATGGCCATGTGCCGGAGCGTCATCCGCAGCGAGGCGATGAATACCACGTCGGCCTCGGAGGTCCTTCGACGCGTCAACCGGCAGCTCTATCCCGATATCAAAGAGGACATGTTCATCAGCATGGCCTACCTGATTTTGAATGCCGACGAGCGCCAGGTGACGCTGGCGAGGGCCGGACACGATGCGCCGCTCCTCTACCGCGCGGCCACCGGGGAGGTTGAAAAGCTGAACCCGAAGGGCATGGCGCTCGGGATTGACAGCGGGGAAGTCTTCAATAGAGTGTGCGCGGATTTCAGCTTCGGGCTGGACAAAGGAGATTGCATCCTTCTCTACACCGACGGCGCCACCGAGGCGCTCGATCAGGAAGGGATGGAGTACGGGCTCCCCAGACTGGTTCAAGGCCTTCAGGCCAGCGCGCCCCACGGCGCGGCCAGCGTGGTGAGGTACGTGGCAGGCGACGTCAAAGCGTTTGTCGGCAACCATCCCCAGCACGACGACATCACGCTGATCGCCATCGCCAAAACATGAAAAAACCTGACCTTCACGAATCTGAGCCCCCCGCGATCGACGCGGAGAGCGCCGCCCCGGAGCCGCAGGCCGAGGACCTCGATCCCCTGGCCGAGGCGGCCCGGTTTAAGGACATCGCCCTGCGCGCGCAGGCGGACCTGGAAAACTACCGCAAGCGCGCCGCGCGCGAGAAGGAAGATGCCATCCGGTATGCGAATACCTCGCTCCTCGAAAAATTGCTGCCGGTCCTCGATAACTTTGAGCTCGGCCTGGCGGCAGCGCGCACGGCCCCCGATGCCGCCTCGATCGTCGAGGGCATGGCGATGGTCCAGAAGCAGCTCCAGGATTTTCTCCGCAGCAGCGGGGTGGAGCAGGTCCCGGCCGAGGGCGAGATTTTTAATCCATCCCACCACGAGGCCGTCGCGCAGGAGCACAGCGCAGAGGTCCCTGAGGGGCATGTCGTACGCCAGCTGCGCCGGGGCTACAGGCTGAAGGACCGCCTGCTCCGCGCCTCCACCGTCACCGTTTCAAAGGGCGCGGCGGAATGAGCCGCACAAAACGCGATTATTACGAGGTTCTGGAGGTCGAGCGCACGATCACCGAAGACGGCCTCAAGCGGTCGTACCGGAAGCTCGCGGTCAAGTTTCACCCGGATAAAAACCCGGGCGACCACGAGGCGGAGGAGCGCTTCAAAGAGCTGGGGGAGGCGTATGATGTGCTCATGGACTCCCAGAAGCGGGCGGCTTACGACCGCTACGGGCATGCGGCATTCCAGCAGGGCGGCATGGGTGGAGGCGGGCATGATCCGTTCGACCTCTTCCGCGAGGTCTTCGGAGCCAACGGGGGCTCGGGCGGGATCTTCGACCACTTTTTTGGAGGCGGCGGGGGCGACAGCTCCGGGCGGCAGCGCGGGTCCGACCTGCGCTACGACATGCAGATCACGCTCGAGGAGGCCGCGCTGGGGGCGGAGAAGGAGATCGAGATCCGCAAGCTCGACGCCTGCGAGTCGTGCGAGGGGTCAGGCGCCCAAAAAGGTTCCAAGGCGGTGACCTGCCCGACCTGCCGCGGCCGCGGCCAGGTCGTCGCGTCGCGCGGATTTTTTCAGGTCGCACAAACCTGCCCGACCTGCCACGGCACCGGGCAGACGATCGAAAAGCCCTGCCGGTCCTGCCAGGGAGAGGGACGTGTAGAAAAGACGACGCGGGTAAAAATCAAGGTGCCGGCCGGGATCGACAGCGACTCGCGGCTGCGGAGCTCCGGCGGCGGCGAGGCCGGCCTGCGCGGCGGCCCCTCCGGCGACCTCTACGTTGTCATCCACATCAAGGAGCATGATATTTTTGACCGGGACGGGTTGGATCTGCACTGCGAGGTGCCCCTCCCCTTCACGACCGCAGCCTTGGGCGGGGAAATCCGTGTCCCGACCCTGCAGGGGGCGGTGAGCCTGAAAATCCCTGCCGGCACCCAAGGAGGAGCTGTCTTCCGAATCCGCAGCCAGGGCATGCCCGGCCTCCACAGCTCCGCCCGCGGCGACCTCCTCACACGCGTCCAGGTCGAGGTCCCCACCCGGCTCAACCACGAACAACGCGAGGCGCTCGAAAAGTTCTCCGAGCTCTGCGGAGACGAAAATAGCCCGATCCACAAAGGCTTCTACGAGCGGCTCAAGGAATTTTTCAGCTAGATGTAATTCGCCGGGAGCTGGAACGCATTTTCGATGATCCGGATCTCCCTCTCCGGAAACAGGACGACCTCGACGACGTCGAAGCGGAACGAGATCTCCGCGCGATCGAGCAGGTGGAGCCACTTCATCGCACCCCGGATAATCAGGCGCTGCTTTTTCGGGTTGACGGCGTCGATCGGGCGGCCGAAGTCCTCGCTGGTCCGGGTCTTGACCTCGACGAACACGAGGAACGACCCGTGGCGGCAGACGAGATCGACCTCGCCGCCGCCGGGAGCCCGGAAGTTTTTGCGGAGGATTTTGTAGCCGCAGCGCCGGAGGTGGGCAGCCGCCATCCCCTCGCCCCGGCGGCCGAGGCGGATATGTTCAGGTTCAGAAGAGGCAGGCTTGAGAAACGGGCGAAAAGCTTCTGCGATGAACCGGACAGGGGCCATGGAGCCGCAGTTTGGCAAGATGATCGGCCGTTGGGTAGCCTTTATGCCGGGAAAATCCGTATTCCGGGTACTCGGCGTCGAGGGCGCACATGATCCGGTCCCGCTCAACTTTCGCAATCACGCTTGCTGCGGCGATGCTCAGGCTGAGCCCGTCCCCGCCGACCAGCGCGGTCTGCTCGCAGGGAAAATTCGGAACCGGAAGCCCATCGATGAGGACATGCTGCGGGCGGACGGAAAGCGCAAAAAATGCCCGGCACATCGCCTCGTGGGTGGCCCTGAGGATATTCCGCGCATCGATCTCAAGGTGGTCGCACAGCGCCGACGCCCACCGGACTTCGTCGCTTCCGGTTAGGGAGGCATAGAGAGTTTCCCGCTGCCGGGGGGACAGCTTTTTGGAGTCGTCCAGACCCGGAAGTGAAAAATTCACCGGAAGAATCACACAGGCAGCGACGACAGGACCCGCGAGCGGACCCCTGCCAGCCTCGTCAATGCCACCCACGGGCGAAATCCCGCTGGAGATCAGTTGGTTTTCCTGCTCCAGGGAGCAGGGCACGTTATGCCGTCCGGTCGGACTTTTCCTTAACCGTTGTGGCGGACTTGCCCTTGCGGTCGCGGAGGAAGTTGAGCTTCGAGCGGCGCACCGATCCCTGGCGGTCGATCTCGATTTTGGCGATGCGAGGGGAATGCAGCGGGAAGACCCGCTCAACACCTTCGCCGTAGGAAACGCGGCGCACGGTGAAGTTAGCGTTCAGGCCGGCCCCTTTGCGGCCGATCACGATCCCGGAATAGACCTGGATCCGCTCCTTGTCACCTTCGACAACCCGCGTGTGAACCTTGACGGTGTCTCCGACTTTGAACTTCGTGACATCCGGTTTGAGCTGCTCGCTCTCAATCTTCTCAATAATAGTCATGGCTGAAAAAAATCTGGGTGATCTAGCTGGCTGCGGGGGCCTCGACGTTGACCCGGCGACCGTTGCGGTCAAACGTCACGTTTCCGTCAACGAGGGCGAAGATCGTGTAGTCCCGGCCGAGCCCGACGTTGCGTCCCGGATGGAACTTCGTGCCGCGCTGGCGGATGATAATGTTGCCTGAGGTTACGGATTCGCCGCCAAACTTTTTCACGCCGAGGCGCTTGCTTTGGCTGTCGCGTCCGTTTTTGACACTTCCTTGTCCTTTTTTATGGGCCATGACGAGTTACTTGGTGGAGATGGATTCGATTTTGAGCTTGGTGAGCTGGCGGCGGTGGCCAACGGTCCGGTGGTAGCCCTTCCGGCGGCGGAACTTGAAGGCGATCACCTTGTCGTCTTTGAACTGATCGACAACCTCGGCCGTCACGCTGGCCCCGGAGATCAGGGGTTCGCCAATCGTTACACTCGCGCCATCCGCGATGAGCAGCACGTCGGAGAGCACGGTTTTTGTCCCGGCTTCCACGTCGAGCTTCTCGACTTCGATCTCATCGCCCTCGGCGACGCGGTATTGTTTGCCGCCTGTTTGAATCACTGCGTATGCCATAAAGTTATCGTTTAAATTCCAGTTCGTTTCGGATTGTCCAGAGTGGGGGAAAAAGATTCTCCGCGCAAGAGGAAATTTCCATCTTGCCAAAATTTTCCGGCGCGGTAGTTTTTTGGCCTCGTCACTTTTGTAATGCTCGGGTGGTGAAATGGCAGACACGTACGTTTGAGGGGCGTATGCCGTAAGGCATGGGGGTTCAAGTCCCCCCCCGAGCACTTCTTATTTTCGCTGGCTTCGAGGATTGACCTTTGCGAGCCCGGGAGTAGATTGGCAACCCTACACGCATGAACCTGAACAATTTGACCTCCTTTGCCGCCGAGCCCTCCACCACGAAAAACATTCTTGCCGGAGACGTGGAAATCCACGGGACGCTGAAGTTCCAAAATGAGCTGATTTTTGATGGAAAACTCGACGGGGAGATCGTCTCCGAGGGGGTGCTGACGCTAGGGAAAAATGCCAACGTCAAAGGCGAGGTCAAGACGAAGGCGGTCACGGTCCATGGGACGGTAAACGGCAACATCACAGTGACCGAGCGCTGCGAGCTCAAGGCCAGCAGCCAGCTCAACGGCGATCTCAAGGCGATGCGGATCGTCATCGAAGAGGGGGCCACGTTCATTGGTAAGTCCGAGGTGACCCCGGCGAAATCCGTTGCGGCACCCGCAGCGAGGCAGGCAACGCCTGCGGCGGAGCCCGCTCGCACCAGCAAGACAGCTGATCTGATCAGTTAAGCCATGGCGAGGATTCCGCAAAAGACACCTTCCCAGTGTCCGGCTTGCGGCTACTCACAGTTGGAGCCTCCCCGCCTCATCTCGACGTACTGCCGGTCGTGCGGGGGGCATTACGAAGTTGCAAAGCAGGCGCGGGGAACTCAAGCGGCCTTGCCGCCGCTCCCCTCCCCCGCCCGGCAGCAGACGGCCCAGGTGCATTGCTTTCAATGCGGGGCAAGCCATCCGGTCTCGGCCCGTGCCCGGTGCACGATCTGTCCCGGGTGCAATACCTCCATCGAGCTGGAGGATGTCACCTTTCTCTCTCCGGCCTCCCGCCGTGTGGATACGCGGGGGAAATTACGCATCGGCCCGGACGGCTGCCTGAGCAGCTCCTGGATCGTCTGCGGCTCCGCCCGGATCCAGGGCCGGATCGTGGGCCGGCTCATCTCTCTGGGAGAGGTCCATGTGGCGACGAATGAAGCCTGCGTCTGCCACATCACCGCCCCGACCATCGTCATCGAAAAAAACTGCCGGCCGACGTTTACGCAAGCGCTCCACACGCAAAGGCTTGTTGTCTATGGCTGCCTGACCGGAGTCGTCCACTGCCAGGGAACAGTTCATGTGTGCCGCGGTGGCCGCTTGGAGGCCGAGGTGCAGGCCCGATCGGTGACGGTCGAAAAGGGAGGCGTCCTGCTCGGCAGCTGCCGGGTGAACGGAACCTCCACCATCCCCGAAACCTCCAGTTCCGCCAGCTCGAACGGGTGGGCTGGCGCGCTCTGCCCGGCGGTTTAAAGCCGAACGACACGGCCTTGTTCCGCCGTAGCCTTGGCGAAGGCGAAAGGTCGTCCCTCCGGCGCTGGCGCGCTCGTTCCTATTGGAGGGCGATGCTCCGTCGGCGCCCACTTGTTGGCTTGCGGGGCAGACAAAGCCGGACGACACGGAGGTCGTCCCTCCAGCGCTGGCGCGCTCGTTCCTATTGGAGGGCGATGCTCCGTCGGCGCCCACTTATTGGCTTTGCGCCCGATCTCACCAGAAGCTTTGCGGGACGTAGATTTTGTCGCCGGGCTTCACATTTTTGTCCTTGGAGGGGTCCTTCCGAACCTCTTTGACGTTGACGACGGTGACCTTGCCATCGCTGGTGAGGCTCACTTTTCCCTGGTCGGCGTACTCGGTGAATCCCCCGGCAGCGGTGATCGCCCCGACGACGGTGAGATCGGCGGTGAAAGGGACCCGCTGGGGAGCGCGAACATCGCCCATCACCTCCACAAACCTCGCCGTGTTCGGGACAGCCAATGTGATGGAGGGGTTCGTGTAAATCTGCTGGGATTTGTAGCTATTCTCGACCGCGCCTTGCAGCTGGGATTGCGTCGCACCGGCGGCGCGCACTTTCCCAATGTGCGGCATGTTGATGAACCCATCCCCATCAACCGTGTAGAGGCCAGTGACTTGGCTGATCTCCTCGGCCGGAACCCCGCCGAGGCGGATCTCAATCTGGTCGCCCGGCCGCAGCACGGCATCCTGGGCGCGCAGGAGTGGCAGGGTCAGAAAGATCAGAAGTATTAATTTAGTAGGCATCGTCCGTGGTTTCCTGGTTCCCCCCCGACGGGGAGGCCGCGGCAACGATGGCGTCCTTTTTCTTTTTGCCCGCCTTGCGCTTCGCGTCTTTTCCGGTCTTGTGGTAGTAGTTGTAGTAGCTGGTGTAGTACTCGTAGTGCTGGTCATGCCGCACATCGACGTTGTTGAGGACGACGCCGAGGATGGTGCCCCCGACGTTTGCAACCGCCTGCTTGACCCTCTGGAGCATGGCGCGCGGGAACCGGCGGTGTTGGACAACGACGATTGTCAGGTCCATGGCGCTCGAGAGCACGGAGGCATCGCTCACGCCAAGGATCGGCGGGGAGTCGAAAAAGATGATGTCAAACCGTCCTTTGACCTCCTCGATCAGCTCGACCATGCGCTGCGAGTTGAGGACTCCGACCGCGTCGGTGGGCATCTGGCCAGCGGTCATGAGGTACAGGTTGTCGATCTTGGTCAGGTGCACGACCTCCTCCAGATCGATCTCCGTCGTCAGGTAGTCGCTCAGGCCGGATTCGTTTTCGATGCCGAAAATCCGGTGCTGGGACGGCCGCCGGAGGTCGGCGTCAATGATGAGCGTCGTGTAGCCGCCCTTGGCAAACGTGTAGGCGAGGTTGACGAGGGTCGTCGATTTCCCCTCCCCGGCCCCGCCGCTGATGATCGTGATCGTGTTGGCATCCGGCGACTTCCGGTTGAACTCGATGTTCGTGCGCATGATCCGGTAGGCTTCCGCATCCGGATTGTCGTCGGTCTCGTTGATCAGGACGCTGATATTTTTCGGGATCACCGCGAGCACCGGGACCTGGAGGAACGACTCGACGTCCTCCATCGTCTTCACGCTGGTATCGAGGTACTCGATGAAGAAGGCCAGGCCGACGCCGAAGACGAGGCCGACGACCACGCCGAGCAGGATGTTGAGCATGACGCGGGGCCGGGCGGGGGCGTTCGGCGGAGACGGCTCGGCGCGCTCCCAAATGATCGCCGGGTTCTGCGGCATCGTGCGCTCCATCGTCTCGGTCGAGAGCCGCATCTCGGCCGCCTCCAGGACGTTTTTAGCCTGGATGTAGGCATTTTTTGCTTCGAAATATCCCGCCGCGCGCGTCTTTGAGCTCTGCTGGCTGTCCTGGGCCTCGCCCAGGCGCGATTCCAGCTGCTTGAGCGAATCCTCGGCGATCTGAATGTTTGCGGCGAGGCTGGTGCGCAGGGATTTGATCTGGTCCTCAAGCTGCTTCCACATGACCTCCTTTTTGGCGCGGAGCGATTTGACCGTCGGATGGTTGAGACCGAGGCCGCTCTGCAACATCCGGGCCTCTTCGGACGAGGCCTCCTGGTACTGCGGAAGGATCTGGGTGATCGCCGGATCCTGCACCTCCAGGGTGGTGATGCTGCGCATCACCTGATCGTCGGTGAGCTTGGAGATCTGGTCGTATTTCGCGCGCAGCGAAGAGACCCGCAACCGCTCGCTACTCACCTGCTGCTCGACCGCCAGAAGCACGTCGTTCGCCGCATCCCGCGGGTCCTGGACGCTGTCCGGGTTCAGATCCTGAATTTTGTTCTCCGTCCGGATTTTTGCCGCCTCGTTGCGGAGGTCCTCGACCTTTTTCCGCTGCTTGGCAACCTCATCCTGAAGCTGGGTCAGCGAGCGCGAGACGAGCTGCTGCTGGTCCTCGATCCGCTTTCTCTGGTACTCGTCGGCGATGCGGTTGGCAATTTCCGCCGCCTCCTTCGGATCCGTGCTCATCACGCCGATCTGGATGAGCTCGGTATTCCGGATCTCGCGCACGTCGATCATCCCGCGAAGCTTGAAGTAGGCCTGCTCCCTGCTCGCAAGCCCGTAGGCCGTCCTCCACCGCTGCTCGAGCCCGAGCGAGTCGATCACCGGATAGAGCATCTCCTTGCGCTGGATGATCTCAAACTGGGTGGTCAGGAACCGGGGATCAAACCCCATGCCCCCCTCCCGGTTGAAGACCTTCATGAGCGTATCGCTCTGCTTGATCTGCATCGTGACCGCCGACTGGTACTGCTTAGGCATGAAGTGCGTGACGACCGCAGCCGTGATGACAACCAGCAGGAAGACGAGAATGATGAGGGGGAGCCGGACACGGATGACCCGCCAGTAGTCTAGAAAATGCAGCTTCAGTTCGCCGCTGTCGTTATTTGTCATGAGTCAAAAATGGAGAAAAACGTTCGGTTCCAAGTGGGGAGATTCGTAGAATCTAGCACAGGAATATGTGGATCCGCAATCAACTTATCTCGACCTGTGAAGATGCTGGCGCAAAAACAAAAATTCGGTTTCGCCCGATTCGGCTGACGCCGTGGATTTTTTCGCGCTGACGTCGCGAAAAACGCGGTGGGAGCAGCGCGGAGGTCTGACGGCGGCTTAAATCA
>Ga0247834_1002997_pt1 | contig 23897 bp, 16 predicted proteins | sample LaCruzMarch2015__8_FD_187118 | JGI IMG/M metagenome (GOLD analysis project Ga0247834, IMG submission 187118) | Freshwater microbial communities from meromictic Lake La Cruz, Castile-La Mancha, Spain - LaCruzMarch2015_12m | ecosystem: Environmental > Aquatic > Freshwater > Lake | place: Spain...
TCTTTTCGACTCAATTGACTCATCTCCGGTGGGGTCTCCATCCGGTGTCATTCATTTTGAGGCAACGATCCGCTAGTCCCTCACTCGTTCACGCTCCCCCGGTGTGATTCTTTTTGAGGCAACTCGTTCGCAAGGTGGCTCAGTCAAGAAGATTGCCTCTCTCCGTTGAATCGTTTATTCTCCGCCCATGTCCGCCGCCCTGAAACTCGACCTACGCATGTCACCCGAGGAGTTCTATGCCTTTGAAGAAAAGGCAGAGGTTCGTCATGAGTTTTTTAAAGGCGAGGTGATCGCGATGGCTGGCGGCACGGATGTGCATAGCCTGCTTTCATCGAATGCGATCAGAAAAGTCGGCAATGCCCTGGAGAAACGGCCCTGCCGTGTTTTTGAGTCGAACATGCGAGTCAAGATCGAGGCGACCGGGCTGGAGACCTACCCGGACGCCAGCGTGGTGTGCGGTCCGCCGAAATTCCAAGACCTCCGCAGGCAGTCGCTGCTGAATCCGCTGCTCATCATTGAGGTGCTGTCCGACAGCACCGAGACGTATGACCGGGGGAAGAAGTTCTGGCATTACCGCCACCTTCCCTCTCTCCAGGAGTATGTGCTGATCGCCCAAGATGAGCTGCGGGTGGAGGTCTTCGCACGCCAGCCTAGCGGCGACTGGCTGCTGCGGGCCTACGACGGGCCGGAAGCCGTGGTGCGCTTCGAGTGTCTGGACATCGAGATCGCCATGAGTGATCTGTATGCGAAGACACCGCTGATGGGAGTGCATCCAGACGAAGATTAGCCAGGGAGCAACCAGCAGAGCAGCAGCGCTGGCTCCATCCAGCCTCATCCGAAAAGCCGCAAAAAATCTGGTGTCCTTTTTGCTACAACCGCTATTTCTGACCACACGCAATGAACACCCCCAGCACCTTCACTACCGGCACAGGCTCCACAGGCACGTTTTTCTCCCTTCCTGAACTCGAAAAACAGGGAATCGGCCCGGTGTCGAAGCTGCCGGTTTCCATCCGCATCGTGCTGGAGTCCCTACTGCGGAATCTGGACGGGAAGAAGGTGACGGAGAAGGACGTTCGGAACCTGGCGAACTGGAATGCGAAGTCACCCGGCGACTATGAAATCCCCTTCACCGTGGCGCGGATCGTCTTGCAGGACTTCACCGGGGTGCCGCTGCTGGTGGACCTGGCCGCCATGCGCAGCGCCGTGAAAAAGATGGGCAAGGACGCCAAAATGATCGAGCCGCTGGTGCCCGTGGACCTCGTAGTGGACCACAGCGTGCAGGTGGACTACGCCGGAACCCAGGCGGCGCTGAACCAAAATCTGGCGCTGGAGTTTGAGCGCAACAAAGAGCGCTACCAGTTCCTCAAGTGGGGTGAGCAGGCGTTCGACACCTTCAAAGTCGTGCCGCCTGGCATCGGCATCGTGCATCAGGTGAACCTGGAGTATCTGGCCAAAGGCGTGCTGGAGAAGGACGGCGTCTTTTACCCTGACACGCTCGTGGGCACGGACAGCCACACGACCATGATCAACGGCCTCGGCGTCGTCGCCTGGGGCGTCGGCGGCATCGAGGCAGAGGCGGGAATGCTCGGCCAGCCAGTGACCTTCCTGGTGCCTGAGGTGGTCGGCGTTTATCTCACCGGCGCGCTGCGCGAGGGCGTGACCGCCACCGATCTGGCGCTGCACTGCACGCAGATGCTGCGCAAGCACGGCGTGGTGGGCAAGTTCGTGGAATTCTATGGACCCGGCGCGGAAAGCCTGCCGCTGCCCGACCGCGCGACCATCGCCAACATGGCCCCCGAGTATGGTGCGACGATGGGCTTCTTCCCGATTGACGAAGAGTGCGTGAACTACCTGCGCGGCACTGGCCGCAGCGAGGAGCTGTGCGCCACCTTCAAAAACTACTACAGCGCCCAGGGCATGTTCGGCATCCCAAAGAAGGGCGATGTGGAGTACACGAGCGACCTCGCGCTCGACCTCGGCGAGGTGCAGCCCAGCGTGGCCGGGCCGAAGCGCCCGCAGGACCGCATCACCGTGGCGGCGCTCAAGCCCGCATGGAATGAGATTTTGACCCAGCCCGTGCCCAAGGGTTACGGCAAGTCACCGGAGGCCGGTGTGGCCGAATCACCTGCCGTACCCGCCACGCTGGACTCCATCCCCGATGGCAGCAGTCTGGCACGGGCGCTCGGCGCGCAGGAAGGCGTGGTCACGGAGGAGGCGGACGATGTGCTCGCCTATCCGCTCTACGAAGTCACCGTGGACAGCAAAGGTGGGGAGAAGGACGTCATCACCCACGGCAGCGTACTCATCGCCGCCATCACGAGCTGCACGAACACCAGCAACCCCAGCGTCATGCTCGCCGCCGGCCTGCTGGCGCAGAAGGCCAACGCGCGCGGCCTGACCGTAAAGCCCAGCGTCAAAACCAGCCTCGGCCCCGGCAGCCGAGTGGTGACGGATTACCTGGAAAAAACCGGCTTGCAGAGCGAGCTGGACAAGCTCGGCTTCCAGACCGTCGGCTACGGCTGCACCACCTGCATCGGCAACTCCGGCCCGCTCGATCCCGGCATTGAGGACGTGGTGAAGTCCGAGGACGTCGTGGCCGCCAGCGTGCTCTCCGGCAACCGCAACTTCGAGGCGCGCGTGCATCAGAGCATCAAGGCGAACTTCCTCATGTCCCCGCCGCTCGTCGTCGCCTACGCCATCGCCGGCACGGTGGACATTGACCTGACTACCGAGCCGATGGGCAGGGACCAGGAAGGCGCAGACGTTTATCTCAAGGACATCTGGCCCTCTTTGGCCGAAATTCGCGATGCGATGCAGAGCGCGCTCAGCCCCGATGTCTTCCGCAGGCTCTACACCGACTTCGCGAGCCAGAATCCAAAGTGGAACGAGATCAAAGGCAGCCTCGGCGAGGTCTTCGAGTGGGACAGCCAAAGCACCTACATCCAGCACCCACCGTTCTTTGAAGACTTCGGCATGGAGCCGGGAGACATCGTCGAGATCAAAGGCGCGCGCCCGCTCGGCATCTTCGGCGACAGCGTCACGACCGACCACATCAGCCCCGCAGGCAACATCAAGAAGGACAGCCCCGCAGGTCGCTTCCTTTTGGAGAACGGCGTCACCCAGGCCGACTTCAACAGCTACGGCAGCCGTCGCGGCAACGACCGCGTGATGACCCGCGGCACCTTTGCCAACGTGCGCATCAAGAACCTCATGCTCAGCGGCAAAGAAGGCGGCAACACGCTTTTCTATCAGTCTCACATGATTGATCAAATCGAGGAAACCTCAGATGGTGGAGTGGAGTCCACTTTCACTCAGGTTTTCGCCGAAGATTCAACAGAAATGAGCATCTACGACGCTGCCGAGTCCTACAAAGCCGCAGGCACGCCCACCATCGTCATCGGCGCCGAAGACTACGGCATGGGCAGCAGCCGCGACTGGGCCGCCAAAGGCACCCGCCTGCTCGGCGTGAAGGCCGTCATCACCAAATCCTTCGAGCGCATCCACCGCAGCAACCTCGTCGGCATGGGCGTCCTGCCCTGCAACTTCAAGGACAAGGCCGACTACGAGAAGGTGAAGTATCTCAGCGACGCCACCTTCGACATCCTGGGCATCTCCAACGACTTCAAACCCATGAGCGAGGCCACCCTCCGCGTTCATAAGGCGGACGGCAGCAGCTTCGACGTGCCGCTGATCGTGCGCATAGACACGCCCGTGGAGATTGATTACTACCGCGCCGGCGGCATCCTGCCGTATGTGCTGGCCCAGATTCTGCGGGCAAATGCGTAACTCTGTGAAGGGCCACACCGTGTCCATGCCCACACGCGATCTTGCCTTGTAGGCTAGGCGCGTCATCATGCATCCCACGCATGAAACGCCTCTACCGCCACGCCCAGATCGCCTCTGAAGACTCGCCGCAGCTCGTGCGTGGGGATGTGCTCGTCGAGGGGGATCGCATCACCGGCGTTGCTCCTGAGATGACCGGCGTCAGTGATTGTGAGGTCATTGACTGCACGGGCCGCATTCTGCTGCCCGCCCTGTTTGACATCCATGTCCATGCCCGCGAACCAGGGCAGGAGGACAAGGAAAACATCGCCACCTGTGCCGAAGCGGCAATCAATGGTGGCGTGACTGGCTTTGTGATGATGCCAAACACCGCGCCAGCCATAGACAACGCCGGCGTGGTCCGCACGGTGCTGGAAAGCGCGCGCCGCACACGCATCGGCACCGCGCTTTACACCACAGGTGCGATCACCAAGGGCCGCAAAGGAGAAGACCTCGCCGGCATCGCCGCAATGAAAGATGCCGGTGTCATCATGCTCACCGACGATGGATTCCCCGTGGACAATCCCCAGGTGCTCCGCCGTGCCATGGAGTATGCCCGCGACTACGACCTGCCTCTGGCCAGCCACTGCGAGGTGAAGGAGCTAAGTGGCAAAGGCTGCATGCACGAAGGCAGCATGAGTTACGCGCTAGGCCTGCCAGCCATCCCCGGCATCAGTGAGGAAATCTGCATCGCCCGCGACATCCGCCTGGCCGAGTACACTGGCGTGCATCTCAATATCCAGCACGTCACCACTGCGGAGGGCATGAGGACAATCAAGCGCGCAAAAGATCGCGGCATCCGTGTCACCTGCGAGGTCGCCCCGCATCACCTCATGTTCAGTCACGAGGACATCGGCGACTACGACACGCACTACAAAATGAACCCGCCGCTGCGCACTAGAGAGGACAACGCACTACTGCTCCAAGGTCTGATTGACGGGTGGTTTGACGTGATCGCCACCGACCACGCCCCCCACACTCCTTTCGAGAAGAATCAGGATTTCGCCAGCGCACCTTTTGGCATCACGGGCCTGGAGACGGCACTGCCCAGCCTTTACGACCGCTTCATTTCCAAAGGCGTGTTCGGTTGGGATGTGGTCGTCAAACGCTACTCCGCCGAGCCGCGCCGCCTCATGCGTCTGGACCCCGTGCCGATCAAAGAGGGCGGCATCGCGGAGTTCATCCTATTCAATCCCGAACGCACAACCACATTTACGCGCGAGTTCATGAAGTCGAAGAGCATCAACACGCCATTCCTCGGCAAAACGCTCCGGGGGATGATCGAACGCGTGATCCATCGCGGTATGGAGCTGCTCACGAGGTGAATGCAGCAGCTTCGGCGCGGAATTCCCCCGTCAGCTGTGCAAGCCGAAAAAAATCTGTTTTCGATCCTTCCCGGAACAGTACTCATGCTATTCTGGACGTGCGATTTCACCGCACGCCATGAAACCTATCTCAAGCTCCGGGCTGCTCACCGCCCTGTGTCTCGCGGCTCTCCTGCCGCTGTCAGTTTCCTTCGCGGCTCCTGCCAAAAAAAGCAGCGCCGTCACTCAGCCGGAACCCGTTCTCGAAGCCGAGTTCACCATCCAGCCCCCAGAACTTTCGCCTGAAAGCACGATTGAGGTGGTCTTCCCCACGCCCATGATCCCGAAGGATCGTGTCGGCACCACGGAGACGGAGTCACCGCTGGTGGTGAAGCCAGAACTGGCGGGCAGCTTCCAGTGGGTCAGCACCCGCAGCGGCCAGTTCAAGCTGTCGCAGGCACCGAAGTTCAATGCCAGCTATGACTTCGCTTTGCGGAAAGATCTGCGTGATCTCGATGGCAAGGCGCTGTCGTCCGACCAACTCGCCTCAGTGAACAGCGCGCAGTTTCGGGTCATTGACCAGTCGCCGAAGTGGTTCGACTCCGACGACGCGCGGCGGCTGCCGAAGTTCCGCTTTGAATTCAATGACAACGTCAACGCTGCGGATGCGGGAAAAAGCATTGTCTTTGTCTCCGAAAAGCCGGTGCTGAAAGTCGCGGCGAAGGTGCGTCATGCCACAGGCAAGGACTTTGGCCGTGAAAGTGAGCCGCAGCCGACGTGGGCGGAGGAGATCGCCAAGGTGAAGCCTGCGGTGGCGGAGGATGCCACGCGCCTGAGCGCCATCATCGTCGAGCCAGAATCACCGCTGCCCGTGGCGGAGAAGTGGCATCTCCAGATCGCGCCGACGCTGACCAATGCCTCCGGCCATGACCCGATCGCGCAGGGCGATGACATCGTGCTCGGTGATGTAAAGCCTTTCTCCGTGAGGAAGATCAGCGCCCACACGCCCTTCGACGCAGACTATTTCATTGACGTGGACTTCAACAAGTCCCTGATCCCAGATCGCGAAGGAGAGTGGAAGAAAGAGGAGCTGACGGCCCTGGCGCAGAAGCTCGCCGCGTCCGTACATGTGGAACCCACTGTGGGTGAAACAACGGCGGAGATCATCGGCCGCACCCTGCGCCTGAACGGTAAGTTTGAGCTGCGCAAACCCTACCGCGTGGTGGTGGAGCCTAACGTTGTGTCTGGCGACGGGTTGCCGCTCGCTAAAGTGGCGGAGCAGGAGGTCACCTTCATCCCGAATCCTCCCTATGTCGCCGCGCCCGCCTTTGTGCGCACGCAGTTAGCCAAAGGCGGCGGTGAGTTCGAGATCGCCGCAGCCAATGTGCGCGAGGTGCGCATCCGCGTGAAGCGTCTCACCGGCCCAGAACTGCTCCAGGCCACGGACAAGTACGCCACCTACCGCAGCACCTTCTACAGCAGCGACGAAAAGAAGAAGGGCTACAAGCCGGAGTCCATTGACACCTATGCAGGCACGCAGGTTTTTGACCGCACCTTCCCCATCAATAAGCCGCTGGATCGCAGTGAGATGGTGAAGCTGAACTGGAAGGAGGTGCTGGCTGGCGCGCCAGCGGCACCTTTGTTTGTGGAGATCGAAGGCCGCGCTGCTGATGGCGTGGACCACCAGGGCGTGATCGCCCAGACACTGGTGCAGTTCACTGACCTGGGCCTGATGCAAAAGAGCAATGGCCGCGAGACCATGGTCTTTGTGACCTCCCTGCTGACAGGCAGGCCCGTGCCCGGAGTGCGGCTGACGATGGTGGACAATGAGCAAAAACTGATTGGTTATGCCGACACCGACGCCAGCGGCGTCGCGGTCATGAAGGGTGCGAACCCCGCCCTGGTGCTAGCCGAAAAAGAAGGCGACTGCGCCGCCATCAGCACCAGCGACTCCCACATCGGCGGTGTGATCCCCTACGACATCCCAACAGCCTGGGAAGATGTGTGGAAGCCCGCGCGCCGCACCTTTGTCTTCTCCGACCGACCGCTCTACCGCCCCGGCGATACCGGCCACTTCAAGGCCCACACCCGCATGAGGGTGGCAGATGATCTGCTGCTGGACACCGAACCTGCGAAGGGACGCGTGACGATTCGCGACCCGCGCTACCGCATCGTGGTGGACAAGGAGATCAGCTTTACTGCCAACGGCTCCTGGGCAGATGACATCAAGCTGCCGGAAGGCCCGCTCGGCTGGTATGAACTGGGCATCGTGCTCGGTGGGGAGAACGACAACAGCGGCCCCAGCGGCTTCTATTCCTTCCGCGTGGATGATTACAAGCCGAACACCTTCGAGGTGAAGCTGGACGGCAAGAACCTGGAAGTGGCCGCAGACCGCCTGAAGCTGCCGCTGACGGCGAACTACTTCATGGGCAAGACGCTCAGCCGCGCCAAGGTGAGCTGGACGGCCTCCTCACAGCGTCAGTTTGCCGCGCCTGCGGGCTTTGATGACTACCACTTTGGCGATGCGCCGCGCTGGGCGCACTACGGCAAGGACCGCGACGCCGACGGCTACTACGACGACAGCAATGACGAGGCGGAGGGTGAGTGGTGGGTGAACGGCGACCTTTCCCTCAATGACGACGGCACCGCCGTGCTGGAGATGCCCATGCCGCCGCCCGACCGCGCAGCGCTGCCGCAGCAGGTGCGCGTGACGGCCGAGGTCACGGACATCAATCAACAGACGATCAGCGCCGCCACGGAGTTCGAGGTGCCTGGCGCGGACTTCATCGTCGGTCTGAAGGGACCGCAGTTTTTCAGCACTGCTGGGGCGGACACGCGCGTGGATATGATCGGCATTGATTCCAAAGGCAAGCCTGCCACCGGCAATGTGCGCGTGGAGGTGAAGGTGGAGCGCCAGGAATACCACACGCTCAAGATCGCCACCGCCGGTGGTGGCTCGACCACGAAGGACCAGGTGATCCTGCGGGAGGAGATGAAGCAGACCCTCGATCTCAAACCTGCCACCGCTGGCAGCGCGCCCTCGGCCCTGCTGACTTTCAAACCCACCCGTGGTGGCGTGTATTTCGTCACGGCAGAGGCCAGCGATGCGAAGGGGAAAAAAGTGCTCTCGCGGCTGCCTGTGTATGTGCTCGGCGGTGATGAATTCCCTTGGGCGATGGAGGACGGCGCGCGCATCAATCTCCAGCCGGAGAAGAAGACGCTCAAGCCGGGCGAGGAGGCGGTCATCGTCGTGAAGACACCCATCGCCGGCACCGCGCTGGTCAGCGTGGAGCGCAATAAAGTGCATCGTCACTTTGTCACCCAGATCTCGCCGGAGCAGCCTGTCATCCGCGTGCCGGTTCAGGATGCCGAGGCACCGAATGTGTTCGTCTCTGTCATCCTCGTGCGCGGCAGCGCGGCGAGTCCGAAGCAGCACAAGATGCCCGAATACAAGGTGGGCTACTGCCAGCTCGAAGTGGACTCGAAGCTCAAGGAACTGACCGTCGCCATAGCGCCCGCCAAACCGGAGGTGAAGCCTGCCGAGGCGCTGGATGTCTCCGCCACTGTCACGGATTACCAAGGCAAGCCCGTCAGCGGCAGCGAGGTCACGCTTTATGCCGTGGATGAAGGCGTGCTCAGCCTGATGAAGCATGAGACGCCGGACCCCTCGGCCTACTTCCACGCGCCGATGCCGCTGGCGATAGACAACTACACCTCCTTCGATGACCTGCTGCCGGAGGAGTTCGCCGCGCGTGAACGCGGCAACAAGGGCTTCCTCATCGGTGGCGGAGGCGAGATGGATGAGAGCGCCATCCCGGTGAGGAAAAACTTCGTCGCCACCCCGCTCTGGCTTGCAACGGCGATGACCGATGCGCAGGGCAGGCTGACTGCGACCATCACCGCGCCCGACAACCTGACACGCTACCGGCTCATGGCCGTCGCCGTGAGCGGGGCGGACCGCTTTGGCAGCGGCGAGTCGTCATTCAAAATCAACAAGCCGCTGATGGTGGAGCCGGTGGTGCCGCGCTTTGCCCGCTTGGAGGATGAAGCCCTGCTCAAGGCCGTGATCCACAACACCACGCCGCATGAAGGCGAGGTGGAGGTGACTCTCGAACTTGATGCCACAGCGGACTTCATCCGTGAGGAGCGCTTCTTTGTCCCCGCCAGCCTAAAGATGCCCGCCGCTGACAACCCGAAGCTGCAAAAGCAGATCGTCAGCCTCAAGGCGAATGAGACTGCCTCGGTGGCCTTCCCGGTGAAGTTGGTGAAGCTGGGCACCGCCAAGTGGAAGTGGACCGCGCGCACGGTGAAGTGGTCGCCCGGAGCCCCAGTGCTGAATGACGGCACGGAGTCGGTTTTTGAGGTCACGCATCCGGTGCCGGAGCTCCGCGAAGTTCGTTACGCGCGCCTCAGCGCCGAGCCGGTGGACAACCTCATCGCTGGGGTGAATCCGTCGCTGCTAGAGGGCGCGGGCTTCATGAAGGTCAGCCTCAGCACCTCGCGTCTTTATGAGGCGCGGGATGCTTTGGAATACATCCTCACCTACCCCTACGGCTGTGTGGAGCAGACCACCTCCGCCACGATCCCGTGGCTGGCACTTGGCGGCTATCAATCGCTGTTTCCCGAACTGCTGAGCACGGAGAAAACCAAGGCCGCGATCCAGGCCGGCGTGAACAAGCTCCTGCAGATGACGACGGATGAGGGCGGCCTCGCCTACTGGCCCGGCGGCACTGAGCCTTCCCTCTGGGGCAGCGCCTACGGTGGGTTCATGCTCATGCGTGCGCGCGATGCCGGAGCCACCGTGCCGCCAGAAGTGATCGAGAAGCTGCTGGCCTACCTGTCGAAAAAGCTGCGCGGGCTGGAGGAGGAGAAGGACAATTACACCATCACCGACACCGCCCTCGCTCTCTACACCCTCGCCAAGGGCAAGAAACCGGAGCCAGCCTACCAAAATCTGCTTCATGCCAAGCGCGACCGCATCCCCGAGGCGGCTCGCCTCTACACCGCGTTGGCCATGTGCCTGAGCAGCACTCCCGATGTGCAGATCAAGGAGATGCTGGGCTGGAAACCACCCGCGCCCCCTACGCCGGATAAGAAGACGAACAGCAAATCGAAGACAGGCAGCAAGGCCAAAAAGGCCCCCACGAAGCCCGCGCCGCCTCCCGCTCCTGTCTGGGCGCACTGGGCTGGCAATGGGGCGAACAAGGCGCTGCGTCTGATCGCGTACACGCACCTCGGCCTGACACAAGACGCCGAGGCGCTGGCGCAGAGCATCCTGCTATCCCGCAACGGCCGCGGTGAGTGGGGCAACACCTTCACCAATGCGTGGACGCTCACCGGCCTGGCCGCGTATGAGCGCAGCCTGAAGAAGTCTGCCGAGCCTCTGTTAGCAAAGGTGCTCTGGGATGCGCACAACGCGCCTCTGACCATCGCCAGTCACCCCGGCAGCGCGCAGGTCTCCTTTGATCTGAATGACAAGCTCGCAGCCGCCCCGCTGAAGATCGAAATGCCCGCCGGACGCGAGGCTTTCTCCCGCATCGAGGCGCGCAGCTTCCCGCAGGCCCGTGATTTCAAGGGCGAGAACAAGGGCTACGCCATCGAGCGCCTGTATGAGAAGCTGCTGACGGATGGTTCAACAGCGGAGGCCGATGACCTGCGCGTGGGCGACATGGTCGTCGTCACGCTCAGCATCAACATCGGCGGCGGTGACCGCTATCTCGCCATCAATGACCCGCTGCCCAGCGTGCTGGAAGCGATCAATCCCGAGTATGGCACGCAGAGCGAGCGCGAGGGCGACCAGCTCCCGGATGGCGTGCAGCCCTGGTTCTGCGACCACCGCGAGATCCGCAGCGACCGCGCGCTGTTCTTCACCGACTACGCGCCGGAGAAGGGCAAGTTCGCCCTGCAATACCTCGCCCGCGTAATTGCCGAGGGGGACACCATCGCCCCCCCGGCCCGCATTGAGGCGATGTACCAGCCCGACAAGTACGGCCTGAGTCCGAGCCAACGCCTGCGCACGCTGCCGTCCGGGGCAGGGCAGGTGGCGGGGAAGTAATCTGCCGTCTCCCATGCCTGAGATCAGCCGCTTTCATGGGATTCGTATTCGGATGCACTTCGGAGATCGCGAGCATCCACCGCCCCATTTTCATGCTGTCCATGGTCATCCGAAAGTGATCGTGGGTCTCAAGGGATCTGTTCTGGAGGGTGATCTTCCCGCCGCACAGTTGCTCCTGATTCGTGCCTGGGTCGGTAAGCATCAGGCTGAGTTGACAAGAAATTGGGAACTCTGTCAGGCTAACAAGAACCCGTTGCGAATTGAGCCGCTAGATTGAGTTTCACTCCATGCAAACCGTTATCGCTCATAGGTCTCTGCAAGATTGTGACATCACCCGCCTTCGTCTGACGGGTGAACATCGCCTGTCCCTCCGATTTCGTGACAGCCTGGTCGCTGAACTCGATTTGTCGCACTGGGTCAAGGAGCAGGAGGGGCTGATGATTGAGCCTCTGAGGGACACAACTTATTTTGCCTCAGTGGATCTCGACGACGGTGTTCTCACCTGGCCGAACGGATTTGACCTTGATCCCCTCACGGTTCGAGCCTGGGCGGAGCAGGGCTTTTGCGATTGATCGAAAGCATACGGCGGGTAATCGGCCAGGCGATGATGAGAAGGGGTAAAAGCAGTCCAGCATACCACCATCCCGACCCATTGTGCTGGATGGGTATGACCGGCGTGCTCTCCCCTTCGATCAGCAGCATCCACTTTGCCTGCCTGCCCGGCAGGTGCTCATCGCGGGTCCAGAGCAGCACGTCGTGGTGGCTGCCCTTCGGCACGGCAAAGGCGATCTCCGTGCCGTCAGGCTGCCAGCGCCAGGTGGCGGTGAGGAGTTGATGCTCTTGGTCATCCGGCGGCGGAGAGAAGGAGGCCGGAGCCTCGGCATCCCATTGTGTGCGGCGTTCGAGCCGCATGGGCGCAAGGTCTTCCAGGCTTCGTGGCTGTCCGTTTGCGCGCACTTGCAGGATGCGCTTTACTGCTGCACGCGCGGCGTCCTCATCGGCGATTAGGGGGTTGGCTCCGTAGTCGGCTGTGATCTCCAGCGCAACAGCGCCTGTTTTTACCTCCAGCCGTGCCACCAGAAACTCGCACGCATGACCGAAAGCAAACAGGGGGGCCAAAATGGCTCCCCCTGCAAGTGATCGAATGATAGAGCAGATGCGAGTCATCCCTTCTTGTTCCAGCGCAGCACGCGGCCGAAGATATTCCACTCGGTCTCCAGGATGTTGCCGCTGTTGTCAAAGGTGATGCCGTGGGGCGAGGTCACGGTGCCCTGCTGCCAGTCCTTTGGCTCCACCTTTGGCGTGTTGGTCTGGCCGGGGGTGTCGTTGGCGCCGAGGGCGGCGACCTGCTTGCCTTCCTTGTCCCACACGCTCACGCGTCCGGCGATCTCGGCCACGCACATCAGGTCGCCATGGAAGGACGCGCTGCTGGGACGGCGCAGCCCCTCATTGGCGATGATGCTGATCAGTTTGCCTTCGAGATCGAGGTGCAGCAGGCGGTTGTTGCCGCGGTCGCAGGCCAGGATGCGCGCGGGTTCAAAGCGGCGGTCAATGAAGATTTTGTGCGTGTTCGCCAGCTTGAGTGGCTCGCCCGGACCACCGAAGACGGTCTTGAACTTGCCTGCGCGGTCGAAGACGAATATCCAGCTCTGGCCGTAGCCGTCCACGACGTAGATGTCGCCATTGGGGGCCACATCGCAGTTGGTCAGTGCGAGGCCTTTCGGGCCAGCTTTGCCTTCGGGGAAGGCGCTGGTGGGTATCTCCAGAACGATGCTGCCGTCCAGCTTGGCTTTGATCACCTTCTTCTCACCCAGCACAGCGGCGAAGATGTACTCCTCGCCCTCATCCTTGCGCACCACAAAGCCGTGCAGCGACTTCGGCAGGTCCAGAGCTTTGATGAATTTCCCTTCCGGTCCATAGACCTGGATGCCAGCCTTGTCCTCCTGGACGCTGACATAGAAGTTGCCCGCAGCATCCACCGCGATCTCGCCGTGACCGTTGCCGATGGTTTCCTTGCCGGGAGGTGGGGTGATGAAGTTCGGAGCGAACTCGTAGGCAACCTCGGCGACAGCGGCTGTGCCGAGGGAAAGGGTGATGAGAAGGGAGAGGATGGGTAGTTGCATGGTGAAGGCGATTTGAAACGAAGCCGCCGCCCGCAGTCAATCACAGAGACATGGTGAATCCAGTTTCTGTCATGCGGCATGGCGCAGGTGTCCTCATTGGGGTGATTTTCCTGCAAGCTGGGCTGTCCGGGCGCGTTAAGGGCGGCGAATCCAAAAAAATCCGCTCATGACCTCCTCTGCTTCCTCCCTGCGTTGCGCTGCCACCCGGCGTCAATTCATCACTGGTGCTGCCCAGACCTTCCTCGGCGTCACGGCAGCCTCCCACCTCGGCGGCAAGGCGTTTGCCATTCCGGGTGAAAATACCTCGCCGCTGAAGCAGGTGCCCACTGCGCGCAATGTGATCTATCTCTACATGACCGGCGGTATGAGCCACCTGGATACCTGGGATCCAAAGCCCGACAATGCCGACGTGATGGCGTTGACGAAGACTATCAACACCAAGGTGGAAGGTATCCGCCTTACGGAAAACCTGCCCTTGCTGGCACGCCAGGCGGACAAGCTGGCGATCATCCGCAGCATGACCTCCACCCAGGGGGCGCATGAGCAGGGGCAGTACTTCCAGCGCACCAGCTACACGCCGCGCAGCAGCATCCGCCATCCCTCAATGGGCGCGTGGCTGGAGAAGTTCCAGAATCGGGGCAATCCGACGCTGCCTGGTAGTGTGATGATCGGCAATGACAGCCGCCATCCGGGCGCAGGTTTCTTTGAGGCCAAATTCGCGCCGCTGATGATCAACGACCCGGAGAGCGGCATCGCCAACGTGCGGCCGAACTCCTGGTTCACGGAGGAGCGCATGAGCAGCCGCTTGAGCGTGGCGAAGCAGCTCGACCAGAAATTCGCCGAGACCTACAACGTGAAGAACGTGCGCGCCTACAGCGACATGTATGACGACGCGGTAAAGGTGATGAAGAGCGAAGAGCTGAAGGCCTTTGACCTGAATGCCGAACCAGCGGCGCTGCGGGGAAAATATGGCCGCGACCGTTTCGGCCAGGGCTGCCTACTGGCACGTCGCCTCGTGGAGCATGGCGTGCGGCATGTCGAGGTCTCCTTTGGGAGCTGGGACACACACAATGCCAACTTTACCCGCGTGCCGGAGCTAGCAGATGAACTTGATGCCGCGCTGAGCACACTGCTCAGTGATCTTGAAACACGCGGCATGTTGAATGAGACCCTCGTGGTCTTGGCCACCGAATTCGGCCGCACACCAGAGATCAACGCCAACGATGGTCGCGACCACCATCCCGCAGGCTTCAGTTGCGTACTGGTCGGCGGCGGCATCCGTGGCGGCCAGATATTTGGTGCCACCGATGAGCGCGGCGACAAGGCCGTGGAAAACCCCGTCACCATCCCCGACTTAAACGCCACCATCGGCTATGCCCTCGGCCTGCCGCTAGATCAGGTCATCTACTCGCCGACAAAGCGCCCCTTCACCATTGCAGACAAGGGCAAGCCGCTGACGCAGTTGTTTGGCTGAGCGCGCGATTAAACGATGATCGTCACCTCGCGCCTGTTGGCGTGGAGTTGCTTTGCCCAGACTGGTCTGGGGGAAAAGTGGCGTAGATGCTCGATCAGTTCGGGCAACTGCGCCTCCACCACCCTCTCATCGTTCATTTTCAGGGTGAGAATGAGGTGCCGTGGCTGAAGGCGGCGGCAAAGAGGCTCGATATACCTGAGTGCCACATCCGGGGCGAGGTTCATGTCGGAGGCCAGGAGGTCAACGCGCTCCGGCAGGTAGTCATGCGGCACATCCCCAGCAGCCAGTGCAATATGGTCGTAGGCGGGGTGGTTCAGCACGCGCGCATCCATCGCCCCGGTATCCACGCCGATGACTTTCATGCCGCGCTGGAGCAGGGACAGTGAGGCACCACCGGGGGCGCTGCCGAGTTCGAGGGCGCTCTTGCCGGAGAGAGCACCCGGCGTGTCAAGCCCCAGCCAGGCAAGGCTCTGCTCCATCTTCAGCCACGCGCGCGAAGGTGCATCTGGCGGCAACATCACACGCGGGCAGGCACCAGGGTGCCGATGCGCAGCGGGTGTGAGACGATGGGTGCCGAGAAACCACGGCTCCCCTTCTGCGCCGATGATGAGGTCCACAGCACTCGCAGATGATCCGAGCTTAAATGCGCAGGACACCTCGGCAGCGATGGCGTCCATGCACTGCCAGACTTCGGTAGTCACGCCATCTTCAGGAATAAGGCGCGGAAAAACATGCAGCGGTGCGTTTTGAAAACCTGCCCGTGAGATAATTGCCGCAGCCTCACCTGCATTCTTCGCAGCACCGAGCGAGCACCCGCTGACAGTGGCAAACACAGCGGCAAGCTCAAAATCTGCGGGCAGCGCCCGCTGCAACTTCCAGGTGATGAGCTGAGGGCGCATGAACGCCGGCGTGAGCAGCCCCCCATAACGCGCGGCCACCTCGCGCTTGAGCGTGGTCTCAGAGCCTGCGCGGCAGGTGGCAAAGATGAACTCAGGCATGGGCACACATTGAATGAACAACAGTGACTAATATACCATGCTCCCACCGCGCTCACAAAAGGATGCCAATTATTCCTGCATCAGGATCAGCCTAAATCGTTGATTTTCAGAAATTATTTAAGCGATGCTGTGGCGCACCCGACCGGAATGAAGGCGCAGGAAGTCTGCCAGGGGGAAAAACACCTTGCCCCACCCTGCAAAGCGTGTTCTCTGAGATACCAACCTACCCCATTATTTCTGCACACATGAGCGAACGTCGCGTCGTCATCACCGGCATCGGAGTCGTCTCCCCGCTGGGCAACAACAAGGATGAATTCTGGAAGAATCTGCTGGCCGGCAAGAGCGGCATCCGCCGCATCCAGTGCATGGACACCACGGCCTACGACTGCAAGATCGGCGGCGAGGTGGTGGACTTTGACCCCACGCCCTGGTTCAACAACCACAAAGAGGCCCGGCGTGCGGACCGCTTCTTCCAGCTCGCTATGGCGGCCTCAAAGATGGCCGTGAAGGACAGCGCGCTGAATCCCGACGGCCTGGACCCGCACCGCATCGGCGTCATGGTCGGCAGCGGCATCGGCGGCCTGAGCACCATTGAGACGCAGTACGAGATACTTTTGAACAAGGGGCCGGGCCGCGTCTCGCCCTTCCTGATCCCAATGATGATCACGAACATCGCCACCGGGATGATCGCCACCGAGTTTGGCTTCATGGGGCCGAACATGTGCATCACCACCGCCTGTGCGACCTCGAACAACAACATCGGCGAGGCCTGGCGCATCATCAAATTTGGCGATGCGGACGCCATCGTCTGCGGCGGCTCCGAGGCATCCATCCGCCCCTGCGGCCTGTCCGGTTTTGCCAACATGAAGGCCCTGTCCCTGCGCAATGACGCGCCAGAGAAGGCCTCCCGCCCCTGGGACAAGGACCGCGACGGCTTCGTCATGGGCGAAGGTGCCGGTGTGGTCGTGATCGAGGAGCTGGAACACGCGAAGAAGCGCGGTGCTGTGATCTATGCCGAGTTGGTCGGTTACGGCGTCACCGCAGACGCCTACCACCTCACCGCGCCGCATCCCGAAGGTCTCGGTGCCTCGAAGTGCATGGACATGGCCCTGCGCCACGCCAGGCTCAACCCCTCCGAAGTGCAGTACGTCAATGCGCACGCCACCTCCACCCCCGTCGGCGACCTTTGCGAGCTGCGCGCGATCAAGCGCACCTTCGGCGAACACGCCCAGAAGGGGCTGCTGGTCTCCGGCACGAAGTCCATGACCGGCCACCTGCTCGGTGCTGCCGGTGGTGTCGAACTCGCCGCCTGCATCCTGGCTCTGCGCGACCAGATCGTGCCGCCTACCATCAACGTGGACAACCTCGACTCCGAAGTGGATGTGGACATCGTCCCAAACGTCGCCCGCCCCGCGAAATTGAATGCCGTCTTGAGCAACAGCTTCGGCTTCGGCGGTCACAATTCCGCGCTGCTGGTGAAGAAATTTACGGACTAAACCACGCCCTGAGACGACCAGGAGAATCCGCCAAAATTTTTGTTGCCGGAAGGGCGGGCTGTGGCACTGTCCACGCCCCCGAAGCCTAGGCAGCCCTTCTTTGAGACCTGTCGGGCGTCGAATCAACCTTCAGCAGACAACGTTATGGCATACGCAATCATCAAAACCGGCGGCAAGCAATACAGAGTATCCGTGGGCGACAAGCTCGACGTGGAGAAGCTCGAAGTGGCTGAAGGTGAGGACGCAACCTTTGACCAGGTTCTGGCCGCAGGTGAAGGGGCCGACATCCAGATTGGCGCGCCGACCCTCGCCGGTGCCAGCGTCGTGGCCAAAGTCGTTAAGCAGTTCAAGGCACCCAAGGTGACCGCCTTCAAATTCAAGAAGCGCAAGGGCTACCACCTGACCAAGGGCCACCGCCAGCCGCTCACCCGCGTGCAGGTGCTCGCCATTAACGCTTAATTTTTTCATCCCCCCAAAAACCCTCCAGGAGACCTGAGTCATGGCGCATAAAAAAGGACAAGGCAGTGTCAAAAACGGACGCGACAGCAACAGCAAACGTCTCGGCGTGAAAAAGTACGGCGGTGAAGCCGTGATCGCTGGCAACATCGTGATCCGCCAGCGCGGCACGAAGTGGATCCCAGGTGCCAATATCGGCATGGGCAAAGACCACACCCTGTTTGCCCTTGTGGCAGGCAATGTGCGTTTCGACAAGGATGGTCGTCGCGTCAATGTTGACGTTGCCGCCCTCCAGGCATGAGCCATAACTCCCTTGTGAGTTAATTTCGGGCGGACTCCTTTGCGAGTCCGCCCTTTTTGTTCCTTGCCGCAGCCTTACATGGCTGGACAATGCGGGCTGAATGTCCGACCACCCGCTGCTTCGCCGCCTTCCTGCCACGACGGCCTGTTCCACTGACGAGTTGCTGTCTGCATTTCTCGATTACGTCGCGGACAAGAAGCTGGAGCTTTATCCGGCGCAGGAGGAGGCCATCCTGGAGCTGTTTGAGGACAAGAACGTGATCCTCGCCACACCCACGGGTTCGGGGAAGTCGCTCGTCGCCACGGCCATGCACTTCCGCGCCTTGGCACAGGGTAGGCGCTCCATTTACACCTGCCCGATCAAGGCGCTGGTGAATGAAAAATTCCTGGCTCTCTGCCACGACTTCGGTCCCGACAACGTCGGCATGGCAACCGGCGATGCGACGGTGAACCGTGACGCGCCCATCCTCTGCTGCACGGCGGAGATCCTGGCCAACTACGCCCTGCGTGATGGCGACCGCGCACCCTTCCGCGAGGTGATCATGGACGAGTTCCACTACTACGCCGACCACGAGCGCGGCGTGGCCTGGCAGGTGCCTTTGCTGACGATGAGCAAGGCGCGCTTTCTCCTGATCTCCGCCACGCTTGGCACGCCGGACTTCTTCCAAAAGGAGGTCACACGGCTGACGGGCGAGGAGACGATCATCGTGTCCTCCACTCAGCGTCCTGTGCCGCTAGAGTTCAGCTATGTGGAGACCTCGGTGGATGTGACCTTGCAAGAGTTGATCGCGGCGGACAAGGCTCCCATTTACCTCGTCCACTTCACTCAAAATGATGCCGCGCAGGCGGCGCAGGATCTCATGAGCCTGAACTTCTGCTCCACGGCTGAGAAGGCATCAATCAAGGAACTGATGCAGGGCGCAAAGTTCACCAGCCCCTATGGCAAAGAGGTGAAGAAGTATCTGCAACACGGCATCGGCATCCATCACGCGGGTCTGCTGCCGAAGTATCGCGTTCTGGTCGAGAAGTTGGCGCAAATGGGTCTGCTCAAAGTCATCTGCGGCACGGACACGCTGGGCGTCGGCGTCAACGTGCCGATCCGCACCGTGGTGCTGACGAAGCTGAGCAAGTACGGCGGGCAAAAGGTGGCCACACTCTCCGCGCGCGACTTTCACCAGATCACAGGACGTGCTGGGCGGCGTGGCTTTGATGACATCGGCTACGTCGTGGCCCAGGCACCGGAGCACGTCGTGGAGAATGCCAAGATGGAGGCCAAGGCCGCAGGCGACGTGAAGAAGATGCGCAAGATGGTGAAAAAGAAACCGCCCGAAGGTTTCGTCGGCTGGAGTGAGGACACCTTCAAGAAACTGCAAACGGCCACGCCTGAGCCACTCGTGTCTCGCTTCCAGGTCTCGCATGGCCTGCTGCTGCAAGTGCTGAGCCGTCCCGATGATGGCTGCCACGCCATGCTGAAACTGATCAAGGACTCGCATGAAACCGCCGCCGCGAAGAAGCTGCATCGCAAGCGCGCCTGGCAGCTTTTTCGCGCGTTGATCGAGCGGAGGATCGTCGAGATCGTGCCTGTGGCCCAGCGCGCGGGTGGGTCGAAGCTGCGGCTGAATGTGGAGCTGCAAGATGACTTCTCGCTGAACCACGGGCTGTCTCTCTATCTTATTGATGCGCTCGCTTTGCTCGACCCAAACTCACCGAATTATGCGGTGGATGTGATGACGCTCAGCGAGTCCATCTTGGAGAATCCCGACATCATCCTGCGTCGCCAGCTCGACAAAATAAAGACCGAGGCGATGAACACGATGAAGGCCGAGGGCGTGCCATACGAGGAGCGCATCGCCAAGCTGGAGGAACTGGAGTATCCCAAGCCTAACCGCGACTTCATCTACAATACCTTCAACGACTTCGCTGCCGCACATCCCTGGGTCGGCCAGGAAAACATCCGGCCCAAGAGCATTGCCCGCGAGATGTTTGAGAACTTCCGCAGCTTCGCCGACTACATCCACGACTACGACCTGCACCGTGCCGAGGGTGTGCTGCTGCGGCACCTGTCCAGCGTTCACAAGGTGCTGGCACAAACCGTTCCCGAAGGGGCCAAGACGGAGACCGTGCTGGAAATGGAGGACTGGCTCGCGGGCATTTTGCGCGGTACCGACTCCAGCCTGCTGGATGAATGGGAGCGCCTGCGTGATCCCAACTGGAAACCCACCGAGCCTAAACCCGAAGAAGCGCCCGACATCACCCGCAACAAGCGCGAGTTCACCGCCCTCATCCGCACGGAGATATTCCGCTTCCTCCGCCCGCTGGCGATGCAGAACCTCGAGATCGCCCTCGCCGCTCTAGGTTCTGGAGCCGCTGGCTGGACGGTAGATAAGCTGCGCACCCATCTCGACGACTATTTCACCGATCATGAACGCATCCGCCTCGACAACGAAGCCCGCAACGGCCGCCACACCTACACCGAGTCCAGCGACAACAACCTAACTTGGCGCATCCACCAAGTCCTTGTGGATCCCGATGAGCTGAATGACTGGCAGCTCGAGTTTAGCGTGGACCTGCGCCTGGCTCGCGAGGAGGGGAAACCAGCCCTGGTTCTGCTGGGGATTGCGCCTGTGCTTGTGGCGCAAAACGGTAACACTGACGCATGATCACGCTACGACGATTGGCTCGCCCGCCGGGCCATCCTCTGGCGGCGGGTTGGAGAAGAAGGCCATGGAAAAGCGCTGGAAGAGCGAGCCGACAGAGACGTAAAGGAAGCCGGTGAGGAAGAGACCAAGGAAGGGCAGGGCACCCCAGTCTTTACGTTCTACAGCGAGCCAGGCCAGGTAGCTAAAGTAGGCGACGAGGGCCAGCTCAATCCACAGGCAGATGGATTTACCAGCTTTGTAGCGGAAGGATTTCTTCGCGGCTTCGGCCTTGCTATTCACACCATACTTCGGCGTGCGGACGAATTCGGAATCCTGGCCGAGCAGGGCCTCGATGACGGCCTTACCGTTGTTGATGGACATGCCGATGCCAAGGGCCATGAACAACGGGATGTAAGGGATGGTTTTCAACCAGCCCCAGCGGCTCTGCGCGCCCTGGGCGGTGAGGTAAAAGGCGATGACGGCGACGGTGGCAAAGAGGAAGACGGGCAGGTCCACGAAGACGGCTTTTTGCCAGGAATGCGTGGGGATGAAGTCCACCGGATACATGAGGACGAGGGTGCAGAGGGTGAGCAGGTTGGCAAAGTTCGAGCACAGGTGTGCGGTGGCCTCGACCTTCTTCATCAGCGGGGCGGGGCTGCGCCAGACGGTGCCGAGAATCTTTTTGCACACCTGTACGCTGCCTTTCGTCCAGCGGTGCTGCTGGGACTTAAAGCCGTCCATGTCGGGTGGCAGTTCGGCGGGGACGACGACATCGTTGAGATAAACGAAGCGCCAGCCGAGGAGTTGGGCACGGTAGCTGAGGTCCAGATCCTCGGTCAGAGTGTCATGCTGCCAGCCGCCAGCCTCGTCAATGACGCAGCGGCGCCAGATGCCAGCGGTGCCGTTGAAATTGCAAAACTCCCCCTGCCTGCTGCGCGAGGTCTGCTCCAGCATGAGGTGACCATCAAGCAGAATGGCCTGGAGACGAGTGAGCAGGGAAAAGGTGCGGTTGTTGTGCCCCCAGCGCGCCTGGACGATGCCGACCTTTGGGTCGGAGAAGTGATGGATGGTGCGGCGCAGGTAGTCAGGCGCGGGCTGGAAGTCGGCGTCAAAGATGCAGATGAACTCGCCCGAAGCGGAGGCCATGCCTTCATCGAGTGCGCCTGCTTTGAACCCACGGCGGTTTGTCCGGTGGCGGTAGTCGACATCGAAACCCTGGCCGCGCAGACGCTCAGCATGCCCTTCGCACGTCTCGGCTGTGTCGTCCGTCGAGTCATCAAGGAACTGGATTTGCAGCCTGTCCTTCGGGTAATCCAAGGCGCTGACCGCAATGACGAGCTGCTCCAGGACATCTGCCTCATTGTAAATGGGGAGCTGGACGGTGACTGATGGTAAATTGTCAAACTCGCGCGGCGGTAGCGGCGGATGTTTGCGGTGCTTCCAGTAGGCATAGACCACTTTGACCTTGTGCGCACCGAATGCGGACAAGCCAATGGAAACGAGAATGTAGCTGGTGAACCAGAGAAGCTTTTCCCACTCAATCATAGGGATTCCCGAAAGCGGGATGCACTCATCCCCGCCTGTCACATTACGTCAAGTAGCAATCTCGATGCCAATAAGTCGTTGATTGTCAGCGTTGCGGAGCCAGGGCGTGGGGTATTGACAGGCACGCAGCGCAGCCTAGAACATGCCGGATCATGATCACACCACGCTTTGCCCGCTCCTTCATCCGCAGCTATGGGTTCGAGCGCACGAAGGTGCTGCGCAGCAAGTTCAGGCGCTTATTTGACCGCTTCCTCGACCGCACCCAGGACGTGGAGCTAGCACGTGGCCTGCGCATGAGGCTGAACATGGATATTGACCGGCAGAACTTCGTCTTCTGGTATTATGAGGAGGAGGAGCCGCAACTCCAGTGGGTCATCCGCACGCTGCTACCCGTCGGCGGCACGATGGTGGACTGCGGCGCGAACTTTGGCCTCTTTGGCACGCTGGCGATGCATTTCAAAGGCGCGCGGGTGCATTTCATCGAGCCGCATCCGCGCCTGGCTGAGACGGTGCGCCAGCAGTGCGCGCAGAATTTTTACAGCCAACTCGGCACCGTGCATGAAGTCGCCGGGTCCGACACGAACGGCGAGGCGAAGTTTTTCCTGAACCCCGGCCGCAACGACGGCACGCACTCCCTGCTAGAGACGCCCGGCCAGCAGCGCGAGACCCTCACGGTGAAAAAGCAGCGGCTCGACGAACTGCTGGAACGCGAGAAGGTGGCGCACATCAACCTCATCAAGATTGACGCTGAAGGCCACGACTACGAGGTGCTGCTGGGCCTGGGCGCGTGGGTGACTCCGGAAAAGACCGACTGTCTGTATGTGGAGATGGCACACGAGCACCAGCAGGAGATTTACGACATGCTCACCGCCAACGGCTATGTGCCGTATGTCTCACGCCGTCTCTACATAGACGATATGCGCAAAGAGTACCGCAAAGGCAACCTGACCCCGTGGTTCTCCCGCGCCACCGACTGCACCGGCCGCAACTACCTCTGGTGCGCGAAGGACTCCACCTATGACAAATTCATGGCACAGGTGGTGCAGTATTGAGAGTCCTGCTTCAGGCTCCCCTTTGGCAAAACACTCGAAGGAGAGGCTTTGTCACTCCCGGCAAGAAAGGGTATAGGGAGAGAAGCTCCGCTGCCCTTGTTTCATGCGCCTCTCCTCACAGTCCCTCTCCCATGGATTCTCTGCCGTTCTAGCGGCGGGCTGTCTGTGCTCGTTTATGTCGCCCGTGGCGGCGCAGTCGTTGCTGGATGGGTTTGAGATGAAGCCCATCATGGAGGTCTCTGCATTTGCGGTCATGCCAGATGGGCGGATCGCCGTCGGTGGCTGGCAGCGGAATGCTGCGAATACTGACCGCCACGGCAACGTGCGGATGCTGTGGGGGAGCGGTCAGGATGACACGAGCTACCCGCAGTGGTTCACGTCAATAAATCGCTGGGAAGCGGATAGTATCGGTGCCCTCCAGGCGCTGGATGATGGGAGCTTGCTGGTTGGCGGTGATTTTTCATACTGGCAGAACGATTATGCGCCTTGGCTCATCAAACTGACATCCCGAGGGCAGCTAGACCAGTTCTCGAAAAGAATGTCTAAAAAGGCGCTGTACTTTTTAGAATCTTGGTAATCAATAGAAAGCGTGGGCCGTCCGCGCACAGAACTGAACTTTGAAAACGCGACTCT
>Ga0247834_1002998_pt1 | contig 23893 bp, 11 predicted proteins | sample LaCruzMarch2015__8_FD_187118 | JGI IMG/M metagenome (GOLD analysis project Ga0247834, IMG submission 187118) | Freshwater microbial communities from meromictic Lake La Cruz, Castile-La Mancha, Spain - LaCruzMarch2015_12m | ecosystem: Environmental > Aquatic > Freshwater > Lake | place: Spain...
CAACCACCGCAAACACTCGGCCATCGGTTACCTAACTCCCAACCAGTTCGAAACCAACGCCGCCATCCAGTCTCAACTCAATTCTTCAAATTAAGCAACACTGGTCCAGAAATGCGTTGCATCTCACGCCCCCTGTCCGAGATGCATCGGACGCACCCGTCCATTCAGCCGAAGAACTAGGTTTTTCCCGGATTAAATGAGCCATTTGATGCCTTTTGTCGAGCTTTTGCTTTTTCACCCTCATTTCCGCCTTTTTCTCGTCACAATCCCCTGAGGATGAATCGCTTAAACCATCTTCGAGATGGCTCATCCATGGCTCAAAACGGCTCAAAAGCCCAGGGATCGCCGACGACTCGTCGGCATTCACAGAACGTAGCTGCCGTTGCCAAACGGCGGCCTTCTCATTCACAACATCCTCCCCCGGCCATGCTCTTGCGAACGCAGCTACACCACTCCCAAGGAGCGGGGGTGGCCCACCCCCTGCCTGCTTTGGCTGCGATTCTTCCGTTCCGGGCACCTCCTCGACCGCTGCCGCCTCCTCCGCCGCCTGCCGTGCCCGCATCATCTCCACCCAGGCCGTCAAATTCCGCCGATACCCCAAAGAACGATGTTTCATGCTCATAGGCAGACCGGGTGGATTAACCTCCAGGAACGCAAGCGGATTGTACAGTCGCCATCCCTCTCCGAGGGATGGATGGGTCCCAAGGTAGGGCGATGGGTCCTCCAGCCGTCGATGCTAAAGCAGCGAATGGTAGGGCGGCGGGTCCTCCAGCCGCCGCGAGTGGCCAAACGATCCGCTTCGGACAAAAGAGACCAACGAAGCCCCCAAGCCCTCGACAAAGGCGCCTGGAGGACCAAGCGCCCTACCCAGGTGCCGCACCAAGCGCCCTACCACCATAGCCCCCAAATCTCCCGCTTCTTCATGCATCTTGCTTGTCAGGTGACGCAGAGGACGCTTTATAGGATGAAACAGCAGATGCCTTTTTTGAAGAGCGTCATGACACTATCCGGTCTCCAGTGAGCCATCCCTTCCATGCCTCCCTCAAACTTCACCTACGACCTGCCCTCCGATGCCCTGCCTTCGGTCCTGCGTGAGGACGGCATCGAATCCGGCTTCATCGGCAAGCTCCAGGGCCTCAAATACGACTACCGCCCGGACATCACCAACCGTGCCGCTTTAGAGAAGAACTTCCGCGAGAAATTCGAAGCCCTGAACCGCGTCCGCCTCACGGACGCCGAGTTTGCCCGGCTGCTGGATGAGATCGTTGTGGCCGATGTCTTCACCGCTTCCAAGACCCTGCGCAGCATCAACAGCTTCACCCGCGATGACGGCACGCCGCTGAACTACTCGCTCGTGAACCTCAAGGACTGGTGCAAGAACCACTTCGAGGTCATCAACCAGCTCCGCATCAATACGGACAACAGCCATCATCGTTTTGATGTGGTCCTGCTGATCAACGGGGTGCCTTGCGTGCAGATCGAGCTGAAGACCCTCGGGGTGAATCCACGCCGGGCCATGGAGCAGATTGTTGAATACAAGAACGACCCCGGCAACGGCTACACCAAGACGCTGCTCTGCTTCATGCAGATCTTCATCGTCAGCAATCGCGACCGCACCTACTACTTTGCAAACAACAACGCCCGCCACTTCACCTTCAACGCGGACGAGCGCTTCCTGCCTATCTACGAGTTCGCGGACGAGGACAACACCAAGATCACGCACCTCGATCCCTTCGCCGAGCGCTTCCTGAAAAAGTGTGACCTTGGCCGCACCATCAGCCGCTACATGGTGCTGCTCGCCGGTGAGCAGAAGCTCATGATCATGCGGCCTTATCAGGTCTATGCCGTGCAGCACATGGTGAAGTGCATTGATGACGACGACGGCAATGGCTTCGTCTGGCACACCACCGGCAGCGGCAAGACGCTCACCTCCTTCAAGGCCTCGACCCTGCTCAAGGAAAACGACCACATCCACAAATGCGTCTTCGTCGTGGATCGGAAGGACCTCGACCGCCAGACGCGGGAGGAGTTTAACAAGTTCCAGGCAGGCTGCGTGGAGGAAAACACCAACACCGCCGCCCTCGTGCGCCGCCTGCTGTCTGAGGACTACGCGGACAAGGTCATCGTCACCACCATCCAGAAGCTCGGCCTTGCGCTGGATGAGAGCAGCAAGCGCAACAAGCAGCGGAAGAAGAACGACCAGCCCACCTACAAGGAGATGCTGGCCCCGCTGAGTGACAAGCGCATTGTCTTCATCTTCGACGAGTGTCACCGCTCGCAGTTCGGCGAGAACCACAAGGCCATTAAAGAGTTCTTCCCGAAGGCCCAGCTCTTCGGCTTCACCGGCACGCCCATCTTTGAGGCCAATGCTTCCCTCCAGAAGATCACGGACGAGCAGGCCTCCATGCGCACCACGGCGGACCTCTTCCAGAAGCAGCTCCACGCCTACACCATTACCCACGCCATTGAGGATGGGAACGTCCTGCGCTTCCACATTGACTACTTCAAGCCCGAGGGCAAAAACCCGCCCAAGCCCGGCGAGGCCATCGCGAAGAAGGCCGTTATCGAATCCATCCTGGCGAAACATAACCAATCCACCGCCGACCGCCGCTTCAATGCCATCCTCGCCACGGCATCCATCAATGACGCCATCGAATACCACGCGTTGTTCGCCGCGATGCAAAAGGACAAGGCGGAGGCCGATCCCGAGTTCAAGCCGCTGAACATCGCCTGCGTCTTCTCCCCGCCTGCCGAGGGCGATCCCGATGTGAAGCAGATCCAGGAAGACCTGCCGCAGGAGCAGGCGGACAACGAGGAAGACCCCGAGGGCAAGAAAGCCGCGCTTGCGGCCATCCTCGCCAATTACAATGCCCGCTACGGCACCAATCACCGCCTCAGCGAGTTCGATCTCTACTACCAGGATGTGCAGAAGCGCATCAAAGACCAGCAGTGGCCGAATGCCGACTACCCCGCCGCGCAGAAGATCGACATCACCATCGTCGTGGACATGCTGCTCACCGGCTTCGATTCCAAGTTCCTGAACACGCTCTACGTGGACAAGAACCTCAAGCACCACGGCCTCATTCAGGCCTTCTCCCGCACCAACCGCGTGCTCAACGGCACCAAGCCGTATGGCAACATCCTCGACTTCCGCCAGCAGCAGGACGCCGTGGACACCGCCATCGCCCTCTTCTCCGGGGAGAAATCCGGCGAGCAGGCGCGGGAAATCTGGCTCGTGGACAAGGCCCCCGTGGTCATCGAGAAGCTCGAGACCGCCGTGCAAAAGCTCGACAGCTTCATGAAGTCCCAGGGCCTCGACTGCACACCCTCCGCCGTGGCGAATCTGAAGGGCGATGCCGCCAAGGCTGCCTTCATCACCCACTTCAAGGAAGTCCAGCGGCTCAAGACCCAGCTCGACCAATACACCGACCTCACCGAGGAAAACAAAACCGCCATCGCAGCGGTGCTGCCGGAGGAAAACCTGCGCGGCTTCAAAGGCCAGTATTTGGAAACCGCCAAGAAGCTCAAAGACCAGCAGGGCAAAACCGGGGGCAAAGACGATCCCACCGACGACCCCGCGGACCAGATCGACTTCGAGTTCGTCCTCTTCGCCTCCGCCGTCATTGATTACGACTACATCATGGGCCTCATCGCCAAGTTCTCGGCCAAGGGGCCGGGCAAGTCCAAGATGACCCGCGAGGAACTCATCGGCCTCATCAGCGCCGATGCCAAGTTCATGAACGAGCGCGACGACATCGCCGAATACATCGGCACGCTCAAGGCGGGCGAGGGCCTCAGCGAAGCCGCCATCCGCGAGGGCTACACCCGCTTCAAGGCGGAGAAGAACGCCAAGGAACTCGCCACCATCGCCGCGCGGCACGGCCTCGCCACGGCCGCCCTGCAATCCTTCGTGGACGGCATCCTCGACCGCATGATCTTCGATGGCGAGCAGCTCAGCGACCTCATGGCCCCGCTCGACCTCGGCTGGAAAGCCCGCACCCAGGCCGAACTCGCCCTCATGGCCGATCTTCACCCCCTCCTCACCAAACGCGCCGGTGGCCGCGACATCTCAGGACTCAGCGCGTATGCCCAATGACAAAGGCTAGTTTACCAGCGATAACTCTACCGCAAGCTTATGATCTCTAAACTGAAGCTCCATCACATCGGCCCGGTGCCCGACCTCACAGCGGAGTTTGGCGAGCGGCTCAATCTCATCACTGGGGACAATGGCCTCGGCAAAACCTTCCTGCTGGACGCCTGCTGGTATGCCCTGACCCGCACCTGGGCCGGTGGTGACACTCAGGCATTTTACCCTTCTGCCGACTCTCCGAAATCTGCTGGCCCAGCGATTGATTTCACGGTTATTGGCAAGACAGGCAAACCAGCGGACAATCGTGCCGAGTTCCAATTCAAGAGTCAGACTTGGAAGCCCAAACAAGCTCACCCGGCGATGCCGGGCTTGGTGATCTACGCCCGCATTGATGGCGGCTTTTCCGTCTGGGACCCTGCGCGCAACTACTGGCATGATAAAGATGCTGAAGTCCGCCGACCAGATGCCTACCATTTCACCAGCGATCACGTTTGGAACGGCCTTGAGCAGGGTGAAGGAAGCCGAAAAGATTACCTCTGCAACGGCTTGATTCGGGACGTGGACTCCTGGCACGCGAAGGCGAATGGTAGCATCAGCCTGCTTCAAAAGGTCTTGGAAGCGCTCTCCCCCACTGAGTCGGAGCAGCTTAAAGTCGGTGAGTCCGTGCGTGTCCGCAAAGATGATGTCCGTGACACGCCCACCTTGGAAATGCCTTATGGACCCGTCCCTGTGACTCAGATAGCGGCAGGCATGCGCCGCGTCCTTGGATTGGCATACCTGCTGGTTTGGGCATGGGAGGAGCACCAGAAAGCCGCCCGGTTGGAGAAAGAACCGGCCACTAACCGAATCGTCATTCTGTTCGATGAGATTGAAGCGCATCTCCACCCGAAGTGGCAGCGGGTTTTCCTGCCAGCCCTGCTAAAGGTGATCGATGACCTGCTCCTCAACGGGAAAGCCAAGTCAGTTCAGTTCATCGTCACGACTCACGCGCCTTTAGTGTTGGGTTCGGTCGAGAGCTCGTGGAACGCATCCAAAGATCAGCTCTACGATTTCGATCTCACCCAAGGTAAGAGCGGTAAGCCCGTCGTCACCTTTTCCGAACTCGACTTCGCCAAACACGGCAGCGCGGAAAACTGGCTGGAGTCCGAATCATTCGATCTGAGTTCCGGCTACGCGCCCGATGCTGAAAAAGCCATGGCACGCGCGGATGATTTCATGCTGAATCATCCCGAACCGGACCAATCCCCTTTGAAGGAAATCGAAGCAGTTCACGCGGAGCTACTCACGGCATTGGGTGGTGATGACGAATATATGCCCTATTGGCTGCCTTACTATGACCGGCGCTCGAAGAAGAAGAAGGGAGGAAAATGATTCCGGTCACGAATCCGATCCGCAAGCCGAGGAATTTCACCCGCGATTGCGAAACACCAGGAAAAACGTGGTTGGCAGCCAATCCCACTTCCAAGCGGTTTCCGCCCCATTGGCAAAAGTATCAGCCGCAGCTTGCAGATGGCTTTCATGATCGCTGCGGCTGGTGGGCCGTGCGCATTGCCGATGGGGCGGTGGACCATTATCTCAGCAAGAAGTTTCACCGTGGCCGCGCCTACGACTGGACCAATTACAGGTATATCTCCGCCAGCGTGAACAGTTCGAAGCGCAACAAGGACGACAAGGTGCTCGATCCTTTTGATATTCAGCCGGGTTGGTTTGAAGTCCAGTTGCCCTCCATGCTGCTCAAGCGCACTGCGTTGGTTCCACCCGCTTTACAGGCCAAGGCAGATTTCACGATCAAAGAACTGCGGCTGGTAAGAGGCCTTAAAGTGCGCCGCATTCGCCGTAAATGTTATGAAGACTACAAGCAGGGCCTCATCACGGATGCAGGTCTAGCCGCTTACGCCCCCTTGGTCGCCGAGGCGGTCACCAAGTGGAAAAACACCAAGGGCCTGCCACTGCCATGATGTGGGGCCGCGACATCTCAGGACTCAGCGCGTATGAGCAGTGAATCTGGATCATGCCCCAACGGGGCAATCGCATACCAGCCCAGGGCAACGCCCTGGGTATGGCGAACCACCCATGCCCGCGTCCTGAAGGGACGCCGCATATCGTCGCATCGTCCACCCACGCCCGGATTATGCGGCGTTCCTTCAGAACGCGGTGTTATCGCCATCCGGTTCCCAGGGTTGCACCCTGGGCTGGTATGCAGCCGCCCCGTTGGGGCGAAGAACTGCCCCGAAGGGGCAATGCATACCAGCCCAGAGCAACGCTCTGGGGAAACAACGCCCACCCATGCCCGCGTCCTGAAGGGACGCCGCATCCGCCGGGGAAACCACCTCCAGCACCCATGAAGGCCAAAACGAAAACCACCGCCACGAAGGAAGAGGCAAAGCCCGCGCTGGTGCCGAAGCTGCGGTTTCCGGAGTTTCGTGGGGCGGAGGGGTGGACAGAAAAGCCCCTCAAAACAGCAGCCCACATCAATCCGGCAAACGGCGGGCTGCCGGAATCATTCGTCTATATCGACCTTGAGTCAGTTGATGCGGGGGAGTTGAAAGCAAAGGAACGCATTTCCCGAGTCGGTGCGCCAAGCCGTGCTCAAAGGGTCGTTGAACGCGGTGACATCATTTACCAAGTCGTCCGCCCCTACCAACGCAACAATCTGCTTTGCGAGTTCGATGACGATGAAAACTACGTTGCATCCACGGGCTATGCCCAACTGAGGGCAAAAGGCAGCAATCGGTTTTTATATCAGAGCATCCATACCGATTCATTTGTCGGAAGGGTCATTGCGAAGTGCACGGGTTCCAATTACCCAGCAATCAATTCATCGGACTTGGCGGATATACATCTCCCGATTCCACCCACCCTCCCCGAACAACAAAAAATCGCCAAGTGCCTGAGTTCGGTGGACGAGCTGATGGCCGCGCAAGCGCGGAAAGTGGACGCGCTCAAGACCCATAAAAAAGGGCTGATGCAGCAGCTTTTCCCCCGCGAAGGCGAAACCCAACCCCGCCTCCGCTTCCCCGAATTCCAAAACGCCGGGGAGTGGGTGGAGAAGGTCGGCGGAGAACTATTCTCGCACAGAAAAGAAAAGGGTGAAGAGGGACTGCCAATTTACTCCGTGACGGTGAATGACGGAATGGTTCCCCGCGCGTCCTTTGACCGAAACTTTTATGACATTGAAGACCCCGCAGGGAATCGGAAGGTTCATAAAGGAGACATCGCCTATAACATGATGAGAATGTGGCAAGGAGCTCAAGGCGTCGCGCCAGAGGATTGCTTGGTCAGCCCGGCTTATGTTGTTCTCAAACCGCTTGGTGGAGTCTGCTCAGACTTCTTCGCTTCCCTTTTCAAGCTGCCTCAGTCTCTTCGTTTGCTGACGATCACCTCGCGTGGCCTCACCAAAGATCGTTTGAGGCTCTACTTCGATGATTTCGCCAAGATGCCGTTGTGTGTTCCCGACAAGGCTGAACAACAACGCATCGCCACGTGCCTGAGCAGCCTCGACGCCCTGATCACCGCCGAAATCCAAAAGCACGAAGCCTTCAAGACCCACAAGAAAGGCCTGATGCAGCAGCTTTTCCCATCCCCGGAGGAGGTGGAGGGATGAGCGCGGACATCCGTTTGCCCCACAGGGGCAATGCATACCAGCCCAGAGCAACGCTCTGGGTATGCAACGCCCCCGATCCCCGCGTTCTGAAGGAACGCCGCATATCCCCGAATGGCGGACGTGTGACCGATCAACCCCTATGCGGCGTTCCTTCAGAACGCGACCGTTTCAACCTTTCCGAACCCAGGGTTTCACCCTGGGCTGGTATGCGTGGCCCCGTTGGGGCCGGAATCACATGCCTCCTTGGGGCATGAATCACGTTCATCTGTTATGCCGCAATCACTCTCCAACATTCTCATTCATTTGATCTGGAGCACGAAGGACCGCCATCCGTGGCTGGAACCTGGCATCCGTGAAAAGACCCACGCCTTTCTCGCCGGGGCGGTGCGCCAAATGGATTGCGAGGCGTATCGCGCCGGCGGTGTGGCGGATCATGTGCATCTGGCCGTGCGACTTCCCCGAACCTTGTCCGTCGCGGACTTGGTGAAGGAGGTCAAAACCGCCTCCAGCAAATGGCTGAAGGAACAAGACCCGGCCTTTACCGGCTTTTACTGGCAACAAGGCTACGGGGCTTTCTCCGTGGGCATGAGCCAGAAGGAGACGCTGCTGCATTACATCGACACGCAGGAGGAACACCACCGCACGCGGACATTCCAAGACGAATACCGCGACTTTCTCACCAAATACGGAATCGAATATGATGAACGCTATGTGTGGGACTGACCGGAACGATGCGGCGTTCCTTCAGAACGCATGGCTGACACACGCCAATCCCAGGGCGTTGCCCTGGGCTGGTATGCGCCGCCCCGTTGGGGCGGTGACTGACGAGACACTTCTATTATTTCCTTTTACCCGATGACCGACACCAATCAAAAACAACTGGGCAACACCCTCTGGAGCATCGCCGACCAACTGCGCGGGGCGATGGATGCGGATGACTTCCGCGACTACATGCTGTCCTTCCTCTTCCTGCGCTACCTCTCAGACAACTACGAAACGGCGGCGAAGAAGGAGCTGGGGCGGGATTACCCCGATGTAGGCGGGGACGCTCGCAAGGTGCCGCTGGCGCTGTGGTATGCGAACAACGTGGACGACATCCCGGCGTTCGAGAAGCAGATGCGGCGCAAAGTGCATTACGTCATCCAGCCTGGGCACCTCTGGAACAGCATCGCCAATCTGGCCCGCACTCAAAACGCGGAACTGCTCAACACGCTGCAAGCGGGCTTCAAATACATCGAGACGGAATCCTTTGAGAGCACCTTCCAAGGCCTGTTCTCCGAGATCGACCTGAGTTCCCCCAAGCTGGGCAAGAAGTATGAGGACCGGAACGCCAAGCTCTGCACCATCATCCAGAAGATCGCCGAGGGACTGAACGAGTTCTCCACGGACATCGACGCGCTCGGCGATGCCTATGAATACCTCATCGGGCAATTCGCCGCCGGGTCCGGCAAGAAGGCGGGCGAGTTTTACACCCCGCAGCAGATTTCCGACATCCTCTCCGCCATCGTGACGCTGGATAGTCAGGAACCAAAGACCGGGACCAAGAAGAGGCTGGAGAGCGTGATGGACATGGCCTGCGGCTCCGGTTCTCTCCTTCTCAACGTCCGCAAGAAGGTGAACCAGGAGGGCGGCACCATTGGCAAGATCTTCGGGCAGGAGAAGAACATCACCACCTACAACCTCGCCCGCATGAACATGCTGCTGCACGGGGTGAAGGACACGGAGTTCGAGATCCACCACGGCGATACCCTGCTCAACGACTGGGACATGATGCGCGATCAGAACCCGGCCAAGAAGCCGAGCTTCGACGCCATCGTCGCCAACCCGCCCTTCAGCTACCGCTGGGAGCCCACCGATGCGCTAGCCGACGACGTGCGCTTCAAGAGCCACGGCCTCGCCCCCAAGTCCGCCGCCGACTTCGCCTTCCTGCTGCACGGCTTCCACTTCCTCAAAGACGAAGGCGTGATGGCCATCATCCTGCCGCATGGCGTGCTCTTCCGTGGCGGTGCCGAAGAACGCATCCGCACCAAGCTGCTCAAAGACGGCCACATCGACACCGTCATCGGCCTGCCCGCGAACCTCTTCTACTCCACCGGCATTCCCGTCTGCATCCTCGTGCTCAAGAAGTGCAAGAAGCCCGATGACGTGCTCTTCATCAACGCCGCCGAGCACTTCGTGAAAGGCAAACGCCAGAACCAACTGAGCGAGGAGAACATCACGAAGATCATCGACACCTACCAGAACCGCACGGAAGCCCCCCGCTACTCCCGCCGCGTGGATATGGCCGAGATCGAGAAGAATGACTTCAACCTGAACATCTCCCGCTACATCAGCACGGCGGTGGGTGAGGAGGAGATCAGTTTGGAGGAGACAAACGAGACGCTGGTGGGGATCGAGGCGGCAATCCAGGAGGCGACGGCGAAGCACAATGTCTTCCTGAAGGAGCTGGGTTTGCCTCCCTTGCCGCTTTAAACCAAGACTCCCCCCCGAACCACAAGAAGCTGAATGAGGAAGGGCGGCTTCTTTTCTGCATACTGAAACCTGTTCTCCGACAAAACGGGGATGCCGACGGGGGCGTCGGCGCTCCTGGGGGTCTGACCAGGACCGATTTTCTTTTGGCCAAGGCTGACCGGGGGCGCACTACGCCGTGACAGAGGCGGGTTCTCGATCTAGGATGGCGGGGTATGAAGGCTTTTTTGAATCGGCTCTTGGCAGGGATGTCTCCTTCGTTTGGCGGGGAGGGGCGGGGCGGCATCGGCTGTCATCCGCGGGTGTTGCTGGCGGTGCTGATCATTGGGGGGACCCTGGCTTATCATTACCTGGGGACAACGGAGTATGAGAATGAGTTTACCGGGCGGACGCAGCGGCTGGCTTTTGCGACGGCGGAGGAGGAGATCGCGCTGGGGCTGCAATCGGCACCGATGATGATCCGGCAGATGGGCGGGCAGTCGCGAGATGTGCAGGGGCAGGCGTTGGTGGACAAGGTGGGGGGGAAGCTGGTGCAGAGCACGCTGGCGCGGCAGACGCCGTATCGGTTTGAGTTTCACCTGCTGGGGGATCAGGAGACGGTGAATGCGTTTGCGCTGCCGGGGGGGCAGATTTTTATCACGGAGGCGCTGTTTCGGCTCTTTAAGCGGGAGGATGAACTGGCGGGGGTGCTGGGGCATGAGATCGGGCATGTGGTGGGTCGGCATTCGAATGAGCAGATGGCGACGAGCCGGCTGTGGAGCGGGCTAGCGCAGGGGGCGGGGGTGCTGCTTTCAGATGGGCAGAGCAATGCGGGGTCTCAGATCGCGGGGATGGTGGCGAATATGCGGGTGATGAAGTATGGGCGGGATGATGAGTTGGAGTCGGATGCGCTAGGAGTTCGGTTTTTGATCGATGCGGGGTATGACCCGGAGGCGATGATCGGGGTGATGGAGATCCTGGCGAAGGCGGCGGGGGGGAGTAAGCAGCCGGAGTTTATGAGTACGCATCCGGCGCCGGAGAATCGGGCGGAGCGTATCCGCGAGTTGATCGTGAAGTATCGCGGGTCGCGCTGAACGATCGTTTTTATCCCCTGCCCTGCCCTTTTATGCCGAAGCGTGTTCTTTGCCTACTGGCCGATGGTTTTGAGGAGATGGAGGTGGTAACGCCGGTGGACCTGCTGAGGCGGGCGGGGGCGGAGGTGGTGATGGCGGCGCTGGGCGAGGGCATCCATGTGACGGGGCGGTCGGGCATCGTAATGCATGCGGATGCGCTTTTGACGGGGGTGGAGGCGGGTGGGTTTGACCTGCTGATGATCCCCGGCGGTCCGGCGGTGAAGGAACTGCGGACGGAGGGTCGCGCGGCGGCTCTGGCCCGGTTGTTTTTTGAGATGGGGAAGCCTGTGGCAGCCATCTGTGCGGCACCGCTGCTGCTGTGCGATGCGGGGCTGCTGAAGGGACGGCGCTACACAGCGCATGATTCCACCTACGGTGAACTGACCGAGGCAGAGGCAGCGCAGGCGGTGGTGATGAGTGGTGGGATCATCACCTCCCGAGGCGCGGGGACGGCGCTGGAGTTTGGCCTGGCGCTGGTGACGGAACTCTGCGGTGCGGAGGAGGCGGAGAAAGTGGCCCGCGCGATCATGGTCTGAACCCCGATGAGAGGTTCAGACGGGTGAGGCCGCAATAGGCCGATCAACGACGGCGGCGATGGAAGAGGGCCAGCAGCCCCAAGAAGAGGAGGAGGACGCGGCTAGGCTCTGGCACGACGACGATGATGCCGTGGCTGGTGAAGAGGCTGGTATCGAAGGTGAGGAGGCCACCGTTCAAGGTTGGGAGATTGAAGGTAGGTGTCGCCGCCAAGTTATTGGTGCCCAAGGAGGTCCAATCCACGATCTGGAAGACATGACCGTAGTCAGGGACGAAGCCGTTCAGGAAGCTATTGGAGATGCGAATGATGGAGTCCGCAGCAATGCCGGGGGAGCCAGTGCTGGAGATGAAAAGCTGATCATGATCGGTGTCTCCAGAAACGTAATTCGTCCATGAGGCAGGGACCACGAATCCAGGGTCATTCTGGAAGCTGAAGACTTCCGCTGCATCGAAGTGAGTGGCACCGCCAAGCTGGAAGAACACTTCGGAGTTTGTGTTTGCAACCAGGGTGCCAACGGTGAGCTGACCGACGGTGCTGATGCCATTGATATCCACCGAGCCGGGGGAGATGATGCCGTTGCTGGTGACGGTGCCGGAGATGGAGCCGATACCACCGAGGATGGCGAGGGCATCAATGGTGACGTTTCCGGTGCCGGTAGCGGAGCCGGTCGTATTATTGGCGAGAAGGGTGCCCGCGTTCAGCAAGGTCCCGCCAGCGTAGGTATTGGCGGCGTTCATAATCAGCACTCCCGCACCTGTTTTGGTCAGCATAGCGCAGTCAGGCCCTGAAACAATGCCTGAGACAGTGAGGTGACCGGTTCCGGTGACCTCAAGGCTGCCACCACTTCCACCCAGGGTCAGGCTGCGGTTCACGCCCAGGTCCACCGCAGTGGTAGCTGTGCTGCGCAAAATTCCGCCGTTGTTCAATGCCACGGTGTTTGTCGCCGAGCCATCACCCAGGTTTGCCGCAGCGGTGATGCTGATGCGACCGCTGTTGATTGTTGTGCTACCGGAGTAGGTGTTGTCGGCGCGCAGGTAAAGTGTGCGGGAGCCTTCTTTGATGATGCCACCGTTGCGAATGACGGTTTCAATGACGGCGTCATTGCGGAAAGTCGCATTACTCTGATTGGTCTCCACAACAATGCGGCGGGTGGCTCCGCCTAGATCAAGCACACCATTGGTGGCGCGGGTGGCTGATGACGCTGTCCCTGTGCCGGTGATGAGCACTTGAAACTCGTTGGTGCTGCCATCGGTAATACGATTGTTGTTCAGGATGATGTCTCCATTGACGGTGAGTACCCCTGTGGCTCCTGTCGAAACCGTAGCGGCCCCGGTCGATGTGGAAGTGATGCTCAAACTGCCGATGGTTTCATTGAAGTTATTTAAATCGAAACGCTGAAGCGTCCCCGTCCCATGACGAAGTTCAACCTGCGCAGTATCTGCAATCTGATCTGACGCGAGCAAACGCACCAGCGGTGTCGCGCCACTGATGAGTAGCCCACCTGTGCCAACAGCATTTACTCCGGTGAAGTTTAGTTCAAGGAGTCCGGCGGTCACAGTCACCAATCCTGTATGGCCGGTGGCTGTCGTTCCTTCAAGCCTTAATGTGCCGGTGCCAGCTTTACGGAACTCACCTGAACCGCTGAGAACAGGATCGGTGGCGGTGACATTTGCCACAGTATTGATCGTGCCACCGCCAGTTAAGAAGGCCCACGAGCGGCTTCCTAAATCGCCGGTATATCCTGTTGCCAAGGTTACCTGACCGCCTGCGAAATTGAGAGGGCTGCTTCCTCCGAGATGGGCTAAAGTGCCAACCTCAATCGTGCCTTGATTCAGATATACGCTTGTGAAAGCGTTCGCCGCATTGGTCAACTTTAAGGTGCCCGCACCCGATTTCACCAAAGTAACCGCAGATGTCAGTGCCGGGTCCACGGTGAACGTGCCTGTGCCTGTGGTGTAGAAAATATAATCTCTACCCGCGCCAGTCGTCAGCGCAGTGATGCCGGTGATGCTATGGTTGCCATTGCCTGCAGCCAGGATCGTGCCGCTCGTGATTTCCATGGCGGAAGCGGAGCCGCTGACGGCGATGGCCGTCGCTGAATCCAGGACGAGGGCATTGATGGCTGTGGGTGTGGCGGTGATCGCAGCCGTGGCCGTGTAGCGGATGTTGTCCGTCAGCGCACCTGTGATGGAGGTGCTGTTATTGACATACTCTGTGCTGGCCAGGGGGCGCAGACCGACTGCTGCCGACTCGTGGGTCACAAGGGTGTTGCCCACGCCCGTATTGTCCAGATGACCGATGATCCAGGGGATGATGGATACGCGGGTGGTTGTGGTAGATGCACCGCCGACCTCATATCCATCCAAGGTGGCAGTGGCACCTGTGTCGAAACGGATGAGTCCGCGCTCAATCGCTGCGACGGTACCGAGGGAAACGCCACGCACCAGCAAGGTGGAATGGTTGGCACCTCGGCTGAGGGTGTCCGCCACCATGTCAGCGACGGACGCCGTGCCGGTTCCAGCCACCCCCTGGGAAAGAATGAGGTTGTGTCCAGACCCCAGTGTGATCGGTCCAACGTTCTCTGTCCGCACGGCATTTTGATTCTGGTTGTAACTCCAGAGTCCGTTTCTTGGGGTGACAGTTACAGTTCCAGCCGTATTGTTGAGAGTGATGGGAGCCGCGTCAGAAAGACGGTTGATGCTCGAAGTCTGATCCTGCCGGAAAAGCAGTTCAGAACCTGCATTCAGCGTGTAGGACGTGGCCGAACTCAGCCTGCCGCCAGCACCCTGCAGATCCATACGTCCGAGATCCACAATGACCGAACCCGTGAAGTCAGTACTGGTTCCAGTCAGCGTCAGGTAGTCGATACCGGTTTTAAAGAGGGTTCCGCTGCCAGAGAAAGCACCACCGAAAACGAAATTTTCGTTCGCCGTGGTGTCATTGTCCGACTGATTGAGGGTCAGGCGGGAACCGCTGTTAAGGAGCACGATGCCGTTGCCGTTTTCTCCGCCCTGAAGCAGTCCTGTCGTTTCATTCTGATTCGCCAGGAGTTCCAGGATCGAACCGCCTGCTCCCAGGCTGCCCTGGATGTTTACAGAAGTAAGGTCACCAATGGCATTGCCACCCGTCAGGATCAGACGCCCCTCATTGAGAGTCAGCGCCCCTGTCGCAGACAGGGCGGTCCCTGAGAGGATGAGGGTGCCCTCTCCACTCTTGGTCAGAAGGCCGCTGGTCCTGTCGGAACTGATTTCCAGCGTACCAAGCGTGTTGTTCTGATGAATGATCAAAGGACTGGCGATCCGCCCGCCTGCAATGACCGAATTATTGGCCCCGACATCCGGCGTGATCAGGATGCCTCCGGTGCTGATGGTCAGACTGCTGAGAGAATCAATCGTCAGTGTGCTGGCTACAGCAGCATCAATGGTGAGTGAAGCAATGGCAGGAACACAAGAGTCCACGACTTCCGTGAAACCGGCTGTGTTGATAACATGCTGCCCGGCCGTCCAGGAACTCACATCGTTGCCGACCACCGTTCCTGTGAAGGCCGTTACCACGCCACCTGTAATCGTGGCGAATGAGGAGTGGTCCACCGTGGCCCAGGCTCCGATGATGCCTTCCGCCGTCAGAGGCGTGCTGCCCGCATTGACCTGCGTTCCCGCACCGATGTTGAAGTTCAGCGTGGAGTTGTTGCTGCGCGTGATGCTTCCCACCACGTCCAGGGTCACCGTGCCACCGATGCTGGTCAGCGACACATCCCCCGCTCCGCGCACGATCGCCAAGCTGGCCACACTCTGGGAGGCCGGATTGGACGCATGGCCGGAGAGGGAAAGCCGTGGATTCGCTTCACCCAGAGTCACGCCCATGGTCAAAGCACCGGTCCCTATCTTGCTGTTGGCTCCAGAGAAGGTGGCGAAGTCAAGGACAAGCCCACCTTCCCTGATCTGGGTATTGCTGGTTCCCAGACTGTTATTGCCGGATAGGGTCACCGTGCCCACACTGTCTTTGTTGATGACATTGGCTCCTGTGACGGTGCTGGCCAGATTGGCGCTGACGCTGCCCGCATACGCATTGATAACGGTACCAATGTTGATGGTGCCGCTGCCGACGATATTGCCGATGCGGTCGGCTAGGTTGGTTACACCACCGACATCCAGACGAGGTGTAGAAAGGGAGAAGCTATTAAGATTGAGCGTCGATGTGCCCGCCGTGCTGTCGCCGACAACCACGAGGTCAATGGCGCTGCCGACTACATCGTTAGCCAGGATGTTGATGGCACCGCCACCCCTGACATACAAGCCATTGCTGGCAATGTCTGATACAAGTGAGCCATTGATCAAACCGCTGATGTTGAGCACGCTGGTGGCACCCGTCACGATGATGTCGTTCTGGACCGTGGTGCCATTGATGTTCAAGATCCCGGCGTTCACTGCTAGAGTGTCACCGATGTTTACCGCACCCGAAAGGGTCCAAGTTCCAGTGCCCACTTTGTTGAGGTCCCGGGTTGTTTCAAAGACACCATCCGAGGTGATGGCACCCGCATAGACATTGTTGCCAGTGCCATCCAGCGTCAGCGAATGGTTGCTGCCGATGAAGTAGTCACCATTGATGGTGAGGTCGGTGGCCGCTGTGCTGGAATCGTTTCCAAAGATGGTGCGGCTGGTGCCGGTGCCGATCAGATCGACGTTGATCGTGGAGCCCAGCGGGTTGTTGGCCGCATCGAAGGTGATGTTGCCGCCCAGTGTCAGTGTACCGCCCGTGGCGGAATCCAGAATGTCCGCCTTGGCGCTGCTGTCGGCACCGCCGAGTGTGATGGCACCCGCCATCGTGACCGTGCGCCCATTGACATCCAGAGTGGCTGTGCGGCCTGCCTCAGCGTTGATAATCAAACCCGTAATGCCGACTAAGCTGCCATTGGCACCCAACTGCAAAGTCCCATTGTTGATGGTCATCGTTCCAACGAAGGTATTTGCTCCGTCTAGAATCAATGTGGTCGCGCCTTTCTTGACCAGGCTGACATTATTTTCATTTGCTCCAGCGCCGCCAATTCCAAAACCAAGAGTCAATGGATTCGTCAGGTCGAGAGTCAGGGTGGAAAGCCCCGCAGCACCGCCGACGATGCGGTTGGAACCAAAACTGCCCAGTGTAAGATTACCCAAGGTCGTGTTTGTGACGCCGGCACTCGTTCCGAGTTGCAGCACGGCCCCAGCCAAAGAGGAACCCAAAGTCAGGTTTGACCCATTGGGTAGGGCATCCAGACCCGTCAGAGCCAGGCGTCCGGCCGCAATGCTAGTGCTGCCAGTGTAGGTGGATGCACTGCCTAAAATAATCGTGCCAGTCGCAGTACTGCTGGCATTCAGATTGAGGGAGCCAGTGCCGGCCACTCCACCCAGAACAGCCAGTGTGCCACCCGCGTCTTCGACATTCCAGGACTGCGTTGCTCCGATGCTGACCGGGGCCGTGACAGTAATCGTTCCGGCATTGTTATTGACAACGGTAAAGCCCACACCCGCAGCTCCCGTCAAAGTCAGGCGGTCAGGGCCACCGACAGTGACACCATTGGTCACTGAACCCTCCTCAAAAGTCACCTGCTTGACCGTGAGATCCGCGCCGAGAGCCGTGGTGAAATTGGCCGAGCCATTGGCGCTGAAGTGAACATGAGAATTGCTGTCAGGTGGGACGGAAGCATCCACACCACCCGTTTGACTGGAGTCCCAGTTGGTATTCCCACCGATGGCAGAGCCGCTCCACACACCTGTACCGGTACCGCCGAGGTCACCTTTCCACCAGACATCCGGCGGAGCCGCCTGGGCGGTCAGCGTTAGGATCAACTGGTCATTGTCACCCGCGATGCTTTCACGGGAGACGTTGTAGATGAAGTTGCCCGGATTGAAGATGGTCCCTGCCAAGAAGTTACCCGATCCAAGGAAACTGCCATCGGCAGCACTGTTGATCAGTGTGTAGGAAGTCAGCGTCGGAGTGCCGACGACATATATATCTGCAAACGTCGTGCCCTGGCGCGTCAGTGTCTGACCGGTCGTCAGATTGATCTGGTCATTGGTGGCGCCGTTGATGCCGAAACCGATGATGGCACCCCCTGTTGTTCCCAAGGTGAGGACATTGCCAGTGCCGGCAAAAATCTGAGTCGAGTTACCATGCTGGAAAAACAGCTTAGCTCCGTCCGCCACGGTCGCACTCTGGACATTGGCTCCCAGCAATCCTGCACCACTAACGATCAGTTCCCCGCCGCTCACCGTCACATTGCCATTCAGTGAATTCGTCCCCGCGACGTTCAGGCTGCCTGAACCACTTTTGACAAAGTGCAGGTTGTTTTGATTTGTGCCGCTGCCGCCCAGGCCGCCGTTGAAAGTCGTGGTCGTAGTCTGATTGACCGTAAATGTGGATCGCGTGGCATTTCCTCCAACGATGGCATTCGAAGTGCCTGTGCCTGCGCTTGAAAGCTCCGCGACAGTTTGGTTCAACGCTCCCAAGGTTCCGCCAATTTGCAGAACGCCTGACGTAGTGCCTGCGCCCAGGATGACAGGGGCTGTCGTCGCGATCCTATTGTCCAGGTAGGTCTGCCCACTGTTGGCGGTCATGCCGCCATCCAAGACCAGACGTCCTTCTTGGACTGCATGGGTTCCGGTCGCAGAACTCCCAGTCAGGCCGGAAAAAGTCTGGGTACCCACACCTTTTTTGACAAGATCAAGCCGACCGGCGGCTCCATCACGAAGGATACCGCTAAAGACAAAGTCATCGGCCATATCGTCAGTGTTGATGGTGAGGGTGCGAACCGTTGTCGTGTTCTGGTTATCCACAATCCCGATCCCCCGCAGGCCACCGATTTCCTGACTGCCGCCGAACAATCGCAGCGCACCGTTGCCATTGGCCGTCACAACCGTGCCGATGGGCAAATAGTTGTTTCCACCGGAGATCTCGATACGACCCGAGTTAATCACCGTGTCTCCCGTGTATAGTTGGGCCGTTGTCAGATAAACTTCGCCATCGGTCGTCAGGGACACCGCATTGGCCCCATTATCAACAATCGGCACACCGATCTCAATACGGCGTGCGCCATGAATGCGGCCTTCATAACCTGTCGCTGCGTTGTTGCCAAAGGTGATCTGTCCACCGGCACCGCCGGGTGAAATCGTGTTGGTCGAAGTTCCTGTTGAGAGGATAATGCCACCCTGTACCGTGAGCAGGTTTCCCTGAAGAAAAAGATCCGATCCGGTGCCTCCCGTATTGTCGATCACCAGACCGCCGATGGTCGTCGCCCCATCCAAAAGCGCATCGGCGCTGCTGCCGGTGATGTCGATGTAAACATTCTGTCCAGAGATGGCTGCAGAACTCAGGGTGCCATTGGCGGCGAATGCCTGAAAGGCGTAATCGGTCGTTGTCGGGCTGAAGTCCAGAAGCCGGAAGCCATTGCCTGCCGCATAGGTCAACAGGCTGGAGCCCGTGCTGGCGATGTTGACCCCGCCGGTCAAATAAGGGATGATGCCGATGGCACTGCCTGTGCCGGCTGAGCTGAGGGTGATGCCACCAGTCACAATGAAGTTGGCTTCCGCCCCGCCCGGGTCGCCTGCGTTACCGCCAGTGCTGTTGGCCGCAGTGGCGTCATCCGCCAGGCCGGTGACAGCGAAACCCAGGTTGTCTCCGCGAATCAGGCCGGTAGCAAAATTATTGCGCATCAATCCCGCCGCGGTCAAAACGACATCTCCGTGAGTAGCGCTCGAATCCGTGTTTGATCCAAAATCGGCATCCAAGGTGATGGTGTTGTAGCCGCCACCCAATACCATGTTGCCGATGGTTTCCGTGGCACGAGCATTGTTCGAGCCTGTGATGATGAAAGTGCCACGGTTCAGCGTTACCTCTGCCGTATCCGCAATGCGATTGGTGATCGCACGGCTGTCAGCCGCATTCTGGTTGTCCAGAGACAAGGTGCCGCCTGTTTCCACCAGGAATGACTGCACTCCCAACAGCGTCCCAGCGGCAATATTGGTGGCCCCATTGGTATCACCAAGCAGGCGGAAAGTTCCACCCCGGACAATCACGTCGCCAAGGAAAGCCGTGTTGTAAGACCTTTGAGTGAAGGTATTGCCACCCGATTTGATCAAGGTTGAGGATGCACTACCATTCAATGCACCATAGTAGCTGGTATCGGCCAGACCCACCATTTCCAAAGTGTTGTCGCTCAAATTGATCGTTCCCAAGAGCGAGCCGCTGATGTTGCCGACCCGATGATAGGTATTGGTTCCCCCCAGATTCAGCGTGCCATTCACATTGAGCCGACTAGCCGGGAGGTAAAAGGAGTCGTTCACATTGACTGTTCCTGCCGTGATTGAGGTCTGCCCTGTGTAGGTTTGCGCCTGCGTGATGGTCAGCGTGCCGTTCCCTGCCTTGGTTAAAGCAGTGTTGCCGGTAATGGAAGCATTCAACGTTAAATTTTGGACGTTATAAATAAAGCTCTCGGCTGAAGCACCGAAATCAATGGCACCGTTCGTGATGATAGCGGACCCGCTGCCTGTGGCCATGATGCCACCACTGGCGAGGGAAAGGTTATTCCCGCCCAGGTTCAATGTCACATCCGCGCCCGCCAGGATGAGTGAAAGATCGCCGGTATTGGCGGCTAGAGTCTGATCCGCAACAAGCTTCACATTCTGCCCGGCACCTGCAAACGAGGACACATACTCTGCAGCCGTCAGCAGACGTACGCCATTAACATCATAGGTGACAAAATCAGAGCCAACACCTGTGACGGAGCCATCACCAAATACACCCGGAATGATGCCGACTGTGGGTGTCCCCAGCACTCCTGTGATTGTCGGTGCCGTGACATCAAAGATCAAATTCGTCACCCCGGCACCCGCAGGACCGGAGCCCAAACCATTGCCACGCACCAGCAAGGTGGAGCCTGCGGATCTCAGCAGGGAGTTCGACGTTAGGGTCACACCCGCACCGCTATCCCGCAAGGTGACTATGGCGTGAGAATCCACCGAGTTAGATTCTTGCACATTGATGGAGCCTATGTTTTCGGTGGTCAGGGCAGTGGCATTGCCAATGATCTCGAGATGGCCGGTGGACCGTAGCAGAATTTCTTCATCGTCGTGCAAGCGATTCTGCGTTGTATGGTTCGCAACAGTGCTATCGAGGCGCAATGTGGCAAGTGGGTTGGCTACATCTCGAACGGTGGATGCATCTGAACGCCCCGCCAAAATAGTGCCTACCGCCTGATTAGCGGAGCCATTGGCATCAGCAAAAGAGAGGACACCTGAAAAAACATTGATCTGATCCTGGAAGGTGACCTCACCAGCCATGACCTGTGTTCCGAATTGAGCCGTTCCCTGCTTCACGATGTCCGCCGTGGCAGGTCCACTGGCTGATCCGTAGAAAGTCAGCGTATCACCGGTCAGGGTGCGCAGGTCCAGGTTGCCTGCGTTGATGATGCTGCCGCCGCTGCCCGTCAGACCGCGAAAGGCATCACCGAAGTTACCTTTGTCCCAGGTCGTGCCTGCTACCATGTCAATGATCGTGGAGGTGTCTCCAAAGGCATTGTCCTGTGTATTGAGCAGTGTCGCCCCGCCGCGCAGGCTAATGGTACCGATGGAATAGGAATTGTCTGTCGTATTGCCCAAACTCAGTGTCCCCGCACCGTCGATGGTGAGGTCATCCGTCGCATCCGAAGTGAAAGCCGTGAACGTCAAAGTCCGCCCAGTCCCCAGCAGCCAAGTTTGATCAGCGCCCAAAGTTAACGTTGATGCAATGCTGACGTTGGCTCCGGCGCCCGTCATATCGATACCCACTCCCGTGGTGGTCAGACCAGTCCCCGTTGGTGTGAGCGTCAGCGTGTTGCCGCTGATGGCCAGGTTCGACAGAAGGTTGGAACCAAAGGTCAGGCTCCGCGCAGTGCGATTCGCACCCAGGGTCTGGGTCGTGGTGTTGAGGGCACCAGTGGCAAAGAAAAAAAGATCATCTGTGACCGTGGTAGTATTGGCAGGTGCCGCACCCGTGCCATCCGCAGACAGGTTCCAGTTCGCTGCGGTGTTCCACGCACCGCTCGTGCTACCATCCCAGTAAAGAGTCGCAGCCTGCAGCGGCTGCACGATCTGCCAAAGGCAAATCAGAACCGTCATGAAAACATTCAGAGCAAAGCGGTGGCGGCGCAGGGTGGTCATGATTGAATTAAACAGATTAAAAGCAAAGAAAAGGAGCAGGTCAGTCACACGCAAAAGACCACTTGAACATCCGGTAGTTCCCGTGGACATCGCGATAGCTTGGGGGATTAAAGAGATCAGGGGAGTGGCCCTTTAACATGCCAATTCCATAGAAGATGCGGCTGCGAGTAAAGATTTTTTTTGATTCTGCACAAAAATTCTCACTCCTAACTAGCAATATGTTTTATGGCGCTCTTCGTCTTGGCTTATTGCGGCATTCATCTTGACTGAAACGTGATTTCTCGGGGAGAACCCGGCTTCAATCCCCGTATCTGCACTCCTGTCTGATGCACCGTTGCTTTTTTGGATGTCTTCTATCCCTCCTCGCCCTGGCTTTGACCGCGAGAGCCGAGTTCCGTGCTGGGGCTTATGCCCAGGACATCTCGCCCACCGTCTTCCCCACCCCGGTGAATGGCAGCATGAAGGGAAACTTTGCCCAAGGAATTTCTGACCCCATGCACGCTCGTTGCCTGGCCCTGCACGATGGCAAACGCGCCCTGGTCTATGTCGTCGTGGATGCCTGCATGATCCCCCGGGAGATCTGCGAGGCGGCCAAGGCCCTGGCCGCCAAAGAAACCGGCATCCCCGCCGCCCACATCCTCATCTCCGCCACTCACACCCACTCCGCCGCTACCCTGGCCGGGGTGTTTCAAAGCGACCCCGATCCTGAATATGTGAAGACCGTCGCCCCGCGCATCGCCGCTGGTATCGCCCAGGCGGTCAAAAACCTCGAACCCGCCGAGTTTGGCTGGGCCTTTGGCAGCGATCCCGCCCATGTCTTCAACCGTCGCTGGCACATGAAGGAGGGCCAATCTTATGAAAACCCCTTCGGCATCACCACCGACCGGGCGAAAATGAATCCCGGCAACGTCAGCCCCAGCGTCTCCATCCCCACCGCCCCCGTGGACCCGGACGTCGCCGTCCTGGCCGTCCGCTCCCTGGCCGATCAACGCCCGCTCGGCCTCCTGGCCAATTACAGCCTCCACTACGTCGGCGGCAATCCCGCTATCAGCGCCGACTACTTCGGTGCCTTCGCCCGCGAGATCGCCCAGCGGCTGAATGCAGGCGATGCCCGCTACACCGGCAAACCCGCCTTTGTCGGCATCCTGTCCAACGGCACCAGCGGCAACATCAACAACGTCAACTACGGCTCCTCCCTCCGTTACAAACGCAACCCCGGCGAGCAGATCAACATCGTCGCTCGCAGCGTCGCCGATGTCGCCCAGGGTGCCTATGAAGCCATCAAGTGGGAAAAAGCCGTCACCCTCGACTCTGAAGAGGCCGACCTGGAACTCGCCGTGCGCAAAGGCAATGCCGAGGACATGAAACAGGCCCGCGAATGGATGGCCACGATTCCGAAGGACAAGGACGGCCAGTGGGCCGACAAAAAAGCCATCTATGCCCGCGAAACCGTCCTGCTCGCTGACTACCCGGACACCGTCCCGGTCAAGCTCCAGACCCATCGCATCGGCACCCTCAGCGTCGCCGCCATCCCCTGCGAAGTCTTCGTCCAGATCGGTCTGCGCCTGAAACAAACCACCCCCTTCGTCCGCCACTTCACCATCTCCCTGGCCAACGGCTACAACGGCTACCTGCCCACCGAGGAAGACCACGCCCTGGGTGGCTATGAAACTTGGCGCGCCCGCAGCAGCTACCTCGAAGTCCCCGCCTCCACCAAGATCACCGAGAAGCTGGAAGACATGCTCGCGGCGATGAAACGCCGGGCGGAGGGGTAGTCGTAGAACGAACTTCCAAGGTAACTATTCAGGTTATTTGGAAGTCTTAAATAACTGGATTGTCAGGTGTGGTGTGAGGGGGTAGTCTGTGACCATGAAGCGGGAAGACCTCCAGGCGATTCTTCAGCTCGAC
>Ga0247834_1003003_pt1 | contig 23862 bp, 17 predicted proteins | sample LaCruzMarch2015__8_FD_187118 | JGI IMG/M metagenome (GOLD analysis project Ga0247834, IMG submission 187118) | Freshwater microbial communities from meromictic Lake La Cruz, Castile-La Mancha, Spain - LaCruzMarch2015_12m | ecosystem: Environmental > Aquatic > Freshwater > Lake | place: Spain...
AATCGGGTGGAGGTGACAGGATTGCGCCTGTCACCCCTCCCACACCACCCGGCATGCGGCTCCGCACCGGGCGGTTCCAATCAGACTAACAGTTAGGCTTCACAGCTTTCCCGTAGTGCAGCTTGATCCAGATACTTCTCAGTTCGGGCACTCCTTGTTCCTTTAACCGTTGGTTGCTCAGGGCCTGTTGCACGATCCTGTTGCGGCTCATGCGCCAATACCCTTTGCGGCTTCGGCTTGCCATGTGAACCTCGCTCGGGTCGATCCCGAGTTTGATGAGATTGCGCCTGCGGGTGCGCGGTCTTTTCCACTGCTTCCAATGGTAGAGCCTGACACGCCGCCTGATCCAGTCGTCGAGCTCCAGCACTTCGCGGTAGGTGCGGCTGATGCCAAAGTAGTTCATCCAGCCGGTGGCATACCGTCTTAGTTCGTCGTTGACGTCCTTGATGGCATGACCGCGATTGCGGCGGGTGATCTCTTTGATTCTCTGCTTGAACCTCGCGTAGGCTTTTGCCGTCCATTTGATCGATCCACGACTGCTGATGCAGAAGCCGAGGAACGAACTCTCGATCAGTGGCCCACTTTTACTCTTCGTGCGGTTAACCACGAGCTTGAGTTTGCGCTCGATGAACCGGGTGACGCTCTCCATCACTCGTTGCGCCTTCTTTTCCCCTGCCACGAGGATGATGAAGTCGTCGGCGTAGCGGGCATGGACATGCCCTCGGCGTTCGATTTCTTTGTCCAGTGGATCGAGGGTGATGTTGGCTAGCAAGGGTGACAAAGGTCCGCCCTGCGGCACGCCGAGAGGTGTGGCCTCGCGGGTGCCATCGGGCAGCACGACGCCTGCTCGCAGGTAGCGGCCAATCAGGCGCAGCAGTTTCCCGCTGCCGATCTTGGGCCGCAATTGATTGAGCAAGCGGTCGTGGTTCACGGTGTCGAAGAACGCCTTCAAGTCGCAGTCGATCGCGTGGCGGAGCTTTTGCTTCCAGGCGGTTTGCACTCGGCGCACTGCTTGATGAGCATTGCGGCCCTCGCGGAAGCCGTAACTCTGGTCGCTAAACTGGCCGTCGTAGAGCGGGGTGAGCACTTGGGCGATGGCTTGCTGGATCACGCGATCCAGCACCGTCGGAACCCCGAGGGGCCGCTGCGACCCGTCGGGTTTGGGAATGAACACCCGGCGCACTGGCGCGGGGTGATAGCTCCCTTCTCTGAGCTGGGCGCGTATCCGCTCCCAGTGCTGGCGGGCAAACGCCGGGAACTGCGCGATGGTCATCCCATCCATCCCCGGCGCTCCGCCATTGCGCCTGACTCTCTGCCAAGCGCTTTGCATGTTCGTGGGGTCGAGCACCTGCTCCATCCACGTCTCTGTCTCATCTTGAACCTCGCCATGCTTCCCGCCGTGCTGAGTCGAGCCGCGCCCTGGCCACTTGGCGTCATCGGGCAGGCTCCCCGGCACGGGGTCGCTTGGTTCCTCATTGGTTTGGTCCTTCATGCGCTCAGGTGTTCCGGTGTCGTTGTTTAAGCGGGCGTCTCTCAGCCCCCGGCCTGCACGTCACTACTATGACCTCTGCTGAGTTGCTTCGCGCCGCCTCACGGCGCTCACACCTTCGGGGCAGCCTGCGGCTGGCTACCTCGTCCCTCGGTTCTGGGGCGCTCTCGCGCTCCAGACCTCCCCAGGTAAGAACACAGTCCTCCCCCGCACTGCCGCCTGATTTACCGGCACGACTTCACCAGTGGGTTTCGCTGTGTTGTGCCAGCTCACCCCGTCGCGACGGCCTTCTATCAGGTTCTTGTTCATCGGCTCGCAGGTCTTGCGTAGTCTTCTTTCAGCCCGCCGATCACTCGACGAGCCTTGACTTCGGCTGGTAGTTTCATGAGTATGTTTTCGTCATGTCAGGTTTTTCTACAGGGGACTTTAACCCCATCAGGACTGTGCCCATGCTGGGCACACACAAGGCAGTAGAGCCAACGATCATACATGTCACGAATCGTGCTCCGAGCAGCACGCTTCGCGCCATGTATGATCGCGGCTCACTTTAGACGTTCGGCCAAGAAGCAGAGTCCATCGCCGCCATGAAAAAGACAATCGTCGGCCTAGCCATCTTTATGCTGCTCATCGTCTATATCGGATGGGAGTTGGCTTCTACCGACGTGGCTCCGAGTTCAAACACGTGGCGGGCGCGTGAAGCTGTTCAGCCTAGTCTGACAGTCTCGGAAGGAGCCGATATCACTGATGGCCATTTGACTGCTGGAAACAAAGGCTCAATCCCAAATGCGCCAGTTGTCGCCGCAATTGCATCAGCTGACCACGGTTCTCAAGCTTTTCAGAGTGATTCAGCTACAGCACCTGCTGCCAAGGTTTCTCTCACAGCTATCAAGTCCACAGGAGCAGCCATTTATGTATTTCACAGCAAGACTATTGTTGCGACGGAAAAGCCCACCGAGTCAGAGAAGTCTAGATTGCAGCATGCCATTGCGTTGGCCACGAAGACACTCCGCCAGCCGATTGTGGTTTTGGACGCAGATGCTCTAAGTCTATCCGGGGTGTCTTACGTTCTCTTTGCAGAGGATCGTTTTGATTTAACTGAAGCGATCAAGGCCAGCTATTTGAGCCTCAATCAGACTTCGGCAACTACCAAGGTGATTACCCAATCCCAACAGCAATGATAGCAAAACTCAAGAGCCCGAACAAAACGGATGCAGATAACCGCTCTGGGCTATCTGTCGTATCTGCCACGTCTTGGGTTCGCGGTATCTGATCCGAGGCGTTAGCCGCTGCTGCGCCGATCCTATGACCAAGAGTCTTATTACCCTCTTTCTCGCTGGTCTTTCAGCACTTGGCGTGGCTGCCGATTTGTCGCCGCTGGATACCTACCGTCTGTGGCGTGCTCGTAACGCCGCAGTTACCAACAGCGACGGGCGCGCCGTGGAGAAAGTCGTCGAGATCACCCTCCTCCTCACCACTACCAAGAATCTCCCGCCTGCGCGCGCGGCTGAGTTGCAGCAGCTTCTCAACGACTTGGAGCAACGTTTGCGGCTTCCTCCTGTGGCCGCCGTCCCGCCCGAAATGAAGCCCGAGGACTACGCCTTTGCTGTTCCTCGTCGCGAGTTTCTCAATGTCCGTTTCGCCGCGACCGAAGGGGTCTCACCGGCCCTCCAGAGCCTCGACGTTTACGCCCCGCCGGTCGGAGACAGGCATCCCATCATTGTCTGGATTCACGGCGGCGGAATGAAGGCGGGAGACAAGGCCATGCCGGGCGTGCTCGCTCTGAAGCCGGACTTTTTCCTGGCTCGCGGCTTCGCTTTCGCCAGCATCAACTACCGTCTCGCCCCAACCCACAAACACCCAGCACAGGCCGAGGACACCGCAGCGGCCCTCGCGTGGCTGCACGAGCACGCCCGTGACTTCGGGGGCAACCCTAACAACCTCTTTGTCATCGGGATTTCGGCTGGCGCACACCTTGCCGCCGTGGTGTCCACGAACGAACGCTTTCTCGCCAAGCATCAAAAGGCACCGGACATCATTCGCGGCGCGGTCATTTTGGACATCGGATCGTTCGACATTCCCAACCTGATGGAGCAAGCCGGTGCGAAGGCGCCGGAGATGTATCGCTATACTTTCCGCAACGGCGGCACCAAGGAGGATTGGACGGATTTCTCACCCTTCTACCACGTTATGCGCGGCACGGGCATTCCTCCCATGCTGCTCTACTACGTCGCCGGACGGGACCACCACGCCGCCGAGAACCAGCGTTTTGCCGACCGCCTCAAGGCCGAGGGGTATGACGCCACTGTGCTCGCCGCACAGAACAAAACCCACCTGAGAATCGAGTCTGAAATCGGAATCCCAGGCGACGTGCCAACGAAAGAAATCCTTGGCTTCATCAAGAAGCGGCGCAAAGCGTATTCCCAATGACCGCAACGCCTCCCAATTAGGGCGTGTTTAAAAACTGGGCACGCCGATGCTCTGGCGGGGAAGAACATCTGGCGTCGTTGCTGGGTTTGCTGTTATTGCCTCAATAGCAGCTGCACCCAGCGCCTAGCCATCTGCCCTTCCAAGCTCAGCGCCTCGCCATACCGAGTTTTTAAACACGCCCTAGCTGAAAGGGGGTGATTTTCAGTTAGGCGGTCAACAAAAACAGGCCGTCCCGTTTTCGAGTTTTGCGGCGGCCTGGCGGATAGATGGAACTGAGGGCTGCGAGTGCTTGCGGGGGCGAATGGCGGGGGACAGACACTTTATTCTTTATTCTGACTCGCACCAGGCCCGCACGCACAGGATTGAGATGCACATAGTCGATGAGTGTCGCCAGATACCCTCCATCGTTGGAAGGATGTCCCAAATCAATGTGGCCGCAGCTTGCTGCGCCAGGGCACCGAGGATCAATTGGCAATCCCGGCCATTGTAACCTTTTGCTTCATCAGGAAGAACTCCAGGCTGTCCACCAGCGCTTGCCAACTCGCGTCTATGACGTTGGTGGAGACGCCGACGGTGCCCCAGGTCTGGGTGCCATCGCTGCTGACGACGAGTACGCGCGTCTTTGCCGCCGTGCCGCTGCCGCTGTCTATGATGCGTACTTTGTAGTCCTCCAGCCGCACGCGGGCGATCTGGGGGAAGTGGGGCAGTAGGGCTTTGCGCAGGGCTTTGTCCAATGCGTTCACGGGGCCATCTCCTTCGTCCACGGTGTATTCGTCATTGCCGTTGACGTGGATTTTGACGGTGGCCTCGGTGGTGCCGGCACCGCCTGGCTGATGGCGGTGCGTGGTGTGGTATTCGATGAGGTCGAAGTTCTTTGTGTCATGGCCGAGTTGCCTGCGGATGAGCAGCTCAAAGCTTGCTTCAGCAGCTTCAAACTCGTAGCCTTCGCTCTCCAGGCGCTTCACCTCGGAAAGGATCTCCTGTACCTTGGGGGAGCCTTTGGTCAGGGGCAGGCCCATCGCGGCGGCCTTCACCAGCACGTTGGTCTGGCCGGACATGTCGGAGATGGTGATGATGCGCTCATTGCCGACGAGGGCTGGGTCCACATGCTCGTAAGTGCGCGCTAGTTTTTGCACGGCATGGACGTGCAACCCGCCTTTGTGGGTGAAGGCCGCTGGTCCTACATACGGTGCCCGGATGTCATGTGGCACGTTGGCCAGTTCATCCACAAAGAAGGCGAGATCGCGCAGCCGTGTGAGGTCCATGCCGAGTTCAATGCCCATTTTGAGCTGTAGGTTAGGCATGATCGTGATGAGGTTGCAGTTCCCCACGCGCTCGCCGTAGCCATTGATGGTGCCCTGCACCTGGCACGCCCCGGCGCGCACAGCGGCCAGTGCATTGGCAACGCCGACGCCGCCGTCATTGTGCGTGTGGATGCCGACGGGCCTGCCGAGATGGGCGATGACTGTGCGTGTGACTTCCTCCACCCATTCTGGCAGAGCACCGCCGTTCGTCTCGCATAGCACGATGAGATCAGCCCCGGCATCCTGCGCTGCCTTGACGGTCTGCAGCGAGTAGTCGGGGTCTTCGCGGAAGCTATCGAAGAAGTGCTCGGCATCGTAGAGCACCTCGCGGCCATGCTTTTTCAGGTAAGCCACCGTGTCGGCGATCATGGCTAGGTTTTCCTCCAGGCTGACCTGGAAGACCTCGGTGACATGCAGCGGCCAGGTCTTGCCGACGATGGTCACGGCGGGCGTCTGCGCATCCAGGAGCATCTGCACCTGGGCGTCTTCTTCGACCTTGATGCGACCGCGCCGGGTCATGCCAAAGGCGGTGATTTTTGCGGTCTTCCAGGTGCGTTTGGCGGCCTCCTGGAAAAAGGCTGCATCTTTGGGGTTGGAGCCGGGCCAGCCGCCCTCAATGTAGTGGACGCCGAAGTCGTCGAGCCGCTCGGCGACGCGGAGTTTGTCGAGGGTGGAGAAGGAGATGCCGGTGCCCTGGGTGCCGTCGCGCAGGGTGGTGTCGTAGATGGTGACTGGGGTCATGGGGGGAAGTGAAAAGGGGGTAGTGAAAAGTGAAAAGGTGAGCAGCGAGGGATGCGCTGCATGGGGGGCTTTGATTGCGCACTATTTATGCGCGGCCCCATGCGATCATGACGGACTCCAACGGCTGCGTTAGGCGCAGAGGAGCCCGCTGATAATTCGGATCGCGATGATGGCCGGTGGGTTTGCCATGAGGCGTGGAGGATAACCAAGCTCGCCAGGGTGGCAAAGAGAAGTTTGGGCTTTGATGAGGATGCGCAGGGCTTACGCATCAAAAAATGAAGTGGGCCGAAGCTACAGGATTCACAGGTCTGAAAATCCTGTCTATCCTGCCAATCTTGTAAATACTGTAACAAAGCAGCTTCCAGAATTAAACCTTCGTTTCATGCGTATGCCCTGGAGGATGCGGCTGCGCTTTGCCTGGGCTTTTCTGAACCGGCTGAAGCCGGAACTACGAACACGCCGGGACTACATTACAGAAAGAAAGAGGCGAGTCACTTTTCCTCGCCTGCATCGGCTTTGCGCAGTTGAAGATGATCGAAGCCGAGATGCTGGCCCCCGTGGGTCAGGCTGTTGCGGATGTTGGCTTCCTCCTGCTCCAGGGCCACTTCTTGCGGCAGGCCGGTGGTGCGCGGCAGTTTTTCTGACTGACGGGTGCGCACCCAGGTCAGGGTGCGGGCCAGGTCGGCACCGGGCTTGCCGGGAAAGGTGGCCCAGTAGCTCTCATTCAGGCAGGGGATGTCCAGTGGGTCGCGGGTGATCATCTCCAGGTGGATGCCTGCCTGCGGATTGGCGGTGCGGATGGCGGCGATCATTGCTGGCAGGTCCAGCACGCCTTGGCCTAGCGGCACTTCTGCGAGCTGAAAGCCCGCCTCATGCGCGCGCACGGCCATGTCCTTCAAATGCACGGTCACGACATACGGCGCGAGCGCTGTTACGACGGCCAGCGGATCTTCCAGCAGGGCGATGCTGTTCCCCGTGTCAATGCAGGCACCGATGTGCGGACTGGAGAGAGTGCGCAGGGCCTCCACCAGCTCAGCGGTTTCCCAGTCCTTGTGGTTCTCTACGCCGATGCGCACGCCCAGGCGGCGCGCGATCGGCTCGGCCAACGTCATGGCCCGCAGCGCGCTGGCTTTCCATTGCTCAAAGTCCGCCCGCTTGGTGAAAACCTCGTAGCGCCGCCCCCCCATTGCCGTGCGGAAGATGGTGGCTCCGGCCTCGCGGGCTGTGCGCAGTTCGCGCTCGAAGCGGCCCACATCCCCTTCGCTGGCGGGGAGCCTGATGCTGCCTTCCAGCGCCATGTTGTAGGACTCGCACGAGGCGCGCACCTGGCGGGCGTGGTCGAGCGTCCAGTCCTCCACGCCGATCTGCAGTGCGCCCACGCCCAGGCTGCGCACATGGTCCATCACGTCCAGCGCATTGCGGAAAGGCGCGGCCTTGAGGCTGGAGTAGTTGCCGCGCCAGCGCTTCCAGTAGGAGTGGATGACGAGGCCCATGCGCCGTCCCTGCAAAGCCGACTGCAATGACGGCAGTCCCATCGCAAGGGCGGCGGTGGCTGCGCGGAGCAGGTGGCGGCGTGTCATGGGAGGGGTTTGGCTAATCCGGCTGGGAGGCATACGTCTGGAACGCCGTCTGCACCGCCAAAGTCACAGGCCCTGGCGCGCAGAAAGCGTGCCCGTCCACCTCGGCGATGGGATGCACGTCCCGCGTGGAGGAGGTGAGAAAGGCCTCCTCGCACTCCTTTAGCACCGTCACCGGCAGCGCCGTCTCCTCACAGGGGATGCCTGCCTGCGCACAGGCGCGCAGCACAAACATGCGCGTCACGCCCGCCAGGCAGCCGGAGGACAGTGGCGGCGTCATCAGCCTGCCCTGCACCACCACAAAGACATTCGATCCCGTGCCCTCGCACAGCTCGCCGCGCGTGTTCGCCAGCAGCGCCTCGCCGTAGCCGCGCGCCTTCGCATGGGCCAGGGCGCGGACGTTTTCGCCATAGGAGATGCTTTTCACTCCGGCCAGCGCCCCCGCCTCATGGCGCGTCCAGGGTGCCACACAAACGCGCTCCGTCGGCGGCCAGGCGTGGAGAGATGAGGCCGCCACGATCACTGTTCCCGGCCTGCCGCCACGGTCCGATCCCAGTGGCCCTTCACCGCTGGTCAGCGTGACGCGCACGCGGGCCTCGGTCAGTTGGTTGGCCTTTAAAACCGCCTCCATCGCGGCCAGGCAGTCCGCCTCAGAGATCGGCGTCAGCCCCACTGTCGCGCAGGAGCGCTCCAGGCGCAGCCAGTGCTCATGGGTGGCAAAGAGGCGTCCACCGCGCGCCACGAGCGTCTCGAAAACGCCGTCGCCGACGAGGAAACCGTGGTCGAAGGGCGAGATGCGCGCCTTCTCTGCGGGGAGGACTTCACCATTGATCCAGATGTGCGGGGTCATGGGCAGACATGACGCCAGCGCGGCAGAGATTCAAGCTGCGGCTTGTATCCCGGCCCATCCCCGGCTACATGACCGGTTCATGTTTGTAGATCAGATCAAAGTTCACGCGCGCGCCGGCAAGGGTGGCGACGGCTCCATGCACTTCCACCGCGGCAAGTTCCGGCCCAAAGGCGGCCCCGATGGCGGTGATGGAGGCCACGGCGGCAGCGTCGTGCTGCTGGTGGACTCCAGCACCAACAGCCTGCGCCAGTACTTCTATAACTCGAAGCTGTTTTCCAACGACGGCGCGAAGGGTGGTGCCAACCAGTGCAGCGGCAAGACCGCCGAGGATACCGTATTCAAAGTGCCCAGCGGCACTGTCATCTCCAAGATCATTGAAGAAGAAGACCCTGAAACCGGCGAGATGGTGGAGCGCTACGAACTCTTTGCCGACCTCACCGAGGTCGGCGAGCGCTTCGTCCTCTGCAAAGGCGGCCGGGGCGGCAAGGGCAACGTGCATTTCAAGACCAGCACCCACCAGACGCCGCGTGAGTTCACGCCGGGCACGGAGGGTGAGGAGGGCCGCTTCCACTTCGAGTTACGCAGTATCGCCGATGCTGGGCTGGTCGGCTTTCCCAATTCCGGGAAGTCCACGCTGCTCTCCAAGCTAAGCGCCGCGAAGCCCAAGATCGCCAACTACCCCTTCACCACGTTGCAACCGATGGTGGGCGTGATCCACTTTGGCGAGCACCGCCGTGGCACCCTGGCGGACATCCCCGGCCTGATCGAGGGTGCCAGCCAGAACATCGGCCTCGGTCACGACTTCCTGCGCCACATCATGCGCTGCCGCGTGCTGCTCTTTATGGTGGACACCGCAGGCACCGAGGGGCGCGACCCGGTGGAGGACCTGGAGACCGTGCGCAAGGAGGTAAACCTCTACTCCAAAGAGCTGTCCAAACGTCCCTGGTGCATCCTGGCCAACAAAATGGATGTTGCGGAGTCCGAGGCGCATGTCGAGCGCCTCAAGGACCGCTTCAAGCGCGTGAAAATCTTTCCCATCTCCGCCCAAAGCGGCATCGGCATGGACAAACTGCGCGCCTATCTGGACAAGGCAATCGGCAAGGATGTGAACGTGAGCTTTTAACGCTCCCGACAGCCGCAGAAGAAGATCCAGCAGCGAATAAGCCGCAAAAATGTTTGCGCGCGGGAATGATGTGCCTACCTCATGCATCGCATCTGTAACCCTCATCGTAACCTTATTTCCAACCCCCAAGTCCTATGGCCAGCGAAGCACTCCTCACTCTCAACAAAGACAACTTCCAATCAGAAATCTCCGCCGCGACGGTGCCGGTGATTGTCGACTTCTGGGCAGAATGGTGCGGCCCATGCCGGATGCTGACGCCGATTCTAGAGCAACTGGCGGCTGAGAAAGGCGCGGCAGTAAAGATCGCCAAAGTGAACGTGGATGAGAATCCCGAACTCGCCGCGCAATACAGCGTGCGCTCCATCCCGATGCTGCTGTTCATCAAGAACGGCGAAGTGAAGGACACAGTCGTTGGCGTGCAGAGCAAGGATGCGCTGAGCCGCAAGCTGGATGCCCTAGCCTGAGTCAGCATCAGCGGACAGGTTTGTACGGTTCACCCTTCCCTATCTCCTGGGATCAATCACCGGCCAGGAGGCGTTCCCAGAGGACGTCGTTCATCAGAACTTTGGTCACGAAGTCGCGGCTGCTGGTGGTAGCGGGGGGCGGGCTACCTGGGAGGACGGGGATGTCTATCTGGAAGGTGACGCCTTGACCGGGGGTGCTGCGCGCCTCAATGTGACCGCCGTGGTGATAGACGAGGAAGTAAACAGCCATGAGGTTGAGGCCGAAGTCCTGGGTCTCATCCCGACGGATGAAGAAGGGGTCGAAGACGGAGCGCAGCGCGCCCTGAGGGAAGCCGGGGCCGTTGTCCTGGAGGATGAATTGGAGGCTCACGGGGCGGTCGGCGAAGTGCTGCGTACGGGCGCTGATCTGGACGGTAGTGCCTGCGGGCAGCATTTGCAGTTCATCATCCAGCAAGAGATGCAGCATCCGCTGGAAGCGGTGGCGCTCCACTCGAATAGCGGGCAGGCTGCCTTGGATGGCAGAACTGAGGGTGATGCCTTTTTGCTCAAACTGGGGGCGCATTTCGGTTATTACGGCGTCAAGCATCTCGGCCGGGTCGGCAGGCTCCTCGACCTGGGCTGCATCTAGTACAGCGGCACCATCAATCTCACCGATCAATTCGGAGATGCGGCCTGCCTGCTGGAGCACCTGGCCGTGAAAATCCCGCCAGAAAGCAGGATCGCGCAGGCGGTCCATGTCCACGCTTTCCTGGCGCAGTTTGCTGGGGGTGAGGTTGAGGAAGGTCTGCACGGCCTCTAGGGGATTGCGCAGGTGCTGGCACAGGCCGCTGGCGAGTACGCCGAGGCCGATGACACGGTCGGTGATGACCATGTTCTGGAGGACGCTGAGCTTTTCGCGCAGGAGGTCATCCCGCTCGCGCTGGAGGAGGAAGAACTCCATGGCGCGGCGCAAAGTGTTGCGCATGTCCTCGACCTGGAGGGGTTTGGAGACATAGCGGAAGATGTTGCCGAGATTGACGGCATCCACGGTGACGCCGAAGTCGGCGTAGGCGGTGATCATCATGCGTACGATCTTTGGCCGGGCTTGGCGGGCACGCTCTAGGAGCTGCACACCTTTCTGGCCAGGCATACGCTGGTCGGTGAGGAGAACGGCGATGTCGTCACCTTGGGCTTCGATGATTTTGAGACCTTCGATGGCGTTGGGCGCGGTGAGGATGCTGAACTCCGTGCCGAAGGTCTTTTCAAAGTATTTCAGCGCCATTTCTTCATCATCCACGTAAAGGACGGCGTAGCGCTTGTAATCATAGAGGTTTTGCATGGCAGTGGGGTAGGGAGACTTGCGTGTCAGGGTTAGATTATGCTGGGAACCGGGGGAAATTCCAAAACAAATTCACAGAACTGTCCTGGCGTGCTTTCCACCAGGATGCGGCCGCCGTGTTCGGAAATGATCTGATGGCAGATGGAAAGACCGAGACCCATGCCCTCCCCCACGTCCTTGGTGGTGAAAAAGGGGTCGAATATCTGCTGCTGGATGTCTGGCGGGATGCCTGGGCCGTTGTCCCGCACCCGCAGGCGGGTGAGCTGATCGGTGTGATCTGCTGTGACCTGGAGTGTGCGTGACTCGCCCTCCGGGTAATCTTTGCCAGACATGGCATCAAGGGCGTTTTGGACGAGGTTGATGAGCACCTGCACGAACTGGTTGCGGTCGCCGCGCACTTCGAGGTGCTCTGGGATGGCGACGGTGACATTGACGCCTTCCCTGAAAGCGGCGGAAAAGAAGCGCAGGGTGGTCTCGACGGCGGGCTTCAGGTCAAAGGAATGATCTAACTGGTGGGTGCTGCGGGAGAAGCCGCGCAGGTCGGCGATGATGCGGGCCACGCGGTCCACGCCGCCTTCGATGTCGCCGAGGGTTTCCATGAACTCAGCGCTGTCCTTTGCATTGAGATGGGCGGCTGTAGCGCGGAGTACGTAAAGCCCCTGCTTGGCGTAGTTGAGGGGGTTATTGATCTCATGGATGAGGCCGGCGCTGAGGCGGCCCAGGGACGCCAGTTTTTCATTTCGCACGAGCAGGGTCTCGGTCTCCTTGATTTGCTCCAGGGCGGCTTCGAGGCGCTGTTTTTGCGCGGCCAGCTCGCGCTGGTAGAGGTGGGAGTCCACGAGGTTTTTCAGGCGCACGGACAGCTCGGTGAGGGAGAAGGGCTTTGCTAGGAAGTCGCTGGCACCGGCGGTGAGGCAGTCAATCTTGGTCTTTTCATCGGCCCGGGCGGTGAGGAGCACGATGGGGATGTTGCGCGTGGAGGTGCGCTGCCGCAGTTCGCGGCAGACTTGGAGGCCGTCTTTCTCTGGCATCATCATGTCTGAAAGGATGATGTCCGGCAGGAACTGGGCGGCCTTGACCACGGCCTGGTGGCCATCCACGGCCTCAATGACCTCAAAGTGCCCGCTCATCTGCGTGCGCAGGAAACGCAGCATGTCGGGCTCGTCATCGGCGATGAGGAGCTTTGGCTTTGAGCCTTTGCGGTTGCTGACATGGACCTCGATGGGGCGCAGCGTGGCCTGGAGCGAGGTCATGGAGGGGAAGTGCTCCGCGCGGCGGTATAGCTCGCTGATCCATTCCTTTTTCTCTGCGGCCTGCGCCTTCTCGGCGGTGCCGGGGGTGGCCTCAGTCTCCGGCGCGGTCTCGTAAGGCAGGAGCACGGTCATGGTGGTGCCTTTGCCTTCTTCGCTTTCGACTGTGACATCGCCGCCGTGGGCCTGGGCGAGTTCCTTCACCAGTGCGAGGCCGATGCCCATGCCCTGGTACTTGCGCTGGGAGGAGATGTCCGCCTGCCAGAAGCGGTTGAAGATGTGCGGCACATGGTCTGGGGCGATGCCGACGCCGGTGTCTTGCACGCGCAGACGCAGGCTGCCTTCCATCCTATCGGCGTAGAAGCTGACGGTGCCGCCTGCGGGGGTGAATTTGAGCGCATTGAAAAGGAGGTTCAGGCAGATGCGCTCCAGCTTCTCGGCATCGGCCATGACTTTGCTGAGCCCTGGTGCGCAGTCGGCGCGCAGATTGACGCGCTTGTCCTTCGCCACGGTCTGGGCGGAATTTGCCAGGCCATGCACAAACTCATTCAAGTCCAGCGGCGCGCGGCGGATTTGGATGGTGCCGGACTCCAGGCGGACGAGGTCGAGGAGGTCGTTGATGAGCTTGAGCAGCCGCAGGGCGTTGCCGTGCATGGTGCTGAGCAAGTCGGTCTTTTGCGCTTGGTCGAGTTCTTCTCCCCGGCTCATGAGAGCCTCAATGGGAGCAATAAGGAGGGTCAGTGGCGTGCGCAACTCATGGCTGACATTGGCGAAGAAGCTACTTTTCACCTCGTCGAGCTTGCGGAGATCTTCGTTCTTTTGTTCCAGTTGAGCATTGACTGCCACCAGTTCGGTTCGTTTTTCGTCCAGCCGCCTCCGCAGCATGAACTCGTTGAAGCGGATGCCTGTGTAGAGCCAGGTGCCGATTATCACCATAACGCCTGTCACTAGGAGAAAGTAGAAGTTGTTGAAAAGTATGCCGCTGAAGACAACAAAGTCCTTCCCCATGCAGGCCACCGCATACGAAATGATCGTCTGGCTCACGATTACAATGCTGTCCCAGGTGGTCCAGCGCATGAGCAGGGCCGCGCCGACCATGACGAGGTTCAGACCCGCATAGTAGGGAGACTCGGCACCGCCGTTCCGGTGGATCATCCAGGCGATGGCGAAGATGGGCGGCAGACCAACCGACAGCCCCAGAAGCCGCACGGATGCCACTGTTTTGGTGAAACCCAGCACAAACCAGATGGCCAGCAGGCAGACGCTGCTAAGCAGACGCGCGGGCAGAAAGAGCCACATTCTCTCCAGATCATAGACAAGCATATCCAGACTGGCCCCGGCGGGCATGAAGACGATGGCCACTAGGCAGCAAATCTGAAAGTTACGACGCCGGATTTCGACCTCGTCTTCCTCAAACGCCTGCCAGTGCAGCCGCCTGTCTATGGAGGTCACGTCAGACATTGGGCGGTTTGCGGATTTCCATGAAGATATTCACGCCGGTCTCCTCCGCGTGTATGAAAGTGGATTCCGCTAGTGCCCGCGAAGGGGCCAGGGACAGGAACTGTTCGTCATTCCGGTAAACGAGATGCCAGTCCATGACGCATTCCATCCAATGCCGAGAAGGGTTGCGGGAATGAACGTTAGTGGCGATGAGTAGGCCGCCTGGGGCCACTAGGTCATAAAAAATCTCCAACAGACGGCGGCAGATGCGGTCTGAAAGGTAGTCGAATAGGCCTGCGCAATAGACCAGATCAAAGGTGCCCGCTCCCTGTTGTGGGCGGGCATACTCTTTCAGCATCTGATGCACGGACTTTTTCACGAACTGAAGGTCCGTGGTGCGTCCGTGTTGTAGCCTGATTTGGTCCAGAATGCCCTGGGTGTGCTCCAATGTTTCATCGTTGAAGTCCACCAGAGTCAGCCCGGCCTCGTCGCTGAGCATGTCGTTGGCAAGGAAGCGTTGCACCTCCTGGGCGGGGCCGCAGCCCAGATTGAATATCCGTGCCCGTCTCCCCTGTGCCGAGACGCGTGCAGTCTCCGCATGCAACTGCTCCGTCAAGTAGGTGATGCGGTTGCGGTGAGCGATGACAGTGGGTGATTCGAGGAAGACCCGGTTGATCAGTTTCGCAAAAACGCTGCCGCCCTCATAAGGGGAGCGCAGCATCATGCTCACCATCTCATAGTCACCCGCGTAACCCAGCGGCTTTTGGTAGGTGCGGTAGGTGAAAGGGGAGCAGAGGACGATGGGGTGGAGTTGCCGCTTGATGTAGCCTCGATGTACGGGCACTAGGTCCGGCGGTATTTGGGAGGCGGCCTCCTCGAACTTCAGAAACATCGGCCACAGAGCGGGCAGCACAGGCTTCTCGACTTCCTTGATGGCATACAGTTCAGCCTCAAGCCTGTCGCCGGTGGGCAGTGAGCGCACGCAGAGCTCCACCTGCTCCAGCCAGCGGCGCAGGTCGGTGAGGATGGTCTGCAGGTCGGCGACGATGATCTTAAAGTCGGGGGTGACCCGGAAAATCCTGCTCGTGTCTCGTAGCATGGCCGCCAGTTCCTGCCCTAGCCCCTGTCTCTGCTGAAGTGGGGCGAAGATGTCAGGATCCATCCATGCATCCTCATCCAGGGACGCTTCCAGAATGAGCATGATGCCCGTGTTGACGAGATTGGTGATCACTGCTCGCCCCGAATAAAGCACACGCTCATTGACCACCACACGGAACTCGGTAAGCACCTCCGAAAGCTGGATGACGCTGTACGGATTGTAGATCTCGAAGACCGCTAGGTGCCGCGTGATGCGGTGGAGAGTGCCTTTGATCTCAGCACCTTGGCTGTTTCTACAGAAGACCAGACCAAGCTGATCCCCCGCCAGGCTGTTCCCAACTGGGGTGATTTCCAAGGTGTCAGTCGGCATGAAGGAAGGATGAGAGATGGAGAATTTAGATGACCCTGCGGACACCCACATAGGCTTCGTCAGGCCGCCATTGCAGGCATTAGGCGGGTGGTCAACCTCATCTTTGCCCTCGGGCTACTTTAGATTTCGCGCCTCTTAAAAGCGGTGCGTAATACTCAAGGAAAGCACATGCCATTGGTGCTTGTAGCGGCCGTTCAGCACTGCCGTGTTGGCACCCGTTACGGTCCGGCCAGGATTGAAGACAAACGCGTATGTCAGGTCCACACTGTTGTTCTTTCCCTGCCAGCCCATCCCCATGCTGAAAACGTGCCGGTCATTGTTGGCGATTGCGGGTGTGTAGGTGCTGTCGGGCATTGAGTTCTCTGAGAAAAGGTAGCCTGCACGCGCCAACCAGACCGGATTAATCTTGTAGGTCGCGCCCATGCCGAGGTCTATCGAGTTGCGCCAGTTCAGCGCGATGCTTGGAGCAGGCAGCAGCGCTGCGCTGTTGCTCGTGCGCAGTGGGATGTCGTCGTGCGAACTGTTGGCTGACCACTTGAAGTCAAAGCCCAGAGTCAGGCGCTCCGTCACATCAATCCCGTAACCCAGCGCGAGGGAACCGGGGAAAGTCATGTCAGTCTCGAAGTCGCTCTGTGCGGCTGTGCCGGGAGGGCCACCGCCTGGCACGCCCTGTGCCTCGAAACTGCCATCCATAGAGACTTTGATCGGCAACCGCCCTACTAGAGCCAGCCGCTGATGCGGGGTCAGATTCCAAGTCACTCCCATGTAGCCACCCACACCCCAGCCGTCAGCGCCGAACTTCAACTCGCCATCCGGCACGCCTACACCACGGAAGAAAAGCTGATTTAGCTCAAGCCGCCCACGCATGATCTCCAGCCCGGCACCGATGCTCCATTGGTCGTTGATCTTCCAGGCGATGGCTGGGGTGATGTTCATCGTAATCAGGCTCGACTCATACGGCACGAAGTAGCGCAAAATGCTCGTTTTGGAGAACTCGGACCCCAAGCCATACGGCGTGCTGATGCCGAGGCCGAAAGACAGCCTACCCGGCTGAATAGGCAGCACCATATACAGGCTGGCGGGGATAACCCAAGGAGCCTCATTCTTGATCGTCGCGCCGGTGGCTGCGGAGTTAAACTTGATGTCTCCGTGCCAGAGCGCCGCATTCACCAGCAGCTCGGGTCTGTCGGCATCAGCGATGTTTGCCGGAGACACCCGGAGTGCGGAGGCATCCTGGAGATTAGCGAATCTGCCGCCCACGATCCCCAGAGCCTCCGCAGAGTCAGGGATCACTGACAGGCTTTCTGCAGCATGAGTCAAACCGAGCATACCGGTCATAAGCGCCAGAGCCAGGCATGAAGAAAGGACTTGGTGTTTCATAGGAAGGATTATCTCTGAGTGGTTGATGGATCACGCCGGAAACAGACTGTCTCCTTTGTAATTTTCAAAATCTACTTTCATCTAGCTCATCAGCACAAGTTACTTTTTTTCAAAAATGATAATTCAGAGGCAGGTTTGCAGGTCATTCATTTTCAATGAATGAGATTGCGGCGGCCTGTGATTCAACGCCATTCGTTAACTTTTTAGAGATATTCAGTCCAACTGATTTCACACCTGTCTCTGGCTTGGCTCTACCTTGCTGTTAATCTTTCCCCCATTCGGGGGACATACTGCGACTAATCCGGCCTGCTTCTGTCCGTTTCATAGCCACATGCTACGTCTCGAAAATTTTCAGGGACATCACCTCACCCCCTACATTGAGGCACTGGGCGCGCTCAGGATTACTGTCTTCAGGGACTACCCTTATCTCTACGATGGCACCATCGAGTATGAACGCGACTACCTGCGCACCTACCTCGACAGTCCGCACAGTCTCATCGTGCTGGCTTTTCACGGTCATGCTGTGGTTGGTGCCACTACCTGCCTGCCGCTGGCAGATAAGGGGCCGGAATTTCAGGCTGCATTTCTCAAGGCAGGACATGACATCTCTGGCATCTGCTACCTGGGGGAGTCAATCCTGCTCCCTCAGTATCGCGGACGCGGCCTGGGCAAACAGTTCTTCCAGCGGCGCGAGCTACATGCGCGCAGTCTCGGCGCACGCACCGCTGCTTTCTGCGCTGTGGACCGCCCTGCCAACCACCCCATGCGCCCGCCGGGCTATCGCCCCCTGGACGAGTTCTGGATAGGCCAGGGCTATGTGAAACATCCTGAACTCCAGGCCACCTTTGTCTGGAAAGAAATCCAGGAGGCGAAGGAATCACCAAAGACGCTGACCTTCTGGCTGAAAGATTTGAAGTGAGGCGTGTATGCCACTCCTTTGCAGGCAAAAACCACGCCTTTGCAGGCGCGGCTACGATAGCTTTCTCTTGAAGTCCTCATAGCCAAAACGGCGCACGACGCGCAGTTCCCCGGTCTCTGGGTCGTAGAGGTCAATGTCGGGGTGCGGGACGCCGTTGAAGGTGCTGGTCTTCACCATCGTGTAATGGGCCATGTCGGTAAAGACGAGCTTTTGCCCGATCTGCAGCGGCTGCGGAAAGCTGTACTCATTGATCACATCCCCCGCTAGGCAGGTCATGCCACCGAGGCGGTAAGTGTAGGGCAGCACGCCGGGCTTGTCCGTGCCGAGGACATGCGGACGGTAGGGCATCTCCAGGGTGTCCGGCATGTGGGCGGTGGCGGAGGTGTCGAGGATGGCGGTGGGGATGTCCGTGGGGACGATGTCCAGCACACTGGCGATGAGATAGCCGGTGTTCAGCGCCACGGCCTCGCCCGGCTCCAGATAGACTTCCTTTCCCCAGCGTTCCTTGAAGCTGCGGATCACGCGCACGAGACGCTCCACATCGTAGTCCCGGCGCGTGATATGGTGACCGCCGCCCATGTTCACCCACTGCACCTGCGCGAGGAGTTTGGGAAAACGCCGCTCCACAGCGGCCAGGGTGCGCTCCAGCACATCAGAGTCCTGCTCGCAGAGGGCATGGAAGTGCAGCCCTTCGAGTCCGCTGAGGTCCTCGTTTTCCAAAGAATCGGCGCGGGTGCCCAAGCGGCAGCTCGGTGAGCAGGGGTCATAAAGGCTGACCTCTACCTCGCTGTGCTCTGGGTTCACGCGGATGCCGGGGCTGGGAGCATTCAGGCCCGCAGCGCGCGCGGCATCCAGCATGGGGCGGAAGCGCCGCCACTGCGCGGGGGAGTTGAAGCTGATGTGGTGGGCGATGGGGATGATCTCGCGCATCTCGGCCTCCTTGAAGGCGGGCGCATAGACGTGCAGTTCCTTGCCGAATTCCTCATGCCCCAGCAATGCCTCATGCAGGCCGCTGGAGCAGCAGCCGTGTAAATACTGCCGCACGAGATCAAAAGTGGCGAACATGGAGAAGCCCTTCAGCGCCAGCAGTATCTTCGCGCCGGAGCGCTCCTGCACGTCGGCCAGCTTTTCCAGGTTTCTTTTCAGCAGGCCGCGATCCACCACATAGGCGGGCGTCTCGACGGCGGAGACATCGAAGGCGGGAGTCGGCTGCTCAAAAACATGCGGAGGGGTGGGGGCCATGCACGCAGGCTTTTAGAGAGATGGGGTGCGCGTGCAAACGGAGAACTGCGAAGATCGTATCGCGCACTTGCAAAGCGATGCTACTCCATGATAAACCGATGGAGAATCATGCGAAAAATCCACTTCCCTCATTGGATGTGCCACTGCACCTGGTTGTGCGTGCTGCTGGCGACACCGTGCCACTCACGCACATGGACGGACACCACCGGCCGCAAGGTGGAGGCGGAGTACGCCGGGATGCAGGGGGACAGTGTGCTGCTGAAACTGGCACCGGACAAGACGGTGCCGTACCCCCTGACACGGCTGTGTGCGGAGGACCAGGCATTCATCAAACAGCAGCAGGGCGGCGCGGCGGTGCCCGCTGGAGCGGCTGCGGCTGTGGTGCGCCTGCCTGTAGAAAAGCGCACCTGGCCGGTTGACATTGAGGTACCCTCTCGCTCCATCGAGATCGCCCCTGTGAAGGAAAACCCAGCGGAGCGGCAATATGTGTACCAGTCGGAGGCCTTCGAGTTCACCTCGCAGGCAAAGCTGGCTGGCAGCGTGATGAAGGAGGTGGCGCGCACCTTTGAGGCCACGCGATCATTGGTGGACGCGCTGCCCTGGGGCATCGTCTGCCGTCCGCCCGATGGTAGAAAACGCTTCCTGGCTGCGCTGTATGAGACGCGCGCGGACTATGTGCAGGCGGGCGGACCGCAGATGTCTGGCGGCGTGTACAACAGTGGGGACAAGATATTCAAGATTCCTTTTGAAAGCCTGGGCCTAGTGAAACGCGGGCAGACCTACTTCAAAAGCGACTTCAGCAGCGACACACTGGTGCATGAGATCACGCACCAGATGATGGACGAGTACCTCGGCTTTCTGCCCACCTGGGTGGTGGAAGGCACGGCTGAATACACGGAACTGCTGCCCTACAAGGCAGGTATTTTCCGCGCAGACAATCACAAGAGCGCACTCAAAGAGAATGTGGACCTGCACCAGCAGCAGGGTGTCAGCACGGAGATGGGAAAGGCATCCCCGCTGGAGCAGCACATGACGATGAACCGCGAAAGTTGGAGCCAGATAAGCAGCAGCTCTACAGCCATGCGCCAGCTCTACCATGACTCAAAGCTGCTCGTTTATTTCTTCTGCCATCTGGATGGGGACAAAAAAGGCACACGCTTCATGCGCTTCATGGACGCCGTGCATGGCGAGGTGGAGGAGCTGCGCGCCTTCTTCGCCGATCCGCGTGTGAAGCGCATGGAAGGTGGGCGCTTCACTTATCCCTCCGACATGAAGCTACCTGACATGAAAGCAGAAACGGCCCCCTTCAAGCATCTGCCCATCCTTCTGGGAGAGCGCAGCTATGAAAAAATCTCTGCAGAAATCATTGAAGGCTACAAGAGCATCGGCATCAAGATCGCTCCGTGACGATGGTGCAAAGTCTCCGGGAGAGACACGCTAGAGCTACTTCTCTTTCTTCTTTTTACCCTTCCCCTTGCCTTTATTGGCCGCGCCCTCGTGCGGCTTTGGTTCCGGCAATGAGGCGAGGATACTGGCGAAGCGTTCTCGCGCGGCCTTGACCTCCGGGTCGGTGGAGTCGCTGACGTTCTTGTAGCCGCTGCCGTCGCGGCTGTCACCGCAGTCAAAGAATCTGCCGGCCTTGCCCCCAATGGGGATTTGCAGCAGCCAGCGCGGATCACGCAGCACACGGCCGTCATCGAGATGGCTGTAAATCCAGTCGCGATGGGTCGTGGTGTCGCCGCGCATGAGCGGTACGAGGCTTTTGCCATCATAGGGCTTGTCTTTCGGCAGCTCGGCCCCTGACACCTCGGCCAGGGTGGGCATGATGTCGGTCAGGTCTGCCAGGGCTTTCGTGACGACTCCGGGCTTCACCCCCGGCCCGCGAATGATGCCCGGAACGCGTGCGCCCAGCTCCGTCGTGGTGCCCTTGCCCTCGTTTCCCGTGCCATTGTCGCCGATGAAGATGATGAGGGTGTTTTCCTCCAGCCCCTCCGCTTTCAGCCCGGCCATGAGCTTGCCCATGAGGTGGTCCAGGTATTCGAGGTTGGATTTCAACCCGGCGGGCCAGCGCGCGCCCGGCTTCGCGGGGTCCGGCGTCTCCACGCGGGGCGAGTGGGTGAGCGCGGAGGTGTAGTAGATGAAGAACGGGCCGTCTTTGTGCCGCCGAGCGAAGTCGAGCGCGAAGTCATTGAACATGTCCGGGCCGAAGTCCCCCGGCTTTGTCGGCAGATACTTGCCGTTCTCCATGATGCTGGGGTGCCAGTAGCGCGCGGGCTTGGTCTCCTGCTTGTCCTCGAAACCACCGGCGTGCTTCATGCCAGCGGGCAGGTTGTGCGCGTAGGCCCACATGCGGTATTCGTCAAAGCCAGCGTCGTGGACCAGCGTGGGGATGACGCCGGAGAGCTGCCACTTCCCGCACTGTGCGGTGGCATAGCCGCGCGTCTTTAGCAGATCCGCATGGGTGAAGTGGCTGCCGATGTCCCGCTGTGGTGATCCTGCTGGCGGCGTGAAGGCAGGGTTCGACATGCCCAGGAAGCCGTTGTGAAAGCCGTACTGTCCGGTCATCAGGCAGACACGCGTCGGCGTACACAGCGGCATGGCGTAAAAGGTCTCAAAGCGCAGCCCCTCGCTGGCCAGGCGGTCCAGGTTCGGCGTCTGGTGGAGCTTGTTGCCGTAGCATGACAGCTCCTTCGCGCCCAGGTCATCGGCCAGGATGAGGATGATGTTAGGCGGACGTTTGGCATCCGCAGCGCTGGAAAGACCGCAGAGCAGATTGAGGACAGCAAAGACGAGGATGAATGATTTCATGGGCAGCAGGCCGTGGGAACGACGGCATTCGCGCGATTAGGCAGGAAATGTGCAGCACGGCGGATCATGCGCGGGGCTGGGAACCGGCGGACTCAGAAGTCCCAGCGCTGCGCCTTGCCTTTCACAGGCGCGATTTCGATGGAGTCAATCTCCACGGGCTTGTCGTTCACAGGAAGATAGAGGCGCAGCGTGCCAAGCGCGCCCGTGGTGCTCAAATCTAACTTCAACTCCTGCCAGTCCCCGGCTTTGATCTCCAACGGCGTGGAAATCACCACGCTGGGATCGGCAGAGGTGTTGGGTAGGCAGTCAATCTTGCCTGTCCCTCCAGTTTCGCTGCGCACACGCAGCTTCACCACCGCAGGACCAGACAGCCTCGCCATGCCGTGGCCGAGGAAGGCGGTGCCAGGCCTGCCGGTGGCTTTCATGCTCAAAATGCCGTCGGCGAGGGTCGCCTTGCAGCCACGTTCTTTCCAGCCATTGAGCGGGTCGGTGCTTTTCGGCGCTACTTTGGCCGCTGTCGGCTTGTAGGCCGGATTCGGGCGGGGATACGTCGCGCCAGTGTCGGCGAGGAAGCTCTCAATGAGAGTGCTGAGTTCCTTCACCTTCTCCGGCATCCTGGCGCTCAAATCGTTCGCCTCACTGAGATCATCGCGGAGGTTGTAAAGTTCGTGCGTGCTTGGATTGCCGAACCAGTGCAAGAGCTTGAAGTCACCGCTCCTTGCCCACACGCCACCGGCACGGTTGGCTCCGGCGTGGGGATGGTAATTGAAATATGCCGTGCGCTTCAGCTCACTTTCGGACTTGAGCACCTCCGCGTAACTGATGCCATCAAACTTCTGCTGCTCCGGCTTCGCGATGCCGAGAAGGTCAATCACCGTCGGATAAACATCAATCGGTCCCACCACCGCCTCGCTCGTCGTGCCCGCCTTGATTTTGCCCGCCCACGACCACATCAAGGGCACGCGCGTGCCGCCTTCATAGAGCGTGCCTTTGCCATCGCGCAGCGGCGTGTTCATCGTCGGCGGCTGCGTGCCCGCCCACTTCTGCCAGTCTGCATTCGCCGACTTTTTGCCCTCGGTCGTGATGTTGCTGTGCTGGTTGCCGCCGTTGTCGGAGTTGAAAATGACGATCGTGTTGTCGGCGATGCCCAGCTTCTCCAGTTCATCAAGGATGCGGCCAAAACACTCGTCCACGCTCTTCAACATCGACGCCATGATCGGATTCCCCTGCCTGCCGCTCGGATTTTTTTTCGCCATGAAGGCCTTCGTGTATTCCTCCTTGTGGCCCCAAGGTCCATGCACGCCATAGCACCATAGATTGAGGAAGAACGGCCCGCCTTTGCTGCCCGCGATGAACTTTACCGCCTCCGCCGCCTGACGATCCACGATGTATTCGCCCGCCGGGCCGTCGGTAATCATGCCCACCTTGTTCTTGCCACCCGGCTTGCCTTCCGCCGTCACGCCATACGGCGAAAAGTAATTCCCCGGCGGCCCCGGATCAGGATGGCAGTGAAACGCCACATCAAACCCCTGCTGCTCCGGCCAATGCGGCTGCGTGAGGCCGAGATGCCACTTCCCGATGTGCGCCGTGCGATACCCCGCCGCCTTCAACGTCTCCGCCAGCGTGATCTGTGTCGACTCCAGGTAGTTTTTGCTCTCCGGCGTCAGCATCGACTGCGTCGGTGCTGCGGTTTCCGGCAGGAACACATGACCCGCCGACTGCGGTGCCTGATGCCCCGTCGCGCTCGTGATCTTGTGCCGCGCCGAATACTGCCCCGTCAGCAGCGACGCCCGAGTCGGCGAGCACAACGGCTGCGAATACGCGTTCGTGAACCGCATCGCCCGCTTCGCGAACCGGTCGATGTTCGGCGTCTCATAATACTGCGACCCGTAAGCCCCGCAGTCCATCCAGCCCATGTCATCGACGAGGAACAAGACCGTATTGCCTCATCAATAAATCACACCGGAGAGTGGCGTTAGGGTCGGGATCGTTGCCTCACATTCGGTGACACCGGGGGTAAGGTTAAACTACCCCTTACACTGCACGCCGTTTTGGCGCTGTC
>Ga0247834_1003014_pt1 | contig 23782 bp, 20 predicted proteins | sample LaCruzMarch2015__8_FD_187118 | JGI IMG/M metagenome (GOLD analysis project Ga0247834, IMG submission 187118) | Freshwater microbial communities from meromictic Lake La Cruz, Castile-La Mancha, Spain - LaCruzMarch2015_12m | ecosystem: Environmental > Aquatic > Freshwater > Lake | place: Spain...
ATGAATCGCATTGATTCTGGCATTGACATTATTCGGCAGCCAACCGATGGCACTCCTTACTACATGAGCTAGAGCTTAAATTTCTTTTTGGTGTAGAATGAATATGTGTTTGTACAGGAAGCATATACTTAATGTAGAGATAAAAATTAAGAGTTCACTGTATTATCATTATTGCAAAGCTCCGTCTTATGTCTCATATCAATCAGGAAGAAACAAGTTCAAGGTCGGCAGCAATCAGCAAATGATCACTCGGTTCCTTTTCACCTGGAAATGGTCCACCGGATGTTTCTCTGTTGGGTAGTGTTTTAGTACGATGGACTTTCCATCCTTCAGTAATACTCTTTGTTGATTTGGATAGAAAAATGTAATCCAACGTCCCAATGAAAGGAGGGTCGTCTCTACAGTGAGCGAAGTTCGTGAATTCAGGTTCCGTTCCTCCCAATACTGCGTACGCTGAATCCATAGGCAGAGATTCAACCTTGAATTGTTTACCATGCTTTGTTGGAGGGTAGGTGGGATCCGATTGTTCCAGCATCCCCGTCGTGAGAATTTTGTATTGTGCTGATTCTGGTAGGACGTTAAAGTCCCCCGTAAGAATGTAGGGGATTGTATTGGTACTGTCCTCTTCTTCGTCACCATGAATACTCTTCCAAGATACTGCAGCTAGATCCTGAACCCTCTTGGCGACCATTTCAGTGTGAATGTTCATGACAGCGGGTGCAAAGTATGCACAAGGCATGTGATAGTTGGAAACTGAGAATGTACTACCACCGGTAATTGGACGTAAGGTAACGGTTACCAATACGTTGTATCGATTCTCTGACATTTCCCATGGATCAATTGGTGGCTTTTCATTATTATAACCCAAGCGTTTAGTCATGCCTTGAATTGTCTGAAAGGCAATTAATCCAATTCGAGCACTGAATTTTTGAATGGCTCGTCCAATGCTTACTGGTTCACCATCATCTCCACCCTCACTACGCTTCTCCCTTGGCCAACCATCACATCGTTCATCACTCAATCGACAAATATCCACATTAACAGTAGTAAAATCTTTCATTGGGTATGCTATTCCGACACCCATATATCCATTGAATTTCTTTCCATATGGACCGTAGATGAAATGATACCCCCGCTGAGCAAAGAAGGCGTGTAACGCCGATGAAAACGGATAACAAACCTCCTGCAAAGCAAATATCGAGGGTGGTGGATCAACAGATTGTGTCTTTGCTTCATCGTCCGTACCACCAAAGCCACGTTTCATCTCGTCGTCCAACTTGGATAATATGATAGGTAGACGATATTCAGGCTCGAGGTGTTCCGGCTCAGCATGACTGTAGTGTGAGGGTTGTGCTAGAAATGAATTGAATGGTGAAATGGATGGAGATGAGTTGTAAACTATCAACAACTAGAGGACGAGTCTGCCCATTACTTACAGAGTTTCGAGGAGAGTAAGTTGTATGAAACTACGCGAAGCGACGTTGATGTTGTTGCTGCTGTAGACATGGCTGCGACTGAAGATATTACTGCGGGGAAGGGAATCAACGCCGTGATGACCCGCGCTCTCATATGGATGGTCAACCTCACCTTTTCAATTTTCACTGTGACATCTCATTTCGCGGGAGCTAATGACGCGCTATTTTTTGACACACACACAACACGGTGGGTATCACGAACTCGAACTCCATCGGACCATCATCTATCATCTACCATCATGGCGGACAATGAAGAGTGCAGCGGGGAGTATGGGAAAACCATTCAAACGGTCGCGCCGCACGAAGAAGAGCCGCCGGTGGAACAACAACATGGCGTAAGAGCGACAGAGGTGATGGTCAGCGCTGTGACGAAACCAGAAGCTGATCTTGCCGACGGCGTAGTCGCCCGGACGAGTAAAAAATCTTCAGCCGTCGTTGTTTATCGCTTCAAGGTTGATAATGTCTATTGTGCTTCGGAGCGGCCCGAGGGAATTTTCGTGTCACTCTCCGCAGATGCAGGCCTGTACGATCTGATCGACGAAGTTTTTCGAGCTTTACTAACGCCGCTCTGCGGCGATGACATCATATCACACCTGTGGAGCTTGTCATTGGAACGGGGAGAGACATTTCACGGGCCGTTTCACCATGAACAGCCCGAATGTTCAGCACGTGTACCAAGAAAACTCGGCAATCTGGCTCAAATTGTCGGCGACAAGGGTCGTTTTCAAGGTGAATCGGGTGTGTTCACAATCACACTAGAAGAAATTTGCACTGTGGAGACCTCTACATCGAAAGTTTTGTTGCCTTTCGTCAAGCGATTCGCGCCACCGCAATGGTCCACCGACATCATCCCCGATTTTGTAACAGCCAAAGAAATGGCGCGTGTCATGGGATATCGTGACGCGTTCGACAAATACATGACCGGAGACAATGCCTGGGTGAGGTGCCGCAAATCCAACACTTTCATTGTCGGGAAGCCCAAATCACTGGATTGGGGTTACGCGAGTAATCCGGAAGTCCACCTTCTCATACTGCTCCTGAAAAGCGGAGCGAAATTCAAGCAATCGTGGGAGTCAATCTTGAAGTACGGACTGCCACGTCGTACCAAAGGCGCCACATCGATGAAGTGGTATCAGCTCCGTAATCAGGACTATGTGACTGATAGCATCGCCCGCGGTAAAAGCAGCAGCGAGATGATACTCTGTGCCAAACGGATCGCCCGTACTCTAATGGATGCAACTCTGGCCCGTGACATCCCCAGTCTAGGCCCGAAGCCGCTTACTGGCTACGAACAGGAATGCCTGGAATGCTTCGATCGCATGAGCGAGGACAATCGCAAAAGTTTTCTTCGAGATAAGCCTTGGCTACGGGATGTTGCAATGAATAAAAAGGCTAGAATTGAGCTGCTTGGCAACAACAGCGACTACTAAAGAAGGCATGGAAGGGAGAGTAGACACTAGTCGCAGAAAGCATCAGCAGCAACCAGAACTTTGCACAACAATCTGCTGCTGTCATTTTCCACATATGAGTTAGGACAAACGATTCATCCGTTCTGTAAAGCAATAAACATTGAACACGACTTTATAGATCAGCTCTGCTATTGCAGTAACAATTTTGGCAAGGCTTCAAATCAAATATTGTTTTGTCATGCTCTACCAGATTCAAAACTAATCATAGTAGAATGAGTTGAAAACTGAGTTGAAAACTAACTTCAATGACAGCAAAGAACTCAGGCTGTTCGTTGACTCTATTGTGAGAAGATCGATGTCATTAAGTCATTCAATGACACAGTTACAAACAAAAGATGAGTAGATGCTGGCCGCTTTTAGTCCACCAGTTTAAGAACCTCCAGCAACGCAGATAAAATGAAGAAAGAAACATGTTCTCCCTTTCCCCCGCTTTCTAATTAAGCACTATTTTACATATTCTATACAAGGAAAAGTTCAGTACTCCAGAAAGTTCCCTTGCCTTCTTGATTGATTGCAGTAAGGCCGTTGTGAATTATGCCATCGAAGGTCTCCAGCAACCTCACCATCTATTTGGCGGGATTTCATTTGGCGGGCTCTGGAGATGATGAGTGATATGAGTCACTCTTCATCTCCTTCTCTCGGCGGAGGGAGTTGTCGTTGTTAAATGCATTGATGTGGGCTTAGGTCGTAACAATAATACTTTATCATGGGCTCAAGTCAATCCACCGAATCCTCCATCTCGTCGCAATATCGGAGCAAAGTGATTCAAACTCCCATTTTCGGTGCATCCGATAACGAAGATGCCACCAGTTCTCCATCTTCTGATTACCAGGCACCAACGCCGACTGGTCAAGAATATGATCTTATTGACAAAATTGTGTCTGACCTACCAAACGTCATCGATGATGAATCAAAGAAACAAGTGGAGGAGTACATACGTGCATGTAACAATGGCAACGGACCGATGGTGGCGTGCTTCTCAACGGCGGAATATCTCTCACTGTTCGACCGGAAACATGCTGATGCCGCAGAGCTATATCACAACACGTGCTTCCGTCCAGCGAAGGATACCAGCCCCAATGGCGTAGAGGTGGATGGGACAAAGGCCTACCCTCCGAGCTGTTTTAACTTGGGTCAAATGAGAATGACGGGTAAAGGTCGGACGAAATTTTCAAGAAGCGAGGGATACCAATTATTCGATCGAGCATGTCGAGGTGGGCATGGTGGTGCATGCTACCTCCAAGCAAAAATGCTCTTAAGCTATCCCGGAAGCTTGGGTGAGGGTGTTCCATATGACGCCAACAAGGCAGCTGAATTACTCAAATTCGTCTGTGAGGAGAGGGAGGATTCAGTCAGCTGTTTCACGCTCGCGACACTGATGTTGAGAGGAGATCAAGTGAATTCAGATGCAGATAATGTAACTCCAGAAGAAGCACGTGGACTGAAAGCAGTGCAAGTTAGATCGAACGAACGTAGTCGACAGAAAGTCGCGAGTGACGAACGAGCATCATTGAAGCGTGACCCTGTATTTGCAGAGCAACTACTGCAACGTGGCTGTTCAAGAGGTCATGCACCAAGCTGTTACAATTTAGCTGTCATGTACACACAAGGTGATGACGGGATAGAAAAAAGTGATGAGAAGGCAAAGGAATACCAGGACAAGACTGAAGAGTTAGTAAAGAGATTTGGTGGCTTTGGTATGGGAGAATGTAAGAAGTAGCTTGACAGCGGTTTTGTGATTGTAATAATAATCTAAATAACTGCTTAAAGTCATCGACATGCCCTACTCTTGCATGTAAGCCACGAGGTACCGGGTTGTCTGTGTCCCTGACTGGTTCACCACCATATGATGTTGTAGGTGTGCGTGCTGTGTTCAGTTCGAGTGTCAAAAGAATGACAAATGCTTTATAAATTGTATATCTTCCAATGTGGCAAGAAGTACCGTTGGTCTAGTTGGTTATGACGCGGCCTTAACACGGCTGAGGTCGTGGGTTCGATTCCCATATGGTATACTTTTTATTTTTGCCGTTCATGGAGGGACTGATCAAATATTTGAGAACCTCAAGTGATTCACAGAGGTCAAGTTTTCGTCAGGGATAGTGTGGGCTGAAAGCTTAGAAGTGATGTCACCAAATTCCTTTTGGAGCTTAGCACCATTCACCACTGTTGCTTTTTAAGCTGTAATCCACTAACTGGTCTATTGGTAATAGAACATTGCACAAAACAATCAAAAAGTGCTATCTAAAGAAATTTTACTTCACACTACAACCAGGTAAATCTCACTAATATGTTCACAGTCATGTTGTGTTCAACATGAAATCATAGTGTTCATTAATCTCTTTTTTGTCTGTCTTGTATGTTTAGCCATAAAACCCCAAGTCCTGCTACGTGTACGGGCAAGTGTGACATTACGTTGATATTTAAGTTTTCGTATACATTCCTAAAAACCAAGTCCTGCTAGCCATCTTTTGACCACTCTTGCGTAATCTCCATTCACCTCGATGGCACCACCGGTACGAATGCGAATTGGATTTTCTGAATTTACTCCCCTTCCCGCCTCTCCTCCTCCATGCTTACCAGTGGACGCAGACGATAGGATACCCTTCTTCCCCAGGGGTAGCTTTAACACTGCACGAAGCTCGTCAATAAAAGCAGAGACATCCCCCGCGACGTTACGTATAATTGTAGTGTGTTTTGTACCGTGAATTCTGTGTATTTGATGTATGTAGGAAGAGGGACGACAAAGATGTAATAATTTGGAATGAGCGTTGGGTATCTTTGATCGTTGCAATCAATCTCGAACATATTCAACGAATTGAATAATTAGTCATCTCACCTCACATCTCTATAAACGGGAAGGAATCCTACAGCCCCAAAGGGTTTGTTCCCCGTCCTTATGACACGGAAAGGATAGTCTGGAATTTGTACCTCTGACGGATTAGGTGGGGCGGACCAACCATTGCCAAGGAATGTCGGTTGAAAGATTGGGGCGTACGTGGTATTCTCGGGGATATTTTGGGGTGCATTGGGTGACAGCCCCTGCTTCTTGGCAAGTCGTAATCGAGCAGGATTATTCTTGAATAAACGTTTGACTTGTGTGGCGGAGTGCTTCGATCGGACGATGGCGACGGTGTTTTTGGATTGATGCGACGAAGAATGCATCGCTAACGGAGCAGCGCATCGGAGTATTCCTATTCTTGGTAGAGAGCAGCGCAGGAGGGACATGATGGTGGCCTTGGTATGGTGGCCGCCCCACATCGAACTCACTAACTAGAATAGTACCTACAACCGGCTCGGACGAAGTGGCGGGACCTCGCCCCCTTTCTCCCACACCATGTGGTCAGACGATGACCATTATCTCGGCAGCTATTTATCTGAAATCCTCCCAACAATTGGGCTAGATATAGAAACATACGCACCGTATGTCACTGGATATGTGAGTCATAAAAGTTTATTCCTTTGTCTCTATTTCTTACCTTAAAGTCAAAATCTGATACCCTGATGCTCATGTTTCAGGCGGACGACAACAGCGATGATGATGGCGAATCACTTGATGAATTGATAGAACTTCTACGTGCATCATCAGAAAGCCATGTAGACGATGTTGAAGTGTGGAATGAATTTCGGAAAGAAATTTCACAAAGACGCCAAGACTATCGAGCAGGGGAAGATGTGCGAAAGGTTTGTGTTGTCGTATGACTGTTTCTATTGCATTACAATATACACACTGTTGTCATTCATTTGCTCATAATTTAGAGCACATATTATGTCTTTATTTATCACTTAGGAAATGCAAGTTTTACAAATACAAGCGGATATGCAAGCGAGTCTTCAAAGAGAAATAGAGCTATCTCAAAAAAATGCGCTAGAAATTGAAGCACGTAAGCAGGCTGAATTAGAAAATGACAAACCTGAAAACATGAGTGAAGCGAAGATTGCGTTGCTGTCAAAATACGGCTATGAAAATGACGAGGCCGAAGGTGGTGATGGCGAAGATACTGATGCACCAATATCAAATCGCGACCAAGCTGCAGCGTTGTCTTTGCAAAAGGCTCAGAAGTTGAAATCGGAAAAGGGGCAAACGAAAGAGGAGGCGAGGAAAGAAACAAAGCAAATGAAGGCAGATAAAACCGCTAAGAAAGAGGAGAGAAGGAAGAAGGCAGAGAAGCGGGAAAGACAAGCATAGTAGTTGGAATTGAATTCGTTTATAACTTTGATGTTAACTTTAAGTTATCTGGTGAAGAAAACAGTTTCAACGCAACTGTCAGCATGGATACTAATGCACGAACCTCATCCTCGGTGTTGTGTGAATGCAATATAATTCTTATTCGCTCCAATCCTTTGGCAACTGTGGGACTCCTTATGGCATACACATCAAGACCATTACTTCTTAAGTACTGACAAACTGAAATACACCGTTCATTTCCTGGGACGAGGATGGCTTGGATTGGTGATGGACTTGGTAATATTTCAAAGTCCGAGTCATGAAATACTGTTCTGAATTCGGTAGTCATTTCCTCTCGGAACAATTTAACTAATCTGAATACTTTGACACGCCTTCGTTCGCCTTCGTCGCTCATCATTGATTCGTATGCTTGTTGAATGGAAACTAGTGAATGTGGTGGCAGAGCAGTTGAATACACAAATGGTCGTGCGTAGTTCACCAGATACTCGATCAAGATAGTTGAACCGGCCACAATAGCACCATGACATCCTGCAGCTTTGCCAAAGGTGTGAATACTACAAAGCAAGGCAGGATGACATTCAAGGTTGAGGGCAGCAAGCACACCAGTACCTCCTTTACTCTGTAGATTCACACAATTGAGATCTATATCCGACAATGTCGATTCCAAGTTTTGAGGATTTGTATTACCGTAGACACCTAGACCATGCGCTTCATCCACCATCACTCTCGCGCCAGTGACATTAGCCAATTCTAATATGCTTTTCAGTGGAGCAATATCTCCATCCATGCTGTACACACTTTCTACTACTACAAGTGTCGATGAATGAGAAGATGACGATGACTTCACGTGAGTCAGAACTCTTCTTAAATCCATAACATCATTGTGCTTGAACATGTAAACTCTTTCCCGTTGCAACCTCCCCATCCGTACCCCCATAATCAAACTATTGTGTACTAATTCATCAACTACAATCGCGTCATTTTGTCTGTACGGTAAACTCGAAAGTATGGATAAATTAGCATCATATCCAGAATTGAAGAGTAGAGCTGAAGGACGATTATGAACATTTGCAAGTTTTACCTCAAGAGTTCTGGCCAAATGAGAATCTCCTGACAATAGACGGCTTCCGGATGCTCCCAACATGGGTCTGTTACTCATTTGTTTGCCAATATTGCAAGCATACAAGCGATCGTACGATGATTGGACCAATGTGCGTTGGTTGCTGCATCGAGCGAGTCCGAGATAGTCGTTGCTTGCGAAATCAATGAGAGTTGATGATGATGATGTCGAGTTTGGGCAATCTATTTCAATTGCCTGAGGCAAACGCATCAAAGAGCGGAGACTTCCCTCTCGGCGACGACGGTCTAGGCAGTCACTGAGTCTATCTTCCATGGATGCAGGAGGATAGGAGGTAACACTCTTGATAAGTATGGGTTGTGTGTCCCCGCCAAAATGCATGGACACATTGGGGACATCACTTTCACACAATAATCACATCCATGAGACTGCCTACTCCAATGCTGTCGATAATTAGTACGAGTCAACTCCAGGAATTGATGATCGTCGATCCTGTATTATCGAGAGGAGGACTACTTTTATCCATCCGTGGAGGGGAATCAGTCGATTCATCACAATATATCCAATCTGCAGTTGGGTATTTCAATAATCTTAGAGTCCCCGCGGCCGTGCTTATGTCGATAGTAATGAAAGAGATGTTTACATTACAAGCTACGCCAAGTGCAAGTATGAAAAAGTGGGATGTAGAGCATGGAGTGGCACAAAGCAAACGATGGAGGATACTGCGATATTCCTACCTTTTGTTGATGGTATTAGCATTCTGTTTAGAGACATTTACAATTTTTGTTGCTACGCAAGTATTAACTGAATTAGCCACAGCAAGTCCACAGAGGATGGTCCCACTGGTCCCACTTCAATCGAATCTGAGTCTAGGTGATGAAGTCGGTGGGGGATTCTTTGGTATGAAACCGAAGAAGGACGTTCAGTCTATGGTAGATTTTCTAATTGCCAACTTTGAGTTTGAGTATGCCACATGTCGTTTCCATTTCGTAACGGGGTTATTGTGCTTTACTGTTGCAACCGCACTTAGAGTCCGATATGCACTTAGGAAGTACAGGTGAGATGTTTATGTATCGACTTGTTATTTAATGAATGAATAAGACTCTCATGACTGTTTATCGCATTTGGTACGGATACAGTGATTTATCAATGAGTGGAATGTGCTGCCTGCTTGCGACAGCAACGGGTATGTTGACATACACTAATGCACACACAATAACGTACGGAGGCTATGTCAATTTGATGAGACGGCAACTACAACTCAGCGGACGATTCCTTCTTGATCATGTGCGCAGTGGTCCGTTAAGTCTGATATCAGCATTTCTCGCCTGTCTAACAGTCGTGTACGCAATCCTTGGAGCATTTAGTCCAGAATTTGCCTCCTTCGAAATTGATGACGAGGATAGAAAATATGTCAAGCAGTAGTGTTGACGACAGTGGACCATACCACACGGGCGGTAAATTCAACTAACATCTATTTAGTTGATTACCACATCATTTTGCATTGAATTATTCATCCCTGTTGTGCTTCTGATTCTCTTTTTATACTCATTCCTCATGATTTTTTTGTTCATTTCAAACAAACTCTGATCTCCCAATTGAACAACCGCACCAAAATGAGGTCATCCTACTTCTACACAAAATATTTTAAATTTACTGAAATAGAATAACTTTACACCTTAGCCTCCTTTAATACTCAATGCACGAATTTATCCTTATCATGTCCTTCCTTTAATGTTTGCGCAACGCGATGTGCCAGTACATTCCACTCCATTTTTGTTCGCGTAACAGGCATTACTCGTCGCAACCGTTTCAAGTACACACTACCCATGGATTCGTACAAGATATCCAATTTGTTTACTACCTCCATCTCCTCCCATGATTTAATTTGACGTGTCACCGCCGATCCCCAGGATGAATGCGTTTCGCTTTCATCTGTTAATGAGCATGTTTGAGAAATGGTTGTATTCAATGATATATTTGATGTCAGTTGGACATTCCCACCATTTTCGAAGGTGTGTGCTCTAACTGAAATATCTCCATGAAGAGATCCAGTGGTAGGGCAAATTCTATATTGCCCCGTCCACGAGCCTGCTTGATGATTGTTCAATTCGATCCTTTCCGCGTATGTTGTTATTGTTAGTGTGGTTGATTTATTTGTGGTTGATTTATTACCATCATCGACGACCGATGTTGAGACAGTATAAGCTGCACGAACACCCGGTGATGAAAAATTTGAAGCGAGATAAATATCCATAACCTTGGATATTGAAGCAATGCAATTATTATTTGCCTCTTCGTTGTAGTCGTTGTTGTTTCCATCATTTCCATGAGCAGCGATGGTAGACCGACCAGTTGCTGCCTCCCATTCTAATCGATATGAGGCAATAATGCCTGCTTCTAATGACGTTGTTGTCTTTGGAAGTAGAGACCGCAGATCTTCTAGGATGATATCGAACTGTCCCGGAGGAGATGCCAACAGTAGACTCCTGATTGCTCCTTGATTATTATTGTCTGCCGATGCCATGGTGTGAAGTAGTGTACTACTGCGAAAAGGTAATCGACACAACAACAACGACAACAAACAATTGGCGGGAAGAAAAGCGAAAACACACACCCCCTTCGCTTCCTCATCTCACCCTCTTCCCATGTTGTCACCGCTGTTACCAGCAACCGACAGTAGCCACAAACGTCACTACGACGTGCTACTACGCCAAGCTCTGCATGTCACAACCGAGCGTGAGCGGTCACGTATCGATTTACTAACTCGTCATGAATCATTAAATTATACCACTATAGAACAGTACGCACGAGCTTTGTCTCATGAACGTAGACATCATTCCATAGCACTTGCATTGGAGGTTACGAGGTTATCATTTCATGCCAAGTTTTTGCGCTGTGATATCCATGCAGCAGCAGAGATTAGTGAGGAGGCACGTATGAATAATATAATCAAGAATATTACAACTATGAAAAAGGATATGAATGAAGAGAGAGGACGTGTGGTTATGGAGTTGGAAAGGGAGGAGGAACGAATAAGTAATAGATTGATGTTGAGATTAGAGGAGGTTACCAGGGAGAAACGTTTGCTGGAATGTCAAATTGATAGTTTGGTTGGAGGTGTACATCATGATTTGATGGGCGAAAAAGGCGACAAGCATGCCACTGCTCCCTCAACGTTCCCAAAGGAAGTCTCATTTATTGTCTCGAACGACAACAGTGCCGCCCACCAGACATCGGCAATTGTCAATCTCCATCAGAGCGACGAGTCGCTTGAGTCGATGCGCGAATCATTCCAGCAAGATGGCTTTGTCGTCTTCCATTGTGCCATTGAACCATCTTTCGTAAACACACTGAAAACTCGTCTTGACAAAGTGCTGCAGGGACAGTTCAATCGAGGGTCACCACCTGACAAAATGCCACTCGTTGATGATTCTGACACTTCGACCAAAAGTGGCAAATCCAGTCGAGTTCTCCAGCTCATAAATGTACACAAGTGCGATGACGATTTTCGTCGACTGTCAACATCTCCTGAGATTGGAAGGGTCGTCGCGCAACTTGCCGGCTGGAAACACGGGGCTAGATTGGCACAGGATCAGGTATGGATAAAGCCTCCGGGTGCTCCAGCATTGGTATTTCATCGCGATTCTCCGTACTTCATGTTCACTCCAGATGACATTGTAACGGTATGGATCGCGCTCGATGACATGGAAGAAGAGCTAGGGCCTTTGGAGTATGTAAGGGGGTCGCATCGATGGGGACCCTTTGGAGGACCTCGAAGTTTCTACGGCGATAGGAACAGGGAGCTCATGTATTCTGCTGCCCAGTGCGAAGGAATATGCGATCCGGAATCGAATTTGGATATTGTGTCAATGAAGGGATTAAAAGCGGGTGGGATATCCGTCCATCATGGCAAGATGTGGCATGGTTCGGCGAAGAACACATCAACTGAGCGCATGAGACGAGGGCTGGGACTGCATTTTGTGCCGATGGAGGTTAGGTTTACGAAAGATGCCCGATCCAGTAGCCTTTGGAGGGCTTATGTCCCCGAAAATGCGACCGATGAAGATCTGTCAAAGATTGAGCTTCCTGAAGCCGACTTTCCCGTGGCCTACGCTGAAAGGAACATATAAGACCCATTTTAACGAGCAACATGAATTGTAGGTAACTTATTAATAATATGACTCAAATAAGGACGAAAAGGGTCATCGAGCAGCTAAGCTGAGGATGTATCATTATTCGCTCGCTGAACAGATAGCTCCACCTCTTGGACAACCTCACCAAGTGCTTTAATTTCCTCTATGGCCACAGACTCCTCGTCTGCGGGTTGTAGCAAATGCAACATGAGGCATATGAATAACAATTGATAGACAAGTGAACGACAAAAGTTCAATTACTCACGCTTTGCCCAAAGACTCATGATTGCAATGACACGTTCTGTTGATACCTCTTGTGCCCTTCCAAATCGCCGATTAGCTAATTTGTGCAAATCGGTTTTTAGTGTCTTACTTGCTAAATGATCCTCTTTCCGCTTAATGACAGTTGTGTGAGATACCTGTGGAAGAGAATCCAGCTTCACTTTCAGTTCTTGTACAAGTCTGGGTATTCTTTTCTTCGTCGCCACATTGATTGCTGTTGAGATATCAGTTCGTTTCTCCCATGCTGTGTATAAAAATCAACAAATGATAACATATAACAAATTGAGCCTTAAACAGTACTTTGTTAAAGAAAATCCTGGTTGATTGGCCTTACCTGATAATGCTTTTGACCTGGCTCTACTACAGTGCTTTTCTAGCTGTATACCAACGCAATGCATGTAAACAAAACTTTCAATGCCCTCTAGACGGTGCTCATAGTCTTGGAGTAATTTAACCATGCGAGATAGAAGACTACATGCTTGGTTGTCACGTTTCTTCAGATATTGTCGAGCGGCCTCACCACAGTTCTGACGTTGTCCGGGGCTATTACTGTGGCCTAGCCAACCACCTCGGTCAGTAACATCGATGCCCCCGCTTGCTAAAACACGTGCATCGGGACCGTTTGAATTCATTTCATGGTAAACCACCTTCCCACTAAACATAGTAGATATTGCTGCCCAAAATTCTCTCCGTGATCTATTAATTTTAAGTTGGACGGAATTCCCAGCTCTCAGAGCGTACGATGACTCAAGTGCCTTTGCTGATTCTAGACAACTGGCCACGTTCTCGCGAAGTGCAATGGCAAACTTACGAACATGTCGAAGTTCTCGTGATGTCTCATCAATCTGAACTTCAGCATCTTCAACGCCGGCAGCCTCCATTAACGCTAGAGCGGTCTTTGCATTCCACCTGCCCATATTCTCAGTGGCAATTTGGATAGCATTTAGACGACTAGCTTGTTGATCGAGTGTACTGTCATCCAATGGCGATCCAAGATCAAGAATCCGTTTTACTAATTCAATTTCAGCTTTTTCGTCTTTCTTCTCATCATCGTCATACCTTCTATCTTTCATCGCAGCTGCAGCCTCTGTGTCAATAATCAATTTCTCACCCAAATTTGTTGCTGCAGTGTGAACATTTAGTGCCTGCTTCGCTTCTGTTTTCAAATACCACCATGCCATTCGACTATTTCTTAGCGGGCTAGCTTTACACATCAATGTAACAGAGAACTTCAACATCTTTTCATTTTGCATTACCCGCGATTGAATCGCTTTTGATTGAGTAGTAGTAAGAGAGCCGAAGATAGTTGAGTCCTCTTCTTGAGCATTATCTGACGCGTTTGACCCACTTCGAGAGATTTTATTGGTAACATCCAGAGTGAGGGCCTTCCACTGGTCCAGGAATGACTCAGATTTATCAGTATTGGTGCTATGATTCTTTCCTTTATTGACGTTGAGAAACTGCATATCATCAAATTGGCGTAACTGATTCACAGCTTCAGAGTGCTCTCGAAATGCTGGAATTGTAGAATTGAGATCCGTATAGTATACCTTCAGCATGCTCAGGAGTATTCGTAAACTGGGATTGGAACGATCCATTTTCCCCCGTGCAAGGAGCCGCAACGCTTCGTCGACGACACTTTTCCTTAGTTTTCGGAAGGGCTGATTCTTCTTACTACATTTTATTTGATCGCCAATGTGAGCTTGCTCGAGATCTTTTTCAACAGAGAATAGATTTGACAAAGATATTGTCATTCGTTTCCAGCTTTGGCCAACGACACTCTCATCTCTAATCAGCATTTGAATCTTTGACATGGCCATGGAGATTGATTGGAGGTATGATGCAATCAGATCTCTCTCTGCCTCCAACAGAGCTGAGTGGGCTAACGAACCATTGGAAGATAATTGGAGCCAATCTGAATCAGTTTCTGCTTCAGACTGGTATTGATCTGAGTTGAAACGCTCAACTCCATGTACTCCCATCTTCCCCGGCGAACACATGTTGAAATTTTGCTGTTTCTCATTTTTCGTACCAAGGATACACTCGATCGGACTTTCCATAATGTTTGCTAATAGAGACTTGCCTCCTTGGCAACTATCTTCCCACGAAAATTTTGAGAATGGCGAGCCGAGACCAGAAGCTCTTTGGTTGATCCCATGCAGCTTCCCTCCGTTCAATGATGAGTTTCGATATAAGAATGTCTCCATTGCTTCTGACTGCACCACGTCCCCACAGTTGTACAACAAGACTTCTCCATTACCCCGTACGCCATTGACGATGTCGCTTAGCCAATTGGCGAGCGTGTTCTCGTTCACAATTTCATTACGTTCAATTTTCTTCTCCATGAATTTGAATGATTGTATGACAGCATTCGAATCCAAGGTCAAGCTTTTACTCGTGGAGATGGTTGCAAACGACCGTGAGGCTAATGTATCGTCATCCTCCTCCTCGACTAAATAATCATCTGATAATGTATCAAAATAAAGCACAAGAGAAAGTAAGGGAACGAGCAGTGCACCGTGATACTCGGCACGAAGCGCCTGCTCTAGCCACGCAAAGTCCTGCAGAGACCGACGAGTGGTTGATGAGTCTATTGATAGATGAGAGACTGAGTCAATGCCCGATGATTCGTTATCAGCGTCAGCGAAAGAGTTGGCGTTCTTGGAAATATTGACTTTGTATTTGAATCGTTTCTCGTCATTATCCCATCGTCCTTGACCAACACTTACGAACCACTTTTGCTCCAATGTTTGCGGTGGATAATTGCGTCCAAATTGACGTGAGAGGGCCGCTCGTGCTCCATTGTCTGCTAATACCTTCACTCGCATTCCATCTCCAGGTTTGGCACTTAGCATAGGGAGAGTCTAGCGTTTAAAACGGCGATTATTAGTTCATCAGTGGTGCAAAAGATAAAAATCATAACGAATCAACTCACTTTACCAGAACGTAATGGTGGCACATTCTCCAGAGATTTAATATAGATTTCTGAATTCATTTCGCTAGATCCATTCGATTGCATGCTCCAACCGCTCCTTGTCAATGGAACGTTGATCTGTTGTTCCCCCCCACCATTAATGATCAAAGCAGGTGGTTTAGTTGTTGTAGCTGGTGCAAATGACGACGTTACTGGTCCCGTAAATAGTGCCCTCTTGGAAACTGCTGCTCCTGTTTGTTCGTTGTTATTGCTACTCAATTTACTCACAAGCGGAGGATTGACGGGATTAATACTCGATGATCGACTATTCACGTCATTGGTTTCCCTCGTTTCTATACTAATGGTGGAAGCAGTAGTTTGTGACGATATCCGTTGCTGCGTAGCAGCCGGTTGCGGCGGGGAGTGAGCACTAAAATTCGTGGGAACCTTTGATGACTGTTTTGCCTTGTGTGATACCGTTTTTGACTCGAACTCTGGAAACCTTTGTTGCATAATAACGGGAGCCTGAGCAGGTTTAATTAACATACTATTATCTTCCCCATTAATCTGCGAATTTTTGACCCCTGACGCATTACCAGACTTGCCATTCACTACCGCATTCTTTTTCTTTCCCATTCGACCTCCCATCACACCGCCCTTCGCCTTCGAAATTTCTGCACTTGACGAGGAACTTAGGGTATCTGGTCCCGTGAGGGGAATGACCGAATCATCATCGTCTATCTTTTTCGCCTTCTTGTTGCGCCGAAACATGTTGATGATGTCAGGCAAACCCCGTGGCGTGGTACCAATGATGTCGTTGGTTGTGGTGGTTCCCGTATTATCCCGAACATAAAGTAGGTATGTAGGTAGTATACAATCCTCATTCGAAATCACTCACCTATCTCTCACACCTGGGGGTGTTTTTGCAGCTCCCACTTTTATTTTATACAAACTTGATAGCTAAATTTTTGCTCCCACTTTTTATTTTATGCACACTTGATTAATTGATATGGTAATATATCACACCGGTGTGGTGGTTTGTTAACATATCACACCGATGCTGGGATGGCTGGTAATCTGCCACACCATGTGTAGCAGCTGTTAAAATATCACACATTAGCCAAAGTAACTTTTATTCATACACACTTAAGTTATTGACCAGGTAAAATATCACACCGGTATAGTTCCATTTTAAGTATCGCACTTGTGTCAGGTTGGCTGGTAATCTGTAATCTGTCACACCGTGTTGTGTGTTGTAACAGCTGTTAAAATATCACACATTATCCAAAGTAACTTTTATTCTATACACACCATATTATAACAGCTGTTAAAATATCACACATTGCCCAAAGTAACTTTTATTCTATATCTATACACACTTAGAATCTAGCTAATGGAATATCACATATCAAACAATCGTTCCTCTGTACTATCCCACTTGACAGCAATTACCACTTCCCAATATCTCACTGCTGTTTTAACACCACACATACAAACAATATATCATCAATATGTCACACTTGACATAATTTATCACCCCGCAGCCTTCACAACCCAGCCTGCTCGGCTATAATCCTAAGCTCGCTCCTCATCCTTCTGCTCGTCATTGTTGCTGTTGCTGCCAGTCTTTTTCTGTCGCTTGATATTATTATTCCAGCAGTCAGCAGTATTGTGATTAAACTTATGACATTTTGAGCAGAACAGTCTGTTCTTCCTCTTGCGTTTTCCGGCAGATGCAATATGATCCATGACACCCATAAGATGTATGTGCACCATCAGCTTGAACTTGGAACTTGAACCACATCCTCTAGTAGTAGAGCAACCATCTGCTTGCTGCATGATGTAACAAAGAGAATGCCTGTCAAAAAAGACAATGGTGGTCCATCATCCACTCCAAACGTTTTCGTAAGATACACTGCATTATAAGCCTTTTATTTCTTGAGATACTCTCTCTTTTCTCTTTTTTTTTCATCCTTCTTTTGCTATTCTTGTTCTTGTTCTTAGGTACAGACTTCTTATGCTTATGTCCTGCTGACAAGCCACTTTGAAGCAGCTGCTGGTGGTGTCGTCTTCCCTGATGCTTGTGGTGGCATGGTTGTTGTTGTTGGCGTGTGCGTGCGGCAGTGAATAATGCAATGAGGTCAATCCTGTGAGGATTCAAAGTGAGTAGTTTTGAACAGCCCCTAACCCTCAGATGTGACATTTTAACTGCCCAAATAAGAGGTGAGGGTGGAAAAGGTTCGCCAAAATCTGAAAATTAAGACTTTTCTGCAAATGAGAAGCCAAAAATCAAAGTTGTGACAAAATAACAGTTAACAGTGGGAAACCACAGACATGAACATAACAAATGGTGGTCGAAAATTGCGCGTGTGATACACAGGATATCAATGAAGGCTGGGTGTGATAATCTACAAGGTCAATAACAAATGTGCGATATTATAAAAGCTCAATTTCATTAGGTGAGTACATCCTAACTGCCTGATGCATACATGTTAATGTTATATCTAGCAAAGCCAAAGCCAGGGATCCTCAATGGCTGTATAGAAGACCTAATTTGAGTATGAAGTGGGTAGGAGGTATCATATGAGAAAACTTTTCAAAAATTGACAGAATCTCCCACTCCATATCAGTCTAGCATTGCATCATATGACCACTGACCATAGTGTAAGATGCTAAAGCACTTTATCTATGTATGAAGTCGTCCTGCTATGAGTATGAAGTGGGTGAGGTGCCGGGTGCCTCAATCATAATCTACAGCATGATATGGTACAACAAGTACAAGTGAGAAACCAAGAGAATCTCCTACAACCACACTGCTGGGCCTCTATCAGGCTGGCATTGCATCCATATGACCATTGGCCGCACCATATGATACAGAAACACTTTCCTCAATCACTTCCCAACACATGTTATTAGTTGTTTTTTACCGGGTAATTACCATAATTTTACCCAGTACCTCCAATCTGGGCCAGAGTTTAGGGTAAAGTGCACTAAAGCGGTTTTACCGCTTTGTGCCTTACCCCTACCTTACTGGACCTTACCGTACTACTAAAACTTCTTTCAGTACCACACAGATCACCGAACAAGCTCACAGAACAAGCTCGTGCAATATGGTGCGCACGATATTGCGAGCAGCAGCAGCAGCAGCAGCCAGGCAAGGAAGCAGCAGCAGCAGCAGCAGGGCTTGGCTGCGCAACGGCTGGTTTGCTTGTAATGAAGGGGCATCGAGAAGAGATGGATGGGGCCTTGGCCTTAGGTGGCTGCCATTGAGCGACAACAAGCAACAATCAACTATGAATTGGCGGCCGCAGTGGGAGTGACGTTGGAGAGAAGGGGCGCGGGAATAGAGCGTATTGGAGATGTTTTCTCATTGTGTCGGATGGCATTAGACGGCCGCCAATTGACGAGGACACACACAACAACCAACCAAAAACAGAGGTGACGATAATGGAGGATAGTAGGGAGAGATGGTGCGACCATCGGGGAGGTGAAAACCATCATTTTGGTCGCAATAGAGTGGGGAGTATGTTAATTAAAAAATAAAATCATTATTATTATTATTATTATTATTATTAGTACTCTAGTAGTCCACCTCGATTGTTACAGCTGCCATGCTCTCCTCCCCCGCCGCCAAATAGATTGCCACCATTAATCCGCACCCCACCTATTTGATTGTTGTGTTAGTGTTTAGTGCCTTACCCCTACCTTACCAGACCTTACCATACTACTAAAATCTTCTTTCGGTACCACAACAGATCACCTCTCGTGCGATATCGTGTGCACGATATTGCGAAGCAGCAGAAGCAGCAGCAGTAGTGAACCTCCAGACTACAAAGGTGTTGCCATCAATGAAGATGTATTAATTGAGCTTATCAAAACCACAGAGCAGCCAGAAATACTCAATGTGAGACTTGTACTCAATGAAAAAGAAGCCCATGATAGTGATGGCAGCAATAATGAAAGCGATGGCAGTGAGTGTGATAGTGAATAAAATTAAATATAATGTTGTATGCGGCGAACAATTGAATCATGAATAATTGTATATAATGTTGTATACTACAAACAATTGAATCATGAATCATTAATTGGTTGCCCATTGAGAAACTTCTTTATTTGTAATTCCTACAATAACGCAGCTCTTTGAGACCTGAGAGTGGATCTCCTTGGTGTATGAGTAGGAGTCACAGTGGGTCTTATGATTGAGACCCCAAACACACTTCATACTCATGGGAGGACTACTTTATATATATATAAAGTGTTTGAGCACCTGCTACAGTGGCTAGTGGTCATACGGATGCAATTCCAGCCTAATTTCTGCTCCTATGGGACCTGAGAGTGGATCTCCTTGGTGTAGAAGGTGGAACCTCTGTTAGTACTTATGATAGAGACCCCGCACACAGTTCAAACTCATGGGAGGTCTACTTTACATATATATAACGTGTTTGAGCACCGCTACAGTGGCTAAGTGGTCATACGGATGCAATTCCAGCCTAATATCTGCTCCTAATATGGGACCTGAGAGTGGATCTCCTTGGTGTAGAAGGTGGAGTCTCTGTGGGTACTTATGATAGAGACCCCGCACACAGTTCAAACTCTAGGAGGTCTACTTTGTATATATATCAAGTGTTTCAGCACCTGTTACAGTGGCTAGTAATGACACGTCTGGTCCCACAACTGCAACTCCCACGTCTAACCCCCACCCCACGATCTTCACGATTGCAACTTCCACAACTACAATCTACAAGTCTAACTGGTCCCACAACCACTATCACATGAAACATGAAGAATCAATAGCAGCATCACAACAGTCAACAGTCACTTATAATTATAAGCCTATATATAGGCCATAATTCAACTTTACCCCTCTTTACCCTTTACCGGGTAAAATGGATTACCCTAAGGTGATGATGAAATGACTTTACCCTAACCTTACCCTCAACTTTACCGGGTAATTACCGGGTAATTACCAGGTAAGGGTTACCCTTTACCCTTACCCCGGCAAAAAGGGTAAAGGGTAAAAAACAACTAAGCATATGCTACAAGTGAGAAACAGAACCTACGCCATTTATTTTCTGAGACCCACCATGTTGGTGTTGCATCCATATGACCATTGGCCGCAGAATATGATGCAAAAACACTTTATCTATGTATGAAGTCGACCTGCTGTAAGTATGAAGTGGATGGGGTGCCTCAATCATAATCTACAGCATGCTACAAGTGAGAAACCAAGAGAATCTCCTACTGCACTGAGGTTGTGAGACCCAGCATATATCAGGATGGCATTGCATCCTCATGACCACTGGCCGCAGGCTAAAACGCATTATATATGTATGAAGTAGACCTGACATGGGTATGAAATGGATATGGTGCCCTGGAATCACAGTTGATCAGTGCAAGGTCGCTGACATAAAAATGAGTGTCAAACATTGATCAAAATTCAATGCATAGACATTTATTTAATTTACCAATCCAAATGGACAAGGCATCAAGTTAAAAAACATAGCAGTAAATTTGGGCAGACAATGCACACAATTCTTGAATGACACCAAAATACAAATCAGTCTATGCTGGGGGGTCTATTGCCAAACCAGTTCAATTGGCATGATGGCCATTTTGTACGGACTACATCCTCTAGATCATAGCCACCAGTCCTGTGCCCATTACCTCCCTTTGACGACAATGAAATGCTAGCACCAACTGCCTCAATTGGACTGAGCCTTGTCAGTTTAAAGTGTGTTAGAGTACCATTATGAAGACCATTGTAGTGGCACAAGGAGAAACTATGCCCATGCATTTCAAGTTCTAACTCATTTTCCCATGGTTTTTCTATGTTGCTTGCATCTTTGACAGCAGTTGAGCTTGTTTCATCGGTACCTTTCTCTGGTTTCTCCTCAATCTGAACAATTGAGGTAGGTGGGAAATTATCGTCATCAGAGTCCAAGGTCGCAATATCATCAGTGGTTGCAACATTGCTAAGGGTATCAGACTCCCCAGTGGATTGTTGACCAGCAGCTGTGAGTTCTGCATCCCACGTAGCTTGCAGTTCACGAGCGTAGTCTTCATCTGACTTTGTACCTGGATTTGTGATTTCAGTTGGCATTTCGTCTCTCTGATTGGGAAAACTTCCCCATTCCTCTGCCAACTTCCTGGCATATTCTTCATCGCTTTGATGTGTTGAATCTCTCACAGATGTCATCGGCTCCTTGCCGAATTGTGTGATAAGAAGTGGCGGTCCATTGTCGGCATTGTTCTTGTTGTTGATATCAACTTGCATTATCATCTCTAATGATGCTCCAGTCATGAGCCGACTACATGCTCTCCAAAAGTCGTCCCATAGTATAATTCCCGCTCCAGCAACTTCTAAATATGCTTGAAGTGATGATAACCACGCATCGTCATCAGACTTTAAATCCAATTCGCGTAGGACTAACCCTAGCTTATCCACAGCGATAAAGCCATTTTCCGACCCTCCGTCCACCTTCTGGAAGGCTCGACGACACGTCTCAAGCAATAGGTCCGACTTACTTTCTAATGTACTGCTCTCGTCGCCAAACAGTACCGTGAAATGGGAAGTTGATCCAATGACCCAAATAGGAAATTTGGCAGTTTTGTAATAGCTACCCACTGTAAGATATCGCAAACTCTCAAGAGCACTGAGGTAGCCAATGTCAGAACGGGATTGTATACCCGAGCATGTTAGCTCGTCCGATAGGATCATACTATTGTCGAATACATTCGACACGGCCTGTCCCGTCAATAGGAGGTTCATCAATTCCTGACTGGTATGACCAAATTGAGTTGTAATGGTAGCATTTGGATCGTCCATATCATCACGTATCCTATCAATGCCACGTGTGGTCACCAAGGACATAACAAGATACATGACGCCACCAGGGCGTTGAAAGTAGTCGATCATGGTCGACCTCGACGACCCTTTACGATTCGTCAGTAGGAAATCTGCAACCAACATGGCCAAGGAGTTCAAATCGCGCTGTTCCTGTGTTGATGCTTGCGTTACCATCATCTCATAATCATAACCTTCAAAATAGTTATAATGATCCTGACTATTCTTCAAACGCGAAATAACATGTACCGTCAAACCATTACCAACACCGGGCGTCACATAATTCGATACCATTGATTCATCCTCACAATCATTTTTCAATCTTGTATCATTAGTCGGCAAGATAAGCCTGACAACCGAGGCAGATGTTGGTGCGGTCGATGAGGAAAAGGCGGCACGTGCTAGGATCATACCAATTGCCATGGCCATGGACACATTTGCCTCACGTTCTGTTATGGAAAGTGGAATATCATTATTATCGTCATTGGATGATGATAATGATTCTGACGATGATACTTCATGAGGATAGTATAAGAAATATCCATTCTCCACATACATAGGTGTATCAATTTCCTCTCTGCTATTGGTACTACTTCTATGAGTGCTTAGTTTCGACCTACCAAATAATAAAATTCGTATCATCTCGGCCTGTACGGCAGCCAATACACCACATGGCCCACCTTGTTTCTGGACTAGACCCCATAGTTCTACTGGATGCGTAGACGATGATAATGATGATGGTGGTAGTGGTGGTATCCCCTGAACGTTAGTGGAATCGTCTGTGTTGTTGTTGTTAGTAGTAGCAGTATCTATACTTACCTCAGTTGTGGTAGAAGATGAGGGAAGTTGTCGCTTACGATTATGGAGCAGTATGTTCGTTGACGTTGAATTCTCAATGGATGTTGACATGTCGGTTATTCCAGTGAAGACTTCTAAGGGTGTTTGATGGCGTGTGGCAATGGGCGTGGCATAATTATTGTTTCTGTTATGACAGTCTGTAGGATCTGTTGTTGTTGTTGTTGCTGCTGCTGATGCTTCCTGCTGTCGCTTTCGCAAAAGGAAAGGCGTAACAACGCATTCGCATATCCATCTCTGTTTATCGTTAGGTGTTGTTGTTGTCGCGTCCCACATTAACATATCAAACGCTTTGATATCAAACGCTTGCTGGTCATCATTATCCCCCGTCTTCACATTTCCTGTCGGATGATGCGAAGAAGGCTGCTGCTGCATCATCGACATGGCAAGAGCATCACGGAGATCTTGGTCGTCTTCTTCATCATGGTCATGTTGTGCAGTATCTAGGCGGGAAAAAACATCGCTGGCCGAGGGTTCACTCACGGTTCACTCCGATGCTGACATCAAAATAATATGGTGAGCTGATAAGATGATGTGCTATCA